>OBKM01001183.1_pt1 | contig 10944 bp, 12 predicted proteins | sample 1519691 | NCBI WGS metagenome assembly OBKM01 (sample SAMEA37050418, study PRJEB22526) | metagenome | biome: saline pan; feature: lake; material: water | place: Egypt | collected 2015 | depth 0.5 m
GTTCAAATCCCGACTGATCCAAGAATAAATCCTGCTCCGACGGTGACAAGTACCAATGCTGTAACCAGCGGTAGGTATGGCGTATACTGTTCGATACGTTCCCGATGCCGCTTGTATCCGACAATCAACAACAAAGTAGGAATTAAGATTGCGATAATTACAGCAAATGAATATAACAGCATGAGCTCAAAACAGGCGTTAGTGCCCGCACAGATCGCCAATATCTGGATTGGCTCCTCGTGTGCAAATCCCAGAACTAGTGCAGTCACACCCAATGATTGAAGTCCCTGTCGAGCGTGTTCTTCAGTCAAGTGTTGATGACCGTGGTCATGGCCGCTGCCGTCGTGATGGTGCTTATGATCATGTGTATGTCCAGCGTGACGATCTCCTCTAGGCTGACTTATCTTGGCTGCTCCGTCTTCCACTCTGTGTGGTGTTACTTCATCTGCGGCAGTCGCTTCTGGGTTAATCGGTGATTGTTGACTGTAATTGGCATGATCAGTTTCCTCTTGATGGACTGGCTTACTGCTGGTTGATTTGTGTTGATGGAATTGATAATACTCGTATACTCCCAGAAGGATGAGCAACCCTCCAGCTACAACACCCATCCACGGTCCCTCAGCAAACGCCGCAAAACTGCTAAATAGATAGTAGGCAATGACCAGTACAATACTACTGAACAAGTGCCCAATCCCAATGACCAGCGCTGCGATTGATCCCGAAATAAGCTTACGTGGCCGCTCAAGTGCATACGTTGCTGCAATCGGCCAACCATGATCTGGCAACACACCATGCACAACACCAAGTGCGATCACACCACCAATAAGCCACAAATCCATGCTCAAACCTGAGGCCTGCGATAATAAGCAGTTTATTACTACAAAAATCAAAATTTGTAATAATGTCCAAAAATAGTGGTCTGTGATAGAATTATTAATATTTGTGGTCGGATAGAAGTGAATAAATAATATTTTTTGACCCGTAGTTAATATCAGAATAAGTACTTAACTATAATCTAACAATCACGGATAAAGCTATCAGGCAGATAGGTTACAATATGCGCACAAGTTTGGCGGTATCTGAAGAAATGCTCGATGAGTTTGATGCAGTCAGAGAGAAGGAAGGAATTGAGTCTCGATCTCGGGCTATTCGAGAGGCAATGGCAGAGTACATTGAGCGCCACCAGCGGTTAGAATCAGTAACTGGAGACATTACCGGCGTGATTGTATTTGACTATGAGTATGAGCATGTCGTTACTGAACTACACACCGTTCAGCACGAGCATGCGGACACAATTATCTCCACATCACATGCCCACCATGGGGAATGGTGCCTCGAGACACTGTTTGTAGACGGGCCGGCAGCATCTGTTCGTAATCTCGTTTATCGACTCAAAAGCTTTGACGGGATCCATCGCGTCCGGACTATGTTTCTATGAGGTCTCATAGATCCTCTGTATCTTGTACGCCATTCTTTACCAGTTGTTGGCAATGAGATTTACTTTATTCGGGTTGGAACATGCAAGTTGTTGTTCCAGTCCCGATTAGTGCGAATTCGAATATAAACTATAGTCATATTGCCAACTACTGTTATAGATTCTGTATAAGTTAGACTACAGTGCGTCCATTCCGTCGCCTGAGTTGATTGGATTTGCAATGGTGGTAGCAGGTATAGGCTCGTTGTGTGATTCTCGGGTCGATAACTGTACTCAGACAGAACATTGGATCAACTTAGTCCAACATCTTCGAGGTGGAGTCGTCTTCCTCGGGAGTGAACCATAGGCGAGCGAGTAGGGAATGAAGGAGTTCAACACTGTTCAGGAAGCCATCGGAATGGGTAGCTTGATGTAGGATTCAGATAGCTATAAAGGGCGTACGGGCCGCCGTTGAGGCCAAGGACCGATTCTCTTCCATCAAGTGGGCCACCGTCAACTGTTCCCGAGATCTGGATCGCTGAAGTAACGGATCGCTGTCGGCATGACCGAACCAAAGTAGGAAAATCTTAATAAAAAATAAAATCAAGTAATAAGAATTAATACTTTTGAACTATTAATTAGTATTGCTGAGACTTCCTCTCTCAGCTGCCCTGCGACTTTCCCGTACCTCCAACAATTTCAGTATGATTGTGCAACCGGAGGCAAATCGATGTCACAAAATATGCAAACAGTACTCAAAAAGAACGTTTCAGAAGAGAAACGACATGAAGCAATTGACGAATTGATACGCTCGCGAGATACGACAAACTTAGCGGTATTGGTCAGAATGAACCTCCGCGGTGAATTTTGCCGCCACGCCCTGCGAGGTCTAGTCGACTGTAATGCAACAGATGAGCTTGATGACATTAGCACAGATTCATCAGTTGAACCTCTGCTACGAAAGCGCGCCAAGCAGTCCGTATAATAATGACTGAAGAACCTGCCGAGAATAACGACAGTGATCGCACCCAAATCCAGCGTGTCTGTCGTGATACTGGCCGAAAGCAAGGTCTGATTGGAAAATACGACATCTGGCTTTGTCGCCAATCATTTCGTGAAAAAGCCCGAGATATTGGCTTCCGAAAATACAAATAAGCTTCACAGAAATATTAAGGCGGAGACCACAGGGCTTGACCCCAGCTAGTCAACCCGAGAACAACCTGCTGATCCGACACAACTTTCCTGAAACTTGCTCCTATTGATTAGTTCGATCCATCTTCTGACACCTTCATAGTCCCTGCAAGAGTGTACGGAGCCAACAAGTCTTAGCACCCCAAGCCCTATTGATTGTGGTAATGGTCAACACAGTCGTTATTGGCGGTGGTGTTGGAGGGCTAACGGCAGCTCAAGAACTGACAGAACGAGGCATTGATGTTACAGTATTTGAACGAAATGATCGATTTGGCGGGAAAGCCCGCTCGATGCCAATTATGGATGATCCAGATGCCGTCCACGGTGAACACGGATTTCGGTTTTTTCCAGCCTATTATCAGCACGTGCTGGACACGATGAATCGAATTCCAGATAGCAATGGAACGGTGGCAGACAATCTCGTGGAAACAGAGGCAACGCTGATTGCCGAAATTGATACGCCTGGACGGGTCGTCGAAACAACCCAGCCTCAGACATTACAGGACTGGGTCGATACATTGCAGCCTGCGTTTGCGGAGGACCTGCCGCGACGGGATGTTCGGTTTTTGATCGAACGGCTGCTGTACTTGCTCACTTCCTGTGATCGCCGCCGGGAGGAACAGCTTGATAACATCTCGTGGTGGGATTTTATTGACGCAGATAATCGATCACAGGAGTTTCAGGACCGCCTTGCCTTCGCCGTTCAGTCGCTCGTTGCACTACAACCACAGCGCGGTAGCGCCCGAACTGTTGGCACGATATACCTACAATTACTTTTTGGACAGCTTAACCCAACCAAGCCAGCAGAACGCATCCTTTCTGGCCCAACAAACATCACATGGATCGATCCATGGACAGAATACCTGCAAGATCAAGGTGTGACACTGTCGCTTAACACGACCGTTTCGGATATTCTATTTGATACACAAACTGAGACAATTACTGGAATTGAACTTGCCAACGGCGAGACAGTCACAGCCGACGAATATGTTCTGGCTACTCCGGTAGAAGGAACACCACAATTACTCACTCCAGAGATGACAGCAGCTGCTCCAGAACTTGACGGTGTCGACCAGTTAGATACAGCCTGGATGAACGGCATACAGTTCTATCTTAGTGAGGATGTTTCAATCACCAAAGGCCACCAGGTGTATGCCGATTCTCCGTGGGCACTGACATCAATTTCTCAGCGACAGTTCTGGTCATCATACGACATTGATGCGGCAGTCCCCGAAGCAGCCACCGGGGTACTTTCAGTCATTGCATCAGACTGGGAAACGCCGGGTATGATTCATGATAAGCCAGCCAGAGACTGCACTAGAGAGGAGATCGTCGAAGAAGTGTGGGCACAATTGAAGGCACACCTCGATGACGTTGAGCCACAACTTACTGATGATATTCTTGTTGACTGGTTCCTTGATCCCGAGCTTCATGAAACAGAGACAGGTGTCAAAAACAATGCCCCACTGTTGATTAACACAGTCGGGTCACTCAAACACCGGCCACCAGCTAACCCAGATATTGCAAATCTCACTCTTGCCAGCGACTACGTACACACAAATTCGGATTTGGCTTCGATGGAATCAGCAAATGAGGCTGGACGACGAGCAGCCAATGCAATACTCAAGCGACATGGACACGATGCCACAGCCAGCATCTGGAGTCTTGAAGAGCCTCGGGTTTTCGAACCGTTCAAAAAACAGGATCAAATCCGATATCGGCTCGGATTACCGCATCCTGCTGAAACAGTCAACTCATTACGCTCTGTTGCGAGCAGGTTGCGAAATACAGCATAGTGAGTCTCAACGTACTAGCCTACTCAATTTCATCTCGTCATTGGTACCTTCCCAAAGGACAGTCCATTCAACCGTTGTGTTGATCTGAGGTTATTAGTCTTCCCCCGGTTGCGCAACGTCGCCCAGCTCATCTTCAACACCCGCAAATCCTTCGACAACGAGCATTTCAATAACTGAGTCAAGCTGGTCTTCTTCATCAACAGTCTCTTGATCGAACAAGTAAATCATCAGATGCTCTTCTTCGATGTCAGTCAGTTCAATCTCCTCCTCAACTTCCGTTGTACCATTGATTGCTGATTCCTCATCAAGCGTAACAGTCACTGTGTACTCTCCATCTTCTTCCCAGATGTCTTCGTAGACTTCACCGAATGCCTCCCCATTATCATCATCGTCATCATCCTGCTCCTCTAGGTCAAATGTCAGCGGCTCATCAATAACTTCTTCACCATCGGCATCCTTGATCATGATTTCGCCAGAGCGCTGATCATCAGTCTCATTAAAAATATGCACGTCATCCAGAACGAAGTCTTCAATCAGTTCAAATAGCTCTGAACATCCACTCAGGGATGCGGTACCAAGCACGGCAGATCCTCCAACTAGAACCTGTCGTCGAGATGGGCCATTTTGTCCGGAAAGGTTTGTGCTCATGGTTGAATTGTTGTTTTGTATATTATTTATCCTTCTGAATACTCAAACTAAGCTTTGAGTCAGACAGTCAGATTCACAGAATAATCGGGGCGGATGCCACGGGGCATAGTCCCGGAGTCAGTTGACGGTTGTTACGGATATATCTGTGAGCAAAATGAAAAAGAGATTAGCCGTATATACTGACCTTAGGTGTTGACCTTATTGTACACCTGCCCCCAGAGTGCTGCATCAATGGCAACCCAGTAAAAGTACAGCATCGGAATAATGATAATCCATCCAACAATTGTCAGCAGGGACAGGATTGCCAATATCCCAACAACAACAGAGCCGATCAACTGGAATATGAACAGGTAGATCAAATATCCAAAAAGGTACGTTCGTGAACTCATCAACTCAACAAGTGATGATATATCATACGCAGCGCGCCAATCTTTCTCGGCTGCGTAGCTCACAAAGATTGCAGGCAGAGCGTATGCTCCTACGACTGCTAATATTACATAGAGTATGATGTTTATTTCCATCCCAATAACAACAAGGAGCGAGTAAACTATTCCCGGTGGAATAAGAACCGCTGTGACGACAAGTCCATCTTTAATCAGTCCGAGCCAATCATCAAGCGTTGGTGGTTCTGGACGCCCTTGTGCAGCGGCATTGGCGACACGAACGAGATAACCCAGTATCATAAACAGCGGAATAATCAAGAATGACAGTAAAAACAGGATCCCCCCGCCAACGATCGTAAACCAACCAGCTCTAGATGGATACTCAATCGGGAAGGCAATTAATCCGCCCTCCGATTGCCGCTGTAATTGTGGTTCTGGGTCTGGATCAGAGCCAGCGTAATCATCGTGGTTTTCAGAGTGTGGATCGTTGAGATCCATGTACTCTCGATCATCCCGCTCATTCGATGTATTAGTAGCGTGCACCGAGAGCTCAGTACCACATCGGGGACAAAAGTTTCGGCCCTCGCTGACATCTGCATTACATTCGGGACATGTCGGCATACGTTGAGTGTATAGGAATCAGACAAATAAAGCCACAGGTATATTCAGTCGAATTTGTAGTTATTGTGCCTGCCCCCCGAGTACATTCGCATGATGGCTGGTTAAAATGAAATTTTACTGATCAAAGGTTCAAATAAATCCGGGCCTGTAACAAAAGACATGGCAGCGATTGAGACAAATGGGTTGACTAAGCGATTTGGTAGCTTACGCGCCGTGGATAATCTTAATCTTACAGTACAAGAAGGCGAAATATACGGATTCCTAGGCCCAAATGGAGCTGGCAAATCGACAACAATTAATATGCTTCTGTCGCTGGTTCAACCAACTGCTGGATCAGCCACTGTTCTTGGTTATGATATTGCTGACGACATTCGATCAATCCATGACAACGTCGGGGTGTTGCCCGATCAAACAAGTCTGTGGGATCGACTCTCTCCAAGAGATCATCTTGAATTTGTCATTGAGACAAAAGAAGCAGATGACGACCCGGATGTGTTACTTGATCGAGTTGGACTGACCGAAGTTGCTGATCGACCAGCTGGCGGGTTTTCGACCGGAATGGCCCAGCGGCTTAGACTTGCAATGGCACTTGTTGATAACCCTGATTTGATTATTTTAGATGAGCCAACGGCCGGATTGGATCCAAATGCCGCCAGAGAAGTTCGCCGCATCATCCTTGAAGAGAACGAGCGTGGCGCAACCGTATTCTTCTCAAGTCACATCATGGAGCAGGTTGAAGCTGTCTGTGATCGCGTTGGCATTCTACGACAGGGTGAACTCGTTGCTGAGGATGATGTTGGATCGCTTCGAAAAGCAGCTTCCGCAACAATTCGCATGGAGGTTATTGTTGATGAGGTGCCAGATACAACAATTGATCAACTTGAGACAATTGACGCTGTTATTGAGGCTACTGCTGAGAACGAGGAAACAATCGTTGTAACGTTATCAAACACTACTGGAAAGGCAGACGTTATCCATCATCTGGTAGAATCAGGTGTTGATCCAATCGACTTCTCGTTCCGTGAGACTAGTCTTGAGGACGTATTTGCGGAATACACGACCGGGGGTGTTGAGGCATGAGAGTCATGCCTGTTTTACGAAAGGATATTAATGATGCAATTCGGTCAAAGGCACTGTGGTTTCTGTCATTTTTCATGGTCGGATTGGCAGTTCTTGGCCTGTACGGCGCAACTGCACTCCCTGAGGCAGATGCAAGCCAGGCAATCTCTGCATTCAATGATCCAATCTTACTTATTATCCCGATTCTGGGACTCATAATTAGCTATAAATCCATTGTTGCAGAACGTGAAACCGGAAGCCTACGGATGCTTTTGTCGCTTCCAATTCTACGATGGGAAGTCCTTGCTGGAAAGTTCATCGGCCGTATTGCTGTATTATTGCTACCGATCATTATCGCGTTTGCTGTCAGTGTTCCGCTTTCTTGGTATTGGTTTGGAGATATCGCTGGGATTGATACATTACAGGCAGTAACACTGAGTATCGCACTTGCGTTGCCCTATATTGCAATCGGTCTAGGCCTATCGGCTAGTGTCCGAAACTCCACGCAGGCAGTTATCATGGCTATTCTTGTTTACATCATTACAGCAGAATCTGTCTGGTCATTGGTTCCCACTGCCGGGTATCTGGTTCTATTTCGTGAGTTGCCAGATACCGAGGCTAACTGGTATCAATTCTATGAAAGTCTTTCTCCAAAGACAGCAGCAGAAACGACGGTCGATCTGCTGTACGGTTCCGGAATCTCTGACGTTCCACTATACCTACAGGAGTGGCTTGCAATTCCATTATTCATCCTCTGGGCTGGCGTGCCGCTACTGCTCGGATATGTTGCGTTTGAAAAGTCAGACGTGAGCTAATCTGTCTTTGTATTAGTAGTCTTACTATATGGGGCCGTCAGACAGCCTCCACACGGCTGAATAGGGCAGCCCCAATATTGACCATGATAATGGATGAAATCAGCAGTGCAACTGCATTTACACTGACCGAGTGTGCGCTTGCTCCAACAAGCACTGCACGGAGGCCATCTACACCGTATGTCAATGGATTAAGATATGCCAGTGGTTCGATGATACTCGGTAGACCAGATAGTGGGAATAACGCTCCAGACAGGAAGAATATCGGGAAAATAACAAAGTTGATGACAAGGCCGAATCCCTCGCTATCGCGAAACTGCGAGGCCAATGTAAGACCAAACCCAACAAAGGTGATCGCAATGAGCAACATAAACCCAACCGCTGCTATCACACCAAGCAAGCTCTGGGGAACGAATCCAAGCGGCACCGAAAGTACGAGGATCAACACTGCTTGAATGATTGCTGTTGTTGATCCCCCGGCGATCCGTCCGAGAACAATTGATGTTCGGCTCACTGGAGCGACAAGGATCTCTTTCAGAAATCCAGTGTCGCGATCAGAGAGGATCGTCAGTCCAGCAAAGGAGGCTCCAAACAACATTGTGAATCCAATCATTCCCGGGACGAGAAACTCAAGATAATTCACGTCTTCTGGAAGACCGGGAATTGCGGCTCCACTGAATCCAGTCCCTAAGAACAAGAGAAATAGAAGTGGCAATCCAATTGCCCCGACAATGCGAGATGGTGTACGAGTGAATCGCTTAACATCACGGACCCAGAGTGCGTAGATGGCAAGTGGATTAATGCGAGACATTACTGATGCCCTCCTTGTTCTGCAACAACTTGGTCTGAGACGACATTGTTATCTTCAGCTGACATGGAGCTATCAGTAAGTGATAAGAATGCAGCCTCAAGACTGCGTTCTTGTCGTGTAATCGCGCTGATTGTAACATCCTCTGCATCTGCAAGATGAACAATATCAGCAATTCGCTCCTCACTCTCTTCAAGAACAATCTGTACTGTCGAATCATCCATTGTCACTTCACTGATCCACGGTTGTGTACGGAGTCGATCGATAAGGTGTCCGGTCTCACCATCGACACGGAGTTGAACGACATCGCCCCCAACGGTCTTCTTCAGCGCATCTGGGGTATCATCAGCCACAACGTTTCCGTCATCGACAATTGCGACCTGATCACAGAGAAACTCTGCCTCTTCAATATAGTGCGTTGTTATGATAATTGAGATTCCTTCCTCTTCGTTAAGTCGTTGGATATATTCCCAGAGGTCCCGTCGGGTTCCCGGATCGAGGCCGACCGTAGGCTCATCTAAAAACAACACTTTCGGCTCATGCAGAAGCCCTCGACCGATTTCAAGACGACGAGCCATACCACCAGAATATGTCGAGACACGGTTATCCCGCTCATTTTCTAGCCCAACAATCTCAAGAATATCATCAACACGCTGCTTTCGATGTGGATTTTTCATTCCGTACAGACGGGCATGAAAAGCCAGATTCTCAGCACCAGTTAGTTCCTCATCCAGTGCTGGTTCCTGAAATACAATGCCAATATTGTCTCGAACCGCACTTCGGTCAGTGACGATGTCATGGCCTGCAACGGTTGCCGTACCAGAGCTTGGCTTCAGCAGTGTCACCAGCAAATTGATCAGCGTTGACTTTCCAGCACCGTTTGGACCAAGCAACCCAAATATCTCACCATCACCAACACTAAAAGAGATGTCCTCAACAGCAACAACATCATCAAACTCTCTCCGCAGTCCCTCAACTTGTATAACTGCCATTCGTTGACTGAATAGTCATTCAGAACGTATATATCTCATGAGATAAATAATAAACCCGCTAATGTTGCCTCGTTTAGTCTCGGGAAAACACTAAAATTTTGAAGTGTATTACCCTGCATCTCTGAACACACAGCTATCGATTTTCTGTATTGTTGGCAAGTGACCAAATATCGATTTCACCGCCAGTGCTTGGATCCCGTTGTGCAGCGGTTTTGAGAATAGACCGAGCTGTTTCTTCGGCTGAGGCTATACTTTGTGAATTGTTAACTGCTCCAAGCTGTCCAAGCGCGAGCTGTGCGCCACTTCCAAGCGCTATCTGTTGCTCTGGCAAAATGGACTCATCGTCGTCGATTTGTCGGAGTTGTGCAATTTTGTTTTCGTCGTAACCTCCAACAACAGCTTCGATGCCTGTGTTTTCTGCACACGCTACAGCAATTTGGCTAGCAGCATCAATTGCAAGTTCTCCGCTGGCCTCAAGCTCGTACTTTTTGAGTTCGGACTCGAACCTGCGTTCAAACGAATTAACTGCTCCACTTTGGCCAACGACGCCAGCGCCGATCTGGTCATACTCAATCACTCGATTAGCAGATGTGCTGGTAATTGTTCCAGCCTGTGTCACGTGGCTATCACCAGCAATGACCACCCCATGATCAATCTGAATCGCTACAACCGTACTCATATACATATGTTAGTGTGCGAAGGTATAACACTCGTCCGTGATCTGAACAGTATCATTTAAGAGTCCTCGGTAATCCAAGATGATTTTTAATTAGTCTAATGAAGTTAAGTCGGACAATTTGCGGTTGTATTCGTTGGTTGGCGCTGTGGGAAATTATAGCACCCTCTCGATAATTATTGAGTTCTCTACCGCTTTTGCGGGTAAATTTCACTATTGCATTAGTATTGTTGATACAAAATAGAGAGGATCAGAGGATGTATTCAGCGCGAGACCATTGTTCGTCCAATTGAGACTGTAGTAAAGATAATCGGATTACTGAGAACTGTTAATTGATTTGTCCTTAGCTGAACGCAGGCAGTGGTTCCCCTTTCTTAATGATCCGTCAACGACGGCGAGTAGGCAGGGACACTTCATTCTGTCGCTGTCACTCCTAGCTGTCTAACTGATAGCTCAAGGAGTGTTTTGGCACCATCAATCACTTGCTCTGTCTCGACAAATTCCCATGGTTCGTGAGACCACGCTCCTGCCGGTCCATACTCCA
>OBKM01001184.1_pt1 | contig 10939 bp, 9 predicted proteins | sample 1519691 | NCBI WGS metagenome assembly OBKM01 (sample SAMEA37050418, study PRJEB22526) | metagenome | biome: saline pan; feature: lake; material: water | place: Egypt | collected 2015 | depth 0.5 m
GAACAGTCGGTTCCTATAATGAACCGATGCTGTGCCCGACTGCTGTACGCACCACAGAAAGTAACTCCAAGTCCGTCGAAGTCTGCCGGACTCCCTGAGGCAAAAACAACTCTGGGAGTCCGAACACGATGGAGGATAGGAGTACCGGGGGCTTGGCACTCCCAGCAGTCCCACCCGCCACAGTCCGTGAACCCCACACGGATTCTTACCGTGTCGGGGTTCGGTGGAACTGCAAACCTGAAATCTCCAACGCTCAGGATTCCTCCGCGTTTACGCGGAGGAGGATGTCAATTATAATACGTGAAAGCGTGCGAAATCAACAGTGAGCAACTGTTGACTACACGCTCTGCATGTTGCACACCCTGATCCCTCAATTCCGAGAGAGATGCCGCTGTTTCACTGTCTTCGGTAAGAGCCAATTTTATATTTGTTTGATTTGGAATTAGGAAAAGGTGTGAGGAAAAGTGAGTTTTGTAAAAAAGACTCTTCGAAAATTATTGAGAACCGATCCGATTGGAGACCTGCCTGATAGGGCTGTCTTCGGGATACAGCTATTTTTCGTCACTATCGGAGTAGTGAGTATAGTTGCATTTCTGTACTACATTTATTATGTATTTGTAGGTTCGGATGGAGTCGTTCCTTCATTCTGGATGATAGTTATGTTAGTGGCAGGCGGAGCGTGCATTTACGCAGGAAGAGGAGCTAGATATTACGTTCTCAATCTCGCGCTGATACCTGTAATCCTTATATCAGCCTTTTTCATATTTGGTATACTCTCCAATATAGTATTCTTTACATCCTCTCTTCTGACAGGTTCTGAGATTGATGCCGGGACAGATAGCATCGGCGAGATCTTAGTCTTTGTACTGTTGCTAATCTCTGGACTTGTTAGTCTTGGTCTTGCAGCCGCATTTATATCAATAGTTGGATATGGTTTACAGATTATTGATAGGATTCTGATAAAAGTATTCTCTGTTATTGTGTTTGTATCTATAGCTCTGACAGTAGTCTCTGTATTTATTGACTCGACAACAATTTCATACATAATAGGTGTTCCTGTGGGGCTATTTGCTCTACAATTAGGTATCAGATATGACGAACAGGTGGAGTCGTTTGTGATGGCGACCATTGGTTCGATATTTATGCTCCCAATTATTCTTCATGAACGTATCAGTTCACTTGAGGATACATTTGATCAAGGTGTGGATAATCTGGGATCTGATATGGGTAACGCTCTTTTAGAGGAAGGATTTGGTGCACCGACTGTATTTATATCAATAATTGAAGAGCAGTTTGAGATGGTAGCTACAGAAATTGGTATGTCTGTTTCTGTTACAGTTGGTGCCACCCTCCTGTTTATGATTGGAGGTGCATCTATACAGTATTACTTCTATCTTAGTAATCCAACTGGTATCCCGCGTATTGGTGAGGTTCGTGTAAAGTGTGAAGATTGCGGAGAAATATTTGAGGAATACAGTTGTCCAGAATGTGGCGGTGATCCTGATATTGTTGAGGGATCAATGAAAAAAGATTCTAGAGGACTATTTGTAAAAGAAGAACATTATCCGGATCAAAGGTGGTCCAATAAACCAATTGTCGATTATATTGACGACAGTGAAGTCATACAGGTTGTACTCAATAATCCTCCAGTCACTCGTTTCGGTCGGGGTCTTGATTCTGGAATGCAAAAGGCCGAATACAGAAGATGGCTGGTAGGAACAGATCGTGGTCTTCATATAATATGCGGTAACAAAGACGAAGACGAGTATTATCATATACCTCATGCATCTATAAGATTCCTTACCGCCGAGATGGAGGGGAAAATACTTGATCCACTGCTGAATACGATAAGAGTTCGTTTTGATTCTGCAAGACATGATGGTACCTTTGAGATATCTGCTCCTCGTGATAGTGGTTTTATTGAATATCTAGACTCAAACGTTCAGGACAAACACAAAACTGAAAAATTCAACGAATGGGTAAATATGCTAGAAGGGCGTACTAAAATTATACCTCCTTGGATACTAAATAGAAACGATCAGGACTCTTCAGATAATGAGTTGGTTGATAAATCTGATTCTAAATTGGAGGAGGAATCCGATTCAGTCTCCCCGGCTCAGAGAGACTATGTGGTTCCAGATGGTGCTGAACTGCATCATCCAAACTCGGTTGAAGGATACGAGGCGGAAGATTACGACTATCTTCAGGAGTTTGCAAAAGACGCAGGCATAAAGGCTAACAAGTCAAGAGAGGAGTTGATAGCTGAACTCTGTATGTGGAGAGGTTTTGAAGAGGGATACACTGAGAGACCAGATAATTGGAGCGAATTAGAGGAATATTCTTACAGACGTAAACAAAAATTAGCGAAAGAACTCGGTATTAAAGCGAATCAAAAAAGCGAAGTCTTGAGTCAAGAAATAGCTACAGAACTCGGTATAGATATTCCTGAAAAGTGACATCCTCCTCGTCGTAAACGGCGAGGCTTCCCGTACCGCAGGTGGGATATTTGCCGGTCTACGATACGACCTGTTCTCTCGTGGTGAACGTCCCGCTTTCGCGGTCGAACAGGTGTACCGATGGCTGTGCCACACAGCCGTTACTCCTATCCTCGCCGTGAGGACTCGGAGTTATCTTCTGGCGCATGTTCTCCGCTCCATTACAATCTGCGTTCCCGACCAGCTCACACGATGAGCAGACGTACAGACCACGGTGTTTCCGGTTCGACTTTGTATCGTCACCACACGAGGAACACGTTTTTGAGGTGTTCCACTCGTTTTCTTTCAGCACCTCGACACCACGTATCTCGCCTTTGTATTCGAGGTACTGGTAGATGCGGTCGAACGCCCACGAGTGGAGCTTCTTATTGCCTGTCTTGCCCCAGTCGGACTGGCGCACGTCTTCAGGCCAACTCACTGCAAGCGTGCCAACACCGCGTTCGACACACTCCGTGATGATCGTGTCCGTGAGGACGTGGTAGAAGTGAGTTTCACGCTCTGCAAGTTTCCGACGTGCCCACATCGACTTTTCTGACGGGCCGTTCTCACCCTCTGTCCCGTACTCTGATCGCGTAAAGTAGTGTTTGTCTTCTTTAAGCGAGTTGCCGGGGTAGAGAACGTACTCGTCGGGGAATGCGACCGTGGCGATGTTCTTGATGCCAAGGTCGATCCCTGCCACTCCGTCGTCTGTCGAGTCGGTGGTTTCGAGGGTGACTTTGCAGACGAAGTGCAGTTCCCACTCGTCGCCGTTCCAGACTACACGAACGTTCTGCACTTTGTTGACTTCCGCGAGGTCAACGTCTGGACGGGTTTGCTACTCGCAGAGCAAGAAATCGGAACGGTGCTCCTTTAGGTTCTTCCCCTTTGAGAGTCGGACACGGTTGTTTTCGGGGTCGTGTTTGAAGCCGTCTACTTTGAACGTGACCGTACTCCTTGGCCGGGTGTCGCCGTGTTTGCGGTAGCCGGGCGGATTCGTCTCTGAGTCTTTCTGTGGCAGGTCGAACCACGACTGGAAAGCGTCGGAAAGTTCTTCAATGACTTTCTGACTGGATTGTGCGTTCTAAATCCCCCTCGTCGCGGGTGTAGAATTTGAACCCATCCTCGACGTGGTCCGGCTCTCGGTCAGGTGCCTCCCCACTCGTATCAACGACGTCCCACCCACCATCTCCCCAGTCAGTTGCCTCCGCATCGGCTGGTGGGACCTCAACTGCACTGTCGTATACCGTTTCTGTGGCCTCGGTGATCTCGACGTGAACGGTGTGGGCCTCGTGATCGAAGTTGAGAACCCGGAGGTGCTCGATTCGGGTGGGGGCCGTCTGAGAACGGGTGAGACAACCAGCAGCCACTGCTGGGAGCCCACCACCTATGCTCTGGAGGAGCCGGCGACGTGTGCGGGAGGACATACGAACGCTACAGCCCTCTCAGAGGATATGATTTCTGCTCGCGATTCAAAACTCGAGACAGATTCGCTGCCCCACCACGGGGGAGGGGTGACCTCCGGTATGCAACCACCCATGCTGAGGCTTTGCTGTTGGCGAGGTCAGTCTCACTCGACGTGCTTGCAGAAATTCAATGAGATTGCCCCGAGGGAGTTTACTCCTCGGGATTCTCCTCGTCTGCTGATTCCTCGGGGTCGTGGGCGAACACCGACTCCGCAGTCGGTTCGAACCCGAGCAGCTCGTTGATTTCCGCTCTCGAGAATCCTGCCCGACCGAGCCGGGCCGCCATGTCGACAGCCACACGGCCGGAGACAGGTTCCGCACGGGCAGCGAGTTCCTCGGCGAGTTGGTCACGATGGATGACCTCGTTTGCCTCGATACTGACCTCGATTTCGGCGGTGATGGCGTGGTGATGCTGCAAGAACTGTTGGATTCCCCATTCGATGTCCCAGGCGAATGGCTCGAGTGCGGTCTCGACACGGTCCGCGGGCCGCGGTCGAATCCCGGCGCCGGTCTGCTCTGCAAGCGACAGGCGGAGAAGAAACGCAACGCCAAAGGGGACGTGCAGGCCCTCGTCCAGAATGTCGGTCCCGGCAACAGCGTCGCCGTCGTCGGTTTCGAGTGGGGGTCGGTCGGCTCTCAAGAGATCGTGGTAGCGCCGCCGGTCGACCTCGGTCGCGAGCAGGTGGAAGTCGAGGACCGCGTTTCGGATCCGGTTTTTGATCGCCTCCTCGCGCTGGGAGGCCGCCTGCCGGCTGAACTTGTCTGGATGGTCCAGATACTGCCGATCGGCGGCTGTCAGAATGCCACGGCCGCGCTCGGTACCCTCGTCTGTCATCGGTTCAGTTTCGATTCGGGCCGAACCGGTTTCAGCGCTTGGGAGGGTGCCGTGGGACCGAGGTGGGCGCCCACGGCTGCAGCCGGTTGTGGATGGTCACCGACAGCCAGTCAGAATACCCCCACTCCGAGATCGTCGCACCGAGTATGTGCCCACGTACCGGAGATAATTATTTATATTGTGATCATTTCAATTAATGCATGGGAATCGACCGACGACAACTCCTGGCGGCAACGGCCACCGGATCGGGGGTCGTGACGGCTGGCTGCATGGGCGTTCTCGGTGGCTGTGGGCCAGCCGACGAGATGGCCGTCGAAGACCTGCTGGCCGAGGAGCCAACCGGTATCACCCGGGACTTCGAGGATCAGTACACCCTCGAGGGAGAAGTGGTAACAGTAGACGTTGCAACGGGGGAATCGATGCGGATCGACGACTCGACCGGGCTGGCTGAACTGTACGCCGGTCCAGGAGCGGTGTGGAGTCCAACGAACATGCCAGAACAAGGGGACTGCGTGGTTGCCACGGGATACTTGATAGAGACCGAGTACGATACCGCACACGTCGCCCTCTCCGACGTGACGGTCTCGATAGGGTGACACCGCCTACGACTGCCCCCACAGGGAAACATCACCTTCCCACTGCAAAGCGCTACGGTGGTGAACTGCCAGGGATCCCCGAGAGCAGCGAGCGCGCAGTAGTCTGCGAGCAGGCCCCTAGCAGCAGTCTTCTGCATCCAGGGCGTGTGTCCTGCAGGCCGGGGTGGTGCTCAATCGTTCTTCCCGATCCCGCCCGTCACAAAGATCGGCAATCTCCGCTCGCTCGTACTCGAGTGCGTCATCGGCCTGGTCGAGGACCGCCGCTGCCCGTTCACAGAGCTTGCTGACACGATCCTCGTGGCCGAGGGTCCGCTCGGTCGCGATATGCTGGCGCAGTACATCGAGGATCGCTGGCGTTGCGTCGATCTCTCGGAGCGTCGAGATTGCATTCGCCAGTTTCACCCGTCCGTCCTGCCCGTCCTCGAGTGGGAGCTCCGCGGCGCCGAGGAAGCCAAGTGCCTCACCGATGCTATTCTGCGAGCCAACGTCCCGGAACAGTGCAAGACTCTCCCGGTGGTATTCGCGGGCACGCTCGAAGTCTCCCTGTTGGCGCGCGACGAGGCCGGGGTTGCCGAGACTTGCCGCCTCGCTGTGACGGTCACCGGTTTCGCGGAACATCTCGAGGCTCTGTTCGTACCGGTGTCGGGCCGTCTCAAGGTCGCCCTCCCGTTCGGCGACCAACCCAAGCGAGTTCAGGCTCATCGCTTCACCATGGCGGTCACCGAGGTCCCGCTTGATCGTGAGGCTCTGTTGGAGCACATCAGTGGCCCGATCGAAGTTCCCACGTTTACGGGCGATGATCCCGAGGTTGTTCAGCGTCCGGGCCTCGCCGGCTCGATCACCGAGCTCTCGTTTGAGCTGCAGGCTCTGTTCGTAGAACTCGCGTGCGGTTCCGAACCGCTTCAGCGGCGATTCGGATGGCCGTCTGTGGCTCCGATAGCTGTCGAGATCGCAATTACTGCTACAACAGCGCAGGGCAGGTCCCGAGTAGTGATGACCAGCGGGGGATGTCTCACTGTCCACCCCGGCATCGGTCCACACCTTTTCATAGGATATCGCTGGACCTGCCGGTGTATGTCTCGGCTCAACCCATGTGGTGAATATTGCCCGACGGACCGCGACGAACAGCCCCCTCGGTCAGTACGGACCGGGCTCGAAAAACATAGCCGACACCTGTGGCGTAGTCCCTGTGACAGTGCGACCGACCGCCTGGCGTGATCGATACATGGTCGATCCATCACCACCGTCGGAGGACGAACCGACTCCCGATGAAGCTACAGCCGACAACCGGTGGGTGTGGCGTAGTATGGAGGCGTTGCTTTTGCTTGCCCTCCTCGCTGTCCAGCCCGCCCTCGCACAGGACGGTGTTGTCTGTGATGCCGAAGGCCTCCCCTCGCTGATCTCGGGGTTTTTCCAGATGACGACGGCGCTTGGAATCGTGGGCGTCGTCGTGATCTGGCAGGCGGAGTCACTCGCCGAGATGTTCACGATGAGTCCAGACCAAAAGAAGGGGTTCAAGCAACACAAACGGACCGCTCTCAAATCCGTGGTGATCCTGCTCACGTTGGGCCCCCTCTATACTGTCGCCGGCTCCGTGATGGGCCTGCCACTCGCAGACTGTGTCGACCTGGTGCCGTGGTAACCCAGTCCTGATCGATCCACAATGCACCGAACACGCCTTGGACTGGTGGTCGCTGTGCTCACACTCGCCGGTGGCTGCTCGGGTCTTGCCGCCGCAGCACCGCCGTCACAGCCAGGTGCTGATGAGAGGCTCTCCGAAAACGGGACCGCCGGACTGTGGTCGAAGACACCGAATCCGTGTCTCCCGGCCGCGGAGCACCGGAGTGCTGGCGAAGACGCCTCGAAGCAGGCACTGGCAAGCTGCACGGAGCTTACGTTCAAACAACCACCACGAACAGCGCGGCAGTGGACCACCGACGACTTCCAGTCACTCACCGCCGGTGGCCCTGCCACGTCGGTCTACCCCGAGCACGCCGACCGGGATGCCTCGCGGTTCATCAAGGATGCCCACGCGACGATCTTCGCCGTCCAGCCGTCGACGATCCTCCACGGCGATGCGGATGGAACGACGTTGTATCTTGCCCCCGACGGTGACCTTCGAGCCCTCGTCGATTACCGCGTCCACGTCCCTGCGGATGCCACCGCCAAGAACCAGACCATCGAGTGGACACTCCTTGACCACGAGATCGAGGCGATCCGACTCACACAGGATGGCGACCTGCGCTCACGCCAAGACGGCCAGCACACACCAACCGTTGCCTACGAACTCGACGGTGCCGGGCCATCGACACTGGCCGTTGAGGCAGCCATCACGGCCGAACTGGAGCAGACGATCACCGAGCGGGTCGGGAATCAGACACGGACACGCTCTGAGCGACTAACCGACAACATCACCGTCTCTCAGGAGGTTGACGCCACCGTCTACAATCTCACTGCCACCGTCTACCAGGCAGCGTATCCCGACGGCGACGCTGGCGTCGCAATCTACCAATCTCAACCCTGGCACGGCTACCAGCTGACAGCCGACGAAGAGGCATCGGTTCGTGGTGTCTGGCGGTACTACACGGCCCGCGATACCGACTGGGATACCCTCGTTCACGGGACCGAAACCGGCACGGAAGTCGTCGCCGCTGATGCACGGCCGGTGTACACACACGCCTTCCCCTCGGAGGTGGGGCCGCGAGCGGAGCCGATTCACGATGGCCCAACCATCCAGGCGGTCTGGGGGCGCGAGCGTGACTCGCCGGCGCCGACCGTTCACGACGACGTCGAGATCGGCATCGTCGATGCCCCCTACGAGCGATCGTATGGCCTTGCGGTCAGAACCGAGGCCTTCGACCGTGACGAGCTCGTCGTCCAGGGGATCGTTCATGGAACGGTTGCGAAGCTCACCGACCCCGACGACGGGACGCACCGGGCGATTCGTGAGAGTGAACTCACAACGGAACTCCTTGAGCGAACCCACCACGAGGTAACGGTCCGGATCGAACTCCGCGACGCGGAAACGGGGGCGCCGATTGCACTCGCAGACGCCGTCGAAGATCGACGCCGCGCCCCGATCGGTGGCAGCCGGCGGGAGGGGTATATCACGATCGGCGACAAACGCGTTACGACGAACGCATCGGGTGTCGGGGTCGTCACACTGGACCAGCCGGGGCCGTACACGGCGGTGTATCACCCCGGTTCGTGGCGAACCCACGACCCGGCGTACGTCGGCGACCGAAGCAGCCTCAGCTGGCACCCCCTTCTGACGGCCCGCGGGTGGGTCGCATTACTCCTCAGGACGGTCTGGGCTGCGCTCCCATTTGCCGTGGCACTTTATGCAGGCATGAAACTGGGATCGTTCCTGCGGGCCTCGGAGGTGACATAGCATGCCACGACAACCCCCACCTGGTTTGGACCACCAGCGGCTGCCCTCCGACGTCCCACAGAGGGAGACGCCCCCCACGAGTTACGATGAGGTGATCGTGTAATGGAGCTCATCGACGTCGGCGTCGCGTGGTTTGAGGACGCGATCGGCCGGCTCACCGAGTGGTTCGAGGACGGGCTTGCAACCGGGTACGAGGGACTCACCGAGGAGCTGTTCAGCACGCCGACGCCGGAAACAGGGGACCCATTCGTCTTCGGGACCCCGGAAAACGAGCCGTGGACGGCGTTGCACGACTCGCTGGTCGCAGGTGAGATCATGCTGCTTGGGCTTCTCCTGTTGGCCTGCCTCGTTCAAGCCCGGCATACGATCCGGATCTTCAACGTCGGGAGTGCGTCTGTGGCCCGGAAGACGAAACGGAGTGCCTGGACCGGAGCCGTACTGATCGTGACGTGGTACTGGCTCGCCGTCCTCGTCCTCTATCTCGTCGACGGGTTCACAATCGCACTGCTTCCGGGGATTGACGTCCTGATGGGGGCAATGATCGATCTTCTCACCGTGTCGGTCACGAATCCGGTCCTCGGATTATTACTGGCCGGACTGGGCGGGGTTGCGATGTGGGTGCTCCAGGCGCTGTTGTTCATCCGCGAGATACTGTTGTACGTCTTCGTCTACGCGATGCCCGTCGGGCTCGCGGTCGCATTCGGCGGGGTCCCGGTTGCATCACGCATCGCCAGGGGCATCTGCATGCAGTTCATCCCGCTTGCACTGCTCCCGCTTCCGGTGGCGTTGTTCTTCACGGGCTACGAGCTGTTGTTCGCGGCAGGCACCGGGGCAGCGATCGCACCAGAGAGTGCCTTTCTCAGGTATCTCGTCGTCGTCTCGTTGCCGGTGCTCTCCGTACTCATCATCTGGAAGCTGTTCACGTACGCCAGTCCGCTCACCGCACGCGTACTCAGTGGCACGACGACGGCCGCCGTCGGGATTGGAACTGTCGCCGGTGCTGCAGCCATCGCCGGACCGTCTGCCGCAGCGACAGCCACGCGGTGGGGGCCGAAGGCTGCCGTTGGCCAGGCGGCGGCCCGACGACTCGGTGATCGCCGGAACTCATCCGGGGACGGTTCCGGTGGGGCCACGAGTCGTGCCGATGGGGCAGGCGGCAGTCGCGCAACGACCCACGACAACGTCGTCACCGACGCCCACGGCCAGCAGGGTGTCCCACAGTACAGACGAACAGAAAACGACCCCGGATACCACTGAGTATGTCATCAGACACCGACGCAGCTTCACGGCGAATCATGGACGAACTGGGCGAAGCAAACCGCATCCCGATCCTGAACGTCGAGGAGGGAGACGTCTATGTCCTCGTTGGGGTTCCGATCACGGGGCTCCTGCTTGCTGGCCTCATCGGGCGTGAGACGCTCGTGTTGCCGGCTGTGCTGATGGGAACCGTTCTCGGGGCCGCCGCGGTCTATGCGAGTCCGTCGCATCTCGCTGCCGCGACCTGGCTCCGCGATGTCTATCGGTACTACTGCAAGCGGCCACGTTTCACCGTAAGCGCCCCGAAAGCCTCCGATGGGGATACAACACGGAACAGCGGTGGGCTCGTCAACTACACGCCGTTTGCGCCAGACGAGCGAACGCAGGATCTCACGAACATCGAGCGGGCCTGGCCTGGCGCTGGTGCCGTTGAACGGCCCGACCGAACGATGGAGGCCTTCCTCGAGATCGACCCGGGGAATATGGACTTCGCGATGTCCGGTGACTGGGCACAACTGCAAGACGCCGCCGGTGAGTTCGCCAACAAAGAGCTCGATCATCGCCTCAAGTTCCACGCGACGACCCGTTCGTTTCCAGCCGAAGACCTCGTCGCACAGATCGAAACGCGGCTCAGCGACGAAGACGTGGCGGCAAATCCCGTCTTCGAGGAACTCCTGACGGAATACCGGGACAAGCGGCCACGTGAACTCGAGGATACACACAGGCTCCGGTACTTCATCGGCGTCCAGGTAACGCCCCTCGAGGTCTACAACCGGTATCGCGACGAGCAGTCGCCGGCGGACCGGCTGGCAGCCCTTCCCGTGATCGGGTTCCTGTTTAATCCGTTCCTCACCCGTCGGGAGCGTCTCAGTGAGACAGAACTTCGCGGCAAAATGCTCGCGAAACTCGACCAGCGCACACGA
>OBKM01001185.1_pt1 | contig 10938 bp, 14 predicted proteins | sample 1519691 | NCBI WGS metagenome assembly OBKM01 (sample SAMEA37050418, study PRJEB22526) | metagenome | biome: saline pan; feature: lake; material: water | place: Egypt | collected 2015 | depth 0.5 m
CGTCTCCGCATCCAACGCTCGAATTGTGTTGTCGAACGACCCCGAGTACACCATGTCGCCGTCGTCGGATTGTGCTTTCACGACGCCGTCACTCTGCTCGTCAAACGGTTGCGTCCCAACGAACGCCACCCCACCGATCATGCTCGTTACCATGATGACCGAAAACACGACAGCCACAGCAGGGTGGTCACGTTCAGGTAGCATATTCCGATTCAAATCTACAGTCATTCCAATCACGACCACACCCGCCGTCACGATCACGGGTACAAGCGTCTCGATTACACCCCCAACAACGATGTCGGGCATCCCGAGACGGACCCACACGCCGACGTTCCACACAACGGGCGCGATCATGACGGCGAGCAATCCGCCAGCAACGATACGACGTTCACGCTCGTACTGGTCGAGCGCGTCGAGGCCGACGTACGCGAGCGTCACCACGCCGACGGCGACGATCCCGGTCGTTGCGACGCCAACGGTCTCGAAGAGCCACGCAGCAATCGGATTCGCCTCGACGGCGAGCCCGAGCAACGCCGCGGTGATCGCCAAATCGACGAGCAGGAACAGCAACGCGGCCGGGAGGACGCGCGACGGTTCGAGGAAGCGAGCGATGCGACTACTGGATGACGAATTGGTGAACATGAATGGGTACCTCTCTGTCTGCGATCAGCGGAGACCAGCAACAAAACCGCGAACGCCCCGGTCCGGAGTCGAACCGGACGCGTGCCTGTTCGGGGTACTCAGCAACTCAGCCACTCAGCAGCGAGCACGGCTATTGAGACCAGAAAACGCGTATGAATAGTGACCCAGCAACCGGACGGTTAGTCCGTGTCACACCGGCACAACCCCCTTACAAGTTGTCGCTCAATGCGACACGAGAGGTACCGCCCGCTGCTGGGTCAGACGTATATCGGAAATCGATTCCTAAAGGTGTTTGCGTTCGACGCTACAACTAGGGTGCCGTCGTGCGGTCAGTAGTTGCCGGCCGCGACGAACTCCCGGAGCGACTCATTACCGAGGAGTTTCTCTACGAGCAGCTCGCAGATATCCGAATCGCTCCGGTCGCCACGCGTTTTCAACTCCTCGGCCAGTTCGAGCGCGGCGTCACGCTCGTCGGAGAGTGGCTCGGCCTCGACCGCGGCGATCAGCTCCTCGACGAACGCGAGAAACTCCGCTTTTGGCTGATCGCGCGGAACCCCACCGAACACGAGATAGCCGTGCTCGGGGTTGACTCGCCACCGACTCGTCGACGGCTTCCGCGCGGCCGTCTCGGTTTGGGGCGTGCGGAATCCGGATGCCGGTGGCGGGTACTCGCTCGGATCGCTCAAGACGACTTCGCCGTTCGCCTCGTGAAGCGCCCAGTCGGCATCCGGCGACTCGTTGAGCGCGTACGGACACAGCATCGTCGCCTGCCCTCTCTGGAGCGTCGCGACAATCCATTCGTCCTTCGAGGTGCCGCGATCGAGCCCGCGGAGGTGGTGGTCGTTGCGCTCGTCATCGAGCGGCTCGCGCTCCAGATCGTACTCGTCATCGGGGCTTGCGAAAAAATTCGTGCGCAGGTACGGTGACTCGCGAGCGCCCGTCGATCGACGTGTCGATGCCTCTCTGGATCGTTGTGTTTCGGACATGGTAGGGGGTTGTGCGACGGCGTTGACGCCGCCAGCGTCTCGTTGGTGGGTGCCGTGGCTATGCGTCCGAGAGCAGAGTCGGCCCGTCACTCGGTGTGACGAGTTCCCGACGACCGAGCCGGCGGCCGCAGTCGGCGGGAGTATGGGGGTTGTGCCGTCTGCTTCTCAGTTACGCGGACCAACACGGTCAAGCCTCTTAAAGGGTGTTGTGCCAACTTTTTGGTGTGAGCTTTGGTGGGTGAGTGGGTTCAGACGTTACTATATTATGATGACGTGTGATGGCGGCCGGGTTCAGCGCTCAGCGGCGCGACGTGGGTGACGTAGCCCTCGAAGGATCGGTGCCGGTTGTCGGGGGCGACGGCGTCGTCGAACCGGATTCGGAGCTGTCGAGTGCCGGTCCCGTAGTCCAGTTCGAGTACCCCGTTCGTCGGTTGGATACCGATCCAGTTCCCGCCGATCGCCTGTATCTCGGAGAGCGGGGCCTCGAATGAATCCTTGGGCTCGCGACCGCGGTCGGCGATCGCCGCCGCGATCTTGAGTCGTTGCTCCGGGAAGTCGGGTGTCGCTCGCTGGCGCGCTTCGAGCACGAACCGATCGCCGGCCGTCAGTTGGTTGTAGGGCTTCGCGTACCGAAAGACGGCGTTTCGGGCGTCCGTGAACGGCTCGTCCGGTGGCTCGGGTGGTGCGTATTCGTCGCCTTCAGGCTCGGTCTCAGGTATCTGCTCGCAGAACTGCCGGACGATCGGCACGCACGAGTGACAGAGCCAGTTGGTCCCCCACGAGCCCGTGCCGTGCGGCTGGAACGCGAACCGGAGCGGCGTCGCGTCGATCGGGTCGCTACAGAAGTCACACACCGGATGCGACTCGGAGAGCTGATCGTTCTCGCCATCTGGCCCGAAATGTTCGTCGAGGAGTGTGGCGACCTCGACGCCACAGTTCCCGCAAAAGTGGTACGCCTCACGACTCGTCAACCCGCCACTCGCGGCGTCGGTGTGGAGGTGAACGTCGACCGACGTACCCGCATCGAGATACACTTGATCGATGTCGCGCTCGCACCCGTCGCACCGCTCAGTCGCCGTCGAATCCGTGTCGCGATTGCTTCGTCTCATATAGTCCGATTCGTGATAGGTCCTCTTAGAACCGGGTGCCGACAACTGCCGAGTCCCAGTTTTCGAGGTGTTAGCAAAACCCTACGGACACCGCGTCCTGCGGTTTCGGAAGGTGTTAGCGAACCCCTACACGGATTAGTCGCTCGCTGTCGCCGCCTGTTCTGATGTTCTGGAGGTGATAGGTTCTTGATCTGGTGCCCGGCCGAGCGTCGCGACCGTGGTGACTGGGTCGGGATCGCAACCGGTCCCGATCGGATCGTCACCGACGAACGCGCAGGCGGCATCGAGGAGCGCGCCCCACTCCGGCCGGGCGTCGGCGACGTCCCGGAGCCGGGTTCGAGAGAACGTCCCGTACGTCGCGCCGATGACGGGGTGGTCCGGATCGCCGAGCGTGTCCGTCGGTTCAAGAGCGACGGCCGCCTCGTAGATCGCGCCGCGGAGCGAGTCCTCCCGGCCGTCGGCGTCGGCAACGCGATCCCGGTAGCTCCCCGCATCGTCCCGGTCAGCGTAGAACGGCAGGGCGTCCGGTCGCTCGCCGGGCGTGTCGGCGTCGAACTCAGCGTCGCGGTAGGTCAGACAGATTACCCATCCGGACTCGGTTTCGCGAATCAGGTCGAACGCGGCCAGCTCGTCGCGGTGTGAGCGCTTGTCGCCGTGTCCCGCGAAGGTGCCGGTCGCGACGCCGGCGCGGTCGCAGAGTTCGCGCTGCGAGAGCGGGCGGTCGGTATTGAGGAGCGTGTGAAGGATCGCCGATTTTGTCCCCTTCGAGCCGCGCTCCGGGATGATCCGGCTCTTCGGCAGCGTCGAGAGGGCGTACTTACAGTCGTCGACGCGGACGTGCCGGCCGTCCTCGGACGATTTGAAGTACAGCGCCTTCGTCACGTCGTGGATCGAGCCAGTGAACGCCTGCATGACGCTCACAGCCTGTCGAGTCACCCGCATCGAACGCTCGCTCAGGATACGCGCGGTCGCCGTGGCAACCCGCTCCCGAGTGAACGACGCCTCGATTGGCATGTCAACGACGAAATCGGCGTAGTGGTCCGACTCCACCTGCATCGGCAGGTCAAACTCGCCCGGGTGTTCGAGCGCGTACTCGATATCTTCGGTAAGGTCGGTCGCGCCGTAGCCCTGTATCGACCACTGTCCGATATGGGTTCCCGTGGGGTCTGCCGCGTCAACGAGCGGTGCGGCACCGATCGCCTCACGTTTCTCGTCTCGCGGCTCGAACTGGACGCGTGACTGCGTGTAGAGCCCCATCTTCGACGCGATCGTCGCCATGCGGACGAGACATTGCTGGAGGTCTTCGCGGTCGCCAGCCTTCATGTCGCTCGTGACCCGGCCCGGTAGGCGGAGGACCCGCGTCACGTCTACGCCCAGCAGATCGTAGATACCCGTTGCCGTCCCGATCAGGCCGTGCGCGAGTTTCATCGTCTCGCTCCGCAGATCGCGTTGTTCCTCGCTGAAGTCACCGTACTCGATGTTCGCCGTCAGCGTCGTCAGATCATCGATTCCGCCTTTTAGGGCTTTGACGTACTTCTCTCCACTGTACGCCTGTTTTAGGTATCCGAGACACCGCTTGTCGCGAAGGTCCGCCTTCACGCCTTCCAACAGCGCGTCGAGGTCGCCCGCCTTCCCGTCCAGCCGCTCGGGTGTAAGCACCTGTTCAAACGCGAGCGGGCTCAGTAACGCCCTTGCGACGGACACCGTGTACTGGAGTGGCCCGTGCCAATCGGCACCGACAACCAGCTCGTCACGGCTCTCGTTGTAGGAGTAGAGCGGCGAGCGGTTGTCCTCCTGCCGGGTGACCGTCCACTCCTCGAAGGCGGTGTTATTCACACCTCCGAGGGGCACATCGTCCACACCCACACCGCCGTTCGGCGCGGACGCCACGGCGGCATGATGCTCCCATCGAGTGAGGGTTTCGACCGGTGCGAACCCACTGCTGTGGGATCGACCACCCGATTCGGCGGGTTGATCGGTGGCAGCAGCCTCCGCGGCCGCCGGTCGGTCGCCGTCGGCGGTGCCGTCGGTGCCGTCGCGGGACTGGTCCGGGCCGGGGTCCCCCCCTTCCCGACCTTGCGCGTCGTTACACGGATCAACTTTGCTTTGTAGGGTATCGCTAACACCTTCTGTCTCGAAGTCGTCGAGTCCGGATTGAAGGCCGATATCCGAAGCAAGCGCGTCCAACGCGGCAGTCCCGGCTGGGGTGGCGATCGCGTACTTGTCGTTCTGGGGGCCTTCGGTGAACACGAGGTCAGCCTCGACGAGCGTGGAGAGACACTGACTCAGACGCGACCGGCCGAAGTCGAGTCGTGAGTCCGATCGAAGCGCCGCGTACCGTGCCGAGTCGCTCCGTCCCTCGCAGATCACGCGCAGGACGTTCCACGCGGAATCGGTGTAGTCGATCGTCGCAAGGGCGTCGGCGACCACGTCGTCGCCGTCGACAACCCCTGCTGCTTCACGCAGGCGTGCGGCGGCACTCTCAATAACACCTGCCGGGAGTAGCTCGCGGTGTTCCTGCATGAGTCGCGTCTGGACGCGCCCGCTCGCGGCAAGTCGAACGTCACACCCTCGCGCAAGCTCGGTACAGTATTCGAGAAGCGCCTCGCGCGCCTCACGGCGCACGCTGTCGGTGTCGAACAGGTCGGCCGACAGCGAGATGACGACGGTCGGCGTCACGTCGGCCGCGCGCAGCACCGTCAGCGGGCCGGCGTAGATGTCCTCGAAGGAGGTTCGGATGTCGAGGTACGTGTTACCGCCCATCTGCGCGACGAGCTTCCGGGCGCGATATCGGTTGCCACCGGAGAGCCCAGTGATCAGGTCCGTCGCGAACGACCCGTCGACCGACGCGTCCATGCCGGGGTCACGGAGCATGTTGAGACGCTCGCGAAACGCCGCACGGTCGCCGTCCACGTGGGCGGCGATCTCCTCGGCGGCCGCAAACAGCGCGTCCTGAAGCGGCTCGCCGACGCCGAACAACGCGTCGTGTAGCTCGCTCGCGCTCATGGGCTCACGAACGACGGTGCCGATCGTCTCAGTCGACGCCGCGAAGCGAAGACTCCCGGTGTCGGGGACGATCGCGTCGGCCTCGCCCTCCTCGACAGAAAACGTCATCTCGCACCCCCGTATGTCCCGTTAACGACGCGATACCACGGCGATACCGCCGGTTTTGGGTAACAAGATTTATGGGCGCGGCGACAAAAGTCGGAACTAGATGCCAACGCGGACCACCTCCGTTGACCACGGTGGTGGACTGCCAATGTGCACGACCTTGGACTCCTGACTGGGGTTCACGTAAGGGGGTTTGTGCCGGGCATCATCGGACTCCAGCCCTAAACTGGGGTCTTTCTGCGAGAGACCGTTCGTCTCCGCAGACGCAGGACCGTCCCGCGCGTTAGTTTGCGAACGTGACTGCTTACTACAACGACATGCCGGACCGCACTTAGTTCCAGCGGGCACCACGAAACTGGACAGTTCTGCGTCGAACCGCATCGGGATCTCAGCTTGAAAGAGCGCTGAGGTACGAAAATGCCCCAAACGGGGCGGACCGCAGGGGGTTGTGCCGAAAGATCGGCTGGTGTCGCTCGCAAGCACACCCTGTTGTGGTCCTAATCGCGACCGCTTTCGCGATCCCGATCCCTTACGGCGTGCGTGACCCCGACGCCGCCGGGAGGATCTGCACCCGCGGCTCCTCCGTAGATGCCGACCGAAGGGAGCGCGTGGGTACATCTCCAGTTACCGCTATAAGCTCCACCCACTTAACTCATAGCCATAGCTACGGGTTTTTGAAGTGGGGGTTATTTTACACGACGCAACAGATTGAGACTGTGAGCCGTGGACCAGATCCGTCGATTACGACGCTCGATATCCTACGAGTCTTCCTCAAATCGCCTGATCCGGCGTTTATAGCGCCTGAAATTGCGAATGAATTGGATCACACCACCGATGGAGTGCGTCGACGAATGAACGCGCTCGTCGATCAGGGTCTACTGGCGAAAAAGAAGACCGGAGAGCGAAGTGTTCTGTACTGGGTCACTGACGAGGGCGTCCATCACTACGCGTCCGAGACTTCCGATTGCTGACTCTCGCTAAGCCAAAATATGACGGTTCGGCTGCCGGGCTTTTTCATCGACAAGAGCCCCTCATCGACAAGCTCGTAGAGGTGTTGTCGGGCGCTATCGACACCGATGCCGAGGTCTTCTGCAATTTCTGGGGCGGTAAACGCCGGTTCCTCAATTACGCAGATCGCCTCGATCAGCTCCTCCTCAGATACGATTCTCGCTTCTGGAGGCTTGTCTTCCATGCTTCTAGTACTGGTAGCTATGACAAAAGGTTTTATGTAGCAACCTTTCGTAGTGTGTGATAGACGGACCCGGCTCTCAGGGTGAGTACAGTTCGCTGGAAAACCCGCGTGCGTGAACACGCGAGTCGGGTCATGAAACCAACCAAAACCCATGTCGATTCTCAACCACACCAAACAAAAAAGCATCGACGCCATACCGCGGAGAGCTTACGAACTCGGGATCGACGGTGACGGGCGCACCCACTACCACCGCCCCGGGACGCCACACCGCCTGTGGGTCGTCACCGACGGTACCGTGATCCACTCACAACACCTCGGGAGCGAGCCGATCACGGCGTGGATCGACCACGTCGACGAGCACTACGGCTGGAAAGAACGCGAGCGTGTTGAACAGCCGTCGGGCGAGGCGCTCGTCGAAACGATCGTCGCGGGGCTTAACGGATGACGTGTACCGTTCTTTCGCGCAAGCGTGCCCGCGAGGCCGCGGTCGACTGCGCAAGCGTAGAGATCGTCACGAGCGCGGACGTACTCCCACCGACCGCCGAGCGCGATTACTGGACACTCGAAGTCGTCGTCGAGGCCGCAGCGGTTCCGACGACGGTGCTCGAAGCGCTCGCCGACGCCGAGCTGGCCGTCCGGCATATCTCCCCGCAGGGGTCAGCGCGAATTGTGGAGGCGGTCGCATAATGCCTCCCACTAGTTCCACTTTCAGGGCGGGTATGGCTCACTCCCTTATGACGGACCCCCGATCCCGAGTGTATGTCCACCCAACAGCGGACAGTCGAGATACGAAAAGACCCGAACGAACCGGAGACCGAGGACGTGACGGTCACTATCGAGTCGCATCCCGACTACAACCGCGTCGTCCACGCGGTTGGCGAGGAGACGGACCGCGAGGCGAAGATCGGCATCGAGGGAACGCAAGCCGAACCCGAGGCGGTCGCACTCCACGGCGACGTACCCGAGTGGATCGAGCCGATCCTCCGGAGCATGGGGGTCCGCGAGATTCGCTAAGGCTGCGACCCCCCACTTATACATATCAGGCCCTTGAACGACAAGCCGAACACGGGAAACCGTACCCGGTGACCACGATGAGACACAACCCCCTTACACAGACACGACAGCAGCACAATTCAGGCGGTACCGATAGCGATACCGAACACGATACCGATAGCGATACCGAACACGATACCACAGGACAAACCAACGATTGCGAGGTGCTGGCGTAATGTCTGCGAATACAATGCCGACTGACGGAGAGAACACCCGAGACGGTGACATGACGCTCTCGGCGTTCGGTGGCGGCATCCCTGATGAGAACGGCCATCCCGGCGACTACGAATACTCGTCGGCAATCGAGCGCGGACAGAAGCCGTGGCGCGATCGCGAGGTGCTGGTGTTCTTGCGTATCGAGGAGGCAATGTCCTACCGAGAGATCGCTCAGGAGGCGTTCGATGGAGAGATCAGCGCCGAGGGCGTCCGACAGGCGGCACTCTCGTACGATATCGAGGCTGAGCGCGACTTGGAAGACCTCAGCCCGCGTGAGCTTGCGCTTCGATACTCGCCGGAGGATGACGCCGACGCAGAAGCACCCGACGGCGACGACACGTACACGAAGTACACGCTTCGGGGAAGCGATAGATAGTTCTGGGTACGGCAGACCGATACAGACGCACACGATTGCCGCGCGATTATGATTCAGGTCGGCGGTGGCTCCGCTCAACCCGGTTCGATTCCGGGCCGACCCCTGCGGCTGCGGCACGGCACAACCCCCTATGACGAACGCACGACTGCGCGCCTTTGAGCGCACGACAGCGGCATCGACCAGTAACCACACGGAACCGATGGAGGACGACCGATGAGCGACGCCGAAGCCGTCACCGAACCGACTGAGAGCAGTGCCACCTCGGCGGGCTTCCATGCGATCGGCGAGCAGCGCTTCTTCGTCGATTTCTTCGCGCAATTCGACGCGCTCGCGGACGAGATGAAACTCCATCTCGATGATGACGGGCTCTTCGGAAGCGTTGTCGACCCGGCATCGGTCGGTATGTGCCGGAATAGCCTCGATCACGAGGCGTTCGAGCACTACGACGCGTCGGGTGGAGTGATCGGGCTCAACATCTCACGGATGCTGGACATTCTCGGGATGGGTAGCAAAGACGACCTCGTGGAACTGACCCTCGACGAGAAGACGCGGAAACTCCACGTTCAGGTCGATACCTTGAGCTACACCCTTGCGTTGATCGACCCGGACTCGGTTCGGAAGGAACCCGAGATCCCCGAAGACCTCGATCTGGAGGCGACGATGACGGTCGACTTCGCAGACCTCAAGCGCGGGATCACGGCGGCCGACATGGTGAGCGACCATATTCGGTTCCGGACGGGCTTGAGCGAGGCGGGGAAACTCGCCGTCTACATCGAGGCCGAGGGCGACACGGACGACGTGGATCTGGAGCTGACCCACGAGAAACTGGTCGCGATCGACGCCGAACCCGGCGACGGCGACTCGCTGTTCTCACTCGACTACCTGAAGGATATCAGGAAGCCGATTCCGAACGACGCCGAGGTACGGATCGAACTGGGAGAGGAACACCCGATCAAGTTCCACTACGGGCATACCGAGATGGGTGAGGACGGCGAACTGGCGGGCGACACGACCGTCCTCCTCGCACCCCGTATCCAGAGTGACTGACCATGTCGGGATCACAACTCGATGACGACGGGATTCCCGAGGCGGTTGACGACGCGTTCCTCGCGAAACTGGAAGCCGTCTCGAACGCCGAAGCGCGCGTTGCGGAACTAGCCGACGAGCTGGAACGCGTTGATACCGGGCTCGACGAAGAGGATACCCGGCGGCTGCTATGGGCGCATCTCACGGGCTGGTCGCTGTCGGATATCTCCGAGGCGTTCGACGCCGTCGAGGACCTCCAGCAGCGTGACTCGCGGGACCTGACCGTGCGCCTCCTCGCGCAGTTGTCGGACAACACGCAGGAAGACGTACGCGACTTCCTCGACGAGTGTGACCGACTCGAACGGAAGTACGCCACGGAGGGCCGATGACCGCCGACGCACTGCCGACGATCTTGGTCGGGTGTCCGGTGTGTAACACACAGCGGGAGGTCGCGGCCGATGAGTGGCAGGCAACGATCGAGGCGCACAACGACCGCGCCCACGAGGGATACCACACGGCGCGACTGAAGCGTGCGATTCTCCCCGAGGAGCGACTCGTCACGGATGGTGGGGTCACGGAAGACGCCGAGACCGACCCACTCCACGTCGACGCCGAGCGCGGCCTTTGGCTGCCACCGGAGGTACGGACGTTCGAGCAACAGATCGTGTTCCGGACACCAAAGGGAACGATTCAGCACTTCGGGTCGACGGCGCTCGATCCGTACTACGGACTGATCGACGCGGACTCGTTCGGCGACATCGAGGAGTTTCGTGACCCGAAGAATCCTGAGTTAGCACCGAATCAGGTCTCGATCAAGAAGCAGGGCGAAGAGCCGATCGTGTTCGAGGTCGAGGGTGTCTGGAAGGGACCGGGCGATCGGAGGGCGCTCTAATGGACCACGCCGCGCGGATCGAAGCCCAACTCCGGATGGCCGACGATCAAGATGAATCGGACGACTCAGACGACCAGGACACCGACGACTCGGAGGGCGACGGTGAATGACCGAGAGCGAGACGGTACTGGCCTGCCCGAAATGCGATAGTTCGTCGGTCGCGACGAACAACATCGGCGGGATACAGTCGACGAATCCCGACGCCAATCGATATCGGTGCGCCGACTGCTACGAGACATTCGACGAACCAGAGGAACGCGCTCGTCGAGGGGAGACGTTCTACCGGCCGGACTCGTTGGCGTCGAAACTCGACGCCGCGGAGCCGGACGACCTTG
>OBKM01001186.1_pt1 | contig 10933 bp, 10 predicted proteins | sample 1519691 | NCBI WGS metagenome assembly OBKM01 (sample SAMEA37050418, study PRJEB22526) | metagenome | biome: saline pan; feature: lake; material: water | place: Egypt | collected 2015 | depth 0.5 m
CTGCCGGGAAGAAAGGCCGCGAGCGCGACCAAGAGTCGCGCTCGCGTGCCCTCTCGAAACGTGGACGAGGAACGTATGAAGAGGACAAACCGCCGGTGTTCACGCTCGTTGATCGCGGCACCGGTCAGCGATACGCCATCCCGGCGAAATCCGCCGACGAAGCGACGGTGCGACTCCTTCTCGACAACCACGAGAAGGAGTCGCTGACCGTCTATACGGACGGATTTCGGGCCTACGATCCGCTTGACGATGACGAGAACTTCCACCGAGAAGCAGTTATTCACGGTGACGGCGAGTACGTTGATGGAGACGCGCACGTGAACACGTGCGAGAGCCACGCGTCGCTGGCGCGACGGTGGCTCTCGCCGCATCGAGGCGTCTCAAAAGACAAACTGACAGCGTATCTCAGACCGCTCCAACTTCGGCGACGAATCCTCCGCAAACCGGGACGAGAAGCACTGAAACAGATAATTCGAGAAGTTCTCTGACTCACCAACAATGTACTTCACAAGAGCGTTCTCGCGAAGACCTCCTCGAAAGATTACCGTGTTCGCCTATTCTACTTCGTGTTCGCGGTCCTCTTGTACAATATTTGGCGGCTGACCGACTTCCTGCTGAAAGAGGATATCGACGGCGAGATGGACTACGCACCTGTGATTACTGCGGGTGAGTGTGTTGAGCTCGTTGCCTCGGCGTTGATCCCGCACGACTAATCGGCTGAGCTCCCGCTGGGTCCGCCGTTCAAGAGTGACAACCGTATTCAGCAGCGCCAAAATCCACGCAATTTCGTACGCTCGTCCGGTAGTTCGACAGTAAGGATTCAAAATCGATTTCCGACCGCTGAGAATCACCACGACTTGATGGCGATTCGATCCAAAACTAGCCCACCCTCCGAAACTGTGGAGGAGTAGCGGTCACACTGATTCCAACGAAGTAGATGATTATCGGTTGAATCTACACGATTCTTTATCTGGCGTGCGCGACGTTAGCCGACGAACTGTTGTGTCAGAAAAATGGTAGAATCTTCAATCGCGGTTGGTGTCTTCGTTCACACGCCGAGTTTCGTCTGCCGCGAGCCTAGGCGGTCAACGGTGAGGAATATTGGCTAATAGCTTGGGCCACGCCGGTACCGGTGACACTTTTCGCGTCTCCACCCGTCGAATGCGAGAGCGGGGCCGTGATCGTTCCATCCCACTCGATAAATACGCCGCCCGGTCGGACGAGTTTTGCGAGTTTCCGCCGAGCAGGGCCGCACTGACGGTCGTGCATCCCGTCGTAGTGGTCGTCGGCTTGTGTCTGGTCGAACAGCGGGTCAAAGACGATGCTATCGAACGAGTCTGGCTCAAACCCCTCTCAATCGCCGTCACGTCGTAATGAACGTTCGGGGTTGATATTGTTTCTGACGACCTCGCCATCGTATGAGAGGTGCGTCTTCCCAGCGCAGGAGTTCAGCACGCACCTCGATATTCCCTTCAACGGCTTTGAAATCTTCTTCTTCGGACGCATCACCGTCTGAAACAACTGGTCGCTGAAAGGTGCATATTGACTGTTGGCTCACTTATCAAATAATTGGGGTATTGAGCACTAGCAGCCTGTAACGTGTCTGTCGGAATTAATACACACTCTTCTTACCACGACTCATTCCTCAACGTCGGATGGTTGAGGGAGCGTAATCACGGGTACCGGTGCTTTCAACACTAATTGAGATGAAAGGTTACCAGTTAATAGTCGGGTCAAACGACCACTTGGACGAGGAACGAACAGTATCGATGTCGCGTCGGCTTCAACTGCATGATCAAGTATCGCTTCAAAAACATCGCTTCCATACACAAGACGTGTTTCCACATCGTATCCGAACGTCTGTGAGTACGACTCAACGATACTGAATATCCGTTCCGCTTGTTCCTCACGCGCTGACAACGGTGCCTTATCCGGTGCCCCACCCGCTTTCTCGATCACGTGAAGTGCAGCACTCGTCGTTGACTCTTTATGAGCAATTCAGAGACTATATTTATCATATCAACGATATTTATTCCACAAAGAATAGAACGAACTATCCACTCAGGAACTTGGTTCGGCTTCTTCTGGCTGCTTTTTAAACGCACTCAGGGCGTCGTCAGTATCGACCCCTCGTGAGAGCAGCGTCACGATATCGTCAGGATATAATACCGTCTTCCCGCGTGGCGTGAGAATTTGATCGTCACGCTCGATTGAGATGATGAGCAGTTCCTCTTTGAGTTTTCCATCGGAAACCGCCTGTTGGATCGACGTTCCGGAGACGGGTGCGTCTTCCGAGACGGTGACCTCTATGACGTTCGCGTTTCCAGCAAGACTGATGAAATCGGTCGGTTCGGGCGTCTGTTGCTCGCTGTCGGGGCCGAACGGCATATACGGCAAATCGGTTTCGTTTCGGATGAGGTGTTCCTCTTCGATATCGATCCCCAGTTCTGAAAGCGCACGTGCGATCCGTTGTAATGACTCGACATTCTCGCCGATCGCCTTGACGTGTAGATTCCGTTTCCCACTCATCAACTCCCGGACGTTGATCACCCCGGGGATCGATCGAATTTCGTGTGCGAGCGGTTCTCGATCGGCGACTGGAACCGTGCAAATATAGAGGTTCGTCAACCGACCGCCGGCGCGGTCGAAATCGATATCCGCCGAGTATCCACGAACGATCCCGTTCTCTTCGAGTTGGTTGATTCGGTTCCGGATCGTCCCCGCCGAAACGTTCAGACCGTCCGCTATTTCGGGGGCAGAAACGCCGCGGGCGTCGGCCATCAACCAATAAATAGTCTGCTGGTCGATTTTGTCCAGCCGGACTCCGTCGTTTGTCTCTGTGGTCATGTGCTTGCTCCTCTGTAGTTCTACGCAGTGCCATCGTTAAATTGCTCCCCTTCCTGAATTAGTGTGTACTCACTCGTGCGTCCACTCGTCAAGTACTTCGAAGACGCGCGTTCGAACCACTTCATCGGTGATTTCTTTGATCGCGTCGCTGTCTGAGTCACTATTGCCGAACAGTCCCAACGGAATCTGTGCACCCGCCATGTTGTCGTGGCCGCCGGCGCTGCCGATCTCGTCGAACGCGTCGCTCATCAGCGCGCCGATGTCCAACTGGCTGTTCTCCGTGCGGGCACTGATATGGATGGTGTCCTCAATGATTCCGAACACCACCGTCGTGCTGACCCCCGCCAGTTTCATCATGTAGTCTGCCGCTTGGGGTAGTATGTCCCGTTCGGTCGTTCGCCCGACGGTCGAAACGAGACAGGACCCACGGACCTCCCGGTTGGTGATCGCGTTGCCGATTCCGCTGAGCGTTTCAGGTGTGAACACTGACCCGACCAGCGTCTGGATGGTCCCGTGGTCCGCCGGCGGGTGAAGGTACGCCGCCATCGCGTGTTCCGCGGGTGTAGTTCCCCGGCTGAACCCGAGTGTCTCCCGGTGGATAGCAAACAGCAAGATTGTCGCAAGCCGGTCGGTCAGTTCGGTCGGCAACTCCCTGATGTACTCCGTTACGAGCGTCGCAGTCGCACCGACGTCCGGACGATGGTCGACGAACTCTGCAGCAGGTTCGCCTCCGGAGTGGTGGTCGAGAACGATATCCGGGGGCGTATCCGACGGGACCGGATTGTTCCGCCCCGGGACGCTGTGATCGACGAACGCGATCCGCTCAAACGCGTCGAGTGAGATGTCCTCGAAGGGTGTGAGTTCGATATCGAGCGTGTTTATCATAGCGCGGTTCTGCTGGTGGGAGATCTGCCCGCCGTACGTAATCTCGGTCTGTGACACCGCAGCGAACTCCGAGATGTGTTCGATACCGACCGCGCTTCCGATAGTGTCGGGGTCAGGATTGTTGTGACAGACGATCAACAGCGACTCGGTCGATTCGACGAGCCCGAGCAGTCGCTCGTACTTCGATTCGGCGTCGGTCGCATCGTTCGTTGATTCAGAGTCGCTCATAATCCGGTAACTCACTCCTGATGTACGGTGCCTAGGTACCGCCACCGAAGATCCGGTTTCTCACCTACGCCTCGATCTTCCCACACGTGGTATAGGAATGGCCCGTGGGGGCAATTGCTACAGTTCCTCCCGCACGGTTGCCGTTTGACGACGGCCGTGTATCCGTCTTTCCGTTCCATCCGAACGATCTCTTCGCCGGGGTGGGCCCGAATCTTGTCGGTTATATCCGACTGAACAGCCTCGTGTCGTTGCTGTGCGAAATCGATCACCGCCCGCAGTTCGGATTCATCGAGCTGTCTAACTGCTTCGATCGTTTCTGACGGAAGTACGCTCGGTGGGGTCGGTTCTGTGTCGGTCATTGTATCTCCTGTTTGATTACGTGTACATGTCGAACCGCTTGAGGACGGCTCCGATCAGGACCGCAACCGGGATGATCTCCAAGCGGCCGATCCACATGTTGAAGATCAACATCCATTTCGTCACGTCCGGCATATCCGGCCCGGTGATGCCGGCATCGAGACCGACGTTGCTCTGCGCGCTCATCACGTCGAAAATGACGTACTCGACGGGATGCTCCGGCGATAGCGCCCACAACAGGACTGTAACACCGACGATGAGAAAGACGATCCAGAGCACGAACACGACCGTTGCTTCGGTGTACTCTCGTTCGGCCTGCTGTTCGTCGAGCGTTCGATCCCCAAGTGTGAGTTGGCGAATCGCGCTGTCAGGAGCGAAGACGCCACGGATCTGCCAAACAGTCCCTTTCAATAACGTCGCAACACGGATCAACTTGAGCCCACCGACCGTCGATCCGGCTGCGGCACCTGTGAGCATCCCCAGACAGATCAAAAACGTCGCCCCGGCGGACATGGCTCGCTCAGTCCCGCCACCGATCGCGGCGGTCCCAAACCCGGTGTTCGAGGTGGCTGAAACGAACTGGAACAGCCCCGCCCTAAAGTACTCTTCAGTGGTAGTGAACTGTCCCGACGCGTCGCCACCGATGAGGAGAACCGCAGTCAACGCGAGCGACCCGAAGGTGAACCAAATAAATACCCACCGGGTTTGAAGATCCTTATAGAAGTTTTTGATTTCGCCCTGTAAGATCAGATAGTGAATTGGGAATGCAATACTCCCGGCGACCATGATCGGGATGACCGCATACTGAATGATCGCACCGTACTCTCCGATGGAAGCGCCGTGTACGGAGAACCCCCCGGTTGCGATACCGGTCATCGCGTGGTTGATCGCTGGCCATAGCGGCATCCCGACTTCAGGATCACCGTCGCCTAATACAGCGAACAGTTCCGTCGTGAACGAAGCCTGACCGGTCACGGCCGCCCAGATCGGCCCGGCCGAGAGCAACAGGAGTAGCGAGGCGATCGTCAATCCGAGGTAGATCTTCCAGATCTCCGTGACGGTGGAGACGACACTCGGCAGGACTTTGCTTTTCTTTTCGCGCGCTTCGGACTCGAACAGCGTCAACGATCCACTGCCCGGGCGGGCGAGAATGGCGACGGTCAACACGATGACACCGACACCGCCGATCCATTCGGTAAAGGACCGCCACCAGTGCAGCGACCGGGGAAGTTCGTCCTCGACGACAGCCATCGTCAGCCCCGTCGAAGTGAAGCCACTGATCGACTCGAAGATTCCATTGGTTGGGTGACGGAACACTGCCGTCGTGTCATCAAGTATCGCGGGCGTATTTGCCCACGCAGGATACGGATCGAGATGTATCGTCCACGCGATGAACAAAAACGGAAGTGATCCGAGGAAGGCAAGCACGCCCCACGCACTCGCAGCCGTGATCATTGCTTCCACTTTTCCGGGTGATGGAGCGTCGCTGAACCAGCGTGCCAAGCCCGTCCCGATGCCCGCCATAACCACTGCCGAGACGGCAAAGGCAGGAATGGCGTAGAACTCACCGTTGAGGCCAGCAACGACGATGGAGACGACGAGCATGAGCGAGACAACCTGTAGTATCCGCCCCACGTCGCGTCCAACAGTTGGGAGTGTACTCATGATACTCGGAGGCTAGCTGTTGTTCGAGTCGTGCCCGAACGCCGAGAGAACGGTATCTGCGGATGCTTCGTTCACGAGCACTGTCACGAGATCACCCGGAGCGATAACGGTGTCACCGCCCGGGGTCAACACCTCCTCGTCGCGCTTGATCGCAGCTACAAGCGCATCCTCAGGGAGGACTCCTGCTGATGCGACCTCTGAGAGAGGCTGTTCGGTGATCGGAGCGCCGTCCATCGGCTTGATTTCGATGAACTCCGACTCCTCGCTGAGCGTCATGAAGTCCTCAATACCGGGGTACCGAACAGAGTGGTACAGATAATCCGCAATGAGTTGCTGTGGGTTCTCGACGATGTTGACGCCGATCTTCTCGAAGATCGGAATGTGAGTCGGATCATGAACCACGCTAACGAGTGACGGGACGTCATACTCGCGGGCGAGCAACATTACCATCGTGTTTACCGCATCGATGTTCGTCGTACTGATCACCGCATCCGCGCGGTCGATACCGGCATCTTCGAGGATGTCCCCCTCGGTCGCGTCGGCGTTGAGCACGAGACAGTCGTACGTACTGGAGACCTCGTTTGCGACTTCCTCGTCTTGCTCGATAACGACGACATCGTTTCCTTCCCCAGTCGCCATGTCGATGAGATTCGATCCGATCTTTCCAGCTCCAACGATAATCAAATACATTAGCTTGACACCTCTGTTGGTTCATCTCCGCTAGTATCCGGGAGTGCAATCACCGGACACGGACTCTCCGTAAGTAGCCGGTCTTTCAGATCCCGCGTGAACAGTTGGGACAGCAGCCCCGAGGACTGTTGGGGCCTGAAGACGATCGCGGTGGCATCGTGGTCGGTTGCGCTGGCGACGATTTCGGCGACGATACTCGTACCGGCGCGCAGTTCCGTCTCAAACGCGGGTCCGACATCCAGCATCGATTCTGCCATCCTGAACCAGCTGCGCGCCTCCTCCCTCAGCTGATCCGGCGATGTCGGGTCCATGTACCCTTCTGTCTGCTCGATCACGTAGAGCAGGTTCACCAACTCCACCGAGTGGTCGAGATGCGGACGTAACTCCTCACACGTGGCTATCGTATCCGCTTCGTTCGCAACCGGTACGATCACCCGGCGCAGTAACGTATCGGTCACAGGCGACCCTCCATCTCCGCGGATGTCGGGCAGATCTCGTGAGCGTCCGCATCTCGTTTCGGTGCTATCGTACTCATCGTCACCAAATTCTTCTTGTGAAGCAATATAAGCCCGCTGATTTTGCTTAATCAAAAATATAAGGTCTTATTATTGCCTGTGGAAAAACCCGGCGCTTCACCACCTGATTGATGTAGTGGGTTTTATACGCGTCTCTGGAGTCGGACCGATAATTTAATATCCATGTTGATGAGAAGGAGCTACATGTACCTAATTACGTCTTCAGTAATATTTTCTCTATTGAACGATGTCTGGAGAACCGATCCAACTCATAGCCCTGCTATCAACACATGAGCGAACAAGAACTTGCACGTGACCTCGGCTTCCTCGAAGCCTACACGCTCGGGTTGGGGACGATGATCGGTGCGGGGATATTCGTGCTCCCCGGCATCGTTGCCGAGGCTGCGGGCCCGGCGAGTATGGTCTCGTTCACGATCGGCGGTATCGTTGCCCTGCTCGCGGCACTCTCGTTGTCGGAGTTGGCGACGGGAATGCCGCGAGCCGGTGGCAGTTATTATTACATCAACCACGCTCTCGGGAGCTTTTTTGGTACGATAGTGGGCTGGGGGATGTGGGCCGGGCTGATGTTCGCAACCGCGTTCTACATGCTCGGGTTCGGCCAGTATCTGCTCGATCAACCCTCGACTGCGATCGGAGTGGTGGTTGCTGCAGTGGTGATGGCGGCGTTGCTCACTCTGCTCAACTACCGCGGGGTCAAAGAAACCGGATCGTTCCAGAACTACATCGTCATTGCGCTCGTCGGCTTGATCCTCGTATTCATCCTCATCGGCTTGCCCCAGATCGATACCGGGCTACTGCAACCGTTTACTGCAGGCCAAGGCTGGGCAGCCGTGGGTGTAACTGCGGGGACAGTGTTCGTGACGTTCATCGGGTTCGAAGTGATCGCAACCAGCGCGGAGGAGATCAAAAATCCCGGACGAAATCTTCCGTTGGCGATGGTGGCGGCGGTCGTCACACCGACGCTTCTGTACGTCCTCGTGATGCTCGTCAGTACGGGCGTCCTTCCGGTGCCCGAACTTGCTACGTCTGATGTCCCTGTCGCAGACGTTGCTCGGGCAACCGCCGGAGCACTGGGGGCAGTCACGGTCGCTGGCTTCACTGTTCAGTTTTCGGTTATCGGCGGGGTAGTCATGATCATCGGTGCAGTTCTCGCTACGATTTCATCAGCAAACGCATCGATCCTCTCGGCGGCACGCGTCAACTTCGCAATGGGGCGGGACAAGATCCTCGCCGAGTGGCTCAATCAGATCCATGGTAAGTATCGAACGCCGTACCGCGCAATCCTCGCAACCGGCGGTGTCATCCTATTGCTCATCGCCAGTCCGCTTCCGATCGCTACGCTTGCCGACGTGGCGGCGTTTATGTTCCTCGTGACGTATGCGTTGGTTCATATTGCAGTGATCGTACTCCGTCGGGCCGAGCCTGAAGACTACGAGCCGGACTTCCGGATTCCGTCGTGGGGGTATCCCGCGATTCCGATCGTAGGATTCCTTGGCTGTGTCGCTGTCCTCGTCCAGATGGGGGACACTTCACTCATCGAAGTGAGCGGCGTCACGCTTCTGTCGGTCGTTCAGGCAATCGGCCTTGGAATCATCCTGCTCTCTATCGGCTGGTGGGCGTACTACTCCCGAGAGAAAGCGATTTCGACGGCCCTCGTCGGTGAAGCGGTCGCCCCAAGCGAGCCGGAGACGCCCGAGGACGATGTTTACCGAGTGGTTGTCCCGATTGCGAACCCTGCCACGGAGCAAGCACTGATGGGATATGCAGCAGCCAGTGCCTACGGGCATGAAGGTAAAGCCGAACTCGTTGCTGTCAACGTGATCGAGGTTCTACCACAGATGTCCCCCGAGCAAATCGAACTCGAAGAGGAGCGCGTCGAGCGACAACAGGAATTGCTTGATAGTGCTCGCGGGACGGCGGAGACGTTAGACATCCCACTTCGAACGCGGGCAATGGTTGGGCGGAACGCTGGCCGGGCGCTCCTATCCGTGGTTGAGGAAGAAGAGGCGGATCACGTCTTGATGGGGTGGAGTGGCCAACGGCGACGGCGTGACGCGATCTTCGGGAGTACACTCGATCCCGTGATTGAGCGCGCAACATGTGAGGTGACGCTTGTAACGAATCCGAGCCGAGCGCCGGGACGGATCGTTGCTTTGGCGGGCCGGGGGCCGAACGCGCCAAGCGCCGTCCGTCGAGCAGGCGAACTGACGCGGACATTCGCGGATGCTTCGTTAACGTTGTTGAATGTCCAGCCGCCAGCCGAGGAAGAAGGAGCTGAGAGCGAGGAAACGGATGATGAGACACCAAGCCCGACGGCTGTCGGTGAAGACGCAATTACATCAGTTGCAACAGCTGCTGGACTTGACGCATCGGAATACGAGTCACGGGTCGTTGTGAGCGATGCAGTCCGTGAATCACTTTTGGAGACAGTACATGAATACGATACGGTTAGTGTGGGTGCGACCGGTCAGAACTTCGCAGCACGGGCATTGTATGGATCGATTCCACAGGCGATCGTTGAGCAGTCGGATGAGACAGTTCTGATCGCTAGGGACGCAGATCAATCGCCGAGAACGGTTCGGGATGCACTACGAGACCGCCTGCAAAGACTGCTAGAAGAGGAATAGAACATCGTTTCTTGAGTATTTGGCTTGGGTCTCCACAGATGTTTGGCTCGGAAGGCATCTATTGACTGAATTCAGCAGACTGACCCTCAAGGATCAGTAATATTTGAATTGAATCTGCTCTATGAGTCGTCTGTATCGAGTGATTCGAGCTTAGCTGAATCTCTAGTAATCTCGTGCTACATTCGCGCCCTCTATTCAGCACGGCTGCTGAAACCTACCATCGGCAGAGGATTTCAATAGGGCTACTTCGATCTGCTTCGTGGCAGCTGCTGTTTTTTGGGGGCCAGAATGGGTGAGCCCCGCTGTAGGCTCGTGATTCAATGACCTCTGACGACGACCCATTCCATGACTGCGAGTTGGGTCCCGAGGCGATCCTCGGGACACACACCTTCGAAGACGTCCTATTCACCGACGAGACGGAAACCCCGGTGAACGTGCTCACCGGCGAGACACCGGCACATTCGCAAGCAACCGTCGAGGAAGCGAAAGAGTTCGCTGCGAGTATCGACACGGAGACGCCCCAAATCGCGCTCCCCGCATCCGTCGAGTCGCAGGTCGAAACACAGAGCAAGCCCTACACGGCGGCCGCGTTCTTCCACTTCAAAGCGACTGGCTCGCTCGAACGCCACCGTGCGTACCACGCCGCCTACGAGGCGGACGCGTTCGCGGTCGAGTTCGAGGCCGACTACGCGTCGGGCGACCTGACCATCACTGTCGAACGAGCGGACGAATCCTGAGAATCCGCCGTCACGAGGAGAGTTTTTCGAGCGCCGGCGATGGGTGCCGGCGCAGCTGGAGCGAGCAACGATTCCCGGTGCGTCGGCGTTTCGAGGTGTTCGAGATGCATATGGTGATACACGCACTGGTAGAGGCATCGACGCACGACGACGCGCTGGCCACCGGAAAGGTGGTGTTCGACCGCCTGGTCGGCGCGGACCCACACACCGGCGCCGTCTTCGACTACTACGTCTGTTTTGATGATGAGGACACGTCCGTTGCGGGGAAGGCGCGATGGGGCGAGCTCCCTACCGCCGCTCCTGTCAACTCCGATGACGGCCAGGATCTCCTCGAGCGTGGCTGGGAGGCAACAAAGGAAGA
>OBKM01001187.1_pt1 | contig 10921 bp, 8 predicted proteins | sample 1519691 | NCBI WGS metagenome assembly OBKM01 (sample SAMEA37050418, study PRJEB22526) | metagenome | biome: saline pan; feature: lake; material: water | place: Egypt | collected 2015 | depth 0.5 m
CGGGGTCGACAGCGTCTCAAGCGTCCGTTTGAGTCTCGGTGACCGTATGGGTAACAGACAGGACTGCAGTCGTGGGCTTTCGCGCTGACTCCGCTGTAACACGTTCTGGGTGAGAGACAGCCGCCGGGGGGGCTTAGGAAGCGGCCCTCGACAAATACGGTGGTGAAAGGCTTCAAGCCAGCCGGGCCAAGAAGCGCTGCTAGGCGTGTTGGCTTCGCTCGGTCACGGGTCGCTGCGTTCGCACGACTGATATACAGGGGGCGTTGAAAGAGCGGATATGACAGACCACGGTGACAGCGAGGACCCGAACACGGATACCCAGTACCACCTCGAGGTCGGCCCGGACGATGTCGCCGACACGGTGTTGTTACCCGGCAATCCAGAGCGCGTCGACAAGATCACCGCCCAGTGGGACGACGCGACCGAAGTCGCCCACCACCGGGAGTACCGCACCGCAACCGGCCGGTACGAAGACACACCGATCTCCGTGACCTCGACGGGTATCGGTAGTCCGTCGGCCGCAATCGCTGTCGAGGAACTCGCCCGAGTCGGCGTCGAGACGTTCATCCGCGTTGGTTCCTGTGGCGTACTCAAACCCGAGATCGAGGTCGGCGACGTAGTCATCACCACCGCCGCCGTCCGGCAAGAGGGAACGAGTGACGAGTACATCCGGGCAGACTACCCGGCAAGCGCCGACGACCGGGTCGTGGGGGCCCTCGTTGCGGCCGCCGAGGAGCTCGGGGTTGACTACCACACCGGAATCACGATGAGCGCCGACAGCTTCTACCCCGGCCAAGGACGCCCCGGGTACCGGGAGTACGAGCCACCAGCACAGACGGACCTCATCGACGAGCTCACCGCGGCGAATGTCGCGAACATCGAGATGGAAGCGAGTGCAATCTGTACCCTTGCGAACCTCTATGGGCTGCGGGCCGGGGCTGTCTGTACGGCCTACGCAAACCGGGCGACGGGCGAGTTTGACGTAACAGGCGAGCGGACCGCAGCGAAGGTCGCAGCGAAGGCGACGACGATTCTTGCAGAAATGGACGCTCAGGCCACAGAAGCGGACGCCGACCGGTGGTATCCGGGGCTTGGCTACTGAGACGAAGGCGGCCACGGGCCTCCTGCCTCCCACATCCCACGGAACCGCTCTGCGAGTTCTGCGGCGAGGGTGTCGTCACGGAAGTTGATCAACGCGAGGAGGTTCTCACCGGAGATCGGATGAACCACTTCCAGGCAGACCTCGACGTCGTCGATCACGAGGTACCGTTGTTGTGGCGGCTGTTCGGTTCGACGGATCGACAGCCCAGCCTCGAACAGCGACGTAATGTGTGACTCCGGGGTCGTCTCCGGACGCCGCGGGGACGAGACCACGACCCGCACGTCGACGCCGGCGCGTAACAGCGACTCTAGCTGCTCGGCTACCGCCTGTTCAAACGCCGGAGCGAGGTCGACGGCGCCGGCGACGATGACGATCGAGTCCGACGCGGATTGGGACCGCTCAAGCAGCAGGTCTTGGGCCGCATCAGCGCCGACGGCACTGGTCGCGAAGGATCCGGTGTCGGCCTCAGTCTCGAGTTCGGCGAGGGTCGTCTTGAGCTGGTCGCCGGTTGCCTCGAGGCGGTTTCGCCGGCGGGTCAGTTCACTGAGCTGTGTGTCGAGCAGCCGGTCGATGGCCGTCGCCGGTGGGACAGCACTGTAGGTTTGTGGGCGCCCGTCGTCCGCACGGACGAGCGACTGATCGACAAGCGCGTTCAGCGCATCGTACACCCGTCCCTGTGGGATATCGGTACCGGTGGCGACAGCACTTGCCGTGGCCGGCCCCTCGGTGAGGAGGGCGAGGTACGCCTGGGCTTCGTAGTTCGAGAGGCCGAGGTCCGTGAGTGACGCGGCGGTTGACTCCTTCATGGTATATGTAAGAAAACGTAAAAACAATAACCTTGTTGTTTACAATGGAAAGGCTGATATGAGCGGTTCGATTAGGGCGCCTGATGCGAGCAGGGCTTATTGGCGCGATCGTGCTCATCGCCGCCGTGACCGGCGGACTGGCGGCCGTCCAGCCCGCCGATGGGGCCGAGCCGGAGATCGAGGTGTTCCTGCCCGAGAACATCGTGACCCCCGGCGAGGAGACGACGATCGACCTTGAGATTCGCAACGCCGTCGGCCCCGAAGACGACGAGTCAGAGGCCGGTGAGACGCCGACAACGCAGGCACGGGACGTGACAGTCGAGGTAAGCGGTGCGGACACACCGATCACGGTCAAGACAAACGAAACGCCGTTGCCGCAGCTTGGCGAACAGGCGTTGTTGACAGAAGAGTTCACCATCGCTGTCGACGAGAACGCCCAGCCAGGGACCTACGAGCTGACCGCCGAGTTCGAGTACGTCTTCACCGACGAAGGCGAGACCGAACGAGACCGCAGCGTCAGTCTGCCGGTCGTGGTCCAAGTCGAGGAGCAAGCACGCTTTGCAGCGACGGCTGTCGACTCCTCGCTCGTCGTGGGTGACCGTGGCACCGTAGCCGTGGAGCTGACAAACACCGGTGTCGAGAACGCAAGCGATGCGGTCGTGCAGTTTGACGCCCCGGATACTGACGTTGAACTGGTCGCACCCACGACCGAGGACTCGCCGGTCGACGTCGAGGCCAGCGAGGAGTACGTGGGGAGCTGGGAGCACGGCGAGACGGAGACGGTCGCGGCGGCCGTCGACGTCACACCGGAGGCGATCCCCCGAACGTACCCGATCACGATGACGGTGAGTTTCCGTGACGACGACGGCGTCACACGGACGTCCCGTGAGATCCGTGTCGGCGCACAGACGGCCCCCGAACAGCGACTCACGATGGAGAATCTCACCAGCACACTCCGGGTCGGCGAAGAGGGCGTCGTCACCGGGAGCGTTCGCAATATGGGCCCCAACGAGATGGAGAACGTGGTCCTCATCGTCGACGACGACGACGATATGCTCCCCGGGCTGCCGGGTGATGAGAGCGTGGGACGCATCGGTGGGGTGGCCCCCCTCGAGTTTCAACAGTCGATCGGTACCCTCGCCCCCGAGGAGACCGCCAACGTTTCCTTTCGGTACGCTGCCGGCCGTGAAGCCGAGCCCGGAGCCCGGTTGGTCGAGTTCGACGTCCGGTACCGGAACCAAGCCGGCGAACGGCGCCTGACACAAGAAACCCTCGACGCGCCAGTCGAGGTCGCACCGGAACGCGACGAGTTCCGCGTGACGCCGGCCGAACAGTCGTACACGCCCGGTGAGAGCACACAGATCACCCTGAACATCACCAACATCCGTGACGAGACGGTGACCGATATCGAGGCGAACACCTTCGCGAACGATCCACTGTCCGTCGGCGACAACGACGAGGCCTTTATTCCGGAGCTCGCTCCGGGTGAAACCGCGACGGTCCAGTTCGACGTCGCCGTCGCCGACACGGCCGCGCCACAGTCGTACCCGATGCGCCTCGACTTCCGGTACGACGATGCACGCGGAAGCTCACAGCTCTCCGATACGTATCGGATTCCGGTGCCGGTGACAGAGGCCGAGGAGGGACTGCCGGGGTGGCTGTTCGTCATCGGAGGAGTGATCATCGTCGGTGCGGTCGTGGCCTGGTGGGGCCTCCGAAACCGCGACGCCTTGCCTGCCGCTTTGCAGTGACGATGTCCGGGGCTGACACGCCGGCGCTTTTGCGATCGATCTACCGGATCCGGGCAGCCATCATCACCCGCCCGCGGCTGATCGTCTTCGGATTCTTGCTTCTGACGGCCGGCTTCGCAGCTGGTCTCGGCGGTATCGAGCAGGCACAGGGGTTTGATACCTTCATCGAAGGCGTCCCCGCACAGGAGGCCCAAGATGCAATCGACGAGGAGTTCGAGCCACCCTTCGAGTCGTCTGGGGCGACAACCCAGATCATCTACCGTGGTGAAAACGTCCTGACGAAGCGTGCACTCGTCGAACAGGCCCGCCTTCTCGAGCAGTTCGAGACACGCGACCGCTACCAGGTCGAGTCCTCGAATGGGATCGCCTGGTTCGTCGCCGAACAGCTCGACCCCACCGCGGAGACACCGGCCGAGCTGCGCCGTGTCCTCGAGACAGCCCCCCAGCCCGAGGTCGAACAGGCAGTCCGAGACCTGGCGCCACGGCCCGGCGTGCAGACGTTCCTCAGCGACGACCGGTCAGTCGAAGAGCCCTTCGCAGCGGCGACGTTCGCCACGACAGCCCACGACGAGACCGTCGACACCGAGAGCGTTCAACTCGAGATGCGTACCGTCGCCGAGGACTTTCGTGGGGACGTCATCGTCTTCGGTGGCGGCATCCTCGATGCAGAACTCGAGACCGTCATCGAGGACTCACTGACACTGGTGGTCCCAGTCGTCCTCCTGTTGATCCTTGGCTTTCTGATCGTGGCCTACCGGGACCCGATCGACCTGGCCTTGGGACTGGTTGCACTCGTGATGACCATCGTCTGGACGTTTGGCTTCATGGGCCTCACTGGGATCCCCTTCTCGGAGATGATGATCGCGGTGCCGCCGTTGTTGCTCGCGATCGGGGTCGACTTCGGCATCCACACGGTCAACCGGTACCGAGAGGAACGAGTCGGTGGAAACGACCGGGTTCCCGGCATGACGGCCGCGGCCGACCAGCTTCTGGTTGCCTTTTTTATCGTTACCGGGACGACGGTCATCGGCTTCGGGGCCAACATCATCAGCGACCTTGAGCCGATCCGTGAGTTTGGCATCGTCGCGAGCATCGGCATCGTCTTTACCTTCCTCATCTTCGGAATCTTCTTGCCGGCGGCGAAACTCGAGATCGATCGGCTCCGTGAGGCGATCGGTGTTCCAGCCTTTTCTGAGGCGCCAATTGGCGGTGGTGGAGACACACAGCTGGGCAGCCTGCTGACCGCCGGCGCCCGAGTCGGGCGGGCGGCACCACAGGTGATTCTCGCGGTCGTCGTCGTGACGACCGTCGCCGCCGGTGGGGTCGCGACGACCGTCGATACGACCTTCACCGAGGAGGACTTCCTGCCACCAGAAGAGCTCCCGGGGTACGTCGAGGCCGCTCCCGGGGCCCTGGCCCCGGGTGAGTACACCGCAACCGAGTCGATAACGTTCATCGAGGAGACCTTCGAGACCACGGACGACGACGAGATTACGGTGTACCTCCAAGGCTCGCTTCGCGAGGATCACACCCTCGCGGCGCTTGACCGTGCCGGTGAGGATCCCCCGGAGACGATCGTCACCGACGGCGACGGTGCCGAGCGTGACAGCATCATCGGTGTAATGCAGCAACTCGCAGAAGAAGACGAAGCCTACGGCCGGCTGTTCGCCGCGAGTGATCTGACGGGCAACGGTGTGCCCGACCGAAACGCCGAGCCACTCCTTCAGGGAGTCCTCGACTCCGAGTTCGAGATCCAGGCGAGTCGCTTTGTCACCGAAGACCTCGGAAGTACACGGGTCATCTACACCGTCGAGGCCGACGCGACCCAGGGTGAGGTCGCGGCAGACGCAGCCGAGCTGGCCGGTGACCACCGGCTCGCGGCGACTCCGACCGGGGAGCTTGTCGTCTTCGATCAGGTGACGTCGATGATCCTCGAGTCATCTCTGCAGAGCCTGGGGATCGCGCTTGCCCTGACGGCGCTGTTCTTGATGCTCGTCTACCGCCTCCTCGAAGGGCGACTCTGGCTGGGGGTCGCAAACTTGGTGCCGATCGTCGTGACCGTGGCACTACTCGGCGCGACGATGGCGCTTGTTGGACTGCCGTTGAACGCACTCACCGGAACCGTCCTGTCGATCACCATCGGTGTCGGCGTCGCCTACTCCGTCCACGTGACCCACCGGTTCATCGACGAGTACAACGAGCGTGGCGACGGCTACGAGTCACTCCTCGTGACCCTCGGCGGGACTGGCGGCGCACTGACGGGATCGATGATCACGACGTTAGGCGGTGCGGGCTCGTTGCTCCTCGCGATCACGCCACTGCTGGGCCAGTTCGGGCTGTTGATGGTCATCAGCGTCCTGTACTCCTACCTGACTGCAATCGTCGTGTTACCCCCGGCGTTGTTGGTCTGGGAACGGTACGCCACATGAGCTACCTACAGTACTCCTGCCTACTCGCCGCCTTCGGCGGCTCCGTGAGGACAGGGGCATATCGCCTGCAATCAGCTAAAGGTACTGCCAGGCCCGTCTGGCGTGGCCAAGAGAAGCAAGCGTCGCGATCATCCGGGCGGCGATGCCCTTCTTTACGAGTACTGCCGGCGGGCCGGTCAGTGGATCGACCGGGAGGAAGGGAACGTTGTGGACGATGGCGTCGTCACCGACCGAGATGGCCGTGCCGAGGTCACGGTACGTGGCCGGCCGCAACGGCTCGGCACCAAGCGATCGCACGACGTTTGCGGCCCCGGTCGGAGCCGTCTGCCAGGCCACCTGGGCCGTTGGGGGCAGTCCCTCGCCGTTCAAAGACGTCCACGCACTGTCGCCGACGGCGAAGATCCGTTCGTCGTCGGTTCGGAGATACTCGTCGGTCACGAGCCGCCCGCCGCGTGTCTCGAGGGAGAGGTCGGCAACCGGCTCGCGGCCGGTTACCCCCCCAGCCCAGATGTGCACATCGTACTCGAGCCTGCGTCCGTCATCGAGGGCGACTGTTGTCTCCGAGACCTCCGTAATCCGGGTGTCGGTGACGATGTCGACACCCCGGGATTCGAGGCGCCGCCGAAGCGCCCGCTGGATCGATGCGGGGTTTCCGGGGTAGATCGCCTCGCCGCCTTCGACGATCGTAATCGCAAACGACTGCCCCGTCTCGGCACCGTAGGCGGCGACCTCCCCCGCGGCCTGGATGCCGGTGAGCCCGCCGCCGCCGATCACCACACGGCCGGGCTCGTCGTCCGGGACCGCAGCCAGCTGCTCGTTGATGCCGAGGACGTCCTCAGTTCCCTTGAGGCTGTAGCCGTAGTCGCTGATACCCGGGATCCCGTAGTCGGCGACTGCGGTCCCGATCGCAACGATGAGGTAGTCGTAGGCGACTTTCGTCCCGTCTGCGAGTTCGACCTGCCGGTCGGCGGGTGCGACCGCGACTACCCGCCCCGCACGAAACGCGACGCGGTCCGGGCAAACGGCCTCGATTGGAATCCGGAGGGCAGACGTGGCGCCAGGCCGACGGATCAGTCGGTGTAACTCGTGGGCAACGACGTGGGCGGGCTCTGCCGATAGCCACTCGATCTCGACTGCGGACGGCAGCGTACTGGCCAGCTGTCGAATCGCGCGCCCGCCGGCATAGCCAGCGCCGAGGACGACGACGCGATCTGTCATGCATTAACGTGGGGCTCGAAGCGTACAAGCACTGTGGTTCAGGCCGTCGAAGGGGCACGCATCTCGTCGATCCGGAGAACAACAGTACTCGAGGCTTCGTCGATGCCGTCGACACTGCCCGTGATGGTGAGTTTCGATAGTGGAGTCGGGCCGACTGTCAGCGGCGCCTCTGGCGCGATCGCACTGAGTGGCCCACGGAGCCGGATCTCTGCGCGACACCGTTGTGGGTGGTGCACGGAGCTGAGTTCGATCGAAACCACGTTTACGTCGCCGACGAGCTCACCGGCCTGCCGGACGGGAACCGTCGCCGGGTCGTCGACTTGCTGGATATCGAGGACGTCGTAGGCCGTCGCGGTGGGACGATAGCCGCCTTTCGGCCCGGGAACCCCCTCGACGAGCTGGAGGGCTTTGAGACTCTGCATCTGATTGCGGATCGTTCCCGGGTTCCGGTCGACCTCCGCGGCGATCGTCTCACCCTTGACAGCATCGTCGGTCTCCGAATAGAGGTTGACAAGCGTCATCAAAATTGTCTGCTGGCTTGAGGTGAGATCAATTGAGGACATGCACGGTGATTGAGTTGAGACGCTGATAAATGCCCCGCCCAGCACAGTCTTAACGGACCCGTGGGGAGCCGGTGCACATATGCGACCGGACACCGAACTGAGGCTATGGCCGAAGTTCGCGTCATCGGCGTGCCGATCGACTACGGCGCCAACCGACGGGGGGTCGACATGGGCCCCTCAGCGATCCGCTACGCCGGGCTGGCCGGAGCCATCGACGAGGCCGGCCACACCTACACCGAGACCGGCGACCTGATCACCGCCCAGTCACGCTACGAGACGGCTGATCCGGAACACACCCAGGCGAAGTACCTGCCACAGATCAAAGCGGTCTGCGAGCCGCTTGCAGACCGCGTCGCCACGACGGTCGCCGACGGTAACATCCCCGTGGTCCTCGGTGGCGATCACTCAATCAGTATCGGCTCGATCGCCGGGAGCAGCCGCTCGGGCGCCATCGGCGTTCTCTGGCTCGACGCCCACGCCGACTTCAACACCCCCGAGACGAGTCCAAGCGGCAACGTCCACGGGATGAGCCTCGCCGCGGCGCTCGGACGGGGGGCCTTCGCTGAGCAGCCCTGGGCGACGGCTACGGGGCTTGCGCCTACGGCAGTCGGGATCGTCGGCCTGCGCTCACTCGATGAAAACGAACGGACGGCACTCAAGACAGGGCCAATCGGTGCTTACCCGATGTCCGAGATCGACACCGACGGGATCGCGACGGTGATCGACCGCGCGATCGACGGGCTCCCGGCGACGATCGACGGCGTTCACCTGAGCCTCGATTTGGACCTCCTCGATCCGAGTGTCGCCCCCGGCGTCGGGACACCCGTCCACGGCGGGATCACCTACCGGGAAGCTCACACCGCAATCGAGCGCATCGCCGACCAGACCACCATCCGGTCGGTCGACCTCGTCGAGGTCAACCCGATCCTCGACCAGCACAACAAGACTGCGGAGTTGGCCGTCGAGCTGCTAGCCAGTGCACTTGGCAAGCGGATTCTCTGACATCCTCCTACGGCTAAGGCCGATGGGCGTGCGCCTCGTTGCCGCTCGCTGTAAGCACAGTACTCGCTGTAAGTACAGTAGAAAGCCAGTAGTCTTAACCACACAAGCAGCCTAGATGAGACCAGTCGAACCGTGCCACGGCCACGTACAAAGAAGCGCACACCCACAGACAAAAATCGATGAGCCGGCTACGTGACAACGAACGAGCCGTTGCACCCGTCATTGGGGTAGTGCTCCTCCTTGGGATCGGTGTGATTGCACTATCGGGGTATCAAGCAGGGGTCGTCCCGAGTCAAAACGAGCAAGTCGAGTTCGAACACAACCAAGAGATCCAAGGTGACCTCGAGGAGCTTCGGGCGTCCGTCCTCGACATCAGAGCCGAACAGGGCGTCAATGAACACCGCCCGGCGACGCTTCAGCTTGGCACCGAGTATCCGACACGGGTAATCGGGCTGAATCCGCCCCCGCCTCGTGGCACGGTCTTTACCGAAGACGCGGGGGCTGTCTCAATCGATGACGCGACGATCAGAGATAGTTTTTCGGGAGACCATGGCAATGCTACTGAGGCGTTGTTGACCGACCATGAGACCCAGCTCCTGGCCTACGACCCCGACTACCGCGTCTTCCAAGACGCCCCGGAGACGGTTTTTGAACACTCACTACTGTACAACCAGTTCGACGAAGGGGACCTGCCGGTAACCGACCAGCGGCTGATCCGCAATGACTCGAAGCGCATCAACCTCGTCGTCTTTGAGGGTGAGGTCTCCGAGACGGCCCTCCAGACTACACTCGATCCCGAGACACTCGATGGACCGACAGCACAGGTACCAATCGAAGCAGAAGACGGAGAGACGTTCAACATTACACTGCCGACGCGGTCCCCCGAGGTGTGGAAGGACGAGGAAGTAATCGGTGAGGACTTCGATGAGCGTGCTGAACACGCACGTGTTGTCAATAGTACGCCAGACAATGTTACGATTGAAATCGAAGACACAGATGACTGGACCATCCAGGCGACCTGTGTCGGCTACGACGGTGGCGCGTGTGACCGTGGGTTTTCCGAGATCAGTGATGAAGAGAGGGCGGTCGCTGACCCGACCCGGACGTTCAGTGTCAGCTGGTTAGGAAACGAAACCGCGGGGCCTGATGATAACGGTATAGACTTCAACGAGGGTACTCTTGAGATAAACCAGAGCAATACGGGAGGTGCAGTCTCAATCAGTGGATCAGTCTTGGCCGACAACGATCCCATTACTGATGCGACCGTTGACGTTTTAACGACTAACTCGTCGGTCGCGAGTCCCGAACACAGCGCCGAGGATGCGGTCCATGGCAACTTCTCATCTGTTATCGAGACTAACAAAGGGACGGCAAGGCTATTCGCGGTTTTGGGTGGCGACGTCGATGACATCGAAGTAAATGTGTCCGGAGATCCAGAAGAAGCCGATCCTCAGATTGTTGGAGGTAAAATTACCGACAATTCAGAAGATAGTAAAGGTGAACGAGACGGGCAATCATCTGTCGAACTATCACTGTCAGACCTTACCGTGAGTAACGCGGAAAGCGTCGAGGGGTTCCGCATTGAGTTCGATAATCAAGATAACGACGAGTTTGAGGAATTCGAGGAGGATTCAGTTACGGAGTTGAAAGAGGATGCAGCACACGAACCGGGGGCAGGTCAGGCGGACTTTGAAGACGAATACGAGATCACGATAGAGATCGTGGATGAAAACGACGAATCCATCGATGAAGAAGTAATTGAAGCAGACGCAGACGGCAATGATATTGACTTCTAGTGTAATAATTCAGGCATTCTAAGTTTCCATCGCTGGCTCCCACAACTGCACTCAGAGAGTTGGTTAGTGAACTACCCCACCCTACTCACTCGCGGCTACGGCCGCTCGTTCCTTGAGGGTGGGGCGTCCTGTGTCAACGACGGCACTTGCAGGAATCACGTCTTTAGACGAGCTAGAGTGTGACCCCGCAGCGGTGCCAGTCTCAGCAGGCGTTGATTCGGCCAGTTCCTGACCTAGTTCATCCGATTCTTCAA
>OBKM01001188.1_pt1 | contig 10918 bp, 13 predicted proteins | sample 1519691 | NCBI WGS metagenome assembly OBKM01 (sample SAMEA37050418, study PRJEB22526) | metagenome | biome: saline pan; feature: lake; material: water | place: Egypt | collected 2015 | depth 0.5 m
GAGGGGCTGGAACCCCGGGAGTTTTTCTTCCACGCGATGGGTGGCCGCGAGGGGCTCGTCGACACCGCGGTGCGGACCTCGAAGTCGGGCTACCTGCAGCGCCGTCTCATCAACGCCCTCTCGGAACTGGAGGCCCAGTACGACGGGACCGTCCGGGACACCTCCGACACGGTCGTCCAGTTCGAGTTCGGCGAGGACGGCACCTCGCCGGTGAACGTCTCCTCCGACGAGGACGAACCCGCCGTCGACGTCGAGCGCATCGCCGACCGGATCATCGACGAGGAGTTCGAGGACGAGACCGAGAAACAGCAGTTCCTCGGCGAGGGGTACGAGCCGACGAACATCTCCGAGCACGCCGACGACTGGTGGCTCGCCCAGGGTGACGACTGACACATGACAGCACACATCGAATCCATCGTCGAGGAGACCGACCTCCCCCGGCGACTGAAAGACGAGTTGCACAGCACCCTCGAAGAGCGCGACCCAACGGTCGAGGAGGCCGAGGAGATCGTCCAGGCCACCCTCGCACAGTACGAGCAGTCCCGCGTCGACGCGCTGGACCCGGTCGGGACCGTCAGCGCACAGAGTATCGGGGAACCCGGTACTCAGATGTCGGTGGGGGGTGACGAACCCATCCTGCTCCGAGACAATGGCGATACCCGCGTGACCGAGATCGGACCGCTGGTCGACGGGCTGCTCGACGATACAGAGAGCCGGACGATCGGCGACCACGAGGTCGCGCGTGCGCCAGATGGACTCGAAGTCCTCTCGCTTCGTGCCGACGAGCGGGTCGAGTGGAAGCCGGTCGAGGAGATTAGCCGACACGACGCACCCGAGGAACTCCTCGAACTCGAACTCGAATCCGGACGACAGATACGGGCGACGAAGTCGCACTCGTTCGTGAAGCGCGTCGATGGGGAGATTGTCCCGGTTGCGGGTAGCGCACTCTCTGCCGGTGACGAGCTGCCGGTCGTGGGTCGGTTCGAGCGCGAGTCGAGGCGTGCTGATTTCGACGGGTTCCTGTCCGACGACGGACGAACGCTGACCGACGGCGGATTGACCCACGAGACACAGGAGAGTCAACGTGGGTCGGAGGTCGTCGGGACTGCCTCGTGGGACCGGATAGCGTCTATCGAGCCGGTCGAACCCGAGCACGAGTACGTCTACGACCTCTCGGTCGCCGGACTCGAGACGTTCACGACAGCCGAGGGAGTCGTCACGCACAACACGATGAACACCTTCCACTACGCGGGTGTCGCGGAGATCGACGTCACCCAGGGGTTGCCGCGGCTCATCGAACTGGTGGACGCGCGCAAGGAGCCCGACACCCCGATGATGACGGTCTACCTCGAGGACGAGTACGCCGAGACGCGTGACCGGGCCCACGAGGTGGTCTGGAACATCGAGGCGACGCGCATCCTCCAGCTGGGTGATGTCTCGACGAACGTCGCCGACATGCTGGTGCAGGTCTCGCTCAACGAGGACACCCTGCGCGAGCGGTGGCCGACCGTCGGAGACCCCATCGAGGTGGCCGGGGAGATCGCAGACACCATCGAGTCGGCCCTGGGTGTCGAGGCCCGCCAGCAGGGGCTGGAGATCCAGTTCGGCCCCGACGAGCCCTCCTACCGGGACCTGTTGCAACTCGTCGAGGAACTGCGCGAGATCGTCTTCAAGGGTATCGAGGACATCTCGCGGGTCGTCATCCGGCAGGAGGAGACCGACCGGGGCGAGGAGTTCGTCCTCTACACCGAGGGGTCGGACTTCGGGACCGTGCTCGACATCGAGGGGGTCGACGCCTCGCGGACGACCTGTAACAACATCCACGAGATCCACAAGAACCTGGGTATCGAGGCGGCCCGCGAGGCCATCATCGAGGAGACGATGACGACCCTCGAGGAGCAGGGGCTGGGCGACGTGAACATCCGTCACCTGATGCTGGTCGCCGACATCATGACGAACGAGGGTGAGATAGAGTCCATCGGCCGGCACGGCATCTCGGGGGCGAAGGACTCGGTGCTGGCGCGGGCGGCGTTCGAGGTGACGGTGAGTCACCTGCTCGATGCGGCCATCCACGGCGAGATCGACCATCTCGACGGTGTGACCGAGAACGTCATCGTCGGCAAGCCGATCAAGCTCGGCACCGGTGACGTCGACCTCCGGATGGGTGCGGGCTCGGACTGAGATGCGGGTCACACTCTCGGGCGAGGCGTTGCGTGTCGCCGGCGTCGTCGAGGAGGAGACCGACGCGACGGTCCGGGACTGTCTCGTCCAGGACGAGCGGGTGGTCGTGCTGGTCGGGGCCGGCGAGATGGCACGGGCGATCGGTGCCGGCGGCGAGCACGTCCGTCGCGTCGAGCGCCGTCTCGGGACCGACGTGAAACTCGTCGAGGACGCCCGTCGACCCGAGGCGTTCGTGGCAAACACCCTCGCACCCGCGGCGGTCTACAACGTCACGATAAGCGAGGGCGAGGAGACCGTCGCCTACGCCGAGGTCGACCGCGAGGACCGCGGCGTCGCGATCGGGGCGGACGGACAGAACATCGACACCGCCCGGACGCTCGCGAAGCGCCACCACGATATCGACGACATCGAGCTTGCGTAGTCTGTGACCGCTACTCGTCGCCGCCTGCCTCCAGCGCGTGGACGGCCTCGCAGTTGAGACACTGGACGCGGGTGCCGTCGTCGAGTACCTCGTACCGCCCGGTGGTGACACCGAGTACCGTCCGGCCCGTCCAGACGGCATCACAGTGTGGCTGTGGACAGCGTTCCGGGACCGTCCGGTCACCCTCGACCTCGTCTGCAACCTCCGCGAGGGTCTGGAGGTCCTCGCGGACGGTCTCGTCGCTGTCGAGCTGTGCCTGCAGGTGGTCGAGGTGGTCGTGTAGCCTCGCGTCGGGGGGTTTCTCCTCGATCTCGAACTCGGTGTCGCGGGCTCCGCCCTGGCCACTCAGCGGGTCCGGCCCCCCATCGTCGGGGCGTTTCGCCGTGTCGTCGGGGGTCTCGGCGTCGGTCGACGGGTCGTCGACGCTCGCGTGGCTGTCGGGCTCGCGGTTCCAGGTTGCCTCGCGGTCGTCGGTGTCCTCGGGCTGGTCCGCGACCATCGACCAGATTCGCAGCCCCGCGATGAAAACTGTCACCGCCACGAGCGGGCCGACCAGAAGGAGTTCCCGGAGACCGAACCCGTCCCGGAGTGCCCCGGCGATGGCGGGGTTCGCCACGAGCGGCCGCAGGGCGACGACACTCACGAAGGTCACGAGCACGAGCCCCGCGACGAGACGCCCGGCGGTTCCCATCGGTTCCGCGTACGGGCCGGACCTGATAAAGCCCACCGCTCCCTGTCGAGTGTTCGCGGTCGCAGCCGTCACCGTCGACGGGACCACAACCGATAAGCGACGGAGGTGGCAAGGCCCGGAACATGATTCGCGTGGGCGTCAACGGTTACGGGACCATCGGCAAGCGGGTTGCCGCGGCGGTCCGGGCACAGCCAGACATGACGGTTGTCGGTGTTGCGAAGACCCGGCCGAATCACGAGGCCGCCACCGCAATCGCGGAGGGGTTCGACCTCTACGCGGCCATCGAGGAGCGCAGACCACGGTTCGCAGAGGCGGGCATCGAGGTCGCCGGCGGTGTCGAGGAACTGGTCGCCGCGAGCGATATCGTCGTCGACGCCTGCCCGTCGGGTGTCGGCGCCGAAAACGCCGCGATGTACCGCGCACACGACACGCCGGCACTCCTCCAGGGTGGCGAGGACGCCGCGGTCGTCGACGGGAGTTTCGTCGCCCGCGCGAACTACGAGGCGGCCGCGGGGGCCGACCTCGTCCGGGTGGTCTCGTGTAACACCACCGGGCTCGCGCGACTGCTCGCCCCGCTGCGGGAGACCTACGGCATCGAGAAGGTCCGCGCGACACTCGTTCGCCGGGGCGGCGACCCCGCGCAGTCGAACCGTGGCCCGATCAACGACATCCTGCCCGACCCGGTCACGCTCCCCTCGCACCACGGCCCGGACCTGAACACGGTCTACCCGGATATCGACATCGACACGCTCGGCCTGAAGGTGCCCGCGACGCTGATGCACACCCACAGCATCAACGTGACCCTCGAATCGAGCCCCGATGCCGACGCGGTGCGGGACCTGCTCGCCGCCGAGTCGCGGCTGTTCGTCATGCCCGGGTGGCTCGGCCTCGACGGCGCCGGCGCGATACGGGAACTCGCGGGTGACGCCGGCCGCCCGAGCGGGGACGTCTGGGAGAACTGCATCTGGGGCGAGTCGATTACCGTCGAGGGGCGGGACCTGTACCTGTTCCAGGCCGTCCACCAGGAGGCCGATGTCGTCCCGGAGAACGTCGACGCGATTCGGGCGGTGCTTGGCACCGCGTCGGCGACCGAGAGCATGGAACGAACCGACGAGACACTCGGTCTCGACGAGGACCTGGTCTAGCGCCAGGGCGTGGCGGCGGCGACCCAGGCGGCCACGCAGGCCGTGACGACGACCACGGCCCCGGCCACCGCGAGCCGCGGGTCGAACCCCGGCGGCGGGTTCGATGCCAGCCGCGCGGCACCGGCGGTTGCGACGACGGTCAGGCCGGTCGCGAGAAACAACCCGTCGACGAGTCCCGCCGGCGTGGCTGACTCGGTGCGTGCCCGGTACGAGAGCCGTCCGACCGCGACAGTCGCACCGAGTGCCGCGCCGAGCAGGGCGACCAGCAGGTCCCCGGTCAGGACCCACTGTCGGGTGACGGCGACGACAGTCAGTTGCGGGACGAGCGAGAGGCCCGCGGCGACGACCGGGCCGCCGTTCACCAGCCCGTACCCGACCGGAAAGAGGGTGTTCGAGAGCACCAGCACGACGACGAGCGCGGCAATCCCCCCTTCGAGTGGGACGGCAACCACCGTCGGCAGGCCGGTGACGGGCCCGCGCGCGAGCACCGCATCGACGACGATACCCCCGACGAGCAGGACGGTGAGCCCGACTGCGGCGGTCGTGTACCGCGGGTCGACGCCCAACAGCGGGTGCTCGAGCAGCCCTCGCACGGAACGGGTCATGCGACGACACTCACCAGCCCCTCGTGGTCGGCGGCTCCCCCGTTGTCGAAGTCACTCGCGTCGGGCACGACAGTCCACCCGGCGTCGTCGAACAGCGACTCGACGGCGTGTTTGCCCGCCTCGTAGGAGGCGATCCCGTGAGTCGGGGTCGCGGGCGTGTCCTCGTGGGCCTGTATCGAGACCGCGTCGCCGAAGGCCCACAGCCGGACGTGGAGTCGGCCGTACCCCCCGTAGTACGAGGTGGCGGCCGTGGCGTGCTGGAGTTCGAACTCCCCCTCCGTATCCGGCGCGTACCGGTGGTACTCGACGGGCCACTCGTGCCAGCCGGCGTCCCGGAAGACACCGATAACGTCCCCGAGGGTGTGTGCCGAGTCGGCGAGCGTGACCGCGACGTTGACCGGGCTGGTGGGCCGAAAGCCCGACCGCGTGCGGTCGTACTGCCAGCGAACGTACTCCGTCTCGTCACCGTCGGTCACCGTCCGTGGTGGCCCGCCGTCCGGAACCGACCCGTTCCCGGACGGACGCGAGCGAGCCCCGTCCGGCGTCTCCGGCAGTCCGAGCACGGCGGCGACTGTGCCGACCCCGGCGAGACCGGCCCGCCGCAGGAACGAGCGACGACCCTGTTCCATGTCCGTGTGTCAACAGGCGACCCTCAAGAGTGTCCCGCCTTCACCGCGGGGGCTCCGGCGCGAGGAGACAGAGGCTTGTAGACGCCGCGCGAACGCCGACCCGATGACCGTCGAGGGCCTGGTGTTCGTGCTCGCGGCCGGGGTCTTCACCGCTGTCGTCTGTGGGTTCGGGACGCTCCCGTTTTTCTTCGTCGACGAGATCAGCGACCGGACGACCGCCCTCGCCTGGGGGTTCGCGGGCGGTATCATGCTGTTTGCGTCACTGTTTGGCTTCGTCGTCGAGGGGCTCGCGGAGGGGACCCCGTTCGAGGTCGGAATCGGTCTCGGGGTCGGCGTCGTGGTGGTGATCGTCGCGGACCGACTCATCTCGGGCCACGAGTTCTCTCCACGGGAGATGGCGGCCGCTGACGTTCGCAAGCTCGCGCTCATTCTCGGCGTGTTGACGGTTCACAGTTTCCCCGAGGGTGTCGCCCTCGGTGTTGCCTTCGCCGACCTCGGGGTCGAGGGTGACCTCGTCGTCGCGGGGCTCGCGGTCCCGGCACTCGCGGTGTTTATCACCCTCGCCATCGCCGTCCAGAACATCCCCGAGGGACTGGCTGTCGCGATTCCGCTCCACACCTACGGCGTCGGCAACTGGCGGATATTCGGGTGGGCCGTCGTCACGAGCCTCCCGCAACCGGTCGGGGCCGGTGTCGCGTACCTGTTCGTGACGACCGCCCGGGCGTTTCTCCCCTACGGCTTTGGCTTTGCCGCCGGCGCGATGATCTATCTCGTCTTCCACGATATCTTTCCCGAGGCGCTCGACCGCGGCTCGGAACTCCCCGGCGAGGGCTGGCGCGAACTGCTCGCGGGTGTCGCTCTCGGCGTGTTGTTCATCCTGCCGGTGTTCGTGCTCACCGAGTGACCCGGGCCGCCGGTCTCACAGGAAAACCCGTGTCGGTTTCCGTGGAACGATGGACGACTCCGGACCCGAACTTATACCGGATGGCGCGACCAGACCGTGTATGACAGATTGCACGGTCATCGCGGGCAGGTGCACGACGACATTCGAGGGGGCGCGGGACCGCAACCAGCACGGTGACGTGGTGGTCCTCGTCAAGCCCGACAACACGGTGCTCGTCCACGACGCCGACGGCTACCAGCCGGTGGCGTGGTTGACCCGGCCGGAGTCGGTGACCGTCACCGACGAGCGGGTCACGGCGACAGACGGCGACCAGTTCCTCGAGGTCGAGGTTCACGACGCCCACGACCGGGGTCGACACCCCACGAGCACGGCAGGTATCCCGATCGGTGACTGCCCCGACTGCGGGGCACAACTGGTCCGGTCGGGCGGGGCGGTCTCCTGTCCGTCGTGTGGAACGTTTCCGCTGCCACGGTCGGCGACAGTGCTGGAGGAGACCTGCGGGGACTGTGGTCTCCCCCGGATTCGTGTCGAGCGGGGCGCGACCTTCGTGGTCTGTCTCGACCGGGCCTGTGAGTCACTGGACGAGCGCGTCCGGGCGGCGTTCGACCGCGAGTGGGACTGTCCGGACTGTGGCGGCGACCTGCGGGTGCTGCGCCGGGGCGGCCTGTTGCTCGGCTGTGAGGAGTATCCGGACTGCGAGACCGGCTTCGCGTTCCCCGAAGGGGTTCACGACGGGACCTGTGACTGCGGGCTTCCGGCGTTCGAGACACCCACCGGTCGCCGGTGTCTCGACAGCGGGTGTGCCGAAACGGGGTGACACGCGCCGTTCTCCCGCGGGTCCGCTCACTCCGGGGCGTACGACGCCGGGGTGAACGGCGTGGCCGTCTCGCGATACCGCTCGACGGTGTCGGTCACCCAGTCCCTGACGGCCGGGTGGTCGGTCTCGACGGCCGCCCGGACGACGCCGTCCTCGTCGCGAAGCAGGAACGTGACCCCCGCCTCCTCGACCGTCGCGGCGAACGGGACGTTGCTCCGGACCCAGAGTTTTGCGTCCTCGTCGGCAGCGAGCCGGGTCAGCGTCTCCCACGACTCCGCGTCCCTGGCGAGTGCCTCGATTGCACCCTCGCCGAACACCCCCTCGAACCGCTGAGGTCCGGCCGTGACCTGTTCGGTGACGACGGCCAGGCTCTGCTCGTTGAGCGTGTGCGAGACCGCGGTGAGTCGCTCCGCGTCCCGCATCCGCGCGAGCAACCGCCGGAGCGGAGCGGTCGGCCGTGTCTGTGTCGGCGTGGTCACCGTCGCGTCGGCGAGGTACGTCAGGTCGAATCCCAGCGCGTCGGCCGGCAGGTACGGCACGATCGCCCGGAGCTTCTGCTCAGTTTCGAGGGTTTCGAGCAGCTCTGTCACCCCCTCCGCGAGCAGTTGCCCGGTCGCGGTCGCGACGTATCCCCCCTCCTGCCGGCGGGCCCACGACCGGGCGCGAAAGTCCTCGAGGATACGCCCGAGTGTCGCCTGTGACGCCCCCGTCGTCTCGGCCAGTTCGTCACGCGTACATGTCCCCGACGCCAGCAACTGCAACACCTGCACCCTGTTCTCCGACCGGGCGAGAAATTCGAGTGTCGACAGTGGCGTCTCCACGTTCACTGCTGGGTTGCGCGGCGCTTAATCTCTTCGCCCCCTGCAAGCACGACACCACCTGCGGACACTCCACGGACTGTCGGTGCCTGCCGCCGTGCAATTTTTTATAACTTTCGTTAAGTGTATTCGACCCTTCGATACAGGTATGAGTGTTCGGTCGAGTCGTGTCTCGTGGAGCGGGGGTCTCGCGTGAGCGTCGGGCGGACAGTGTCGCTTTTCGTGACCGCCGGCGTCCTGTTCGGTGGCACCTTCGTCGCGGCGAAGGCGGGGCTCGAGTACCTGCCGCCACTGCTGTTTGTCGCCGTTCGGTTCGACATCGGCGCGGTCGTGCTCGCGCTGTACGCCGCCGCAACGATGTCCCGGGACGAACTCAGGCCCCGAACCACCGGTGACCTCGTCGGGATCGCCGCCACGGGGTTGCTCGTGATCGGGCTCACGAACGCGTTGCTGTTCGTCGGCCAGCAGTACACCACGAGCGGTGTCGCCGCGATCGTGTTCAGCCTCAACCCGGTTCTGACAGCCGTCTTCGCCGCCCTCCTGCTCGCCGACGAGCGGTTCTCCGTCCGGACCGGTCTCGGAACCGTGCTCGGACTGGTCGGTGTCGCCCTCGTTGCGAACCCCGCCTCCGGCGGCACGGTCAGCGCCCGCGGGGTTGCCGTTCTGTTCGGCGGGGCGGTCGCCAGCGCGTTCGGGGCCGTTGCGATCCGCCGGGCCGAGACCACCCTCTCGAGCACGGCACGCACGGTCTGGGGTGTTCCACTCGCTGCCGTGCTCTCGCACCTGCTGAGTCTCGGGGCCGGCGAGTCCGTCTCGGCGGTCTCACTCACCCCGACGGCCGTCGTCGCACTCGCGTACGTCGGCGTGTTCTCTGGTGCGCTCGCCTACCTCGCGTACTTCGCGCTGATCGATACGGCCGGCGCGACCCGGGCCAACCTGGTCTTCTATCTCATCCCCGTCGTCTCGGCTGTCGGTGGCTGGCTGTTGCTCGGGGAGAACCTCCCGGTGTTGACACTCGTCGGCTTCGGTGTCATCCTGTGTGGCTTCCTGCTCATCGGGAGTCGGGCCATCCTCACGGCCGTCCGGAGCCACGCGGGGCGACCCGCGGGCTGAGTCCCGGCGACGGATTCCGAGCCCGTTAAGCTCACAGGATCCGTGCATATTCCATGAGCGAGGACACCGAACGGGTACTGCTCCGGGTCGACTACGGCGCGCTGGCGAGAGACCCCGGGTTGCCCGGGGCAGCGCACGCGCGAGCGGACGGGACCCCGGTGACACTGCCCGACGGCTGGAACCTGAGCGAGTGCGTGGCGGTTCTGCTGGAGGCGACCCACGAGCGCATCCACCGCGTCGAGACGCCGCTCCGGCGAGCAGACGCGGTCGACGGCTACGAGTTCGAGGCGACGGTGACCGCAGGTACCGAGCGGGTCGACGACGACCGGGTCAGCGTTGTCACGCGACACACCCCCGAGGGCTCGCCGACACGCCACGAGGGCGAGGAGACGACCGAGGAGTTCGACCTCGACGACGCACTGGGCAACCTCTGATACTGATTCTTGCGAGTTATTCCGGTATCGACCGCCCGACGATGGGCGGTCATACCGGTACACAGTCGCAGTAATCAGTATAACGCGGGGATACCACCGGAATCTGTAACCCCGCGCCGGTCGAAAACCAGGCATGACGGTGTACAATCTGACGGCAGACGCGGACGTGTTCACGTGTAACGCCTACCTCGTGGTCGGTGCGGAACCGACACTCGTCGACGCCGGGGCCGCCCCCGGCATCGTCGACGCGGTCCGCGAGCACGTGGACACCCTCTCGCGGGTCGTCCTGACCCACCAGCACCCCGACCACGTCGGCGAACTGGCGGCCGTGCTGTCGGCGTTCGACCCCGACCTGTACGCGCACGGCGACCACCCCGAGCGGACCCACGCGCTGGCCGACGGCCAGGAACTGCTCGTCGGTGACACGACCGTCGAGGTCGTCCACACGCCGGGCCACGCCGACGACCACGTCTCGCTTCTCGGCGAGCAGACACTCTTCTCGGGTGACCTCGTCGTCTACAACGACGGCGCGTTCGAGGACGGCAGTTTCGGGCGGACCGACGCCCCCGGGCAGTCCCGCGAGCAACTCATCGATAGCATCCGGGAGCTCCTTTCCCGACTCCCCGACGGGGTCGAGACCCTCCACGCGGGCCACGGCGACAGCTACACCGGCGACGTTCGGGCCGTTATCGAGCGTGCACTCGACCGCGCCGAGCGACGGCAGCCGAAATATCCTGATTCGTGACTGTCATCACTACAGTTTGTCCTCTCGTCCAGCGTGCTCGTGATTTTGAAAGATACTTTTGGTTACAGGATAGATAGATTGAAGCCATTGGTACACAATGGCACGCACATGAGTCTCGAGCAGCCGGTCGAGGAGTTAGACGACGACCTGGCGACGGCCTTCGGGTTGTACGCGCTGACGGACGCGGATCTTCACGAGGCAGCGGAGGCGGCCGACGTGGCGGTGCTGGAACTCGAACTCGCAATCGAGCGGGCGGGGCTCGACGACGTGTTCGAACCCGACGGCGACTGTGATCTCTCCGAGACAATCGACGAGTTACTCGGCGAGTGACCGCCTCCGTTCTCCGGTCGCGCCGACAACTCACAGTTCGTCGACCTGTCCGCCCCAGCGGTGGTCGTCGTAGCTTCGCTGCCGG
>OBKM01001189.1_pt1 | contig 10910 bp, 9 predicted proteins | sample 1519691 | NCBI WGS metagenome assembly OBKM01 (sample SAMEA37050418, study PRJEB22526) | metagenome | biome: saline pan; feature: lake; material: water | place: Egypt | collected 2015 | depth 0.5 m
AATGCCATTCACTATTCGATGTGCAATTATATATCGGGCTTGTTGCACGTTCTAAACTGAATAATGGAATCGTTTTATCAATAACTCAAAATCAGAATAAGCATATCTCCGGTGTCGGGCCTCGATTCCTACATGAAATCAGCAATACCACTTTGTTTGCTTTTATCATTTTCAAAGATTCGGCTAATTGATCTGTCAAGAACTTCAAGTCGTTGCCGTGTGTATTCGCGAGTGCCGTATTCTTCTGCAATTTCGATTGCTGTTTCAAGATATTTATCCACTGACCCTTCATGAACGGTGAGATTAATATCGCCATCACACTTACGGCAAGTACCAGAGAGGGGTGCACGACGGTATTTGGTGCCACAATCCAGACAACGAACTTCTTGTCGGGCAAATGCGCGAAGATTTCCAAGCAAGTCTGGTAGAAAGTGGAATTCTTGTCGGGCAAATGCACGAAGATTTCCAAGCAAGTCTGGTAAAAAGTGGAATTCAATAATTCGCTCAGCAACATCAGTTTCATCGACCGATCGGAGTTTTCGCGACAGTTCAAGTTGAGCATCCATTTTGTCTTCCATCGATTCGAGAGTCTTGTACGCTGAAAGACTTGGTCCAGCAGCAATATCAGAAGTCGGATGCGTATGATCAAATCCGGTGTATTCATGTTCAGTTCCGACGGTCTCTTCGGCAATTGTCATCATATCAGCAACATCCTCGGGATGAGCGAGTTCACGGGTAGCCTCAAAAAACTCACGTGGATACTGTGACATAACATCAATATTGTGGGCCTCATCGTCAATCTCTGCAGGATCAATACGGGATGACATAACAAGAGGAGCATCCATTGAGCCACCGCGTTTGTCGGGAAGATATGTTTTGCTGAAGTTCAATAATCCATCAAGCAGGAGCATAACACAGTCTTCATCACCATCACAATTACGCCGTTTAGCAGCATGGAAGTACGGATGTGCATACCCACCGGCGACCTCAGTAATCCCAACAACTCGTCCCACAACAGCTGCGGAAGTGTGCGGAGCCATACCGAAGACTAATTCTCCAATAAGATCTTCTGAATTCTCAAGGTCGTAGTAAGAATCCATATCATAGTATGAGGTAAGTAGATCGTCAACAAAGTCAGCCGTTTTACGCATATGCTCCGCACCGCCTTCAGAAAGAATAATATCTTGAACTTTGAGCTCAACCACCTGATCTGCGTGCTGGAGTGGGTCTCCGTGAATATCTTCCGTATACCCAAGTTGTCTGAACTGATTGACTGACGCATTGACTTCTTCTGGTTTAACCGCAGTAACAGGGAGGTCAGTCATATCATATCGGACAGTACCATCTTTAAATGCGGAGACACCGTGTTTAGCACGAAGGATTCCTTTTTCCAGAGGCTCCGGAGTCTTGACTTCTGAAGTGAGTCCCTTAACGCCCTTGAGAATGTCAAAATGGCTTTTCCTTTCCCCAATGTTTTCAAGCGCTTCTTGGAACTCATTGGCAAGGTCAATTGTTTGTGTTGCAACGGCTGTTCCTTCTGTTTCACAACGATCACAGTAAACGCGACCAGACTCGTCGGGAGTCAACTCGCGTTCACACTCAGGACATGTGTAGTGTGGATCAATGTGTGTGCCACAAGAAGGACAGCAAGACTTGTGTGTCTCCACATCGCATTCATTACAGCGTCGGATACCAACTTTGACTTCAATTTCACCAGGAGTATCTGAAAGAGAGGCTGCCTGTTTCGTAGCGGCCTCAACATCACGCTGATTCCCGCCAGCTTCCCCGATCGGGAACAAGGTGTGAACAGCGGGAGAGAGTTCGCGTTCCTCAGATTTTTCTGGGCGACCCATACGATTTCCAACGCGGGTAGGGGCCCGTTCCTGAATACCAAAAGGAGCGACTTCGTTGATAGCTTTGACCGCATTATCCCATTCTCGAGCGGATGCAGATAATGACTGCCACGTTGGTTTTAGATCAGTTGTCAGACCAGCAGAGAGAACGAGCGGTCGCCACGTAGGTATAGTAATCGTCGCATCGTGTTGTTGGTGTTCGACGACTAGATTCTCAAGAGTCTGTTGAACAGCATCTGTTCGTTCAATCCGTAATACATCATCAACAACAGTTCCCTCACTCAGTGCTTTTGTAAGAGTCTCAAGATTATCGGTGGTGATGTCGTGCCATAGGTAGGTATATTTTGGATGAAGTGGTGCGTCGTATTGTTTTGCCCACGAGATTGCCTGTTCAGGCGAGGGGTGTGAAAGATTTATAGCTGGATCGTCTTGGAGTGCTTGAACATCCGCTTTTGTAGCTTTTAGATCTTGAATCCACCACTCAACAGTGTATGAAGCCGGGGCAAGTGGATGATTATTTTCAACAAACTCACCATAATTGACAAGGTACTCACCTAGATCAAGAATTCTCTCAACGCCGTTTCGAATTTCAATTGCCTCTTCAGCACTGTTGACGCGTCGAACTTCACCATTAGCTAAGCGAACAGTTGGACCATCGATTGAGTCTACCGGGACAATACCTGCTGCTTTTCCAGGCAACTCAGTTTTGATTTGTGTGCCTGGTGCGAGAAAGTCATCAACAAGATGCATTGTTGCTGGGTGAATGCCAGCAGTGGCATCACCAAGATTTCGAGTACGACCATATCTAAGACGAAATCCACCAGCTTTGCTTGGATGTCCGAATACAGGGCGGCCAGCAATTAGGTCCTGAAGATACTTTTTGTTTGGCTCGATACGTTTAGGCCCGGTCGTGTCCGTAGAGTCAGAGTCATCAGACTCTGTATCGGATTCACTGTCATCAGACTCTGTATCTTCATCCTCGTCTTGTGAATTATCCTCACCAATAGTACCGTCAATGAGGTCTTGGAGCCAAGGCCACTCGACCTCATCAAGGTTACGAGTATAGCGCTGGATCTTCGGGGCCTTCAACGCAATTCCTTCTGCAAGTACAAGGCACATCCCGCCTCGAGGAGCATTCGTGTCAATACGTTCGAGATCGCGATATCCAGATACTTCCTCATCACCGGTTGCCTCCCCATCAAGCATGATAGGACAGTTTTCGACAATAAATTTCGTTTCCTTATCTTTCGGGGAATACTGTAATCCAGATTCAGAATCATATAGGCCAACCTCCTCAGCGTATCGTCCGATTTCATCATCGCGTGGTTTGAATTCATCTATCCCAAGTAATGATCGAGCATAGTCGGCAACAAGGACAGATAGCGCTTGAGCTGTTCCTCCAGCTGATCGGATTGGCCCAGCGTAGTAGACGGAGACATATTCCGTACCATCGTCGTTAGTATTGACCTCAACACGGTCAATGCCCTCAATGGGAGCAGCAACGACTCCTTCGGTCAGTAATGCTACGGCTGTCCGAACGGCACCTTCAACTTTTCCGCTTTTACTTTCATAATTACCAACCTCGCCGGAAACAAAATCACCAACAAGTTCAAGCGCAGCTTCCTCACGGCTCATCTCTCCTTCAAGTTCACGAACCCGTGTAGCGACCCCATCAATGCCAAGGATATTTTCAACACGGTCAGCCATATCTCGGGCAGTTGGGATTTCAATGTCAGGGCTAGGATCGTTGCCGCGCTGTCGGGCCTGTCGGGCAATCTCGGATGCCCGTTCAAGTTCCGCCTCAAGCCGGGTAAAGTATTGCTCGTCCTCAGGACGCATCGTTATAAATCGACTCCATTATAACCAGAGATCAAGTTCAGTAACGTCATCGAATTCTCGATTAAGTTCGGTATCAAAGACACGAAGATACAATTCACCTGCAAAGGTAGTACCAGCGTTAAGATGGCCTGCAACGGTTGATCCATCTTCGCGAGACAATACCGCATGAGTATGCGCGAATCGATCACCATCAAGCCAAGAGATATTGCCAGTACAAGATGCAACTTCAAGCGGTTCATCGAATTCTACAGGGTAGTACTCTTTATCATCCTGATCATAGAACCAGAGTTCGGCATCCTGAACTGCACCCATTGCCATGAACCAAGCGGCATCAGCATCGACCTCACCGGCAAATGACTCGATCTGCTGACGCCAGTCTTCTCCTGTTTCGAATCGACCAAGATATTCAGCCGTGGTGGTAACTTCCCGATAGTCCATAGACCATGTTTGCACTGACGGGCCCTTAACTCTTACAAGACATAAAATTAGTTGTGGATATAGTAGTATATCTTTATTTTGACATATTCAAGCGAGTGGTGAAAACAGAAATTTATCGTAATTCAGAAAGATCTGTTACCGCCAAGATGATAGGTCAGGGGCATCCCCTGCATCCATTGAAAGCCAGGCACCATCTTCTGTGATATCAGCGATTACATACTCCTGATCTCGACCATCGCCATCAACTGAGCTAACGATGCGTGAGTCGCCGTTATCTTCGGGATTTGGTGCCACGGCCATGTTAATCGGTAACGAACACCGACATATAAGTCCGTCGGATTTGATCCGAGGAAAACAGAATAGATAGATACAAGAGGGCGATCAAATCTGAAAAATTTTATACAAAGTAACCTAACGCGAAACAAACTATCAAAAAACGCGAGCATCAATTACAACGTGATAAATTCCTTCAGCATACGATTTAATCCGATGCTGGCCTTCTATTGAGATATCACGATCAACTGAACTTGCTGCTTCTGTTAGAGTACTAGCTGGCTGGGACCAAAGGTTCGCATCTGGTACGAGAGCATGATAGTGGACAACGCCGTTATATTGGACCGTCTGAAGAGCAGTCTGTAAGTACTCAGAAGAGTCATAATGACCCATAACAACACGATCCACGGCATTCGGTTCTAAATTCCTACAGTTTGTGCGATAGGGCGTGACTCGGTCATCAACGTTATTCAAGGAAAGATTCGTGCGAAGATATTCAAAGGAAGTCGGATTAATCTCGGCAGCGGTGACAGATGCACCAGCAACAGCTATTGGGAGAGTAAAGTAGCCAATACCAGCAAACATATCAAATACGTGTTCATCGGGGGAAATACCGTCAAGTGAGCGAAGATCATCTGGAATGTCCGAAACAGTTGTTGCCGGGCGATCCTGGGTAGTTGATTCTGCAATAAGAGCAGCCATGCGGGCGCGCTCACGCTTGTTGCCAGGAGAAAACATAACCTTAGAGAGGTCAAGTTTGTATTTGACTCCGTGCTCTTCATGGATTGTTTCTGTGTTACCAGTTCCAGCGATGACACGATGGTCAGGGATTCGACGCTGTCCACTGATTTCGTGGCGATTTAACACTGTCTCTGCGTGTCCGTGAAGTTCAAGAAGAGCGTCACCAAGTTCAGATTCGTCAGGACAGTCGTCTGGGACAGAAACCAATATGACAGATCCAATGACAGCCCAAGAAGAAGGCGCACAATTAATATCCTGTTCAGACCATCCGCGGTCTCGAAGGAGTATATCTAATGTCTTGGGTCTATGTTCAGGATATTTCTGTTGAATGACGCGGATAATATCTACATCTGGGGGTTCCGTGATAGGAATCGCTAGTGTGCCGTCCGAATGCTCAATAATGCGTCGAGAATCATCATATACGCCTTCAGAGCGAAGAGTGGAAAGAACTTCTTCCCCGCGTGGTTTTCGGACAATAGCTGCTAAGCGGTTGTCAGTCATGATCTGATGGGAGAATATGAAGACCAGCACGACTTTTTAAAACCGTCGTCATTTCAGAAGAAGAGTCAAAATATGTAGGACGGGCAATCGTCTTCGACTCATATGTATCAGGATCTAACACCTGAACAGCGTGTTCGTCTTCGACATTTACAACTGTTGTCTCCTCACCGTCGCTGACGGATCCAAGGTACTGGGCTTCCGGGAAATCATCAATGTCATATTCGGTCTCATATGCTTCGCCTGTCGTTATATACCGTCCTTTGAGATTACCTTTGACACTGTCAACAAGAATTGGATCATCGAGGTCTTCAATGGTAATTATATCACCCGGTTTGTATGGCGGTAGACGAACAGCATACGTAACCCGATAAACCTCATTTCCGTCCGCATCCTCAGTGACAAGAGTTTCTGAGGCTGAGACTGCTCCGCCGAAACGATTGACAATTTTGTCTGCAATTTTGCGACCGATTTTAGTTGTAGAGACCTTCATGTCGAGACCGCCAGCAACTTCTCCAGTTTCGGTGATAAACGCATTTCGGTCGCCGGTTTCTTCCATTGAGGAGACAACATCTTCAGCAATTTCTCGAGCAGCCTGTTGTTCTTCATCAGTTGGTTCTCGATCAACCGCTCGAACTTGGACAACGCTTGCATAGTAATCACCAGCAATACGGCCACATCGCGTACATGTCTCTGCAGCTAACGTCACTGGTACAACCACGGTTTCTTCAACAGGAGTTTCTCGAACCGCTCCTGAAAAGTGACAATGCATCCGTATCGTACTATTGTCAACCTGCTCTGGTTCCACACGCCATGTAATTGAATCAGCATCAACGTGTACTCCAAGCGATTGCCGAACAGCTTCAACGGCAATATCGGTGTAATCCTGTGCACCGATATCAACCCATCTGTTGCCTTGATGTACAGCTCCGCATTGTGTACAGTGTCGGACGGTAATTCGATCGGGCGCATCAACAAGTTCGAAATTCTCAAAATAACAAGCGTCACATAGAGATGGATCTCCACGTTCCGCACGAGTAGACCGTGCAGTTTCAATTGAATCACCGCATCGAGGACAGATTTCGTGTTTAATAGTCATAGTTAGCAGATAAGCCACCGTAGGATAACACGGAAGTGCAAATAACTTGGTTCAAGACTTTGGCATCCGCAAGTATAGGTGTTTCTTGTTAGATGGATCCAGCACAGAATCACGACAGCTAGTCAATGAAGTCAATTCAAAACTATCATAAAATTATTCGATAATCGTCTTTATTAATCCTCAGACCGTATATAAGAGTACAATGAACTGGCAGAATGATTGGGGTCTTCGCGGTCGAATGATGATCACTGCCGGGTTACTTGCAATCCTGTATATTGCGTTTGCAGTCGTCCTGATTGAGGTTCTCGGCGCAGGGATCCCAGTCGCACTGATGTTTGTCGGAGGGTTTTCGCTTGTTCAGTACTACCTCAGCGATAAACTGGCTCTCCGTAGCATGGGCGCAAAAAGAGTAGATGAATCGGAATATCCGGAGTTACATCAGCAGATTTCCCGCCTTTCACAGCAAGCTGATCTTCCAAAACCTGATGTCGCAGTTGCTGAGTCAGAAGTTCCAAATGCATTTGCAACTGGACGTAACCAGAATAACGCAGTTGTCTGTGTGACGACTGGATTGCTACGTACGCTGGATGACGACGAACTCGAAGGCGTTCTTGCCCATGAGCTAGCTCACATCAAAAACCGTGATGTGATGATTATGACGATTGCGTCGTTCCTCTCGACGATTGCATTTATGGTGGTGCGCTATGGGGCGCTCTTCGGTAATCAGAACCGACAGGGTGGAATTATAGTCGCTATTGGAGCATCATTTATTGTCTGGATTCTGAGCTTCATCCTTATCCGGGCACTGTCGCGATATAGAGAGTATGCCGCTGATCGGGGGGCAGCTCAGATCACAGGAAACCCAGGTGCTCTGGCTTCAGCGTTGATGTCGATTTCCGGGAAGATGGATCGAGTACCGAAGAAAGATTTACGAGAGCAATCGGAGATGAATGCGTTTTTCATCATTCCAATCTCAAAGGGGTTCATCGGGAAATTGTTCAAAACCCACCCATCGACAGAGAAACGAATCAGTCGGCTACAGGAGATGCAGGCCGAAATGGCGTAGTTGCCTGTTGAGCTAATTTTTATTCAGAATGATTGATACAAGAGTAGAGCTGGAGGTTACTATATTCATTTCTAGTTAGGTTGACTGCTCTAACCTAACAATATTTATGTGTGCCAATCGCGGTTGATTGATTGGTATAGATCGGGGACAGGTGAGTGACAACACAAGCAGAAGAGACTGGTACATATAAACACGGAGAATGGAATACAAATAATGGGATTATTTGATCGAGTCCGGTCGATATTTTCAGATGCAGATGAGCGACAGGGTTCTGATCCCGAGGATTTGCTTGACATAAGCTCAGCAGCGTTTACGATGAAAGACATTGGATATGAACTTATACCGAAAGCGGCGCTGTGTTTTCATGCACCTGACGGGTTTGAGACGACACTTGATGAGCTGCAGTCAATTGTTGATGCAACAGGAGAAGAAAAAACGGAGGTTCGAGAAGATAGCCACGGATTTCGATGGCTAATTGTAGAAGACACTGCAGCCGAAGGGTTAGCAACGGCATTACAGTTTAGTGCAGAGACATTTCTGACAAAAGGAGCGGAAGACGAGCTTCTTGCCGCAGTATTCGGGTTTGAAAAAGATCACTCGGCATATTTGATCTACTCGTTTGAGCGGGGTCGATTTTATCCATTCGTCCCAGAAGGGACGGAAGATCGTGATATGCAAACAGAGTTTAAGATACAAGGTGTCCTCAGGGAGGAAATACCAATTGAAGATGATGAGTCAGAGTGGTATCCGTTGTGGCCAGACCGTCCCGGAAAGCACCCATGGGAGTGATTATAGTAATCTACCTCAGTCTACTCACGCACCGCTGACGCGAATCGTTCCTTGAGGCAGGGGCACTCTAGTTCCTCGACACACTTTTTCGCAGACTGTTGGCTGATGCCCCCATCTGCACAAGGAGTGCAGTCTCCACAGGCGTGAATTTGGACATGCTCCGATCTATGCAGTGGTGACGGAAAAAGAAGTCTGATCGGGGGGATGAACCCACTTCAAGCCAGACTCATGAGAAAAATATGTATATTTATTTTACTTTCACTATCCTGTTAACGGGGGTTTATGTGCCGAGAGAATACAGTTACAAACATGGCAGGAGATGATCTTGAAGAACTTCCCGGTGTTGGCCCAGCAACTGCAGAGAAGCTACACGACGCCGGATTTGATTCGTATCAAGGTATCGCAGTAGCGAGCCCAGGTGAACTTTCAAATACAGCAGACATTGGTGAATCGACTGCATCCGATATTATTCAGGCGGCACGACAGGAAGCAGACATTGGTGGATTCGAGACGGGATCAGCAGTGCTTGAACGACGAGAAAAGATTGGTAAATTAAGCTGGATGATTGACGAAGTAGATGAACTACTTGGAGGAGGAGTTGAAACACAGTCGATCACAGAGATATATGGAGAGTTCGGGTCAGGAAAGTCGCAGGTTACACATCAGCTGTGTGTAAATGTGCAAGTCCCACCAGAACACGGCGGTCTCGGTGGATCTGCGATCTTTGTTGATAGTGAGGATACGTTCCGCCCAGAACGAATTGATGACATGGTTCGGGGGCTGTCAGATGACGCAATTAATGCAATGCTCGAAAACCGGGAAATCGAAGGGACAGCAAATGATAGTGCTGCCCTTGACGAGTTGATTGAAGACGTATTGGATAAGATACACGTCGCCAAGGCATTCAATTCAAACCACCAGATTCTGCTTGCAGAAAAGGCTCAAGAGCTCGCCAGTGAAAGTCAAGAGGACGAATATCCTGTGCGGCTACTCTGTGTGGATTCACTGACAGCACATTTCCGAGCTGAATACGTTGGTCGGGGAGAACTCGCCGAGCGACAGCAGAAACTTAACAAGCACTTACATGACTTAGCACGTGTTGGCGATCTCAACAACACAGCTGTTGTAGTAACGAATCAAGTAGCTGCAAACCCAGATTCATTCTTTGGGGATCCAACAGAGCCAATTGGTGGGAATATTCTTGGACATACGTCCACATTCCGTATCTACTTGCGAAAGTCAAAAGGGAACAAGCGAATTGTTAGGTTAGTCGACGCACCAAACCTTGCAGACGGAGAAGCCGTAATGCGCGTTGAAGATAGTGGACTGAAACCAGAGTAAGCAGCTAGTCAGCACAGTACGAGACGAAATTTTGGAGGATACGAAGTCCCGTTTCTCCACTTTTTTCGGGATGAAACTGTGTTCCAAATACATTTCCATCTTCATTGGCGATTATACTTGGGAACTTAGCTCCGTACACCGTCTCTGCAACAACTGCATCTGAGTCATTTGGCTCAGCGTAGTATGAATGGACAAAGTATGCGTACCGACCGTCAATTCCTTCTGTCAACGGATGTGATCGGGTTACTGAAAGCTGATTCCATCCCATATGGGGAACTGTTTGATGGTCCGAGAACCGGATATTGTTTCCTGGGATGAGATCAAGTCCTTGAGCATCTCCTTGGCCTTCGTGAGATGCTTCTTCGCTATCAGTTAGTAACATCTGCATGCCAAGACAAATACCAAAGAGCGGCATACCAGAGTCAGCCAACTCAATAAGCGTGTCACGGTAAGGACCAGCATTCTCGACACCTTCACGAAATGCACCGACACCTGGAAGGACAATGCCATCAGCATTAGCAAATGCATCCGGATCAGAAGAGATATCTACAGATGCGCCCGCTCGGAGAAGACCTTGTTGAACGCTCCGAAGATTGCCAAGACCATAATCAACCACAATAATGTGCGCATCAGAGTCGACGGATTCTGACGACTGATTACTCATATGTAGTGTTTAATTCGAATAATCAAGTCCCTTTCTCTTGTATCACTTGTTTCTGCAGCGTAATAGAGAAAGGATGGTGGCTCAGTTGAACCCATCATCACAAGGGGCTCAGTGGGGGTAACAGTTCGTCACAGCCACCATCTTAGAGAATGGGTGTCCGACTGAAAAACCCGTTCGTTGGAGCGTCCTGGTGTCGATGGACTCGAAATCACGTTCCAAGAAATCTGTTCAGTTCGGCAAACTCGTCAGGTGATAGAATTACTTCGGTCTCGAACGCATCGAACTGTTCGAAATCATCGTCGATCGTCA
>OBKM01001190.1_pt1 | contig 10904 bp, 19 predicted proteins | sample 1519691 | NCBI WGS metagenome assembly OBKM01 (sample SAMEA37050418, study PRJEB22526) | metagenome | biome: saline pan; feature: lake; material: water | place: Egypt | collected 2015 | depth 0.5 m
GTCGCTCCGGGTCGAACCAGATGCGGTTCTTGCCGACGCCCAGTTCCTCTGCCGCCAGTCGCTTCTGTGCGCGAAGGTTCGTCATTCGACTTCCACCTCCTCGTATGTCGGGTTCAGCACGCGAATCCCCTCGTCCTCGGCTTTCTCCTCGATGCGCTCGCGCTTGCGACCGCCGACCGACGAGGCGATGCGCACCGCCTGCCGGTCGCCGTCGACACCGTCGAGGTCGTCGGTGTTGTGTACCCGCACCTCCTCGAACCCAGACGGGTGCAGGCCACGCACCGCCTCGGGGGTCCGAAAGCCCGCCTCGACGGTCGCGCCTTTCCCCTTGACGCCCTTGCGCTGTTTCGAGAGCTGTCCGCGCGGGCGACGCCACGAGGTCGGAACGCGCTTTTTCTTGTGGTGGTCCTGCCGGTTGAACTGTGGCTTGCCCACCGTCCGGCGCTGGTCGAGCAACCGCTCGGTCTCCTCGTCGAGCTCCGGCGTCTTGTCGACGAGCCCCCGCGCGACCAGTTCCGTCTCGACGTCTTCTTCCTCTTTTTCCTCCTCGATGTCTGGCTCGACAGTCTCGTCGAGGTCGATGTCGCCGACGTCGGCCTTGATGCGGGCCGCGAGTGCCATCCCGATACCGTCGACGTTCGCCAGTTCGTCCTGGCTCGCACCGCGAATGTAGTCGACGGTGTCGTACCCGGCCTCGCGCAACACCTCTGCTTTCTCCTCGCTGACACCGCTGATGTCTGTCAGCTCGGTTATCTCGTCGTCACTGTCCTCGTCCTCGTCGTCCGTCTCGACGGCCTCCGCCGACTCCTCCGCGCCGAGATCCGCGACGGCGGCGTCGACCTCGTCGCTGACCTCGACGCCGGCGGTCTCGGCTTTCATCCGGGCGGCGAGTGCCGTGCTGACCCCCTCGACCGCCTCGAGGTCGTCCTGGTCTGCCGCGGCAACGTGCTCGACGGTCTCGTACCCGGCCTCGCGCAACGCCGCCGCGACCGCCTCGTCGACACCGCCGAGGTCGGTCAACTCCTCGCTCATCAGGCATCACCCCGGTTTGGCTTGTCCGTGATGTACGCGCCGTCCTGGAAGACGCGAACGTCCTTGTCGGTGACGCGTGTCAGCTGTTCGATATCGGCAGCCGTCTGACCCACGGCCTCGATGTCGGGCCCGCGCAGGGTGAGTTGCTCGCCGTCGATCTCGACCTCGGTGTCACCGTGAATCGCGGTCCGCCGGTCGGCCCGCTCACCGAGGAAGTTCTCGACGACGATCTCGTCGTCCTGGACGCTCACCTGCATCGGGAAGTGCGAGTAGAAGATCTCCATCTCGTACTCCCAGCCCTCGGTGACGCCGTGGAACATGTTCTCGACGTGGCTCTCGAACGTCCCGATGGTCGAGACGGTCTCGGCGTCGTCCGCGTCGCTGCGGATGACGACCTCGCTGTCCTCGACCGTGACCGTGACGTCGGGGTACCACAGTCGGCGCGTGACGCTGCCGTTCGGTCCCTCGACGGTGAGCTCGAGGTGGTCGACCTCTGCGCTCACCTCCGTCGGTATCTGTAGTCGTGTTTCTGGCATCAGTATACGTATGCGATGACCTGGCCGCCGATGCCCTGCTCGCGGGCCTCGTAGTGGCTCATCACGCCGTGTGAGGTGGTGACGACGAGTGTCCCGTAGTCACGGGCGGGGAGGAACCGCTTCTCCCACTTCTCGAACTCGTCGGCACCGGCCGCGTAGCGGGGCTTGACGGGGCCACACTCGTTTATCGCGCCTTTCAGTTCGACCTCGAACCGGCCGGCCTTGCCGTCGTCGATGCGCCGGAAGCCGTCGATGTACCCGCGGTCGTACAGCACCCCGAGTACACTGCCGATCTCGTTCGAGGCGGGCTCTACCTCCTGTGTGAGATGCCCCACGCTCCCGGCGTTGTCGATCGCCGAGAGCGCGCTGGCGAGTGGGTCGTTTCCTGTCATGAGAACTTCTTGAACCCCATGCTCCGGGACACCTCGCGGAAGCACTGCCGGCAGAGGTAGATGTCGTACTTGCCGACCAGCCCCTGCTTGCGCCCGCAGCGCTGGCAGTCCCGCAACTGTTCCGTTCGCGTGGTGGCGTGCTCGCCGGTGACCTCCTCGTCGTCGGTCATGCCTCCACCTCCACGTCGAAGGTCGAGGCCACGAACGCGGCGGCATCCTCGACAGTCAGTCGGTGCGCCGAGGGAATCGGCCGCGAGGCCCGGTCCCGCTTTGCAACGCGGTACCCGGGACGGACGAGATTGACCGTCACGTCCAGCCCGTAGATGCCGACCGTCGGGTCGTACTCCTGGCCCGGGAAGTCGGTGTGGTCCTCGACGCCGAAGCTGAAATTGCCCGTGTCGTCGAACTGTCCGCGGTCCAGCTCGACCAGTTCGAGTGCCGTCTCCAGGAACTCGCGGGCGTCGGCCTCGCGCAGGGTCACCTTCGCGCCGATCGGGTCACCCTCGCGGATGCCAAACTCCGGCTCGGTCATCGTCGCGACCGTCCGGACCGGCTGCTGGCCGGTTATCTCTTCGAGTATCTCCTCGCCCTGTCCGAGTTCGCGGCCGCCCTGACCGACGCCCATGTGGACGACCGTCTTCTCGATGCGCGGCCGCCGCATCTCGTGGAACTCCTCTGTCTCCGAACTCATGTGTCACCCTCCTGTTCACTCTCCGTTGTCTCGTCCGCGGTCTCGTCATCGCCTGCCGACGCGCCGTCGTCGTCGACGAAGTTCTCGTCGATGACGACGATGTACTCCTCGACGGTCTCGAACCGTCCGTCACCACCGTGGGCCGACAACAAGACGTTGTTGGCCGAACTGCCGGCGGTCACCTGTATCTCGTCGATAACGCCGATGCGGCCGGCGTGCTGTCCCGCGACGGCCGTGGCGAGCGCACCGGTCTCGTACTCGAAGTGTGCGACGATATCGTCGTCCTGGTTGTCGACGACGAGCGAGTCGCCGACGCTGTACGCGCCGTCGACGAGCAGTGTCTGCCCGTCGTGGAAGGTCAACTGCGTCTCCCCGCCGGGGACCTGGCGCTTGCCGACGACCTTGCCGAGCTTGCTGCCCGCGGCGTCGGCGTCGATCGGCGTCAGCGTCAACCGTCCGCCCTCGTCGGGGAACACCCGGTAGTACTCCTCGCGCTCGGCAAACGCCAGGATGTCGAACATCCCGACGGGCCGCTCCTCGTCGGAGACGGTCTCGCCGTTGAGGCTGACGTTGCCCTCCGCGAGTGCGTACCGGGCCTCCTTGCGGCTGTCGGCGTACCCGAGCACGTCCCGCAGGAGTATCAAAAGCGGCACGCCGGCCTCGCCGTGTGGCCCCGCGTCTGCCTTGACGGTGAACGTCTCGGTCTTGCGCTCGACGGGCCAACTCTCCGGAACCGACAGGCGTTTCTGGTGGTTCGTCATGCTGTGTCCTCCGATTCGATGCGCTGCTCGCGGCGCGGGTCCGACAGGTCGAGATCGGTGACCCGCAGGTTACTCGCGTCCACGGGCCGGGGCACCTCCTCCCCGTCGACGGTCTCGTTGGTGACACCCTCGACGTGGACGGTCGCGTCCCGCAGGTTGACCTGCACGACCTCGCCGGTCTCCTCGGCGAAGTCACCGCGCATCACCTCGACGGTGTCGCCCTGGTTGACCCGCACCGAGCGCCTGTCGTACTCCTCGCGCAACTCCGTCGAGAGTGTCGACCGGACCTGCTTGTGGCGCTCGTGCAGCGGTGCCTCGCGCCTGTTCTCGCGCTGTTTGTGTGGTTGCCGTGTCATACTATCATCGTTGCTGTCGATGCGATCGCGCCGAACCGCTCGGCGACCTCGCGTGCGATTGGTCCCTTTATCTCGGTGCCCCGCGGGTTGTCACTCTCGTCGACGATGACCGCGGCGTTGTCCTCGAAGGACAGCCGCGTGCCGTCCGGCCGCCGTATCTCCTTGCGCTGGCGGACGACCACGGCCTGAAGCACCTGCCGACGCATCTCCGGGGTGCCTTTCGTCACCGAGACGGTGACCCGGTCACCCAGCCCGGCCTTGGGCTGGCGGTTGAGCCGCCCGGAGTACCCCGACGTGCTCAAGACCTTCAACTCGCGTGCGCCCGTGTTGTCCGCGCAGGTCACGAGCGACCCCTTCTTCAGCCCCTGCGTGACGTCTGCCTTCATCGCCTCCATCAGACCTCACCTCCATCGGGGCCTGTCTTCCGCTCGACGACGACGTGTGATTTCGTCTTCGAGAGCGGCCGGGTCTCGGCGATCCGCACGGTGTCGCCGACCGAGAGCGGTTCGAGCACGCCCGGGACGTGTGCCGGCACGCGCGACCGGCGCTTCATCAGCCGGTCGTACTTGGGCACGCCCACGTCGTACTCCCGCTCGACGACGACTGTCTTCTCCATTGCTGTCGAGACGACCTCGCCCTCGATGACCTGTCCGCGGACGGACAGCTCACCGTAGAACGGGCACGTCTCGTAGTCGTACTCCTCCGGGTTGTCTGGTGCTGGTGGTTGTGGTACGTCGAGTCCTATCGCCATTTCGAATCACCTCGTGTCTCCGTGCGCCGTGCCGGTCGCGCGACGAGTCGCTCGCCCGCGACCCTGACCCGCTCGCCCGAGGGCAGTGTCCACTCGAAGGTGGCGTCGGCCTTCGGCACCTGGCGCAGCTCGCTCCCGGACTCGATACCGAGTGTCCGGGCGGTCTCCATGACCGCCTCGCCCTCGATACCGACGAGAGCCGGGTTCGAGGCCGCCACGACCGTCACGTCCAGCCCGACGAGCTCGTGTCGGGCCAGGGTCTCCGCGGTCACGGTCATTCGGCACCTCCCTGGCGCTCGGCGACCGTCTCTGCCTCCAGGTCGCCCTCCTCGCGCTGTATCGTCTTCACCCGCGCGATCGTCCGGCGCAACTCCTTGATGCGCGAGGGGTTCTCCGGCATCCCGCCGGCGGCCTTTATCGACTCCGCGTTCAACAGCTCCGTCTCCAGCTGTTCGAGCTCTGCCTCCCGCTCGGCGGGTGTCATGTCGCGGATCTCCTTGGGGTGGAGTATCGTCATCGGTCACCCCCCGGCTCGTCCATCTCGTCGAGCAGCTCTTCCGCCTCTGCCTCTGTCCGCTCGTCCAGGTCCTCGTCGACCGCCGACTCCAGCTCGTCGAGTTCCTCCTCGACGTCTCCGACGACCTCCTCGTCGACCTCGTCCTCGATTATCTCCTCCTCGACGACTTCCTCCTCGACATCGTCGACGGGAGCCGGCGCGGGTTCGTCGGCGACCGGCTCCTCCGGCGTCGGGTCTGCGGGTTCGTCCTCGCCGGCGAGCAGCTCCTCGACACCCTCGTCCTCGGGGACGTAGTCCTCGACCTCGACGCCGCGATGGACCTCGAAGTCGTCGGGGAGCTCCGCACCCGGGGGGATGATCTTCACGCGCACGCCGATCGTCCCGAGTTTCATCACCGCGGTGGCGACACCCTTGTCGACGATCTCCTCGGCGGGCTCGCCGTTGTGCTTGATGTACCCGCGGTTGAACTTCTCGACACGCGAGCGGGCACCGGTCACCTTGCCAGAGAGGATGATCTCGGCACCGAGCGCGCCGGCCTCCATGATGCGGTCGATGGTGGTGTGACCAGCCTTCCGGAAGTACCAGCCACGCTCCAGGGCGTTTGCCAGCCTGTCTGCCACGATGCGGGCGTTCAGGTCCGGCTCCTCGACCTCCTGGACGTCGACCTGTGGGTCGTCCAGGTCGAACTCCTCCTCCAGCGTGGTCGTTATCTTCCGGATGTTCTTGCCACCCTTGCCGATGACCATCCCCGGCTTCTCCGCCTCGAGGACGATCTGCGTGCCCATCGGCGTCTTTGCGATCTCCATGCCGCCGTAGCCGGCACGGCCGAGTTCCTCCTGGAAGAACTCGTCTATCTGGGTGCGCTGGAGACCGTTGTCGATGAACTGCTGTTCGTCAGCCATCCGTGTCCTCCTCGATGACGATCTCGACATCGACCTCGGTGGTGTTCCACTCCGAGGCCCGCCCCATCGCGCGGGGCTTCCGGCCGCGGCTCTCGCCGACCTTGTGGGCGGCGACGTGGATGATCTCCATCCGTCGACCGTCGAACCCCTGGTTGTCGGCGTTACCGATGACGTTCTCGAGCAGGTCGAGAAACGCGTCGGCGGCCTTCTCGGGGTACCGGCCCGCGTCCCAGCCGTCGATGTCGTTTCGGTGGCCCGCGCCGGCGCTGTGCTGGCGCATCGGCACCGACTGCTCCTCGGCGCGCACCGATTCGAGGTACTCCACGGCGTCACCGGCCGATTTCCCCTTTATCTCGCGTGCGATCTCCGTGCTGTGCTTGAGGCTTATCTGCCGCTCCCGGAGCATCGCTCGCGCGGTCGTGTCCGGGTCGGCGTCGATTGAGTAGCTGATTCCCATTGTTACTTGAGTGGTACGAACTTCGAGGAGCGTGTCGCTCCGATGCCGGCCTGTCCGTGCTCGACATCCTGCCGGGTCAGCTGGAACTCGCCGAGGTAGTGGCCGAGCATCTCCGGCTCGACCTGCACCCGCTCGAAGCTCTGCCCGTTGTGGACCGCGAACGTGAGCCCGACCATCTCCGGGAGAATCGGCATGTCCCGCAGGTGTGTCCGGATCGGGTCGTTCGCGGTCTCTTCCTCGCCGGCCTCGCGGGCCGCGGCGAGTAGCTTCTCGTGTTCGACGGACAGACCGCGTCTGATTGTTCGCCGCTGTCGCGCGGGAAGCAGTTCCGCAACCTCCTCGACTGTCAGCGCCTGCAACTCCTCGAGCGTGTGACCACGGTAGGTGAACTCCCCCTCGTGGCCGATCTGGTAGTCCTGTGAACTCATCTGTCACCACCTCGTCCGGTTCGTCGCGACGCGATGTCGCCGACCTTGCGCCCCGGTGAGGCGTCCCGGGAGATACTCTTCGGTCGGCCGGGGTGCTGGCGACCACCGCCGCCAAACGGGTGGTCGACGGCGTTCATCGCCACGCCGCGCACCCGGGGCCAGACCATTCCGCGTGCCTTTGCCTTGTGGTGTTTCTTGCCCGCCTTGACGATCGGCTTCTCGGTCCGACCGCCACCCGCGACGACGCCGATCGTCGCCCGGCAGTCCGGCGAGAGTCGCTTCAACTCGCCCGACGGCAGTTCCACGACCGTCGCCGACCGCTCGTGGGTCAACACCGTCGCGCTCACGCCCGACGCGCGGGCGAACTTGCCGCCGTCGCCGGCCTTCGCCTCGACGTTACAGACCGGCACGCCCTCCGGGATCTCCGCGAGCGGGAGCGTGTTACCGGCCTCGATTGCCGCCGAGACACCGACCTGTATCTCGTCGCCGACCGCGATACCCTCCGGCGCGAGCACGAGTCGCTGGTCGCCGTCGCCGGACTGCGTCCGGCTGCCCGAGGGACCTTGTCCCTCGCTGTCGTCGAACTCGACCGCCGCGATGGGCGCGCTTCGGGCGGGGTCGTGCTCGATGTCGACGACCTCGCCACGCACCACGTCACCCTCCTCGACGTTCCGGTGGGAGAGTTCCGACTTGTACCGGTGGGAGGGCGCGCGGAACGTCGACCCGCCGCGACCACGTCGCTGCCCGCGAATGCGTCGTCCCATCGTCAGAACACCCCGATTCGGGAGGCTATCTCCTGGGCGTCGTGTTCTGGCGCGAGCTGTACCTCTGCCTTTTTCTCCCCGCGTGGGGTCACCATCGCCGTGACTCCCTCGACTGTCACGTCGTAGCGCGTCTCGATCTCGCCGGCGATCTCTTCCTTCCGGGAGTCGGGGTAGCAGATGAACACCAGCTTGTTCTGGAAGTCCATCTTGTCGACGGTCTTCTCGGTGACCTTGGGGAACTTGATGTGGTCTGTCATCTGTCGCTCACCGCCTCGAGTGCCGATTCGGTGTACAGTGTCAGCCGACCGGGATGGGTGCCGGGCGCGAGGTCCTCGGCGTCGACCTCGTGGGCCGTCGTCACGTCCGCGCCCGCGAGATTGCGGGCCGCCCGCGAGGGCGCCTCGCTCGTGACGAACAGGATCGAGGTCGGCCGCCGGTACTTCCGGCCCCGGGTCGTTCCCTGGCCGGCCCGCACCGTCGCGTCGTCGGCCCGCTCGATGTCCGCGTGAACCCCGAGTGCCTCCAGCACGTCGACGACCGCCTGTGTCTTCTCCAGGTCCTCGAACGCGTCGGTGACGACGAGCGGCAACTCGATGTCGTCGAACTCGTGGCCGCGCTCGGCGACCAGGTCGGCATCGGCCGTGGCCGCAATCGCCGACCGGGTTGCCTTCTGTCGTTCCTTGTCGTTGATATCGACCGAGCGGTCCTTCTCCGCCTTCGGCGGGTGTGCCGGCCGACCGCCGACGGTCTGTGGGACGCGCCGTCCCTGCCCCCCCTCGCGGGGGACGTGTGCCTGTCCGCGGCCGCTCCCGAACGACTCCGCGGGCGTTCGCAGCCCGGCGTACTCGTCGGCCCCGTAGTCCTGTTTCCTGTTTGCCTGTGCCGCGACAACCGCCCGCCGGATGAGGTCCGGCCGGTACGGCGTCTCGAAGACCGCGGGTAGCTCCCGGGTCCCGTCCTCCTCGCCGTCGAGTGTGTGTACTGTCGCCTGCATTGGTTACCCCTGACTCGATTCGGTGGAGACGTACCGCACCTCGGGGTCGAGACGCGGCTGGTCGTTGGGCCGCACCGCCGGGCGCAGCCGCACCAGCCGCTTTTTCGGCCCGGGAACCGACCCCTTCACCAGGGTGTACGGCCCCGTGACCTCGCCGTACTCGACGAGGCCGCCGTCGACGGCCAGTCCGTCCTCCTCGATGGCGACGAGGCGCTTGTTGAGCTCGGTCCGCTGGTGGTAGCCGGTCTGTCCCTGCTGTGGGACCGTCGACCGGACCCGCGAGGGGTTCCACGGCCCGAGGTTGCCGATGCGGCGCCGCCAGCCCTGACGGGCGTGTTTGCCCTTGCGCTTTTGAACGCCCCAGCGCTTGACCGGGCCCTGGGTCCCCTCGCCGGTCGTGACCGCCGCCGTGTCGGCGTACTCGCCGGCGCGGAACACGTCTGTCATCGTGTACTCGCCGTCACCGAGCAGGTCGAGCCCGTGCTCGACGCGGTCGGCGAGTGCGCCGCCGCCGATGCGGTTCTCCATCACGTCGGGTTCTTTCTTCGGCACGCCGTCGACGTCGTCGGGAACGGTGTGGGTGATCGCGTGCACGTCCGCGAGGTCACCCGCGTCGAGCGTGGCCTGTAGCTGTTCCTCCGCGGCCGGGTCCGGGTCCGAGGGCAGGTCGAGCGCCCGGTCGAGTTCCGGGTGGAACTCGTCGGTCCAGACCTCGGTCAGCGGCCGCTTGCCGTAGGGCGTCTGTTCGTAGGCCCGGAGCCCAACAACGCGGACCGGCGGCGTCTCGACGACCGTCACGGGAACGGTCTCCTCCAGCCCCTCGCGTGGTGACTCGGGCTGGTCGTTTATCATCGTCACGTGGGTCATGCCGGCCTTGTAGCCGGCAAAGCCCTGTGGGGCTGGCTGGCCGTCGTCGTCGGGCCAGCTCCCGAACCGTGGCGTCTCGTCGGACGCGCGGCTCCGCGGGCTGAAGCCCATCGAGCCTTTGCGTGGTCTGTCTGGTTCTGGCATTGTGTTACTCCATCAGGTTCAGGCAGGCCAGTGTTGCGAACATCGCCTCCTCCGTTCGCACCACCTCGCTGCCCTGGTGTGGAACCGTGTTCAGCCAGAGGTCGAACCCTCCAGTCTCGCGCCCTTCGCGGACCGCATCCGGGTCGAGCCCACGGATTGCCGGCAGGCCACGCTCGGGGGCACCGAACGCGACCGTGTACGCCAGCCCGCCGTCGGCCTCGCGACACCGCGTCCCGAGACGCTCCAGACGGCCCGGCCGCAGTTGCTCGCCGTGTCGCGAGGATGCGATGGTCGTCCCTGCATCCTCGCGGGCGAGCGCAACGTCGAGGTCCGTGGTATCGACGACAAAGCCCGGCGCGGGCTCGTCGACGAGTTTCGCCCGGACCGGCTCTCGCGAAGAGATCCTGACGGTGACGCGCTCCCCCTCCGACGGTGTCGCCATACCGGACGGCACCGGGAGCGAGACCGGGTGTTGCAGTCCGCAATTGACCCGAACGCGACCATCAGCTCCGACCTCGGTCACGATTCCCTGTCTTGACGACCCCGAACTCCCTGGTCCGGAGCCGGTCTGTGAACGCACGCGGAGCGGCGGCATCACGCCCACGTGCTCCAGTTCGTCCCGCTTGCCCCAGGCCTCCTTTCGGAGGTGCGGGGGCGTCGCGGCGTACCGCAGGACGGTCTCGACGAACCCGTCGTTGCCACGCTCGCCCTCTGGGTCCGGGTAGACCGTGAGCCGGTCCACCCGGAAGACGGTGGCCGCGCGGGCCACCTGTCCAAGCTTGCGGGTTGCCTCCCGCCTGTCCGCCTCCCGGACGAGCGACGACGGCACGAGCACGCTGACAGTCATGCCGAACGCTTCCGCGTCGCGCCACTAGACTGTACCGATACTCCCCCATCCAGCCCTAAAAGCCCCCTGCTTCGATGCGGCGGTGCAACGTGTTCACACGGGACTGTCACCGACTGATAGTGGTTAATGCGACTGTTTACCGGTACGACCGCCCATCGTCGGGCGGTCGATACCTGAATGACTCGCAAGAATCACTATGAGACGGCCCCTTCCGGGGAATCTGCCACACCCCGTCGAGAGCGACCCCACGAGCGCAGACGAGAACCTCGTCCCCGACCCACCTGCGTGGGCCCGACAGCCTGGACGGTACGCGCGACCGATGGCACGCGGAGAACAGCACTTATTCTGGTCAGGGTGGAATCGAAGATATGGCACACGGTAACACAACCGGGCCGGAGCGTGTCTCCGGATGACACGTATCGAGCGGAAGCCCACCCCTTCAGGGGTGGGTATAAGCGACAGCAT
>OBKM01001191.1_pt1 | contig 10901 bp, 7 predicted proteins | sample 1519691 | NCBI WGS metagenome assembly OBKM01 (sample SAMEA37050418, study PRJEB22526) | metagenome | biome: saline pan; feature: lake; material: water | place: Egypt | collected 2015 | depth 0.5 m
GACATGTTTCGGTCGGAACCAGCTGTTGCCGGACTCGATGGGCCTTTCACCCCTACACGTGGGTCACGGGAGGGTGTTGTAGGACACCAACCCTAACAGGCTTCCACATGGCTTTCGCCATGCTTCACCTTGCCCGCGCGTAGATCGTCCGGATTCGGGTCGTATCCGATTGGCTCCCCGCGCTTGAACACGGCGGCCCTGGCTGTGCTGCGGCCATGTTGGTTTCCCTATGCCTCCCCCGGTAAACGGGTTAGACTCGCCAACCAGATACACTCCCTGGTTCGTTTTTCAAAACGTACGACGGAACATCGGCTTCCTGTGTCTTCTACTGGCGGCTCGCGCCGCGGTCGTTTCTCACAGGACCTTGTATGCCCCGTCGCTCCATCGCCACCTGATTTCAGGCCCTATTGCACCTCCCGTTGGAGGGTACTTTTCAGCGTTCGCTCGCGCTACTTGTTCACTATCGGTCTCGAGGAGTACTTAGCCTTGGCAGTCGATGCCTGCCTCATTCACGAGGGATTTCCAACCCCCGATACTCCGGTACTGACTCACGCCGTACTGCTCGCCGTTACGGGGCTGTCACCCTGTTTCGCGCTCCGTTCCAGGAGACTTCACGGCGAGTGTCTGGCGCTGATCGTCAGCCCACACACCACATTGCCCGTGCCTGCGCTCTCGCGCAGGCGTAGGCTTCGGTTTGGGCTATGTCGTGTTCACCCGCGGTTACTAACGACGTCGCATTGCGCGTTCTCTTCCTGCCGGTACTGAGATGTTTCAGTTCCCGGCGTTCCCCATTGCGCGAAGCAATTGCGGTGGGGATTCCCATTCGGAAATCTCTGGTTCCTCGCCTCCGTGCGGCTCCCCAGAGCTTATCGCAGCTTGGCACGTCCTTCGTCGGCTCTCGAGCCGAGCCATTCTCCAGGCGGCATAGTAGCCATGGATGTGAGTCCCGGTGGGGACTCACGAATGTGTGAGCCCGAAACGGGCTCACGACGTCGATTGAACTCGGTGAAACGAGTCCAGTGGACGCCTGGATCGCACGTACACACGGTCTCATTTACACGCCCTGGCAGGGTGCGTGCATCGACCCTTCCCACCCGCGCTCACACGGGGTGGTGCATCGGTCTCCGTCTCCGAACAGTCGTGGGTCGTACTTAACGACCACGACTTCGGATGGATGGACCCACTGGGATTTGAACCCAGGGCCTCCGCCTTGCAAAGGCGGCGCTCTGCCGCTGAGCTATGGGCCCGTCTGTCAGCCCTGGTAGTTCATGGGTGCCCGGTCGGCTCCCGGTGTCCCGTGCCTCCGTTGTGGGCCCGACTGAACGTCGGGTCCCGGTCTGTAGGAGGTGATCCAGCCGCAGATTCCCCTACGGCTACCTTGTTCACGTGATCCCCGACTCGCGCCGGGGCGTGGACCGTACCTTCATCCCGAGAATCTGGCGCTTGCGCGGATATCTCGGGAGCTGGCATGCGGTCTCTGAGGGGCTATTCAATCTCCGTTTCGGAGCTTGAAGTGAGCTTCCCTGCGGATCGTCCGCATCGACTGGATGTTCTTACCGTGTCCGTTCCTGGACGGAACGTCACTGGTAATCCAGTATGCGCGGGATTCCCCGCATATTAGCCAGGTTTTACACGCGTCTCGCGACGCGTGGTCGCAATTATCTTACGACTTAAGCCCCCTTGCGAAGCCCAGATTCGACCCAGGAACTGGGCCTCATCCGGACCTCACTCGGGTGCTTTGACGGGCGGTGTGTGCAAGGAGCAGGGACGTATTCACCGCGCGCTTCTGACACGCGATTACTACCGAATCCAGCTTCATGAGGGCGAGTTTCAGCCCTCAATCCGAACTACGACCGGGTTTGGGGATTGGCGCCCCCTCTCGGGGTTGCATCCCATTGTCCCGACCATTGTAGCCCGCGTGTTGCCCGGCACATTCGGGGCATACTGACCTACCGTTGCCCGTTCCCTCCTCCGCTTTAGCAGCGGCAGTCTCCCTAGTGTACCCAACCACCAGTGGTGTTGCTGGCAACTAGGGATGCGGGTCTCGCTCGTTGCCTGACTTAACAGGACGCCTCACGGTACGAGCTGACGGCGGCCATGCACCTCCTCTCTGTGGCTCGTGGCGAGGTCATCAACCTGACCGTCATTACCACAGTCGATGCTGGTGAGATGTCCGGCGTTGAGTCCAATTAAACCGCAGGCTCCTCCGGTTGTAGTGCTCCCCCGCCAATTCCTTTAAGTTTCATCCTTGCGGACGTACTTCCCAGGCGGCTCGCTTCACGGCTTCCCTACGGCACAGCGCAGGCTCGTAGCCTGCGCCACACCTAGCGAGCATCGTTTACGGCCAGGACTACCCGGGTATCTAATCCGGTTCGAGACCCTGGCTTTCGTCCCTCACTGTCGGATCCGTTCTCGCGACGTGCTTTCGCCATCGGCGGTCCGTCCAGGATTACGGGATTTCACTCCTACCCCGGACGTACCCGTCGCGCCTTCCGGTCCCAAGCCACGCAGTTTCCACCGGGCGGCTCCCCGTTGAGCGGGGAGATTTCCCGATGGACTTGCGCGGCCAGCTACGGACGCTTTAGGCCCAATAAGATCGGCCATCACTCGGGCTGCCGGTATTACCGCGGCGGCTGGCACCGGTCTTGCCCAGCCCTTGTTCCTGGACCTCCTTACGGTCCAGAAAAGCGAGGGCTATATGCCCTCGCACTCGGAATCCCCCTATCGCACTGTCGTGCAGTGTAAAGGTTTCGCGCCTGCTGCGCCCCGTAGGGCCCGGTATCTTGTCTCAGATACCGTCTCCGGGCTCTTGCTCTCACAACCCGTACCGATTACTGGCACGGTGGGCCGTTACCCCACCGTCTACCTAATCGGCCGCAGCCACATCCTGTGGCGCCGGAGCATTTCCGGCTTCCCCCACTCCAGGTGGGAAGCCGTATCAAGGATTGGCCTCAGTTTCCCGAGGTTGTCCTCGTCCACAGGGTAGTTTGGCCACGTGTTACTGAGCTTTCCGCCACGGGTCTAACCCGTGCGACTAGCATGGCTAAATCGGACTCCGATAGCAATGGCCTCCGGCAGGATCAACCGGAATGTGCCCCAAAGTGGGGCGGGTGGCGGGAAATTGCTATCGTGTTGGTGTCGGCACACTCGATCGACCGAGTGTCACCGAACTACCAGGGCTGACATCAGATCCCATCTGTACGGCTGACCGCAGGGGTGAGATCCTCACTTCTTCCGGACCAGATTGTATGCCGTTTCGAGACTTAAACCCTTCGAGACGGCTTCAATCGGGCCGGGCCGGCCGTGCTCCGACCGGACATCGTCTCCACTCATACTAATGCCGGTTGTACACTTAACCCCGTCGGATCGGATCGGCCGTGGAATCGACTACCGTGGTCGTGTTTCACGCGGAGCGGTCAGAAGACAAATGTATTTAAACGGGACTGTCACTCGTCGTGAATGTCGCGCGGCCGGAGGCCGGCCTGTCATCCCGCGTGGGCACGCGTAGTCGGGCCGGGTGAGAGCCACGCGACCGGACAGACGCGGGGCTGTCCCGAGAAGCTTTGGCTTTCAAAAAATGGGTGACTGCCGACTCAGATCTCGTCGAGGTGCTCGACGCCTTCCTTCGAGACGTTGCCCTTCGTGATCTCGTCGGGCATCCAGTCGGGTTTGTCCTCTGGCGCTGATTCCTCCCACGCCCAGCCTTTGTAGACGTGTACTTTCTCTGTACCTTTCTCCCGGAGGCGCAGCTCCTTTGCGTCGGTCAGAGCCTCACTTTCGTGACTGCTCGGATCCAGCCGACGAGCGGCCTTCAGCGCAGCCTGCCGAGGTGTGCCACCGGAGAAGACACTCGTCTCCTCGCCGTCCTCTCTGAGCGCGAAGTTGCGTTTGTCATCTGCCATTGGTATCACCGCTCCAACTAAGACGTAAAGCTCACCGATTATAAAGATACCCCCGGACGGCGCCGGGATCCGATCTCGTGGCGACCAGAGGCAGCTAAACGACGAGGGCGGCACATCGGCCCTTCCCCGCGGAAGCGCGAGGCGTTCGTCTCGACTGTTCCGTAATGTTAAGTACATGCTCCGATGAACCGGATATAGAGACCCCGATGGTCCGAAAGAAGACGCTGAGCCCGAGCGGCGCGAAAGACGACGATGGTGAGTATCACAACGTCCACCTCAACCTCCACGAGGACGAGCTCGCCGTTGCCGGCATGGAGATCGGCGACGAGGTCTTCGTCACGGTGCGCGAGGACAAGATAATCGTTCAGAAAGCAGACCCAGAGACCGTCGACCACGAGTTTTGACCCTCTACGAGACGCTCCGCCCGCTGTTGTTTCGACTCCCGCCGGAGACGGCACACCAGCTCTCACAGACCGCACTCAAGCTGACACAGCGTACGCCCCTCCGACGCGGCGTCGCCGCCGCGCTGTCGGTCCGAGACGAGCGGCTCCAGACGACCGTGCTCGGTCAGCAGTTCGACAATCCAGTCGGCGTCGCAGCCGGGTACGACAAGAACGCTCGCGTCGTGCGCGGGCTGGCAGCGCTCGGGTTCGGGTTCGTCGAGGTCGGCGGCGTCACTGCGGTCCCACAGTCCGGGAATCCACGGCCCAGGGTGTTTCGAGCGCCCGCCGATCAAGCCCTGGTGAACCGGCTCGGGCTGAACAACGACGGCGCAGCCGTCGTCGGCCGTCGGCTCGCGGAGACCGACCCCTCGGTGCCGGTCGGGGTCAACATCGCGAAAAGCGAGTCAATCTCGCTGTCGGCAGCCCCAGCCGACTACTGCGAGAGCTACGAGGCAGTCGCCGAGGCCGGAGACTTTTTTGTGGTTAACATCTCCTGTCCGAACTCCCAGGGGTTCGAGGCGCTTCAGACCCGGGACGCGATGGCGGCCATCTTGGGGGAGTTACGGGACGCCGGGGCACGGCCGCTGCTGGTGAAGCTCTCGCCGGACCTGCCGCCACCGGCGGTCGACGACGCGCTCGCGGTAGTCCGCGAGCTTGACCTCGACGGCGTCGTGGCGACGAACACGACGACCGAGCGGCCCGACTCACTCTCGGGTCCTGCGGCCGGGGAGTCCGGCGGGCTCTCCGGACAGCCCCTCGAGTCAGAGGCGACGGCGATGGTCCGGTACGTCGCCGACCGGGTAGACGTCCCGGTGATCGGGGTGGGAGGGGTTGCCAGCGCGGCAGACGCCTACCGGAAGATCCGGGCGGGAGCGAGCCTGGTCCAGCTGTACACCGCCCTCGTCTACCGCGGACCGGCAGTCGCGCGGGCGATCAACCGGGGACTGGTGGCGTACCTCGAGCGAGACGGGTTCGACTCCGTCGAGGATGCGGTCGGAGCCGACCTGTGAGAACGCTCTCTGGCACACGCCGGCGACTCGACTCCCACGAGAGCCGCCACGGCGAGTGATCACAGACGGTTGGAGTCCAACGGCCGGTCCGCCGACGTCCTCCCGGAGACGTGTTCCGGGAGATCGAACGACCACGCGCGGTCACCGTACCGGACGCGTTTGGTCTCTGTCGGTCCGTCCCGGCGAAAGGAGAGTCGACGACCCATGTGTTCACGGGCGTAGACGAACGTGCCCGTGCGGAGCAGCCGCTCGATGTCGACCATCGGCGAGGTGAATGACCCGCGGGCGCACGGATCGCCCACGCCACTCGCGAGCGATCGGTCGGGAAACGACGCGACGCCGGCTGCGTCGAGAATCGTGTGGTACAGCCGGCGGATCTCGACCTGGTCCTCGACCCGGTCTCGGGACGGGCCATCGGTGGGAAACGAGACGGCGAGCGGAACCGACACCACGGGATCGAAGACGCTGTACTGGTGACCGAGCAGCCCGAACTCGCCGAGATGCTCGCCGTGATCAGAGACGACGATCACCAGCGCGTCGTCGATCAGCTCGAGCAACGCGCCGAGGCGGGCGTCTGCGGTCCTGAGATCCGCGTCGTACAGCTGTCCGATCGCCCGGCGCTCCCGATCCGGCAGCCCGTCTCGCAGTGCGTGGGCACGCTCGGTCGGGATCACGGGCGTCTCTCGGAGGTCGTCCTCGACGAGTCGATCGAGTGTCGCGGGCGCGGGCGAGCGCGGGAGATGGACATCGGTGAGGTTCACGAACAGAAAGTACGGCTCACCGGCCCGGGCGAGCACCGATCCCGTCCGGGCGAGCAGCCAGTCCTCGGACTCAGCAGCTCGGGCCGCCTGTGGGCTGATCGGGCGCTTGCGTCGGTGGACGGCGTTGAACGCCGCCTCCAGCGGTTTCCGGAGCCGAGTACCAGTTACCCGCGCGAGATGCGATCCCAGCCGGGAAGCGACCCGGGAGAGTCCTGCGGCGGGGTTGCCGGGCAGCCAGTCCCCAGCGCCGAACCCGGATCCAGGCTCGGGGCCGTAGAACTCGTCGAATCCACGTGCGAAGCCAGTTGCCGGTCTGACGTACTTGTTTGCCGAGACGCCGTACGTCTCGTAGCCGGCCGCGGCGAGTCGCTCGGGCAGCGGTGCCTCCGCGTCGAAGATCGGCTGGACCGTCGAAGCGCCGTGTTCCCGGGGGTACTGGCCGGTAAACAGCGACGCGTGAGCGGGAACCGACCACGGGGCCTGCGTGACCGGATCGGTATACAGCGTCGCGTCGGCGGCGAACTGATCGAAATGTGGCGTCGTCTCCCGGTCGTACCCGTACGCCGAGACGCGATCCCGGCGAGCCGTATCGAGCACGAGTAAGACAACGTTCGGCCGGGCCATCAGCCGTGAGTACGACCACGGGCTGAAATGGGCACCGTTTCAGGCCAACGCGTCGAGGCGGAGCTCGAAGGCCGCTACGGGGAGCTCGAGGTCGTGCTCGACGAGCAGCTCGGGGTGGAGCTCGCCGAGGACGCCGACGGTCTCTCCGTCGACGACGATCGCGGCGGTCCGGCCGTCGATGAACGACGGGTGATCGGTCGGCGGGGTCTCCAGTCGGTTGCCGAACGCACCGACCAGCGTCTGCACCCGGCCACGGGCGTCCTCGTAGGAGGCCTCGGCGTCGGCGAGCACCGCGGCGACGGTCCGACGCTCGGCGGCCCCGGTGGGTACATCTCCGTCGATCTCTGCGGCCAGGCCGATCTCCGCGAGATGCTGTGGATACGTCCGGTGGGTGTTGTTCTCGAGAACCATCACGAGCGAGGGCAAGGCCCACGTTCGGAGGATCTCGTAGGCCTCGCTGTAGGGCTCGCGGATCCGGACGGGCTGGCCGGCTCCGACCGCGTCGGACGAGGCCGTCGACGGGTCCAGGCGCATCCGATCGTAGTTCTCCGCCCGGCCAATGAGATGGAAGTTGAGCATGTCCTCGAAGCCCAGTCCGATCAGCGTGTCCCGGACAGTGTCTTCCAGTCGCGAGCGCTCGTGGCGGCCGCCGACGGTCCCGATATCCGGGTACCGCGGCTCGAGGTCGTTGAACCCGTTGGCCCGGCCGATGTCGTCGATCACGTCGAGCGGATGGCGCACGTCGACCCGGTACGGCGGGACCCTCACCTCGTAGTCGCCTGACTGGTCGGTCCCGGCGTCCGCGCTCGCCTCGGCCTCAAGTCCGGCACGCTCGGCGGCGTCGATTACCGTCTCCTGGTCTAGGTCGACGCCCAGCACTCGCTCGATGCGATCGTGGGAGACGGTCTTTGTCTTGGTCGCCAGATCCGGCCGTTCGACCGTCCGGCCGGCGTGCTCGCCGGGAGCGGTCTCGTCGTACCGAACGTCGACCGCTTCGATCTGTCCGCCGCGGGCAGAGAGAGCGTAACAGACCACGTTCAACATCCGATCGATCGTCCACTGGTCGGTGCCGGTCATCTCGATGAACAGCTCCCGCGAGGCGGTCGAGACCTCGGTCCGGCGGCCGTTGATCACCGGCGGGAACGAGAACAGTCCGATCGCGTCGTAGATTGCGGGGTACCGATCGAGCCCCGCGACGAGATCGGCGTAGCGCTGCCCGACCGGATGCTCGGACAGCACCGCGGCCGGGGTCAGTTCGGCGTCGCTGTCGAGTGGCACGAACGTATCAGCCTCGGGCTCGATTCCAGTGTACCGGATCGACTTCTCGTTGCCGGCCGCACCGCCTTTCAGCATCGTCAGATCGTGGACGCCGATCGCGCCTTTCGCCCGCCCCCGTCCCATCGTGGCGTGGAGCTTCTCTTGGAGCTGGATCAGCGACGCCAGGGCGTCGTCGTCGAGATCGAGGCCGCGAACGATCGCGCCGGTCACGTACGGCCGCTCGGAGGGGACGCTCGCGTCGACCTCGATGGTCCACTCGGGATCGTTCGTGTCCGGGACGTACACCCCGCGGTCGGTCCCGTAGTGGTAGCGCAACGACCGGGCCAGTCCCTCGACCGAGAGCCGATCGAGCCGGTCGGGGGCGAACTCCAGACGCATCGCCTCCTCGTCGGTCCAGTCCTCGAACTCGACGCCCAGCTCGAACAGATCCGCCTGGAGCTGCTCGTCGGACCGATCCTCGCCGATCAGCTCCCGCAGTTCGTCGGGATCGATATCGACGACGGGCATCAGACCATCACCTCCACGTCCCGCAGGAGTCCGAGATCACACAGCGTTCCGTGGACGTCCCGGATGTCCTCGAAGCCGTACACGAGCATCAACAGTCGCTCGAGCGAGAGTCCCCAGGCCATCACATCGACCTCGACGCCCAGCGGGCGCAACACCTCGTCGCGGAACAGCCCGGAGTTGCCCACCTCGACCAGCTCGCCGGTCTCGGGGTGGGTGCCGAACAGCTCGAAGCTCGGCTCGGTGTAGGGGTTGTAGTGGGGCTTGAACTCGAGGTCGGTGATCCCGAACTGTGCGTAAAACTCCTCGAAGGTGCCCATCAGGTCTCGCACCGACAGCGACTCGGCCATCACCCAGCCCTCGATCTGGAAGAACTCGAGCAGGTGAGTCGGATCGAGCGTGTCGTTGCGGTAGACCTTCTCGACGCTGAAGTACCGCTCTGGCGGGTCGAGCTCTTCGACCTCGCCGGCGAGGTACCGCATCGACAGCGACGTCGTGTGCCCGCGCAGGTTCAGCGACTCGGCGACCGACCGCTCCCATGGCGAGTGATACCCCTCACCGTCCGGGCCGACGCCCTCGCGGTGGGCGCGTTCGACCCGTTCGAGAAGCTCCTCGGGCAGCTCGTCGATCCGGTCGGGCTCGGCGAGATCGAACTGGTCCCAGTGGGTCCGGGCCGGGTGGTCCTGTGGCATGAACAGGCAGTCGTTGATCCAGAACTGGGCGTCGACGTGTGGCCCCTGCATCTCCTCGAAGCCCATCCCGACGAGGACGTCTTTCACCCGATTCGCGGTCTGGCGCAGGACGTGTTCGCTCCCCCGCGGCGAGGGCTCTGCGTCGGCGGTGACGTTGTACTCGGCGAACTCTACCTCGCGGAACTCGCTGCTCGTTAGCAGCTCTGGGGTGAGCTGGCCGACGCGGTCTGTCGCCTCGACGCCGGCCATCAGTGCGTCGACGCCCGCTTCGGTGACCCGCACCGACCGGCTGCTGGACTCGACGCGGTCGACCAGCCCGCGGCGCTCGAGCTGATCGAGCTCCCCGGTCGGCTCGTCGCCGGCGGCAAGTGCCTCGAGCGTGGCCTGCTCGGGGTCGGCGTCCGGCTCGGCGTCCGGATCCGCTCGGACGGCGCCGGCCTCGATCTCGCCGTAGCCTTTCCGGGCGAAGTTCGCAAGCGCCACCTCCACGTCGACCGCGAGTTCGCCGGCCAGCTCGCCGATCGGGACCGGCTGGTCGTCGGCGCCGGCGGCGAGTGCGGCCTCGTAGAGCACGAGTTCCGGCAGCTGGGTCTCGGCGTAGCGCCTGCCTTCGTCGGTCAGGGCTGCGGTCGTCTCGGTCTCGGTCGTCACCGCGAGCAGCTCCGCTGCCTCGAGCGCGAAGGCCGCCTGCGTGACGGCCGTCTGGTCGGCCTCGACCTCGGCTGCGATCTGTTCGATCGGTCGATGCTCCTCGGGCGTGGCGGCTCTCAGCACCGCCAGTTGCGTCGGTGGAAGTTTCATACTGGAATCGGGGCGTGGTGGTCAGTTAACGGTTCTTACTCGCCGAACGGAGACGGGTGCCGCGGCCGACACCCGAGACGAGACGGTTTCGCGCGCCCTCGCGGGCACGATTCACCGTCTGCGGGCCCGTTCGAAACGAAAGAAGATCCCGGACGCCGCTGCCGTCAGTTGGCGCGCGATCGACCGGCGTGTGTGTCCGGGCTGCATACTGTCGCTTGGCCGACGGGCAGAAAAAGCGTTGCCCCTCCACAGGATCCGAGCCGCCACGAGGACACAACACTTAGTACCGCTTCGAGAGTAAACGCGAGTACAACCAATGTACGTGACGTCACTGTTGTCGGTCGATCCGGCCGCACCGGCGACGCTGTCGCTGGTCGGCGTCGTGCTCGGGCTCGTGACGATCGCCGGGATGTGGATGGTGTTCACCAAGGCCGACAAGCCCGGGTGGGCGGCGATAATCCCGATCTACAACATCTACACGCTCGTGAAGGTAAGCGACAACGACTGGTGGTGGCTGCTTCCCATACTCCTTTTGCCGACGCCGGCTGTGGCGTTCGAGGGTGGCCTTTTTGAAGATGGAGCCGGTGCTGTCGCAGATCTGTTGTTCGTTCTTCCTCCGCTCGTCAGTGTTGCTTCTCTTGTGAAAATCAATCTTGATCTCGCCGACGAGTTCGACCAGGGGATCGGATTCGCCGCCGGGCTCGTGTTGTTGCCGTTCGTGTTTTACCCGCTGTTGGGGCTTGGCGAGTACCGGTACGACACTGGACCGCCGAGCATCCGCGGATAACGACGGCGTTGAGATCTTTCCCCGCGCTAACAGAAGGGCTTTTGTCTCGATTCTCCGTAACCGAACGCTTTTTGCGCCTCTCAGCGCGAGACACACGGG
>OBKM01001192.1_pt1 | contig 10898 bp, 18 predicted proteins | sample 1519691 | NCBI WGS metagenome assembly OBKM01 (sample SAMEA37050418, study PRJEB22526) | metagenome | biome: saline pan; feature: lake; material: water | place: Egypt | collected 2015 | depth 0.5 m
GTGTTGATGTCCCGGATCCGTGAGCTACGTGAGGAAGTCACTCGACCGGAGTTGCTGGACAGTATCCAGGAGATGAAAGCCGAGATCCGGCGCTACGAGGACCAGTACGATGTGGTGTCCCCGGAAGAACTCGCCCAGCAACTCGACGCCGACGAGACGAAGGGGTGGGATGACCTCACCGCGTGGCGAACGACGCGGCAGAATCTCGCCGTCGCGCAAGCAGCACTCGCGTACGACGAGGCCAGCCACCAGCTCGCTGTATGAGCGACGACGACCGCGCCGGCGAGTTCGGACCGATCTATCTTCCGGCACTCCAGCGAATTCGCGACCTGTGGCTCGAACTCGAACCGCTCGTCGACGAAACGGCGTACGACGACGTCGTCGCCCCCACGGAACTGCAGATCAGTCTCAGCGATGGGCTCGGCGACGCCGAGAGCGCTCGGCTCGATATCCAGTGGAGCGAACTGGGGATGTATTCGTTCCACTACGTCGATAGCGACGACGTCAATTGGCGCTTTGACCGCCACCCGAATACGCACTCGCCCGAGATCCATTTCCACCCACCGCTCGAGGCCGCAACGACGGCCGCCGAGCCGTCCTGTATTGAGGTTACCGAGGTCTCACTCGTGACGCGTGCCGTCCATGCGATGTGGCGGGCAGCGTACGAGGAGGATGCACTGGATCGGCTGAATAGCGCAGCAAATCCACCGTGAGGATGTTGACTGACCACGACCACCTTGAGCGGTTGGAGGAGTTGTCTGCTGAGGAGGCGCGTCGGTATCTCATTCGATTCCTCGGCCGGCAGGACCTCGACGAACTCGCGACCGAGTAGGACTTCATTCACGCTTCGGGTTTCCGCCGTACTGTGGTTGTATCGTTGTTCTCTCAGCGTGAGGGGAGCGCAAGCGAGAGCAACGTATCGGTTTTCCCGTCCGCGCTGGAACCATCGTCCACGCATATGGATGTACCCGAGGATACGGTTCGAGACATCTGTACGGACGCGGTCTTCGAACGCGGTGAACGATACCGTGACGAGGGTCACATCCACAAAATTCACCGCGTCGAGAGCACCGTCACCACCGTCGTGAGTGGCAGCCGTCAGTGCGATGTTCGTGTTGATCTTGCCACTGACGGGGTTGCCCCGTGGTGTGATTGTCCATACGACGGGCCGGGTGCGTGCAAGCACGTCGTCGCCGTGTTGCTTCGGTGTGTTGAGGACCCACCGCCTGACGACGGCGACCGACTCGACGCTGCGCTCGACGGCGCCGACGCCGACGAACTCCACGCGTTTCTGCGAGACGCACTCACGACCGATGCGAATCTCCGCGCCCGGTTTCTCGCCCACGTCGGCGAGCCGACGAGACAGTCGGTCGACGGGCTTCGCACCTCGATCGACCGACGGTTCGAAAAAACGAACACTGAGTACTACGTCGTTTTCGAGCCGATCGACTTCACGCAGTGGTTCGATCTCGCGAGCGAGTACCGCGAGCAGGGGCGGGCCGCGTCGGCGGCGACCGTCTACCGGGCACTCGTCGAGTCGCTCGACGACAACATGGAGCGTGTCGACGGCGCATACGACCACTTCTCGAGTGCGTTCAGTCGGGCACTCGACGGATATATCGACTGTGTCGCGACCGCAGAAGGCGACGCCGATGCGGTCACTGACGCCGTCGCATTCCTTGAGGAGCGGGCGACATCGGGAACGCCGGTCCTCGTTGAATACTTCAAGAAGGCAGCAGTCGATCTCCGGGAAAAGACGGGTGAGCGGTCCTGCGAGTAGCTGTGTCGCCCTCGGTGACGCCCGCAAGTTCGACGATCGCGAAAATAAGTTTGTGTCGCGGTCAGCCACGTTGATCTGCTGTTCGCGAGCGGCTTCGACATCCGAGTAGAGCACCAACGCGTGCTTGATGAAGCGACGGTCCTCCAAATTGTCTTCCCAGCGTGTAATCACGTTACGGTGTTCGTGAAGTTCGTCACTTGCGAGGTCGCCATCAGCAAGCGACTGTTCGAGCTCTTCCCACGTCTCGACATCGTAGGTCGCCTGCAACTGCTCAATCTCTTCGGTGATCGCGGCCAATTCGTTGCGTAGTTCCTCGCGCGTGTTCTCCTCAATGAGCGTGCGGGTTTCCTCGAAGAGCAGTCGCGTGTAGTCCGGCTGGTAGCGCGTGGTCTCGCCGGCCTCGACGCGACGCAGTTGGCTCTAGTCGACGAGATCCTGAAGTTCCTCGTTGGTCGTACTCCAGGCGGCGTCGGCCTGCTCGCTGACCCAGTCGACCGACCGTGGTTCCCGAAGGGTCTCGGCGACTGCTCGAATGCGGTCGCGGGCACTCATCGACTCAGCCCACGACTGGACTCCATCTCGTGAGGACTTGGACATTCTTGCCACCACTAGCTCTGATTGCGATACGGAAGCGTTGTCACGTCGAACGCACCGTAGTGCCGGTCGTACGTAAGAATGTGATCGACCCATAAGGCGTCCATATGGGCTGCAACAGTGAAATCGGTGAGTGACGCATCCAGATCCGTCCACTCGACGAACGTTGCTTTGGCGTCATCGAAAACGGCCTCGGAGACGGATTCGAACTGATAGAGCGTACTCTCGTCGAGTGTCGTCAGGAACGAGGCTGCGTTCCGCATCGACGCTTGCTTTTTAGCCGTGTGGCAGCCTCGTCAACGATGGATCGTTGACGATGAGGCGACGATAGGGGAGATCACCGTCGCGGACGAACGCGATGAACGCCCGTGAGACTGCGTGCATCTGATCTTTCGGGTTGAACAGCGCGTAGAGGAACTTCGGACCGGCGACGACTTGGTGGCGAACGTGACCCGGACGGAAATGCTCGGCTGTGACCGTGCCGATCGGGGTTTCGACTGGTTCAGCCATCCGGGTTCAGGATTGCGCCGACGGGTCGGCGGCGAGCGTGAACGACTCGTTACTGCCATCCCACTCGTCGACGAGATCGTCTTCCTCGCGAGCATCCGTCCCCGCCGACGCTGGGAGCGATTCGTCCTCGAGGTCGTCGAGGACGGTAAAGGCCGGGTCGTTCGGGTCAGCCTGCTGCTGGCGTTCGATCTACTCGACAAGCGCCTCGTGGCCGGCTTCCTTGAGCGAGAGGCCGTGCTCGCGCACGAACTCCCGGAAGCGTTCGTATTCGTCCTCGTTCAGTTCAGTTTGAACGTGCTTGGTGTCGTTACTGCTCATAGGGACCTCCAGTTGCTACTCCCATTTAGCTGCTCATAGAGTATAACATGTTCGCATGGCTTAGTTCATATTTCATGCTCAAACGGGAGACCGAGCGGACGACTGGCCCTGACGTTGAAGTACGAATCCGGGACAAACCACACCAACCGATGCACGACCGATATTCAGACTTTGCAGAACTGCGGCCGACCGGCGAGGCGTCCCACATTCCGGACACAAGGCTGGACGACGGGTGTCAGCTACCCACGAGTAGGGCGGATCCCTGACTCGTATGGCCTGAAAGAGCGGATGGAACGGAAACTCCGGACGAAACGAGGGAAGCAGATCTACAGCAAGCGTGGTCAGACTGTCGAAGCCGTGTTCGGACAGCACGTCACACGTGGCTGTGACCGGTTACTACTGCGTGGTGAGACAGGAGCACAAGCAGAGTGGTCGCTGTTCTCGGCGACACACAACCTTCTGAAGCTGTGGCGGTCCGGCCGAGGGCCGGACAGCCACGCAGTCGCAGACGCGATAGCGCGATAGCTACGTCCGGTCGTTAATTTTTGTCGATCTGAGGGACGCGCTGCGAACTGTCTTGCCAGTGCCTGAACTGCTCAACTTAATTCTCGGACAGGCTCTAAACCGGGTGGGCTTCCGCTTGATACGTGTCAAGACGAGACGCCCCGACTGCCGAGGGGGCCACTCCGCTACCGCAGTCTTATATGTCTCTGATAGTTATGCGCCAGCATGAGTCTCATTGACACGCTCAAAGACGCACTGACCGCCCCGGCGGCCGACGAGAAGAAAACCAGACAGGTCGTTGAATCGTACTGGTGTTACGACTGTGGTGAACGCCGGCTGGCAGACACCGTCGACACCGATGACCCGGCGTGTCCGTCGTGTGGGGAGCCGATGGAGTACGACCGGTCTGTCGGGACCGCTGACTGTGCATGTTGACGGGAACACGCCCCACAACCGAGGAAACGATGCCGCTCGGCGGTGCCCGCCCACGGTGAACGTGTCCCACGCAGGGACAGTTGTGCGCGACGACGGTCAATGACTCTCCGCTACGGCCGACAGGTCAAGTTCTGCCGCGACGTCTTCGAGGAGATCGCCTTTGATTTCCTGCGTTCGGGTGGGGATCCGTGCTAGAACCGGAGGCGGAAGCTCGTTCTTGACGGCCTCGATCCGCTCACGCTCTGCCTCGATTTTTTCGCGTAAGTACTGCGCCCCGCGACCGGATTCGTCCGGGTCCGGGGCGGGCGTAACCCGGTTGATGACGATGCCGCCAACGGGAAGTTCGTACTCGTTGTACGTCTCGATCGCCCGTGTGGTCTCCCGCAAGGAGAGTTCGTCCGGATTCATCACCAGCACGAACTGTGCCTGCTCGGTCAAGACATCGTGTGCGAACTGAAACCGGTCTTTGCGCTCAGTGAGGCGTTCGATGATTGGATCGCCGTCGAGACTCCGCCGTGGCGCCCGGTTACCGATGGCCGCCTGCTCGTAGCGTTCGATGCTTTGCTGGCGTTTCTCGAGGAGCCGGTCGATCCATCCTTCGAGGAGGTCCGGAAGTGAGAGCAGCCGGAGTGTCCCGCCGGTCGGAGACGTATCGAAGACGACCCGGTCGTACTCCTCCGCGGTTGCCATGACGTCGATAAACCGGTCGAACAACGCTGCCTCGTACGCGCCGGGGGTTTTGTGGGCCATCTCCAGTTGTACGGCCACCTCGTTGACGACGACGGCACTCATCTGGCTGTTGAGTTCCCGGCGCAGCTGGGTCCGGTGGCGTTCGACCTCTGCCTCTGGGTCGATCTCGACGGCCTCGAGGTGGTCGTAGCCTGCGACCGGTTGTGGCTCGTCGCCGAAGGACTGGTCGAAGACGTCACTGGTGCTGTGGGCCGGGTCAGTCGAGACCAGCAAGGTCCGATCGCCCTCCCGGGCGCAGTTGAGCCCGAACGCACTCGACACGGTCGTCTTGCCGACCCCGCCTTTGCCGGCAAAGAAGACGAACTTCTGTGGCGCCATCAGAAGTGGTGTGCCTGTCGGCCTTTCCGCTCGAGCACCGATCCACGGTCCCACATCCGGCGTTCCCACCGCGTGAACTCGTCTTCGAGGTACGGGAGCAACTCGGCGGTGTAGTACGATACCGGACTCGGGATCCCGAAGGCATCCGGGAAACAAGCGACCATGAACGCATCCTCGAGGTCTTCGGCTTCCATCTCGACGATCTCGTAGGCCGGGTGCCACACCATGCCATGACCGAGCCCACGCGCCCAGTCTTCGACCCACGTGCCGCCGAACCGCTCTTGGAGCAGCCGCTCGATACGCTTTCGGAAGGCCTTGATCTGGTCAACGATGCCCATGTTAGGTACGATTCGAATATCGAGGCAAAAGCCTAGCGGCAGGTGGCCCGACAACGGGTGTCCGTCGACGGTCGAAACCGCTACAATCTTTTGTGCTGGTTGCGACTGTTCTCCATATGGCCGATCAGACCCCCGTGACGATCATCAGCGGGAGCCTGGGCGCCGGGAAGACGACGCTGCTCAACCGATTGCTCGCACACGCCGACCGGCGGATCGCGGTGTTGATCAACGATATGGGCGATGTCAACGTCGACGCGTCGCTGATCGAGTCCGATACCGAGCTTGCGCGTGAGGGCGTCGCCGAGCTGAGCAACGGGTGTATCTGCTGTGAGCTCCAGGACGACCTCGAAGCCGAGGTTCGGCGGCTGGCCGGTCGGTATGACTTCGATCACCTCATTGTCGAGGCCTCTGGAATCAGTGAGCCGGCGCCGGTTGCGAGTTTGTTCACCGCCGGCGCAGCTGCAGCCCGGTACACGGTCGACGCGTTGGTGACCGTCGTCGACGCCCGACGGTTGGACGAGACCGTTGCTGGGCGGTCACTCGGGCGTGAGACGGCGCCAGACGAAACAGACCGTCCGTTGTCGGATCTACTCGTCGAACAAATCGAAGTGAGCAACGTCGTACTGCTCAACAAGTGTGACCTCGTCGACGACGACCGGCTTCCGAAGCTCGAGGCGGTTATCGCCAGCCTCCAGCCGGAGGCCGAGGTGATCAGGACTGTATACTCGGATGTCGCGGTCGACCGGTTGCTCGAACAGAACGCGTTCGATCAGGCGGCACTCGAAACACTGCCGGCGTGGAAACGCGCGATTACCACCCTCCGTGACCACCACCATGACGCACACGACCACGACGACTCACACACCCACGTCCACCGGACGCCCGAGTCCGTGTACGGGATCTCGTCGTTCACCTACCACCGCCAGCGGCCATTCGACCCCGCCGCGTTTGCCGCGGCGCTGCGTGACCTCCCATCGTCGGTCGTTCGTGCCAAAGGCCCGGTTTGGATCGCCGGTCGCGACGATCTCATGATCCAGGTGAGCATCGCCGGGCGGTCGATCCACGCGAACGGGGAAGGCAAGTGGGTCGCAACACTACCCCCCGCACAACAGTCCCTGTACCGTGACACCCATCCCGATATCCCGTGGGACGATACGTACGGCGACCGCCGAACCGACTTCGTGGTCATTGGCACCGACCTCGACACCGATGCAATTGCCGCCACGTTCGATGCATGTCTGGTCGACCCCGATGCCCAACCGGACCCGGACGACGTAGTTTTTCCACGCGAGGTCGGCGCCCAGACAGTCCTCAGGCAGTGATCCACACGACTGCCGCATGCGGGGCGCGGGTAAACTGACCGCCACCGCCGGCTGCGGCCGTGGGCTCTCGCTTCGATCCCGTTGGCATCGACCGGGTGGAGTCCCCACGGAGGCCGTCTGTAGCTGTAGCCGCGAAGGGCCGTCACACGGCCACGGGAAGTGCTAGCAAAAGCACGATCACGATGCCGATTACGATCCCATATACGAGCTTCCACAAGCGTCGCTCGACAGGAACTTCCCGTCGGGTTTCCGGACGGTACTGCCACACAAGCTGGTAGTACAATGCCGTTGTGATACCGAGGTACAGGCCCGTCACCAGCAGGTACGACGACCCAACCGACAGCCCGAAGACACTGAGATAGATTGGTCCCCAGGCGTGTGTGACGAGAAACGCGGTTAATGCGGCGACAACGAACGGGACTGGATCGACCGGTGTTCCGGCCTTGTTCCGTAACTCAACGGCGCACATAGGATATCACTTGGTGGCAGTACGATCACTGTATACAGTCGACCTCGTGGAATCAATCCGGCGAGTTCATTCAGAAAATGGCACGCGTCGTATTAGACGTTTGCGGAGGTTTCCATCACCTGCTCGGGAGTGGTCTTGCCTTGTGGTGCCACCGGCGTCACGTTCTTCGCCTGCGACTCCAGTGTGTCTCCTGCTAGATTGCAGACAAGTTGAGACACACCGCTTGCGGGTACTGGCTTGCCTGACACGGCCGGACTGTTGGCATTGGTGAGCTACCCATGACTGACGGCAAGGGCGTTTCCCGTGGAGGGTTCCGCCCTCGCTCCGTCAGCCGTCATCGGCGGGGTGCACGACGCCGTGGTGCTGCCCGACCGAACTGTGTTGTTCGGTCGAACGTACTCTCGCCGGGCGTGATCCGGCGAGGACCGCTGGCGTCAACACACCGGTTTAATTGGGCGTGGACGCAGATGCTTCGCGCCGCCAAAACGACGGTCGAAGCGGCATCGTTGGCGTCCCGCTTTCGGGATCGGCCTACGGCGGCCCCGCCGAGGCGTCCGGTTTGGCCGCCCCGGAGTGGAGTGTGGTATGCGGACGCAACCGGCCTAACTGTACCGATAGCGAAACCGTCGCCGGCCAAAGTACGGTGGCCCAGAGCGCATCCGACGCGTTTCCTCCCACGACTGAACTCGTGGGGGTCCGCGCTGCACAAGTATGAGAGCTCCAGTCTCGGACAGCCCATCAGAACGCAAAGGGTTCTGCACGGAGCCCCGCCGCCGGTACGCCGCCCCCGGCAGGGGCGTTGCGGTGTGACGGACGCCACAACCAGCGGTCTGAAAGGCGGCCACCAGCCGTGGCGTAGCCACCCCCCGACAGTATCCGGTTCCAACGGCGGTAGGGCCGCTTAGCCACGCATGCAGAAGCACCGCAGATCTCCACGGCGAAAGCCGTGGGCGGAGGTCAAACCCCAAACGGAGTGAAATTTCGGCTCCCGCCGTTGAACGGTGGTAATGCTTAATGCGATCACAGCGGAATCACCCGTCGATGAGTGGTGATCTCAAAGACGGAATCGAATCATCAGACGGCGACCCGAAGCTGGCTCTCGTCATGAACGCGGTCCTCTCGGCGCTGTTTACGTATACTGTACTCTGGCTGTCAGAGGTTGTTGGTATCGTGACCTTCACACTAGAACGGTTCGTGTTTCTGACGCTCGTCGTCATGCTGCTTACGTTTCTAGTTATCAGGGAGTGACCGTCGCCGTGGACCCCTGGCTGTCCGGGGCGTGACCGTCGCCGTGTGCCGTGGTGACACAGCACTTATACGCGGAGGGCCAGAGATACAACTATGCCTGAAATCACCTACGACGGCGAGACAATCGAGTGTGCCGACGGCGCCAACTTGCGTTCCGTACTGCTTGACAACGGCCTGAGTCCCCACACCGGGATCACCAAACGCATCAACTGCGGCGGTAACGCCACCTGTGGTACCTGTGCGGTCCGGATCACCGAGGGGCCGGTCCGGGCCGACGAGCAGGCGACACGGCTGTCAATCGCGACCCACGACGACAAGGAAGAAGTCCGGCTGGCCTGCCAGTACGCGGTCACCGAGGACATCGTCATCGAACAGCCGTAGCCCATCCCACCGTGCGCGGGGTGATACGTAGCGAGCGGAAGCCACCGCTTCAAGCACGGGAGGCTGTCAAACGCCCGTTGGGGATTCGCTCGCTCGGGAGACGCCGACTCTCGTGATCACGAACGACTTCCTGTTTTCAGCCGTTCGTCGGCTTGCACCGGCTGCTGGCGTCACACTGATACCACAAGCGGCCGTTGTGCGCGACACGATGAGTGAGACGGCAGTCCCGGTTACAACCGTCAGCGGCCCTCTCGGTGCCGGAAAGACCACGCTGGTCAACCACCTCCTCAAACACCCGGGGGGCAGACGCATCGCGGTCGTGGTGAACGACATGGGCGAGGTCAACGTCGACGCCGGGTTGTTGGAGTCCAGTGCCGACGACGGCATCGTCGACCTTTCGAATGGCTGTATCTGTTGTCGCCTCCAAGACGACCTCGCAACTACGGTCCGGCGGCTGGTCGACCGACGCGATGTCGATACCATTGTCGTCGAGGCTTCCGGGATCAGCGAACCGATTCCGGTTGCACAGACGCTCACCGGAGCCGAGGGGGCACCTATCGAGGGCGTCCGGCTGGACACGATGGTGACAGTCGTCGACGCTTACGGGTTCTGGAAGGCCTTCGACCCCACTGTGTCCCTGCCGGACCGGGCAACACCACAACGGCCCCTGACCGAGCTGATGGTCGACCAGATTGAGTTTTGTGACGTGCTCGTGCTCAACAAGTGTGACCTCGTGCCCGACGAGGCACTCGCCCGGATCGAGGCCGAACTCGAACAGTTACAGCCCCGGGCCACGATCCACCGGACCGTCGAGTCCACCATCGACCCCGAGACGATCCTCGATACTGGCCGGTTCGATTTCGAGGCCGCCCGCCGCCAACAGGGCTGGAAGCAAGCCCTCGCCCACGACCACGACCACGCCGCCGCCGACAAACACGGCGTCGAGTCCTTCGTGTACCGGGCCACAGCGCCCTTCGACGCCGCGGCTTTCAACGCCTGGCTCGCGGACTGGGACGGCAGCATCGTCCGGGCAAAAGGCTTCGCCTGGGTCGACAGCCGCCCCGGTACGGTCCTCGGTGTGAGCCAGGCCGGGCCAACGGTGCGGGCCGGCCCCATCGGCGAGTGGGGTAGTGAGGACCCGGCGACTCGGCTCGTGTTCATCGGCCGGGACCTCGACGAACAAGCCATCACTGCCACACTCGATGCCATGCACACGACACCAGCGACGACACCGACACCGCAGACAGACCCGTTCCCACGGGAGTAACGTGAACTACCTCACCCTGCTCGTGCTGACGCGCTCGCTGCGGGTGGGGCTTCCTGGGTCCGCGACGCGCTTTTTCACGGACGGTCGGCTTTAGTACTCCGTAGAAGTTTTTGAGGAACTGAGAAATGAACGGTCAAAATTCACCGGACGTGACAGCACTTATTCCCTCGATTGCTGAATTTCCTCAATAGCTTTTCCGAGTTACTAACGCCGACAGTCCGCGCCGGGAGCGCAGTCTCCGCAGGCGTCGATTTGGAGTGACCCACTCCGACTCGGTGGTGACGGCGGACTCTGTCTCGACCGTCCTTCTTGTCGGACGCTGAGCCGAGACGATGAGGAGTTGTCATCACGGTTCCAGCCGTCGGCTGGCACCGGTATACGTGCATGGAACAGCATGCACGCACCTCTGTGACGGTGTGGGCGACTCACAGAGCGATCCGTTCGCACACCAGCCCTCTCCGATTTCTGGGGGCGCTGTCGCCCCTCCTTACTGTGTCCTCAGAACGCAAGCGTTCTGCTGTGCGACGGAGAGTTTGCTCTGGTTACTTGGCCGCTGTGCGGACTACGCTGCTCGTTGCGGACGGGGGCGTAGCGCCTCAATTCAGCTAAACGTATCCCACGTCCTCCCGCAGTGTCTCCCAGTCCTCGTGGAAGCCATACGTCG
>OBKM01001193.1_pt1 | contig 10888 bp, 9 predicted proteins | sample 1519691 | NCBI WGS metagenome assembly OBKM01 (sample SAMEA37050418, study PRJEB22526) | metagenome | biome: saline pan; feature: lake; material: water | place: Egypt | collected 2015 | depth 0.5 m
GGACCGGGGGGACGTAGCGGGAGTTCCGGGGCCGGGGGGAGTCAGGAAACGACCGCCCCGAAGGACTCCGCGGGGTCCGAGAGAAGCGCCCGTTCCAGGAGCTTCTTTTCGGCTTTCCGGAGGTGTTCGAGAAACGTCGAGTGGGCGACGCCCATCGTCTCCGCGAGCGACGGACAGTCGACGAGCGGCGTCGCACCTTCGTCCAGCGAGACGGCCACCTCACGCGGGAACGGAAGCAGCTCCTCGTACCGCCACATCGACTCGAACGGCCGACCCCGAAGCTTCTCGGGTGTCAGATCGATCCGGTCGTAGTCGTACATCGGGTCAAGCATACTGTCGCTGTCCGGCGCACGGTGAGTCACTGCCTCGGGATCGAACGTCGACTCACCGTCGAAAGACTGTAGCCCAACGAACGCCTCCGTCGTTTCCATACCATGTGGCTGAACGGCCTGAGTTTCAACTGGTAGGGTCCCGGCAAGAACGCGGAGGCGTCTCTAGCGGAGGTGCCGCGTGAAGCGGCTCACAACCGTCCGTCGAGCATCGCAGCGAGTTCGGACGCTTGCTCGCTCGGGTCGCCCTCGATCCACTTTTGGCTGCGTTCCGGCCCCTCCACGGCCTCGAGCTCTGCAACCTCGGTGAACGAGCCGTCGAGTCCCAGTTCGGACTCCGCTAGGTCGAGGTCGTCGCCGTCGTAGATAGTCAGCTCCCACTCGTTTTCGGCCCAGCGCTTCCGCTTGAAGTCCGGGAACCGCGGCTCGTTGATGCCGTACTCGACGCTCGCGACCGCGGGCAGCGGGACCCGTACGATCTCTTCCCCGCCGCTGACGGTTCGGGTCGCCTGCAGCGTGTCGTCCTCGATTTCGGCCTCGTTTACGTAGGTTACCTGGTTCCAGTCGAGCCACTCGGCGACCCCCGGTGGCACCTGTCCGGTCGAGGAGTCCGATGACTCCTCGCCACACAGGAAGAGTTCGACGTCGTTCTCGATCTTCTGGGCACCGGCCCCGAGCACGCGGCTCGTCGGATAGGTGTCCGCACCAGCGAACGCCCGATCCGAAAGCAAGATCGCGTCATCGGCGCCCATGGCCACGACGTCTTGAAGCTGTTCCTCAAAGAAGGGCGGCCCCATCGAGACCGCGACGACATCGGCGTCTTCACCCTCGTCTTCGGCAGCGTCTTTGAGCTGTAACGCCATCTCGACCGCGTTCTTGCAGGCGGGGTTAATCTGGGAGTCGGCGTTCTCGCGGTCGATCGTCATCGACTCCTCGTCGAGTTCGACCTCCTCTGGCTTGGGCACGATCTTCACCGCGACGGCGATGGTCAACGTCATGCCACCACCTCCCGTCGCTCGAGTTCCTCAAGCAGCGCTGGCAGCACCTCGAAGAGATCGCCTTCGATGCAGTAATCAGCGTGTTCGAAGATCGGTTCGTCCGGATCGTTGTTGATCGCGATGACGGTGTCGACGTCGTCCAGTCCGGAGGTGAAGTACACAGAGCCGCTGATCCCGGCCACGATCGCCACGTCGGCTTTCAGCGAGGAGCCGGTCGCCCCGACCATGTGATCGCGGGCGACCAGCCCCTCGTCGGCCAGCGGGCGGCTCACCCCCAAGGTGGCGTCGAGTTCCTCCACGAGATCGTACGCGAGATCGAGATCCTCGCCGAACCCGCGCCCGGCACAGACGACCACGTCCGCGCTCGGGAGATCCACGCTCTCGCTGATCTCCCGGTCGACGATTTCGGTGACAACATCGTCTTCGTCGATCTCTGGCTCGCGGGTCTGGACCGTTCCCTCACGGGTGTCGTCGGGGTCGCGTGCGGTGAACACGCCCGGGCGGACCGTGCTCATCTGTGGTCGACCCTCGGCCCGGACCATCGCGAGGATGCCGCCAGCGAAGGCGGGGACGCCCCCGACGAGGTTGCCATCGTCGTCGATCTCCAGCCTGACGACGTCGGCGTTTAGTCCCGTGTGGTGTCGCACCGCCAACCGGCCGGCCAGGTCGATCCCGTTGTTCGTCGCCGGTACCAGCAACATTGCGGGGTCGCCGTCCTCGATCGCTTCCGAGACCACGTCGGCGTACGTCTCCGGCCGGTACATATCGAGCAGGTCGTGCTCGATCTCAACGACAGCGTCCGCGCCACGAGCGATGGCCTCGTCGGCCAGCTCCTCCAAGCCGCCGGCGTCGCTCGCAAGGATCCCGGTAACACCCGTATCGACTTCCGCCGCGAGCTCGGTCGCCTTGCCGAGTATCTCGTAGCTGACGTTCGCTACCGCTCCGTCGTCTGTCTGGAGGTACACCCAAACATCGTTGTCACTTGCTATCATTCGTTGTCACCTCCCTCGTTTCGCTCGGCCGCCTCAAGCGCTTCGAGCAGGACGGCCGCGAGTTCCCGCACCTCGGCGTCGGTGCCGACCGTCTTCGCGCCGTCCTCGAGAGTCTGCACGCAGTAGGGACACGCGGTAAGCAACTCCTCGGCGTCGGTCTCCTGGGTCTGCTCGGCGCGCAGGTCGGCGAATCGCTTCTCAGTCTCGGCGTCGTTCCACATGTTGCCGCCGCCGCCACCACAGCAGGTGGTGTCGGCACCCGACGCAGCGAGTTCGTCGATCTCGACGCCGGCCGCGTCGAGTAACTGTCTCGGTGCTTCGACGACCGCCATCCCTCGCGCCAGGTAGCAGGGGTCGTGGAACGTGACCGTCCGGTCGAGATCGCCGAACGAAAGGTCGTCAGCCTCCAGCAGATCGACCAGGAACTCCGTGTAGTGGCGGATGTCGGCCTCGAGATCGTACTCCTCGAAGGTCTCCGCGCAGTGGGGACTGGTCGTAATGATCGTCTCCGCGCCGGTCTGTGCGAACGTGCCAGCGTTCATCTCCGAGAGCTGCTCGAAGAAGTCCGGCTCGCCGGTCTGCCTGACGACATCACCACAGCATACCTCCTCCTCGCCAAGCACCGTGTAGTCGACATCGGCGGCGTTGAGCAGCTGGACAATCGCCGCCGGCACCGACTGCAGCGCCGGGTCGTAGGCGGGCGTACAGCCGACGTAGAACAGCACCTCCGCCTCCCCGCCGACCGGGACATCGACACCGTCAGGCATCCCCTCAAGCCACGCGCCGCGGTCGCTCGCGGGGCGTTCCCACGGGTTGTCCTCCTCGTAGACGCTCCAGAGCGCGCCCTCGAGCTTGCCTGGCGCGGCGTCTTCCTCGAAGGCAACTTCGCGGAGGCCGAGCATCGCGTCCATGATGTCGACCCCACGCGGACAACTCGTCTCACACTCCTTGCAGGTCAGACACCGGTACAGCTCCTCGCCGTGGCCGTCGACGCCCAGCTGGGTCCGGCGCATCATGTCACGGACCGAGATGGGTTCGCCCCCCACCGCGTCGTAGGGACAGGTGGCGGTACACGTGCCACACTGGAAGCAGACGTTCGCCGCGCCACCGGTTGCCTCAACGACTCGCTCCCACTGGTCGCTGTCGACGTGCAGCGGCTGTCCGCTCATCGCTTTTCACCTCCCTCGTTCAGCCAGTCGTCGTGGTGTGACCTCTCCGCGCCCGGGGACGGGTCGTCGTTCTGCCGGTCCTCGCAGACACACTCATCGCCGTGATCGTGGAGGTGACCGTCTCCGTGGCTGTGCCCCTGTGGGTGTGCGTGGCGGTTTCCATGTGCGTGTCCGTCAGCGTGACCCGCTCCGTTTCCGTATCCGTCGTCACCGGCGTAGTTGGCACAGAGGCCGCCGTCTACCCGCGCTCGGCTGGCGAGGAACTCCCGGACGACATCGTCCATCTCGGTCGCCTTCTCGGCGAAGCGGTGCCCCTCGGCCGCGCTGACCCACTCCAGCTGGAGACGGTCCTCTCCACCCTCATCCATCGAGTTCTTCCAGCGCTGGAACCGCTCTTTCGTGTAGGTGTTGGCGTCGATGTAATGACAGTCGCCGATGTGACAGCCGGTGACCAGCACCGCGCCGACCCCCTCGTCAAAGGCGTGATCGACGAACTTCTCGTCGACCCGGCCCGAACACATCGTCCGTACGATGCGGATGCTGTCGGGATAGGTGCGCTTCTCGATGCCGGCCTGATCCGCGCCGGCGTACGAACACCAGTTACAGGCGAAGGTCAGCACCTTCTCCTCGGGACTGTCCTCGAGCGCGGCGCTGATCTGGGCCTTGATCTGCTCGTCGGTGAAGTTCGGCATCGTGATCGCGTCGGTCGGACACGCGGCGGCACACGTGCCACACCCCATGCAGGCGGCCTCGATCACGCTGTGGGTCTCCTGCTGCTCCCCCTCGATTGCGTTGTACGGACAGACCTGCGCACACCGGGTACAGCCGATACACGTCTCCGGATCGATCTGGGCGGCCAGGGGCTCGTGAGTGATCTCCTCCTTCGAGAGCAGGGCGCTCGCCTTCGAGGCCGCACCCAGCGCCTGGTCGACGGTGTCGCGGACGTCCTTCGGGGCCTGGGCCGTGCCGGCCATGAATACGCCGCCGACGCTGGCCTCAACCGGGCCGAGCTTGGGGTGGCTCTCCAGCAGGAACCCTTCCTCGTCGCGGGTGACCGTAAGCTGATTCGCCACGTCGTCCTCCTTGTCGGCCCCGTTCGAGCGCAGACCGGCCGCGAGCACGATCAGCTCCGGCTCGAGCACGATCTCGCGGTCGAGCATCTCGTCGTGGAAGGTGAGTTCGCCGGCGTCGGCGTCGTAGGCCAGCGCCTCCTCGACCGGCGTGTCCTGATCGTACCGGAAGAAGCGCACGCCGTTCTCCTGTGCGGCGCGGTAGGCCTCCTCGCCCTCGCGGCTGAACGTCCGGACGTCCTTGGTGACGACGTCGATCGTCGCGCCGTCCTCGGCAAGCCGGTTGGCTTGGCCGATGATCGAGGAACAGCAGTACCGCGAACACCCCCGTCCGTCCTCGCGAGAGCCGACACAGCCGACGAAGGTCACGCGGTCCGTATCGAGATCACCCTCGGCCATGCGCTGTTCGAGCTCCCGGTTCGTGATGACTTCGGTGTTCTCTGCGTACCCCAGCTCGGTCGGATCGTACTGGTCGGCGCCGGTCGCGAGCACGATCGCGCCGGCGTCCACGTTCCGATCGTCGTCGAGGTTAACCGCGAAGTTTCCGATGTAGCCGCTGATGCTTTCGATCTCGGTGTTAGTGTGGACCTCGACGCCAGTCTCCTGGAGCTGCAGCTGGCGCCGATCCAACAACCGTTCGGCGTCGACGCCGCTCGGGTGGAGCTCGTCGAGATGGCGTAGCTGCCCGCCGAGCTCCACCTCGCGCTCGACGAGGTGGGTCTCGTGGCCCTGTTCTGCCAGCGTCACTGCCGCGGACATGCCCGCGATTCCGCCGCCGACGACCACCGCCCGCTGTTCGACGGGCTGTTCGATCTCCTCAAGCGGCGTGAGGAATGCAGCCTTCTCGACGGCCATCTTCACCATATCCTTCGCCTTCTCGGTCGCCGCCCGCTCGTCGTCGTGGACCCAGGAGTTGTGGTTGCGGAGGTTGGCCATCTCCATGAGGTACTTGTTGAGGCCAGCTTCGGCGACCACCCGTTCGAAGGTCGGCCCGTGTGTTTTCGGCGAGCAGGAGGCGACGATCACGCGGTTGAGCTCGTGTTCGTTGACGACCTCTGTGATGTGCTCTTGAGTGTTGCCCGCACAGGCGAACAGAAGGTCTTCGGTGTACTCGACGTTCGGCAGATCGGCCGACCACTCCGCAACCTCCTGGACGTCGATGGTGCCGGCGATGTTCGAGCCACAGTGACAGACGAACACGCCGATGCGCTCCTCGCCGGTCGTGTCGATCGGGTCGACATCGACCGGCTCCGGCCAGCTTCGCTCGTCCATCGGGACGTGTTCGAGCGCGCGAGATGCCGCCCCCGCGGCCTCGGCGACGCTGTCCGGGATGTCCTTCGGGCCGGTTGCCGCGCCAGCCGCATAGACGCCATCGCGGGTCGTCTTGATCATGTCGCCGTCCGCCTCGGTGGTGGCGAAGAAGCCGTCCTCGTCGATGTCGACGCCCAGTCGAGCGGCCAGGTCCGGCGTCCCGTCGCTCGGGATCAGCGCCGGCGCGAGCACGACCATGTCGTACGTCTCCTCGCGGACCTCTCCCTCGTCGGCGTCCTCGTAGCGGACGACCGGCGCATCGCCGGAGGTGTCGATCTCGGAGGGGCGACCGCGCATGTAGTCGACGCCGGCCTCCTCGCGGGCGCGGTCGTAGAAGTCGTCGAACCCCTTGCCGTAGGCCCGCATGTCCATGTACAGCGCCGACACGTCGTCGATCCCGTGGTCGACGGTCTGGATGGCCTGCTTGTTCGAGTACATACAGCATACCCGCGAACAGTACTCGCAGTGGCGCTGGTCGCGGCTGCCGACACAGAAAACGAACAGGACGTCGTTGGGGTGTTGCCCGTCTGAGGGTTTGCGGATCTCGCCCTCGGTCGGACCGGCCGCGTCAACCAGCCGCTCGTACTCCATGCTCGTGAGGACGTCCGGGTGCTCGCCGTAGCCGTACTCCTCGATGACCTCGGGGTTGAGCACGTCGAATCCGGTTGCAACGACGACCGAGGAGACATCGATCTCGTACTCGGTCGGCGTCATCTCGAAGTCGATGCAGTCGGGCTTGCAGGCCCGCTGACATCGGTCACACGGCATGTTGTTCGGCGGATCGTTCATACAGGTGTCTACGTCGATGACGTAGGGGCCAGGTTCAGCCTGCTCGAAGGGCGTGTAGATCGCCGTCCGGGACCCGATCCCCTCATCGAACTCGTTTGGGGTGTATTCGGGGCAGGCCTCGACACAGTCGTCACATCGGGTGCACTCGTCACCGACGAACCGTGGAAGCTGGTACACCTCGGCGGTGAAATCCCCCGCCTCGCCGGACAGGTCGGTCAGCTCCGCTAGCGTCAGCACCTCGATGTTGTCGTGTTCGATCGCCTCGCTCATCACCGGCCCCTCGATGCAGATCGAACAGTCGAGTGTGGGGAAGTTCTTGTCCAGCGCCGCCATCTTCCCCCCGATCGCGGGCGTGCGCTCGACGAGAACGACTTCCGCACCGGCGTCCGCCAGGTCGAGGCTCGAGCGGATACCCGCAATGCCGCCGCCGATCACCAGTGCGTCGGCATCGATCTGTTCCGTACCGGTCTTTCCGGTTCCGAGTGGATCGAGTCGTTGTACGCTCATTGTATCACCTCCTCGATTTCGTCGGAACTACCGTCCAGTTCCCCGTCCTGTACTGCCTTTCGACCGCGGTAGAAGGCCCGCTCGTTGAGTTCCTCGGTCCCCTCGGGAACCGTCTCGCGGACCGCTGCGCGGACGTCTTCGACCGACGGCGTGCCGACGATCTCGACGACAGCGCCGAGCATCAGGACGTTCGCAACCACCTTCCGGCCGACCTCCTCTGCGAGATCGACAGCGGGCAGCGAGACCAGCCTCACGTCCTGGCGCTCCTGCTCGAACTCCCCGGGGTCGACTAGGTCGCGCTCGATCGCGAGCAGGCCGCCGTCGGTGACGCTGTCGGCGTCACGCTCGAAAGCGTCTTGCGAGAACGCGACCACGATGTCCGGATCCACCACGTTGGGGTAGTCGATCGTCTCGTCGCTGACGACCAGGTCGCCACGCGAGAATCCACCCGTCTTCTCGGGGCCGTACGCCTCGGTCATGGTCGCGTTCTTGCCCGCGTTGATCACCGCGCCGTGCCCGAGAATGTGACACATCGTGATCACGCCCTGACCGCCGAACCCGGAGAATCTGAACTCGGTGCGGCTCACTCCCCATCACCCCTGAGTAACCGCTCTTTGGTCTTGAGATACGGCGTACTCTCCTCGTCGACGAAGTTCCCCAGTACGATCTCCTCGCCTTCTAGGGCGATCCCGACCTCGTCAAGATCTGCCTCGTGATCGATGACGGCGTGCTCCTCGAAGTACTGCATCATGTCAAGCCCCTCGGGGAACTCGTTTACCTTACCAAAGCCCTCCGGACAGGGCGTGATGACCTCGACGAATCCCAGCCCGGGTTTCCCCATTGCGGCCTCGATCGCGTCGGCCAGTCGCCGGGGGTGGAGGTTGGTCCACCGAGCGATAAATGGGACGTCGAGGCTATCCGCCAACAGCGGCAGGTTGAACGGACGCTCGTAGTTCCCCTCCGGGGTCGTCGACGTCACCTTCCCGGTCGGCGTCGTTCCGCCGAACTGCCCGCCGGTCATCCCGTAGTTGAAGTTGTTCGAGCAGACGACCGTCATGTCGAGGTTCCGGCGGGCGGCGTGCAGGAAGTGGTTGCCACCGATGTTGAACAGGTCGCCGTCACCGGAGATGACGGAAACGGTCAGATCTGGGTTGGCAACCCGCAGACCCGTCGCGAACGGGATCGCGCGCCCGTGTGTCGTGTGGTAGGAGTCGGTGTTGATGTAGCCGGCCGCGCGGCCGGTACAGCCGATGCCGCTGACCACTGCATGATCGTCGAGGTCACCCTTCGTGCGTTTGACGGCCTCGGCGAAGGCCTTGATCGTGGTGCCCAGCCCACAGCCGGGACACCAGATGTGGGGGATGCGTCGATCACGGAGCACGCGGTCGTCTGGGTGTTCGTCGACGATCGCTGCCGGTGATAGCTGGCTCATGCTGTCACCTCTCGTACCGTGTCTACGATCTCGGTTGGCTGCGGAATCGCTCCGCCTTGGTGAGTGTGTGCCTCGACCGGACAGGCCGCGTGTTCGCGCACCGGGTGGACGTACTGGCCGAGGTTCATCTCCGCGACGACGAGCTGCTCGACCTCCGTCGACAGCTCCGTGATCGTCTCCTCGGGGAACGGCCACGGCGTGAGGACCCGGAGGAGGCCGGTGTTGAGCCCTTGCTCGCGCAACTGATCGACGGCCTCGCGGGCCGACCGTCCCATCGACCCGTAGGCGATCAACGCGATGTCCGCGTCGTCGAGACGGTAGCGCTCGTACTCGCAGATGTCGTCGCGGTTGTCCTCGATCTTGGCCATCATTCGACCCAGCATCTCCGCTTGGGTCTCGGAGTCGATGTCGGGATGACCGCGCTCGTCGTGAGTGAGACCGGTCACGTGCACCCGAGCGCCCTCCCCGGCCGCCGCCATCGGCGGCACCTGCTGAGAGCCGTCGTAGGGGAGAAACTGGTCGGGATCGATCTCCCCGGCGGGCTGGGGTCGATCGACCGTCTCGACGGACTCGGGGATCCGCACCTTGCCCGTCATGTGCCCGACCGTCTGGTCCGCCAGCACGATAACCGGCGTCCGGTACTTCTCGGCAGCGTTGAACGCCGACACCGTGAGATCGAACATCTCTTGAGGGCTCCCCGGGGCGTAGGCGATCATCGGGTAGTCGCCCTGGCTGCCCCACTTGGCCTGCATGACGTCACCTTGGCCGGGTAGCGTCGGCATCCCCGTCGACGGCCCGCCCCGCTGGACGTTGACGATCACGCAGGGCGTCTCGGTGATCGCCGCCAACCCGATGTTCTCGTTCATCAGGCTCACGCCGGGGCCGCTGGTCGCAGTCATGCTCTTTTTGCCCGCGTTGGAGCCGCCGATTATCGCCGCCATGCTGGCGATCTCGTCTTCCATCTGGATGTACTCGGCACCGGGCATCTCCGGGAAGCGCTCGCTGACCCGCTCGGCAACCTCGCTGGCGGGGGTGATGGGGTACCCCGCGAAGAATCGACAGCCTGCGGCGATCGCTCCCTCCGCACACGCAACGTCGCCGATCATGAAGTGATCGCCGGTGAGCAGGGCCGGTCTCTCCGTCTCGGACTGCGCTGTCTGGACCATTCAGTCTCCACCCCCGATCGTGTTCGTCTCCTCAACCGTGTAGATGGCAAACTCCGGACATATCCAGGTACACATCCCACAGTCGATGCACGCCTCCTCCTTGCCCTCGGCGACCGTCGGGGCTCGATACCCCTTCCGGTTTGCCGCATCGCCGCGCTGGAGGACGTCTTTCGGGCAGTACTCCCAGCAGTAGCTACACTCCTTGCACCGATCGGGAATGATGCGGATGTTCCCTCCGGGCACCAGTACCTCCGCGTCGTCCACGGGATCGCGCGACTGCTCCCGTGCTCGTTCCACGTACTCGGCCAAGCCGTCGAACCGTCCCGCGTCCTTCGCCGGCCAGTTTGGCGCTGGTTGTGACTGATTCACAGGTATCACTCGTTATGAGAAATGGTAGCCACGGCGAAGGGTGGCCTCCCAAAGATAGATGGGGTTTCTTAAACTTCTGGCTCACGCCGGTGGGACGGCCCCTCGCGGGTGAAACGTCCCGTTCACTCGGTATCCAGAACCGAATCAAGCAGCTTTCGCTGTGCCGCCGAGAGATGTTCGGTGAACGTCGCGGTCGTGATCCCGAGTTCCGCGGCGACTTCGCCGGCGTTTGCCCCCTTCGGGTGGTCGAAATACCCCATCCTGTGTGCGGTCTCGATGACTTCCTGCTGCCGGTCTGTGAACAGACTCTTGTCGAAAAACACCAGATTTCCCTCGTCGTCTTCGCGTGATCTGACGAGACGGCGCACCTCGACCTGCGGGTAGTGCTGGCGGATGGTCGCGAGGACTTCCCTGAGTGCGTCCTGATCCGATGCGTGAAACAGCAGGTAGAACGTCCCCGACTCGGCGCGCGCGTCGACGACGGGATAGCCGTGTTGCTCGACACACTCGCAGGGACAGTTCTGTCCGGCGGTTCGCTCGAAGCGGTAGATCGACTCGGGCCCCTGTTCGAAGGCCTTCGTCATCTCTTCGCCCATCAGATCCTCGGGTATCCCGTCTGCGGGGACGAGCGTGAACTCCTCGGCAACCCGCTCCGGCACGTTGGGATTGACGCTCTTGGACACCGTGTAGGCCGTCGCGTCGGCCGACTCCGAGACGCGGGTCATCGGACACTCGAGCACGCCGGAAAACTTCAAC
>OBKM01001194.1_pt1 | contig 10885 bp, 11 predicted proteins | sample 1519691 | NCBI WGS metagenome assembly OBKM01 (sample SAMEA37050418, study PRJEB22526) | metagenome | biome: saline pan; feature: lake; material: water | place: Egypt | collected 2015 | depth 0.5 m
CGCGCGAGCCGTCGCGGCTGGGGCTTTCAGGTCGTTCGTCGCGGAGCTATCGCTCTCGCGACTCACTTATAAAACAAATCCGATCCTCTTACATGATTCCTTATAAACAACCCAGTCACCCTAATAAGAGACGTACGCCCGCCATCGATCGCCGCGGTGGTTGCATTGAGCGACCGACAGCAGCGACGAATCAGGTATGTGATTCGTTCCATGACGTCGTACACGGCCGGCATCATGACGTTACCCCTCGACTTACCGATCGCAACTGCTCCCTTCCGATCTGTAGCCTGTCATTAATTAACTGCTATCGGCAGTTGTACCCGAACGAGCGCATGGGGGAGTTTACCATTGATCGGCCGATTCGCGGAGGGATATCATGAGCAGCCAACCGATGTCGACGCCGACGCCCGGGCTAGGAGACGACGGACGAGCCGCAGGGGTGGAGCTCCCGCGAGAACGGATCTTCGAGATCCTGAGCAACCGACGGCGACAGTACGTCCTGCATTACCTCATGAGGGAGGCGGACGATCAACGCGTCGGCCTCCGAGAGCTGGTGGACCAGGTGGCCGCCTGGGAGAACGACACGTCGGTCGAACGACTCGACTCGGACGCGCGCAAGTGCGTGTACACGGCGCTGCGACAGTCGCACCTGCCGAAGCTTCACGAGGTTGGCATCGTGGAGTACGACAACCTGCGTGGCGAGGTCGCCCCGACGGACGTGACACGGGACGTGTACATGTATCTGGAGTACGTCCCGGGCGACGACATCAGCTGGAGTCAGTACTACCTGTGGCTGTCGGGCATCTGCAGCGTGTTGACGGCGATCGTCTGGATCGGCGTCTTTCCCTTTTCAGGGGTCCCCGGGATAGCACTCGCGGGACTGTTCGTGGGGCTGTTCGCTCTCTCCTCGGTCGTCCACGCGCGGCACCCGTCAGAGCGGGGGCCGAAACGGCTCGACACCGTCCTCTTCGAGTAAAAACACCGCCTCGGATCAGCCGTCGCGACTGCCAGTGATCGTCGGATACAGACCGATCGCAAGCAGCGTGACCGAACCTAAAAGAGCCAGCAGTACCGTCGGATCGATAGCGGCCGGGGCGGTTCCGAGCGTCCCGACCATAACGATGCCACCGACCAGGGTGGCGGTCAAACTCCGCAGTCGCGACTCGACTCCGCCCTTCTCGTCGTACAGATACGGTCTCAGTTCGGAGATATCTCCCAGTTCGACGGTCCCCCGGTCCTGGTCGTACTCGATGATTCCTAGGTCGTCCATCTTTGGCAGATGGACCTGATACAACCCGATGTATACGCGCTTGCGCTGTTGTGAGGATAGCTGATTCGTATCGATGTCGTTCTCCTCGGCTGCGACGTGCTCCGCGATGGTGTCGAGTGTTGCGTGCCCGCCGACGTCGTCGAGATACTTGAGCACTGCTCGACGACGCCGGTTTTTGAGTATCTCGAACGTTTCGTTGGTCGAGAGGTCGCTACGGTCGGTTCGTTCATCGTCTAACAGCTCGTCGATCTCCGCTTGGTCGATCCTCTCGTCGGTGATCCCCTTCGATTGTGAGCCGTTCTGGCTCTCGTTGGATATGGCCGTCATGGACTGTTACCCCGTGTCGTGGCTTCCGTCCGTGGTCCGCGCCGTTGTTTGAGCCTCGTTACTGACTCCCCCTGACAACCGGGTCCACGTTAGGCGCACACATATCTCACACAACGTCCGACTACATCAGTAATGACCCGCTACGAACGGGCAATGACCCATTGTGTTGCTAACAGGACCACGCGATGATCGCCGCCAGCTTCGGTACACGCGGAAAATGTCAATGTGTTATCCTGAGGATCGGGGGTGAACACCCGGAGTAATCAGTCATTAATTTCAACTCGCTCACCATTTCGACGACGAAGACACGGTCCTGCCGCTCCTCGGAGGGCAACGGGGCGGTTTCGCCGTCGCGTTCGAAAGCGAAGGAGGAGACACGACGCCGGGATCAGATCTCGTGGAGCACTCCACTCGTCCGCAGCCAGTCCGTGACGCCCACGAGCAGCAGGATCAGCAGACTGAGTAGCGTTATCAGGGATAGCTCGACGGGGACGGCGTCCAGAATGGAGGCCAGAGCGAGTCCGCTCCCGCCGATAGCGAGGATCACGTACAGCTGTGGCCACCGGACGCTCCGAGACGCCGGCTCCAGATACGGGATCAGCTCTTCGGCCGTCTCCGTCAGCGAAACCGTCCCCTCGTCGCCGTCGTACGTGACGATCCCCCGCTCTTCGAGATGGGGAATATGCGTCTGGTAGAGCGCAATGTACCCACGCTTCTGTTCGTCCTGACTGACCGCATCCGGCTCGACATCGGTCTCGGCTGCGACCATCGCCGTCGACAGATCCGTAATCGACGCCGATCCGCCGGCTTCACACAAATACGTAACCACGAACCGGCGTCTGCTGCTGCTCAAGACGTCGAATATCGTCTCTTCCGACAGTGACGATGGGCCCCGAGCGCTGCCCACGTCTCGGTTGAATCTGGGAGGTGACACCGGACACTCAGTGGCTGTACCTCTCGTGGGGAGTTTGTTATACCGCCGCTAAAACGGGGGAAGGGACGGGGAACGACGGCTCACGCCGGCCACGCCGGTGCCGTTCACCGGAGTGGCTCCCGTTGCCGGCCCAGCAGTCGCTTCGACTGGCTTCGATGAACAGCCTCGACGCCACCTCCCGACGCACGCGACGCTGACACGTTGTCTACTGGTCGCGGGGCTGTCTCCACTCCCGACGCGTTTCCGGCCGATGCCGATCGATCCCACGGACTCGTCACGTCCGCCCGTCGCCTTCGAGGGCCCCGCCCAGCTTCGATAGGACCGCCTCGGAGTAGTAGTCCTGTTGCTCCTCGACGCTCGTCAGCGCCTGTTTGCAGTCTCGAAACTCGGCGGTGAGCCGTTCGTACTGCTCGCTCTCTTCCAGTTCGTCCAGGTCGAGTTTATCCTCCAGCACCGAGAGCTTCGAGGCGAGCTGCAGCATCCTCTGGAGCTGCGCTTCCAGCTCGGCCTGAGCGATCATCCGATCCACTGCATCCGTCATTTCTGCCCTTGAGACCGGTTTGACGAGGTACTCGCTGAACTCGAGATGGAGTAGATCAAGATCCGGGTCGACGGCCGTCACCATGATGATCTTCGGATTGACGTTCCGTCGTTGGATCCGCGTTGCGACCTCGTCACCTGCTATCCCGGGCATCCGTCGATCCAGCAACACCACGTCTATCGTCAGGTCAAGCTTCTCCAACGCTTCCTCGCCGCTGGCTGCCGAAATCACCTCGTGCTGGTCGTCCAGATACCGACAGTACATTTCGTTGATATGCGGCTCGTCCTCAACGACGAGCACGGTGGTCGTATCGGAGTTCATCATTACACCCCCGCCCCGAGTGGTGTGCTCGTTTAATGCGAAAGCAGGTAGATAAAATATACTGTTTCAGGCAGTTCGCACGCGCTTCCGTACGCCGCCGATGCGCGCCCGACGATCGCCGGCTCCCGGCCTCGTCGCCCGACCGGTCTCGTCGCCCGATCGGATCGGGCTCGCCACGAGCTATAAGTCGCCCGCGAACCAACAGGTTTCCATGAACTACGGTCGAATTGCGGGAGCGGCCCTCCTCGGTGTCGGCGCGTTGGCGACCGCGAACGTCGGGCTCCGGTACGATGGTGAACTGGAGTCTCCGCTTGCGGGAGCCGACCGGACGTTCCGGTGGCGTGGGATCGACGTGGCGTACACGGAAGGAGGTGATCCGTCGGATCCGGATCTCGTGTTGCTCCACGGGATCAACGCGGCAGGCTCCGCGGGCGAGTGGCGCGAGGTGTTCGAGGATCTGGCCGCCGACTACCACGTCGTCGCCCCCGACTTCCCCGGCTACGGCCGGTCTGACCGCCCGCCGCTCCGCTACTCGGCTGCGCTGTACGAGGATTTCGTCCGCGACTTCCTCGACCGCTTCACCGAGCCGGCCGTCGTCGCCTCGTCGCTGTCGGCCGCCTACGTTGCCGCCGCCGACGGTCTCGATCTCTCGGGGTTCGTCGGCGTCTGTCCGACGACGGTTGCGGGCCCGAGCCCACCGAAGTCGTGGCTCCGGGAGCTGGTTCGGTCGCCGCTCGTCGGCACAGCCATGTTCAATCTGATCACCTCGAAACCGTCGATCCGGTACTTCAACGCCGACCACGGCTACTTCGACCCGACGAACGCAACCGACGAGTGGATCGACTACGAGTGGCGGACGACCCACGTCGACAACGCCAAGTTCGCGCCGGCCTCGTTCATCTCGGGCTACCTCAACAGCGACGTGGAGCTCGCTGCCGCGCTCGCCGACCTCGACGTGCCGCCGACGATCGTCTGGGGTCGCGAAGCCGAAGTGAGTCCCCTCTCGGACGGTCGCGATCTCGCGGACGAGTCCGGGGCTCGTCTCGTCGTCTTCGACCGCGCACGCCTGCTGCCGCACGTCGAGCATCCGGACCGGTTCGTCGAGACGGTTCGGGAGAGCCTGATCGCAGGGGCGGCGGCCTGACCGGTCCCCGCCGGTCAACCGTCGCGTCTGACGTACAGCGTCTTCTCGCAGACGGCGTACACCGTCCCCGCCTCGTCGACGATGCAGACGCGGTAGCGTCTATCGACCGACTCGCCGGGATCGAGGCGGTCTCGAAGCTCGGCGATCGCCGCGTCGTCGAGCTCGAACTCCGCGTACAGCGTCTCGCGACCGGGGCGGAGGAACTCGATGGCGGCCGACTTATCCCACACCGTGAACTCGTCGCCGAGATTTCGGCGTAACAGCGTCATGTACACGGGGTCGATCGCGCCGTAGAGGCTCCCGCCGAAGATCGCACCGAGCAGGTTTCGCGTTCGCCAGTTGTACGGGATCTTCACCCGCACGTACTGCCAGTTACCGGCGATGTGTGCGACTCGTGCCCCGGTCCCACGGTAGGCGGGAAAGACGTTGTACGCGACCCGCCACAGCCGTGTTCGGCGGCTTTCGGGCGGCGGATCCTCGCGGAGCGGTCGCGGCTCCGGGTCCCGGTCGAGTCCGGTCGGCGTGTCAGTCACGTTCGTTCACTCGCGTCCGAAGGCAAACGCGTGTCGGAACCGCCGACAACGCGCGATCGGTTGTCGATTACTCCGGGTCGTCGTCGATCCCGAGGTCGAACTCGGTCGTCCCGTCGGTCTCCGCGCCGTCGACGCCACCAGTCTCCGCGCCGTCGACGCCTGCAGCCCCTCTCGCGTCCAGATCGGACGCCAGTCCGCCGCCGAGATCGTACGTGTCCCGGACCGTCCGCGCGAGGACGCCGTCCGGGTCGAAGACGACGTAGACGGCGACGAACGCGTGGGCGGCCGGTCGGAGGACGAACACCTCGCGGCGGGCGTCGCCGCGCTCGGCGTTGACGCGACCGACTAACGGTTCGATCGGGATTCGCCCCGCGCGGATCGCCTCGAAGGTGTCGCTGCCGGGCCCGTCGGCGAACAGGTACAACGCCCCGTTCGGGTCGCCGTCGTTCGATCGGGTCGTGACCGACCCCATCGCCTCGCCCGCCGCGTGGATCCCCTCCCACGCGTCGACGGCGGCCTCGAACATTCCCTCGACGTCGTCGGCGAAGCGGAATCGGCTCTCGCGAACGACGGTGAGCGCCGAAAATCGGGCCGTCCCGTCGTCCCACGCGAGCGTCGCGTCGACGACGTATCCGGGAGATAGCTCGGCGGTCCGGCTCTCCCCTTCGTCGACGTCGACGTAGATCGGGTCGTACACGTCCGCGGCTTCCGGCGTGGTCGGATCGACCGGTTCGGACGGAAGCTCGACGATAACGAACTCCTCGGACGTCTCGGTCGTCGGCTCCAGTTCGTCAGGGTGTCCGTCGTCGCCGCCCACGCGTCCGTCGTCGCCGCCCACGCGTCCGTCGTCGCCGCCCACGCGTCCGTCGACGTTCGGCCGCTGGCGACGGTCGTGGATGCGGAATCGACCGCGCGTCGTCGGGTGCATACGATCACCATCGTCGAGCGGCCGGTTAAGCAGGGCGGATCCGTGTCGTTATGGGGCGGGCAACCCTACCGAGTGGCAAATGGGGATCCTCGAGGACAAGTCGAACGCCCGGCTGTTCTACAAGTACCTCTCGAAGGTGTACGACCGGGTGAACCGGTTCAACTGGACCGAGGAGATGCGCTCGGAGGCGCTCTCCTGGCTGGAGTTCGGCGACGACGACCGCGTGCTCGATGTCGGCTGCGGCACCGGCTTCGGCACCGAAGGGCTGCTCGAACACGCCGACGACGTCCACGGACTCGACCAGAGCGTCCACCAGATGGAGAAGGCGTTCGAGAAGTTCGGCAAACACGACGCGGTGCGCTTCTACCGTGGCGACGCCGAACGACTCCCGTTCCGTGACGACAGCTTCGACATCGTCTGGTCGTCCGGCTCCATCGAGTACTGGCCGAACCCGGTGCAGGGGCTCGCGGAGCTCCGCCGCGTCGGAAAACCCGGCGGACAGGTGCTCGTCGTCGGCCCCGACTACCCCCACAACCCGGTGCTCCAGCGCGTCGCAGACGCGATCATGCTGTTTTACGACGCCGAGGAGGCCGACCGCATGTTCACGGCGGCCGGATTCGAGGAGTTCGAACACCACATCCAGCGCGCGACGCCGCGAAGCCCCCGCGCCATCACGACCGTCGCGCGAGTTCCCGAGGCGTCCGACTCGCCGGTCACGGAGGAGTAGCCGGACCCGCTCGCTTATACGTTCCGCGACCGAACGTCGATGCGAATGACCGAGGAGTTCGTGCTGCTCGAGCCCGAAACGAGCCCCGGCGACGAGTGGGAGGAGCTGGACGTCTCCGACACGGAGGCCGACCGGATCGCTCGCCGGCAGGACCGGGAGTTCGACGAGTTCCGCAAACGGGTGAAAGACACCGAGCAGTTCAAGCTCCAGGAGTCGGTGTTCGACGACGCGACGCTTGCGGCCATCTACAAACTGGTCCAGGACGGCTACGTGGATGCGTTCGGCGGACCCGTCTCGACCGGGAAAGAAGCGAGCGTGTTCGAAGCGCTCGGCGGGCAGGCCGGCGAGCGTCCGGAGCCGGGATCCCCCGAGGCGGCTGACGAGCGCGCCCGCGAGGTCGCGGTGAAGGTGTACCGGATCAACTCCTCGAACTTCCGGCAGATGCGCGAGTATCTCGAGGGCGACCCGCGGTTCGAGGGGATCGCGAACGACAAGAAGGCGGTCGTGCTGGCGTGGACGAAAAAGGAGTTCGCGAACCTCGAACGCGCTCGCACGGCCGGCGTGCGCGTCCCGGAGCCGATCGCGGTCCAGCGGAACGTGCTCGTGATGGAGCTGGTCGGTCACGCCGACGACCGCGCCCGGCGACTCTCCGAGGTGACCGTCGAGAACCCGGAGACGGCGTACGATGTCGTCCGCGAGTACATGCGCCGACTGTACCGCGCCGGGCTGATCCACGGCGACCTCTCGGAGTACAACATGATCATCCACGAGGGCGAGCTCGTCGTCATCGACCTCGGGCAGGCGGTCACGGTGCATCATCCGAACGCCGGGGAGTTCCTCGATCGCGACTGCGAGAACGTGGCTGCCTTCTTCACGCGACAGGGGCTCGGCGTCGACCCCGACGACCTGCAGGCGTACGTCACCGAACCGGAGCCCGATCGGACCTGAGCGCCGGATCGGACCGAGCTATCGGGTTTATATACCGACTTCCGCGATCCGACCTTTTACCCGCCATCCCGCGATCGATGTCGTATGCACGTACTGCGTGGCGGACAGGTGGCGGACGCCGCGGGAACGCGGACGGCGGATGTCGTGATCGAGGACGGCGAGATCCTTTCGGTCGGCGATCGAGACGAGCTCGAGGAGACGCTCGACGGTGACCTCGACGCCGCGGAGACGACCGACGTCTCGGGGAAGACGGTCGCGCCGGGGCTGATCGACTCGCACGTCCACCTGATGATGGACGGGCGTCCGGACGTCGCGAGCGCGGTCGACGAGAGCGATTACGCGGCGAGCTACCGTGCGGCACGGAACCTCGACGCCGCGGTGAGCGTTGGCGTCACCGCGGTCCGGGATCTCGGCTCGCGGGGGACGCTCGCGCTCGACGCCGGGGAGGCGGTCGCGGACGGCGTGCTGACGGGACCCCGCGTCGTCGCCTGCGGCCGCAACGTGATCATGACCGGCGGTCACGGCAACTGGTTCGGACGGGAGGCCGACGGGCCCGCCGAGGTGCGCAAGGCCGCCCGCGAGCAGCTGAAGGCCGGGGCGGACGTGCTCAAATGCATGGCGACCGGCGGCGTGCTCACCGAGGGTGCGGTGACGGGCGCGCCGGAGCTAACGCCCGAGGAGCTGGCGGCGTTCACGGACGCGGCCGCGCCGACCGACACGCCGACTGCAGCACACGCCCACGGTGAGACGGGGATCAAGAACGCGGTCCGGGCGGGGATCACGAGCATCGAGCACGGGACGTTCATGGACGCGGAGGCCGCGGAGCTGATGGCCGAACGCGGAACGTTCTGGGTGCCGACCGCGAGCGCGCTTCACGGCATCGTCGACCACGGCGTCGAGGCCGGTATCCCGACGGACGCGGTGGCGAAAGCCGAGGACGCCACCGACCGCTTCGAGGCCGCGTGGGAGCACGCGCTCGAGGCGGACGTGCGGATCGCGATGGGGACGGACGCCGGCACCCCGTTCAACTTCTTTGAGGAGATTCCACAGGAGCTCGCGTACATGGTCGAGTACGGGCTTTCGCCCGCGGAGGCGCTCGAAGCCGCCACGGTCAACGCCGCGGACCTGCTCGGGCTCGACGACTGCGGCCGGGTTGCGGCAGGCTATCGCGCGGATCTGGTCGTCCTCGACGGCGACCCCACCGAGACGATCGACGCGTGGCGCGCCCCCGAGACAGTGTTCGTCGACGGCGAGCGCCTCGCCTGAACGACCCGTCTGCACGGTTCGCCTGAACGACCCGTCTGCACGGTTCGTCTCTCCCGCGAACGTGACACGCGTTCACTATCGCGGGCCCCTCCGAAACGGTTTTGCCGAGGCCTGACGGACGGTCGGTATGCCGACGGATCCCGATACGGGGTACGACCCATCGCTGGGTCGCAAGTTCGTTTTCGTCACGGGGGGCGTCATGTCCGGGCTCGGAAAGGGCATCACTGCCGCCAGTACCGGCCGACTGCTCGCGAACGCCGGGTTCGACGTCACCGCCGTGAAAGTGGACCCGTACCTCAACGTCGACGCCGGAACGATGAACCCGTACGAGCACGGCGAGGTGTACGTGCTCAAGGACGGCGGGGAGGTCGACCTCGACCTGGGGAACTACGAGCGGTTCCTCGGGACGGACATGACGTTCGACCACAACGTCACCACGGGGAAGACGTACCAGCACGTCATCGAGCGCGAGCGCGCCGGCGACTACCTCGGAAAGACGGTGCAGATCATCCCCCATATCACCGACGACATCAAACGCCGGATCAGAGAGGCCGCCGAGGGCTCCGACGTGTGTCTCGTCGAGATCGGCGGAACGGTCGGCGACATCGAGTCGATGCCGTTCCTGGAGGCGCTTCGCCAGTTCGCTCACGAGGAGGCGCCCGAGGACATTCTGTTTGCACACGTCACGCTCGTTCCGTACTCGAAAAACGGCGAGCAGAAGACGAAACCGACCCAACACTCCGTGAAGGAGCTGCGCTCCATCGGGCTCCAGCCCGACGTTCTCGTCGGTCGGTGCGAGGACCGACTCGAACCCGACGTCAAAGAGAAGATCGCGCTGTTCTGTGACGTGCCGACGGACGCCGTCTTCTCGAACCCGGACGTGGAGGACATCTATCACGTCCCGCTGATGGTCGAGGACGAGGGGTTAGACGAGTACGTGATGGAGCGGCTCGAGCTCACCGGGGAGGCGCTCCCGAAGGCGGAACGGTCGACGGAGTGGCGCGAGCTCGTTACCCGCGACCGCGACAAGGAGATCGACGTGGCGCTCGTCGGGAAGTACGCGCTGGAGGACGCGTACATGTCGATCCACGAGGCGCTGAAACACGCCGGGATCGAGACGGAGACGGAGGTGAACGTGCTCTGGGTCGACGCCGACGAGACGCGGGACCACCACGAACAGCGGCTCCGAAGCGCGGACGCCGTCGTCGTCCCCGGAGGGTTCGGCTCCCGCGGCACGGACGGGAAGGTCGAGGCGATCCGTCACGCCCGCGAGAACGACGTTCCCTTCCTCGGGCTCTGTCTGGGCTTCCAGATGGCGGTCGTCGAACACGCCCGGAACGTGCTCGGGCTCGTCGACGCCCACTCCGCGGAGCTCGACCCCGACACCCCCCACCCCGTCATCGACCTGCTTCCGAGCCAGTACGAGACCGAGGAGATGGGCGGTACGATGCGGCTCGGCGCGCACGTGACCGACATCGAGCCGGGAACGCTCGCCGCCGAGGTGTACGACGCCGACTCCTGTACGGAGCGTCACCGCCATCGCTACGAGGTGAACCCCGAGTACATCGACGAGCTGGAGAGCGGCGGACTGCGGTTTTCGGGTCGCGCCGACAACCGGATGGAGATCCTCGAACGGGCGGACCACCCGTTCTTCTTCGGGACGCAGGCGCATCCGGAGTTCCGGTCACGGCCCGACCGGGCGAGTCCGCCGTTCGTCGCGCTGGTGGAGGCCGCACTGGAATCGACGGAGACAACCGAGCGGGACGCGAACGTGAGGGTATAGATGGTCGATCCGGACGAGTTCATCGACGAGGCGGTAGCGGAGATCGGCGAGGCGATAGGCGACGCGAACGCGGTGATCGCCTTATCCGGCGGCGTCGACTCCTCGGTTGCGGCGACGCTCGCGTACGAGGCGGTCGGCGACCAGCTCACGCCCGTCTACGTCG
>OBKM01001195.1_pt1 | contig 10880 bp, 9 predicted proteins | sample 1519691 | NCBI WGS metagenome assembly OBKM01 (sample SAMEA37050418, study PRJEB22526) | metagenome | biome: saline pan; feature: lake; material: water | place: Egypt | collected 2015 | depth 0.5 m
TTCGACCGCGAGAGCGGGTCGTTCAAAACGAGAGAACAGGGAGTCTGCAAACCCTTGGGATTCCTCCGCCTTCAGGCGGAGGAGGATGTCAATACCTACCCACAACCTGAGAAATATTCAGTTGCTAAGAATCAGTCAGCACGTAGTAAATCGTCACTGATTAGCGTAATTACATTTCCCAGTGTATTGTCTAGTGCGGTCAAATGGCCGTGAGTTACCGATGGTATGGAAAATACACACACGTAAACCTACATTCCTGCTGGCACCCAGCGATTCGGAAACAGGTTCGTCAGAGGAAAGCACTGTTATTAGTTCCGATACTGATGAAGATATTTCAGCCGAAGGCGACCTTCGTATTGAAGAAGGTGTTGAGGTGGATGGACGCGTTACGGCGACTGGGTCAATTGTAATGGAACCAGAATCATCCATTGAAGGCGAAGTTTCATCTGATGGGGATCTTGAAATGCATGACCAGGCAGAAATTGATTCAGATGCTCATGTCGGTGGGGACTTGACGATGGGCACAGAGTCGGAAATTGATGGAGATACAACAGCTACTGGAAGTACCTCCATGGGTCAAGAAAGTGAAATTGACGGAGATCTCCATACTGAGAGTTCCGTCAGCATGAGTGAAGGTTCCTCTGTAGACGGAGAAGTTACAGCCTCTGAGGAAGTAATGTTATCTCAAGACGCCGAGATTGACGGAGATGTTGAATCAGGCAGTGACGTCTCTCTCGCAGAGGACAGTGAAGTCGATGGAGATGTTCATTCTGAAGGTTCCGTCAGCATGAGTGACGGATCTTCTGTGGATGGAGATGTCACCGCTTTTGGGGACATCACGTTATCTCAGGGTGCTGAAATCGATGGTGATGCGGAAGCAGGTGGTGATATCTATCTTGCAGAAGAAAGTGAAATTGATGGTGAAGCCCATGCACAGGGATCTGTTGAAATGGCTGAAAGTTCCCGCATTGACGGCAATCTTGAGTCAGAAATGGTATCTGCAAGCCAAGGTTCCAAAATCAACGGTGATGTAGTCGCAAGCGAATTGCAAATGGACTCAGACACTAGTGTCCGAGGTGAGACAATCGAAAAGTAATCCCGACAAAAACGCCCCCTTTCCCTGCTCCCACTACCCGCACTTCCTTCTCAAATCACCTTCTCTTCCCCTGCATTTTTTATTTCATCAACCAAGCAACCGAGACCGATATGGCTAAAATTTTATACATAAATACCCACGTATCTGCTCTGTTCCGAGCATAGACTTTTTTAGGAGTAGCAAATCCTCGACGCTACTACAAGTCTTCTTCTGATCCGGTCAGGCTAATTGAAGTTCTGACTGCAGATTCTCGGACCTGTTCGTATCGTTGCTCGGCCCACTCATACACTGAATTTTCTTCCCAGACCATTCCACCGGCAATCACGCCTCTATCGCTATACCCGAGAAGAGCAACGATAGGGCTCATTGCTTTCTCGTACTCAATAATCCATAATCCGTATGGAAGTGATACTGGTGTCTCAAGTAGCTGAAATTGATTGGCAGATGCCAAATCAATAAGCGCAGACTGGACAGATGCAAACTCAGGAAACTGACATCTATTTGTATCCTCAATAATGACCTCAACCGCAATGTCGTTGTCAATTACATGATCACGAAGAAGGCTCACATACGGAACCTTCACCACTGGTGTAAATCCCATAACCGTTGATTTTGGCTGTAATCTCTTCGCTAGTGATTCAAGTACTTTCTCAGGAGCTTGTCGCTCAGGTAGCACAACCGTACATTCATCCAAATAATCCGGTTCAAGCTCAATTTCTTCAGGAATGTCCTCAAGCAACCCTACTGCTCGCGCAAGTGTATTCGTCTTCTCTACAGATAGAGCAGGCCGAGTGCCTCGGGGCTTGACCCCGAGGGTGAATGCCGTACGCTCACTTTCACTTTCACCTCGGTAAGATGGTATTTAATACACTTAGCGACAAATAGGGTTGTAACGGCCAGAAACCAGCCCCAAAGCATGGAATTGAAGACTTCAATTCCTTTGCTGGTCGTTCGGCAGTTTGGAAATGCGACTCCTCTCAAAACCCGCTACGGCGGTGAGACGGGAGTTGTCGGGCCGTGGTGGAGCGGCCGCCCCTCACGGACACATCGGCGTGTTCGGGTGTTAATTCCAGCCGACCCATCTGGGAAGGTCGAGGGGAATTAAATTTGCCTGCGGGCTCGGTGCGGCCCCAAGACGGTAAAGCCTCGGGGCTTGACCCCGAGGTACTTCACGTATTCAGTGTGAAGATCTAGTCCGAGTTCACCAGCCATTGTTGATGTATATCCATTTTCTATCCGTTCGATCAATCCAATTTCTGCCAACTCATTAACTGCACGATTAATCGTTGATCGGGATACGTCCAGCTGTTCATCTAGTTCCGGTTTCCAGAGTGGTTCATCATTAAGCACTTTAAGAACTGACCGACGCTTTGCGATTATCTCACGCATATCGCTACCAGTGTGGTCAGATGAGTCTTTGGAGTTATTCATGTCTGTAGGGAAGGAAACCTGACTGGATATCTGTCGAACATATTTCTCTGCAGGTTATATTCTGCGTTTGATGACTTATTTAATGACCTTCTATATATTAGATAATGGATATTTTTGATTGCATATATACTATAATGAATGTTTATTGTGCAGGCTCCAGTGTAATTATGGATTAATTAGTGGTTTGCTTTGGAGACAATCGCAAAAACACTCTATTGATTTCAATAAATCTAACATAGATCCGCATGGGCTCCGCGATAATCTTCTCAGATAACATTTACCGGTACGCTTGCTTTCCTGACAATTGTTTCTGTTACACTCCCTATTAAAATACGTTTAATCCCGGATAGTCCTCGAGTTCCAATAACCACCTGATCAATGTTACTTTCATCAATGTATGCTAAGATTTCTTCTTGTGGCTGGCCTTCCCTTGTCACGTACTGTAGGTCAACACTATTGTTGTGCTCAGCAACCCGGTCATGTACCTCCTGTTCGATCTGCTTACTGCGTTTCTTGGCGCGCTTTTTTGCGCCGGTTAATTCATATTCTCCTTCTAATGGATTGACAACGTATAGGACAACAAGTGTATCGTCATTGTGTTCGTTGATTGCAAACTCAAATGCTTCCCAGGCATTTTCTGACCCGTCGACCGGTACAAGAACCCGATTATTCATACTTGTACTATCAGCGGTACTGATATGATACTTATGACAATATATCGCAGATAATATTACTAAATTCTGGGGACAACAGGCATATACGGAGAACAGCCTTATACAGGATATCTGTTTGAAACTATGGAGTCGATGGAGCGAAAAGTATGAGTGAAATTTCTGCACGAGTATCGAATGTGCTTACGACATATACAAAGAGTATAATTCTTGTTGTATTGCTGTTTACCGTTGCAATCGGAGTTGGAGTGACGCAAGTTGAACAAGATTCTGATACAGAGCAGTTTGAGACTGAATCTCCTGCTGCGGAAGCACAGGAGTATATTGATGCTAACTTTACAGCTGACACAGAAGGAAGTGTAGCACCTGTTCAGATAATTCAACGCGGAGATAATGTTCTTACACAGGAGGCGTTGCTTGAATCACTTGCACTGCAGCAAGATATACGCGATAACGAGAAAATTAACGAAACTCTGATTACCAATAGTAATCAGCCACCCATCACTGGGTTTGCAAATGCAATTGCTGCTGCAGCAATAGATCAAGAACAACCTGCATTTAATGCTTCACTGGAGACGCAGCGTGACGTAATTGATGAACTTGATGATGATGAACTTGAAGACATTGTTACCCTTGTCCTGGACGAGGAGGACCGATTTGACGCGCTCAGCTTTATGCCGTCATCTTATACTCCCGGATCATCGAACGCTACGGCTGGCCTTACTATTGTCAGTCAAGAACTTGAAAATGATGTACAGGATCCAGATGCCTTTCCGGATGATCTGACAGAAGCACAACTCGAGATCCGAGAACTTACACAGGATCGAGACTCGGAATACTCGCTGTTTGGCTTTGGGATTCTTAACGACGAAATTGAGAATTCTCTTGCAGACAGTGGTGCAATTGTCGGTCCTTTAGCACTACTTTTCGTTGTCGTTGCATTGACGATTGCTTACCGCGATATCCTTGATATTACGCTTGGTGTCTTTGGGATACTTCTTGTTCTAGTTTGGACCTTTGGATTCATGGGGTGGGCAGGAATTGATTTTAATCAGCTACTGCTTTCTGTTCCAGTGTTGCTAATCGGATTGTCAATTGACTATGCGATCCATGTATTCATGCGCTACCGGGAGCAGCGCGAAGCTGATGAAAGTGCTGATAATTTACGACGGCCAATGGCTGTGGCACTGGCCGGGGTAGGTGCTGCATTAGTCTGGGTGACAGCTACTGCTGCTCTTGGGTTCTTGGCAAACCTCACAAGCCCGGTCGGCCCACTACAAGACTTCGGTATTGTGAGTGCATTTGGTGTTTTTGCAGCATTGATTGTCTTCGGGGTGTTGACGCCGGCCTTGAAAATTGAGCTTGACGGTGCGCTTGAGGCGCGTGGTATTAACCGACAAAAGCAAGCCTTCGGGACAGGTGGATCCGCTTTCAGCCGTGTTTTGCAAATTGGTGTCACAACGGCTCGTCGCGTTCCACTTGCTGTTGTCGTCTTGGCTCTGCTTCTGTCTGCCGGCGGTCTCTATGGTGCAACACAAGTCGATACGAGTTTCGACGAAACAGACTTCCTTGCTGACAGTCCGCCTGATTGGACAGAGAATCTTCCCGGACCGATGGCACCTGGTACCTACCAAGCAAGTGATGATCTGGACTTTATCGGCGAAAACTTCCAGCAAGATGATAACGAGGCGGAAATACTGATACGCGGCAATATAACTGACGATCAGACGCTTCGCTGGCTTAATACTGCAAGTACAGATGCCAGAGAATTAGATACCGTGTTTGTCGGAGCAGATGGGTCACCTGACATTACGTCACCGCTTTCTCTCATGGAAGAGGCGGCGGCACAAGGAAGTGATAACGCAGATATTCCTGAAACAGAACGTGACGAAGCTGAAAATAACTACGTTGAATTCCGGGAGCTATACGAGCAGTCTGTCGATGATGCCGGTGTCCCAGAGGAGAATGTTACTGCACTGTATGATCGTCTTCTAGAAGCGAACCCACAAGCAGAGGAGTATATTTACAACGACGGCGATGAGTACCAAGCGATTCGACTGCAGTTCGGCGTTGTTGGCGACGCCGGCATTGGAGCCATTGCTGATGATAACAGGGAGATTGCTTCGAATCTTGAAGATGAAAGTGATGGTGTACTCACAGCCTCTGCGGCTGGTGATCAAGTTATCTTTGATAATGTCCAAGAGGATCTGTTGGATACGGTCATTCAAGGACTGGTAATCACTCTTGTGTCTGTGTTCGTATTCTTGGCTATCGCATACCGCTTGACCGGCAGTCCAGCATCATTAGGAATTGTAACAATGATCCCGGTTGCATTAGCCGTGACATGGATACTTGGATCCATGTGGGTGCTTGATATTCCGTTTAATACGTTGACCGGTACGATCACGTCCCTAACAGTCGGGTTGGGTATTGCATACAGTATCCACATAAGCTCACGATATGAACTTGAACTTCGTCGACAAGGTGATCTCTGGAATGCACTTGAGACAACCGTTACAGGCACAGGCGGAGCGTTACTTGGTAGTGCCGCGACAACCGTCGGTGGGTTTGGAACACTAGTCTTCGCAATTTTACCAATCCTTCGCCAGTTTGGAATTGTTACTGGACTAACAATAATATATGCGTTCCTTGCGAGCGTACTTGTCCTACCAGCACTGCTGGTTCTTTGGACACAGTACATTGGATTCTCAGCCGATGATTCGTCATCAAGTGATTTGTCAAGGGACGATGACTCGTCAGGACCTGGCTCCCCGACTGATGCGCCAACCCCGGCGACCACTCAGAATCAAGATCAGGAGGCAAGAAGCTCGCCTGTTGAAGGCGATGCCCAGAGCACCGCTGGAACTGGTAGTACTCGACCAAAGACTGCCCTCGAACAGGATTCCACAACACAAGACGATCCACAAGCAAAGCCTGTCTCACCTAATACTTCATCTATTGAGAATCATGTACAAGAACGGTCTGAAGCTCCTTCCAACGTAAATTCAGCTAAACCGGATGCTACGTCAGAGAATTCACCTCCGTTTAACCAAACAGCAGACAGCTTGCACCACCAAGCTGATGTAGTAATCATTGAAGAGCCAGATCCTAATGTGGCTGTGGATCCTTCAGAAGCAACTAACCCGGGAACAACAAGTAGTGCAGAAGATACAGATTCAGTACCAAACCGAGATCATGATGACGTAACGGTAATCAGAGACAGTACAGCTAACAACCAGTAGTAGCATATTCTATCTTTCTGTCAAAGCGCTTTGCCAGTCAAAATAACTGTTTGCAGCAGATTCAAAAATATGGTAAGACGGATTCCTTGCTCCACTGCTGGCGGGCCATCAGCCGTCCGGTCGGAAGAGTGTCAGTCAGACCCTCTGAGTCCGAGGTAAGGACGCTGAGTTGACTAGGTTCATCAGTCCACCCATCAGGGTCAGAATTCGGGCCCACTGACATGCTCTGCCCATCGTGGGGGAGGCTGTCGAGATTGCCAATGACAAATGCCGCATGGATCGCCCTTGGGTGGGCTCTGATACCGGAGTTCTAAAGTCGAACGGGTCTTCCCCTAATTGATAGAACATCCACTTTGGTGATCTGATGTATTGAACTTATGTAGCTAATAATTGCATCTTAATAATGGGATGAATAACATATTTGGGAAAAATACTTACGTATTCGTTACTTGTCTATAGTGTATGTCGACAGACACCGAACCTCAGTCAGAGAAACACACAGAGATCGAGCGGCGACATGAGAAACATAAGAAGAAAGTGCTCGACGACATCCCCACTCAACATTACATCGGAGGTGAGTGGGTCACGAGTGATTCTGGTGAAACGTTTACTACTGTTGATCCCACGACAAACCAGCCACTTGCGGAGGTACAGGCTGGAAATGATACTGATATAGACCGTGCAGTGGATGCAGCATGGGAGGCGTATGACAAGCACTGGAGCGATTACACAGCAGCTGATCGTCAGGTGTTAATGAGCAAAATTGCAGATCGGGTTGGAGAACGAGCTGAGGAGTTTGCCAAAATTGAGACACTCGACAACGGAAAACCGATCAACGAAGCTCGTGGTGATGTTGAGCTTGTTGTCGATCATTTCCGATACTTTGCTGGTGCAGCACGCGTTGAGGAAGGCCGAACGGTTCCAAGCAATACAGACCGACATGTCGAGACACTTCGAGAACCGTATGGCGTCGTTGGTCAGATTATCCCATGGAATTTCCCATTACTGATGGCAGCTTGGAAGCTGGCACCGGCACTGGCGGCTGGCAATACAGTTGTGCTTAAACCTGCCGAACAGACGCCGCTTAGCATCCTTGCGTTAATGAACGAGGTTGATGACCTACTACCCGACGGCGTCGTAAATGTTGTTACCGGATTTGGCCCGGAGGCAGGGGCTCCTCTCGTAGAACATGATGACATCCGGAAAGTCGCATTTACTGGATCCACAACTGTTGGCAAAGAGGTCATGAAGTCCGCTGCGGACAACGTTACTGATATTACGCTTGAACTCGGAGGAAAGAGTCCTGTTGTCATCCATCCCGATGCTGATATTGAGAAGGCAGCAAAGGTGGCTCGAATTGGTATGTACCACAACACTGGTGAATGCTGTTGTGCTGGCACTCGACTGTTTGTGCACGAGGATATTGAGCAGGAATTTCTCGATGCATTTGTTCAAGAAGTCCAGAGCCTCGAAATGGGTGATCCTCTCCTTGAGTCAACGACGCTCGGACCGAAAGTGACACAGAACCAGCAGGATCGAACGATGAGATATATAGAGGAGGCAAGAGAATCTGGTGCAGATATTGTAACCGGTGGTAACACCCCAGACGATCCCGAACTCTCACAAGGATGCTTTGTCTCTCCAACCCTGATTGCTGATATTAATCATGATAGCAAGCCAGCTCAAGAAGAGATTTTTGGGCCAGTCGAGACGTTTTTCACGTGGAGTGACTATGATGAGATGATTAATATGGCAAACGATGTCGACTACGGACTTGCTGGCGGTGTCATCACCGAAGACCTTTCAAAGGCATACAAAACTGCCTCTGATATTGAGGCCGGAAATATCTGGGTTAACACCTACAACGAATTCCCTGCTGGTCAACCATTCGGTGGATATAAGCAGTCTGGAATCGGTCGAGAAACCGCTGCTGAAGCACTTGAGCACTATACACAGACTAAGTCAATCAATATTGCCTTAGATTAGGGACACTTACCCGGAGTAGTAAATAATCTCTTTTAGTGTATTTCTGGACGGTGGCCAAAAAGAACGCTTATGGCCTGTTCGTTTCTCTAGCTGACAATTACTTTGCAACTGTCTGAGTATCTGACTTTTGTCTTTTCGTTCTACTGTGAAGATGGTTCTAGATTTATACAGACTGCTTGAGCAGTTTACAGTTGGAGTACAGTACTTGACAAAGAACGATACTGAATGCGGTTATGGGGAACATACTAAGAATCTGTGCCAAGACAAGGTTGACCCCCTCCTACCCCTGAAGCGCTGTCTCATACCTACAAATTGAGCTAGTCTTGTGGAAGAACACGACCAGTGAGGCTGGCTGAAACTACCAACATCCACAGGTACAGGTCTTTTGTGATGTAATGGCCGGGAAATTGGCTGCCTGGGTTCTGTCAGCCCCCGCCGATATCTCTGTTTGACCGGGCTTCACCCCAGCTGTCTAGGTCAAATCCGCATTAATCGCGTCTGAAACGCCCGCTCAAGCCCTCACAAACGTATGTGTAAAAGACAGCCCTGAAAGGGCGGGTTTTCGCATCGCAATTTCTATAAGAAACTTATCACAAGCGTGACGCCTCTGTGTTGATGTTCGATTATTTTATCAAGATAACAGGTTTTGGCCGATATTTCGACTCATTGGAGGGCGGCCACTATTCTATATCTGTAATCTTTTGATGCTGTAGTCCTGCGGTTCGGTATACTATCTTTGACTTCTTAACATTTCTAAATGAGCCGGTTCCCCTTGAGAGTATATTTATTTCGACGACCTCTCGTAGCGACTAATATTGAAATACTTACAGAACGACTTGTCGGTTCTTACCGAGACTAAATTTAAATTCATAGCGATAATATCATATTCATGGCTTCTGTTGGAAACCAAGCTCCGGACTTTACGGCAACAATTGTTGCGGAGGAAGATGGTACAATGGTCCTCTCGGACCGTCTCTCGGATGAGGCTCCGATTGTACTCGTATTTTTCCCTGGCCCATTTACTCCTACGTGTACGGACGAATTGACCGCATTTCAGGATGACTTAGACACATATAATGAAATTGGTGCGACGATTTACGCCGTCCATACAGATACGCCGAAATCACTCGAGGTATTTCGTGATCAGTCTGGTATTGAGTTTTCACTGCTCAGCGACACCGCACGAAATGTCGTAGACGCATACGATGTTCGACGTGATTTTGAACAGTACGGTTTGATCGGTGTTCCGGATCGTGCAGTCTTTGTTATTGACTCTACTGGAAAAATCACATACAAATGGATAGCCGACAATATTAGTCAAGAACCAGACTATGAGCTCATCAAGGAGGCGGTTAGAAATTCTATTTGATCAAACTGATGACTTTATTCTGAACTAAGCCACTTTTTCGTTTAGCTCTTACAGGCTACGTCCCCGTCCTCAAGGAGTGACCCGCGTCAGCGGTGAGTGAGTAGGCAGGGGTAGTTCACTATCTCTATCCGGTCGTTGAAGGGACCGTCAAAGAATGATTTGGAGCATCTGGCATACGGACAAGTGAGCGTATGGAAGCATACTCCATCATCAATATTGTCCTTGAGTTGATATTATTCTACGCGTTCTGTTGAATTATCTGGAGAACAGACAGAGGATACACAAAGACAAATTATAGTAACCGGAAAAGTCTATACTCAATGATTTATAACTATATGTGATGTCAACCATTCAATTGAATAGTCTTTACTCAATCTTCACTGAGTTTATCAGTGTTGTCACGGAGCGACAGACCTACCGAAATCTCCTTTATCTCCTCATTACTAGCATCGTCGGTGGGATTTACTTTCTTGGGATATTCTTTGGCTTTACTGTTTCAGCTATTCTTGTGTTTGCACTGATCGGCATTCCGCTTTTTGCTGTGTTGATCATCGGTGCTCGTGGAGCAGCAGCGTTTGAGCGACGGTTGACAAACCGCCTCCTTGAGACAGAAATTCAATCACCAGATTCCGAGATCGATCCCCGAACAGAAGGCTTACGTCCTGCATTTCGTGAGCTATTCATTTCTGACACGACGTGGAAGGGAGTCGGATTTTTGGCAATCAAGGGCATCATTGCTTTTCTACTTCCTGTTTTTGCCTTACTCGGTGGTTTTACAGCCTTTGCGCTGATTCTTGCTCCTGTAGGAGAGCCGATGATCTGGGAAGTGTGGACAATCAATACTTGGATTGAGTCAATGATTGCCGTCCCTCTTGGAATTGCACTCGCGGTGAGCATGCTTCATATCTTGAATGGACTTGCTCGCGTTACCGGAATAATGGCAGAGAGTCTTCTCCAGACTTAATCTCCTATCTTGATACAGCGAGAGAATCCCACCCTTTTCGTGAGCGACGAGTGTTGCGATGCTCAGTCGGAACCGAGGAGCGAACAGGGCGGGAGTGACTCGATGGAAACGCTGCTACTCC
>OBKM01001196.1_pt1 | contig 10875 bp, 11 predicted proteins | sample 1519691 | NCBI WGS metagenome assembly OBKM01 (sample SAMEA37050418, study PRJEB22526) | metagenome | biome: saline pan; feature: lake; material: water | place: Egypt | collected 2015 | depth 0.5 m
GGCGTCGTCAAGAAGGCCGCCGCAGAGACAAACCGCGAACTCGGCGTGCTCGATGCAGCAATCGCCGACCCGATCGTCACGGCCGCCGAGGAAGTGATCGCCGGCGAGCACGACGACCAGTTCGTCGTCACGGTGTTCCAGACCGGCTCGGGGACCTCGACGAACATGAACGCAAACGAGGTGATCGCGAACCGGGCCGCGGAGCTGCGCGGCGACCCCCGGGGTGAGCGGGTGATCCACCCGAACGACCACGTCAACGCCGGCCAGTCGAGCAACGACGTGATTCCGACTGCGACCCACGTCGCCGCTCGCGTGGCGATCGAGACAGAGCTCCAGCCCGCCCTCGACCGGCTGGCCGAGCGGCTCGCGGAGAAGGAACGAGCGTTCGCGGACGTCGTCAAGACCGGCCGTACCCATCTGCAGGACGCGACCCCTGTCACGCTCGGACAGGAGTTTGGCGGCTATCGGACACAGGTCGAACACGGAGGGGACCGGATCGCGGCCGCGAGCGAGGAACTCGCCGAGCTCGCACTCGGTGGGACCGCGGTCGGCACCGGCCTGAACACCCACCCCGAGTTCCCAGAGCGGACGATCGACAGGATCGGCGAGGAGACCGGCCTCGGGTTTCGCGAGGCGGAGAATCACTTCGAGGCCCAGGCCGCCCACGACGCGCTCAGCGCCGCCCACGGCGCGATCCGGACCGTCGCCGGCTCGCTGACGAAGATCGCAAACGATCTGCGGCTGCTGGCCTCGGGCCCCCGGAACGGACTCGGCGAGCTCGACCAGCCCGAGAACCAGCCAGGCTCTTCGATCATGCCCGGGAAGGTGAACCCGGTCGTCGCCGAGGCCGTCAACCAGGTTCACGCCCGAGTGATGGGCAACGACGCGACCGTCGAGACCGGGGCGAGTGCCGGGCAGCTCGAGTTGAACCTCTACAAGCCGGTGCTCGCCGACGCCGTGCTCGAGTCGATCGAGCTGGTGGCAGGCGCCAGCGAACGGTTCGCCGAACGGTTCGTCGCGTCGCTCGAAGCGAACCGCGAGCACGCCGCCGATCAGGTCGAGCAGAGCATGGCACTCGCCACGGCCCTGGCCCCGAGCGTCGGCTACGACGAGGCGGCCACGATCGCAAAGACCGCCCTCGAGACGGGAGCGACAGTCAAGACCGTCGCCGTCGAGGAGGGGTATCTGACCGCAGAGGAGGCCGACGAGCTCCTCGATCCGCGCCGGATGACCGAACGGGGGCTGCTCGAGTAGCGGTCACCGACGAATGATCTGCAGCGGCCAGCACAGCCGCGAGCATCATGTCCCCGTTTCTGACGGGGGTAGCTTTACCTACGACCGAAGGAGTAGCGTGGCGTATGTCTGTCGTCGGTGCCGGCGTAACCGCCGGAACGATCGTACTGCTCGGCGTATTTGCCGTGGTGATCGACCGGGGCGGCGCGGTTGGACTGATAGCGGGCTACCAGGCAGGAGAGCTCCCTCCCGAACGGGAAGCCGAGCTCGCGAGAGACGTTCGCAACCTGCTGCTCGTCAGTGCACTCTCGCTCGTCCCGCTGTTCGTCCACTTCACGGTCCGCGGACTCCCGAGTGTGGTCCACACGGGCGTCCCCAGCGTCGTCCCGCTCGTGGGAGTCGGCTGGCTGCTCTGGAAGTGGAACGGTACCGTCCAGGGGGACGCAGAAAGCGTCTTCTGACCGACCCGAGGGTTCGCGCCGTCGCTCCGGTGTGTTCTCCTGCCGGACGATCGGACCGGGGCACGGCACGTTCCGCTCGCCCCGGAGAGAGACAGACGCTGCCGGCGTGGGACTGTGGTCCTCAGGGGTCCGGCAACTCAAGCGCCGGGGCAGCCGCCGACGCGGGGATCTGCGGTCGCCTCGCGTGGGACGCTGACCGATACCGGTTGGTCGTACCCCAGCGCCTCTGTGCGCAGCGTGGCCGTAGCCGTCTCGTCGTCGGCGGTCACCGTGACCTCGTACACCGAGGCGATCGGCCGATCGGTCTCGGTATCGATCCACATCCGCAGGGTAGCGTCCTCGATGTTGGCCTCCGACGGAATGTCGGGTCCGGCAGTCCCACCCACGGAGTCCGCGGCCGTAACGTCCGGGGAGCCGACCAGGACGACGGCTTCCGTTCCGTCTCGCAGTTCTGTTCCGTTGTAGTGGAGATCGCCCGTCTCAAGCAGTGAGAGCATGCTCCCGACCGTCGTCGCCTCGTCGGTCCAGGTGGCGTCCTCGGGGATCGTCTCCTGTCCCCAGCCACCCCACGGATCTGGGCATTCGGCGTACATCGTCCGGTCGTCGATGTAGACATCGCCCGACACATCCGGTCCGGAGACGCTGTAGACTCCGGTCCGGTCGGTGAGATTCACACGCTCTGTGCCAGAGACGATCTGTTCGGACTCTCCGGTAGCTGATACGGTCACTGCGGCGGTTGCTTCCGCTTCGTACGAGTCGGCGGCGGCGAGCGTATCCTGTGCTGTCTCGAGCAGGTTCTCGGCCTGCTGCTCACGCACCGGATCGTCACCGCTACCCGAGAACGCGCCGATACAGCCGGCAGTCAGGACAGTCGCGAAGACGACGATGAGGAGGGCTTTTCCGTGCACTGACGACAGTATTTCGACCGCCAGAAAATATCTTGTGATTCCACACGAGAGTCACGATACACAACCATAGCTACGCTCGGTGCTGGGGGCCAGATGCAGGGCAGCGTCGCGTGTCGCCGGCGGCATCGATACGGGTGAACACCGACACGTCGTGAATGAGTGAAAACAGCAGCTCTGTGCCACCTGTCGCCGCCTCGTGACGATCTCCCGTCCGTACCCGGTAGCGAACCGTCTGGGGGTGGTCCGGCGAGTGCCCCCGGCTACGTCAGTCGGCGGTCTCGGCTCCACGAGGCCTGAGAAAGCTCAGTCGGTCGCTCCCGACGAGCAACACGACCGCGAGTCCGCCGCCGACCACAGCGAACCCCGCCAGCACGGCAAAGAAGGCGCCCAGTCCGACACCCCCGAGGACGGCACCGCCGATCGCGATGCTCGCCGCCCCGAAGCCGAACTCGGCGAGGTAGGTGTATCCGTACGAGAGTCCCCGGGTGTCCGGTGGGGTGTACTGAGCGACTGCTACCTGGTAGAACGGCTGGATCGCAAACAGGAAAAATCCCAGGAGGCCACAGACCGCAAGCAGTCCGATCACGCCGACGTCCGCCGCCGGGACGAACGCAACCGCCAGTCCCGCGAGAACCGCGAAGATGACGACCAGTCCACGCTCGACGGCGACCCGTTCTGTGAGCTTCCCGCCGGCGTACTGCCCGGCGATTCCCACGACCAACAGCCCGACGAACACGTAATCGCCCGGCTCGATCCCGGCCAGCCCGCTCGCGGGGACGAGATCGGCCGTCGCCTCGATGTCCTGCAGAATCTCCGGCAGGAAGGTGAGCACACCCCGGTAGTACAGCCCCTCGAACGTAACGAGCGCGAACACGACGACGAAGCCACCGGCAAACAGGTACTTGCTGTTTGCGAGTAAGGTCCGGGCGCTGAGCGCGGTGCCGGCACCGGCGTCGGGATCATCGACCGCCGCCGTCGGATCGAAGCTCGCCCGCAGCCCGTAGCCCACCGCGATCACGCCGGGCACGGCGAGCACCGCCGCCACCACCGGCCACTCGAACACCGCAAGTAGCGTCGCGGCGACGAACGGACCGAGGGCGATGCCGGTGTTGCCGGCGATCCCGTGGTACGCAAAGACCGTCCCGCGGCGCTCGGCGCCGGTGCTGATCAGCGCCATGCCGGCGGGGTGATAGACGCTCGCCGCGACCCCCCACGCGATCAGCGCCAGCGCGACGACCTGGATCGACGGCGCGAGCGCAAGCACCAGAAAGGAGAGTGTCATGCCGGCGTAACAGACCACGATCACGCGACGGGCGCCGAACCGGTCTGCGAGCAGTCCGCCGGGCAGCGCGCCGAGCCCGAAGGGCGCGTACCCGAGCGCGACCACGAGCCCGGCGAGAGCGACCGAGACCGAAAACTCGTCGATCCACACCACCAGAAAGATCGGGATCGACATCTCGAACCAGTGGACGAGCCCGTGTCCGAGCATCGTGAACGTCGCGATCGACCGGTCGTTGCCCGACAGCCCCATCGTATCCCACGAGCCACCCCACCCACTTAGCCCCACGGAACCCGAACGACCTTCGTCTCGGCCCGGCGGCTCGAGAACGGACTCAGTAGGTCTTCGCGAAGTAGGCGGTCTCGACGGCGGGCTCGCCACAGATCGCACACTCCTCGTGAATCGGCTCTTCGTCGCGATCCAGCGGCACCATCACGATCTCGGCGGCAATGGCGTCTTTGATCGGCGCTTCGCAGGCCTCGTCGCCACACCAGCCGGCCTTGACGTACCCGCCCTGTTCTCCGATCGTCCCGAGGATCTCTGCCCGTGACTCGGCTTCGTGAATCCCCGCCTCGAGTGTCTCCTCGGCGGCGGCGTACAGCTTCGCGTAGATCGTCTCGAGGTGGTCGTCGACGGTCCCGGCGGCCCCTGCCCGGGGGATCGAGGTCGTCTCGCCGTCCGGCCTGTGGACGAGGGTGAGCTCGTCGTCGGCGACCTCGTTGGGACCGATCTCGACACGGAGCGGGACGCCTTTGAGCTCCCACTCGTTGTACTTGAACCCCGGCGTGCGGTTCTCGCGGTCGTCGAGGTGAACGCGGATCCCCGCCTCGGACAGCGTCTCTCGGAGCTCGCGGGCGTACTCGAGTACCGCTGCTCTGTTCTGATCGCCCCAGATCGGGACGATCACCGCCTGCTGAGGCGCCAAGGTCGGCGGGAGCACGAGCCCCTGGTCGTCGCTGTGGGTCATGATCAAGGCCCCCATCGACCGCCAGGACAGGCCCCAGGACGTCGTGTGAGCGGTCCGCTCGCGTTCGTCGGTGTCTGCGTATGTCAGGTCGAACGCGTCGGCGAAGGTCGTCCCGAGGTAATGAGAGGTGCCCCCCTGGACGGACTTGCCGTCTGGCATCAGCGCCTCGACTGTCGTCGTCGTGTCGGCGCCGGGGAACTTATCATGCTCGGGTTTGCGCCCCACGAGCGGCGGGATCGCGAGCACCTCCTCGTAGAGGCGCTCGTACTGCCGGAGCCGAGTCATCGTCTCTTCCCAGGCGCCCTCGCGATCGCGGTGTGCGGTGTGGCCCTCCTGCCAGAGGAACTCCTTGGTCCGGAAGAACGGCTTCGTCTCGGTGGCCTCCCACCGGACGACCGAACACCACTGGTTGACGCGCAACGGCAGGTCTCGGTGCGAGCGCACCCACTGGGACACGTAGGGGGTGATGATCGACTCGCTGGTCGGCCGGACCGCGAGCCGTTCCTCGAGTTCGTCGTACCCGCCGTGAGTGACCCAGGCTACCTCCGGATCGAACCCGTCGACGATCTCCTTTTCGCGTTCGAGGTAGCTCTCGGGGATGAAGACCGGGAAGTAGGCGTTCTGCACGCCGGTGTCTTTGAACCAGCCGTCGAGGTGTGACTGGATCCGTTCCCAGATCGCGTACCCCCGCGGACGAGTGACGATGAACCCGCCCATCGGGGCGTAGTCGGCAAGCTCTGCCTTCTGAACCACCTCGGCGTACCAGTCGCCGGTGCTGTGTTCTTTTGACTCGGTGATCCCGAGCTCCTGGTCGGGCTCTTCCATGCCCGCCCGTTCTCACCCCAGGAATAAACGAACTCGGGTTTTCAGGTACCCAGTCGTGTCCCCGAGTCAGGCGTCGGTGTCGTCGTGTTCGGAGTCTGTCTCGGTGCTGGTATCGGTATCAGTATCGGTATCAGTATCGATACTGATATCGATATCTTCGCGGCCACGGTCTGTGGCTCGCTGTGCGATCACGTCCGGTGACACGTGTGTCGTCGTCTGGTGTGGGTCGGCGAGCCGGGCGACCGCCGCCGTGACGACGATCGCGATCTCTCTGAGATCCCGCCGGTCGAGCTTCTCGAGCGTGTCGGCGTGGGTGTGGCCCCAGCCACGGTCTGCGCCCGAGTCCGAGGCGACCATCGCACCGGGGACGCCGCGCTTGACGAACGGCCAGTGGTCGCTGTGTGGAACCAGTCCGTCATCGACGGTTACGCCGGCGGCCAGCTCCGGGTCCAGCGAGTCGAACGCCTCGGCGACACTCTCGAACCCGTGTGTCGACACCGTGAGATCACGCGACTCGCCGATTCCGTCCAGGTTGATCACCGCCCGGATGCGATCGCGGTCGGTCGTCGCCGCCATCTCCTCCGAGCCGAGCAAGCCGACCTCCTCGGCGCCGAAGGTGACACACCGGACTGTCGTTCCGAGATCGAGCTGGGCGAGCAGCCGACCCACTTCGGCGACCAGCGCCGAGCCGGCGCCGTTGTCGTTTGCTCCCTCAGCGATATCGTGGGCGTCGTGGTGTGCGGTCACGAGGATCTCCTCGTCGGTTTCCGGTCCCGTGACGCCGGTTACGTTCCGTGAGGTTGTCGGTTCCGTCCGGGCCTCCACGGTAACGGCCCCGGTAACCTCGCCGTCGGTGCAGTGTCGCACGAGCCTGTGACCGAGCTCTTTCGATACGCCGACCGCCGGGACCGCGCCCGGCCCCTCGGCATCGCCGATCGCGCCGGTCGGCGGGAGCGTCCCCTCGATGTGGTTCCGGAAGACGAACCCGACCGCACCCGCCTCGACGGCCGCGTCGTACTTCTCCTGTCGGTGGATCCACCGGCCGTACTCTTCGGGGGTCTTGCTCGAGGCCATCGCGATCGCACCCTCGAGGTCCTCGGCGTGTGCGTCGAACTCTGCCGGCGTTCCGTGGCCCACGTCGACGAGCGGCGCCTGGGGCGTCCCGGCCGGAGAGCCGGGGAGCGCGATCAGCTGGTGGGACTGGTCGTACCGCTGGGTCCGCTCACGACGGGTCGGCCGGTCAAGCTCGAGTGACGCCGACCCCCGCCACCAGCCGGGGATGGTGAACTCGGTGGTCTCCACGTCCCGGAGGGACTCGTCGAACCGCTCTGCGAGACGGGCGGCGCCGGCACGCTCGCCGGACTGCCCTGCCATCCGGGTCTCGATGTCGACCAAGTCTGTCAGCGTCTCCCAAGCGATCGAGTGCTCGTACGCGTCGCCGATGACCGATGCGGGAAGTTCTCCCATACCCGTCTCTCAGGCGACCGCCCCGAGTATCTGCCGGTTCCAGACGACCTGCCGCTCGCACGGGGCCCGGTAGCTTCGGGGTGTCGACCGGCGGAGCCCACCGACACGCATTTTTCGCCGGCGGCACAACCACGGGTAGTGACGAAAGACACCCCAAGCGGCGACCGCCCGCCGACGATCAGGGGCAAAACTGCCGGACACGGCGACGCGGCGACCGTCCTGAGCTGGCTCTCGACGGTCCTGTATCTCACTGCAGTCCCCGGGTTGCTGGTGGTTGCCTACGCCGGCTACCGGATGGGCCTGTACGCCTACCCGCACGTGATCCCCGTCTATGCCGGGCTGTTCGTCGGCCTGTTGCTCGTGTTGTACCTGGTGATGCGCGTCCGGACGACCGTCCGGTGAGCTTCCGCTCCCGTTTGGTGTGTCGCATCCGGCTGTCGTTCGTTTCAGATACGACCGTAGGCGCCTCCGTCGACCGCGAGATACAGCCAGACACAGAACGACGCGACGAGCAACAGAATGTGTCCGCGGCCCGGAGTCTGAGCGTCTGAGAAGAGAATGTAATGACCGACCCCGGCCAATCCGAGTGCGAACGCGACGCCGAACAACACGACCGTCCGGATCGTCTCGTCGTGAGCCCACCTGCCCGCAGCAGCCGCCCACTCGTACAGCCGGGATGTACTCATCGGTGCTCAGTGCTCAGTACGGAATATCCTCGTACACACACGCGACGGCGTCGGTCACGAGCTGCTGTGCGAGCGCGTAAGTCGTCAGCGCTAGCTCGTCGTCGGCCCTGAACTCCGAGTCGGGCGTCTCGGCCCGCCACTCGGCGACGCTCGCGGCAAACCGGACGTGTGAGTCGTGGACCGTCAGCAGCCACTCCTCTGGAATGCCCTCCGGGCGTGGGTCCTCCATGCTGGCCCGGAACAAGTACTTGAACACCTCGTCGGTCCGGTGGCTGATGTCCTCGCCGGCCTGATACTCCGGGAGCTGCGGCGTGCCAAACAGCTGTGTCAGCCGGTACATCGCCACGCCGATGCTCTGGGCGTTTTTCGCGTCGGGACTCGTGCTGATGTAGGCCATCACGTCGAGGTCCTCGCGTTCGCGGACGTTGTCCTCCAGGAGCACCTCTCCACGCTCGCGGCGGCGTTCGATCTCTGCCTGGGGCACCGGTTCGATCATGATCTCGCTTTCCTCGAACAGCTCTGGATCCGGAGCGTCGGGGTGGTTTCTGATGTCGACCGGCATTAGTACGAGAAGTACAGAAAGCCCTTCCAGCCGAAGTACCCGATCACGGCACACACGATGCCGATTCCGGTGATCACGAGCGCCTCGATCCCCGAGAGGTCGTCTGCCGGGAGCGTGTGGCCGAAGTACGTGCTGACTCCGACCATGAACAGGATGTAGCCGACGGCCAGTCCCAGGATCATCACGAGCAACGAGCCGAACCCGATCGACCGGGATAGCGGCTCTGGGAGACGATTCCGAAGTGTCATACCAGATGCCAGGACGGTCCAGGGGTTAAAAGTTCGGTGCACTCAGGTGGGCTCGTCGGTATCCAGTCCCTCGAGATCCTCGTCCTCGAGCGGTGACAGCTCTGGGGCCTCGCCGACCGTCTCCTCAGACGGAGACGAGGCCGGCTCCCGTTCGGACTCCCCGTCTCCGGGCGGTGTTCCCGTGTCGACGTAGCTGTTCGCGGGTCGGTAGAGGCGGTGTCCGACCACGATCGCACCCAGTCCGAACAGCCCCTGGAGCACGGCGCCGGGGGCGGTCGGCGGGTAGGCTCCGACGACGACCGACTGGTGAACGGCGTTGCCGACCGCGAACGCCCCGAAAACCAACAGCGTCGTTCCGACAAACGCCTTTGCCTGGGTCGAGACCATCGACGGAGTGTCGGACATGAAGGCTGTTAACGGTTGTGTCCAGGACTGTATCGCCGGATGGTCCGAGCCCGACCAGGTGCGGCTCTCGGTTAGCTGCTCCACCCGTCACGAGCATCACGGCCCTCGTCGGACGTTTCTCCGGGACCGGACGCTGTGTCCCAGTAGCTGGCTCCGAGCCGACCGCCGACGTACCCACAGACGACGGGGTAGACGAACCCGGCCAGCACCGGCGTCCACAGCAGCGACGGGCCCGTCGACCCCCCGACCGAGAAGCCGAACGCGACCATCCCGACGACCACGAGGGGCAAAACGCCGGTAAACTGCAGTGCAGCTTTGAGCGCCGGGTTGCGCCGTCCCGCCCGGATCGCCGACCGTGCCGCCAGCGCTCCGGTGGCGACGTACGCGGCGACCGGCAGCGCGAACGCCGCCAGCAGGAGTCCGCCCTCCGCCGTGAGGAAGTTGACACCGCGCGTGATGCTTTGTGCCCCCTGGAACGCCTGGACCGGCACCTCGAACGGAACGAACTGGGCGTTGAACAACACAATCCCGGCCAGCTCCCAGTCGGGAAGCTGTCCGAGCGCGACAAACTCAGTCAACGGCTCTTCGACGGCGCCACCGCCGGGGCTGACGGTACGCCCGCTGACGAGCGTCGATCGCTGTACCACGACGATCCCGAGAAAGCACAGATAGGAGAGCACGAAGCCGACCAGCCCCCAGGCTGCGCTCCGACCGCCGGGGTACCGAACGGAGGTGTCTCTGAGCGGGGCCATGTCCGTGGCTGTCTACCAGCGGTATTAACGGCAGCGAAACGTCGCTGGCACAGAGTCCGGGGTCGATGGAACTCCGGCAGCGCCGGGAGACAGGAGCTACACGGCCGACAGACCGACCGTCGCTCGGGGCCCCGGCACGGGCACGGGCCCCGACGTGGGCGGGCTGGGCCAGGATCGGTCACCCGAACGTGTTCACGATCTGCTCGCGGAACTCCTCGAGCTCTTCGAGTCGTTCGTGTACGTCGGCGAGTTCCTCGGCGTCGGCTGCTCGGTCGAGGCCCTCGTCGAGCTCCGCGACGGTCTGTTCGAGGGCCTCGAGTCGGTCGGTTCTCGCCTTCTGCTCGATCGTCTCGTCGAGCTGTTCGATCGTCTGTTCGAGCGTGTCGACCTTCTCGGCTGGTGCTTTCGTCTCGAGTTGACTCTCGAGTGAGCCGACGGAGTCTTCGAGATCGTCGAGTCCGTCGTCGACGACCGTCACCTCCTCTCGGACGGCCTCGATCGTGGCCTCCGTGGTGTCGAGCTGCTCGTCGAGCGCGTCGAGTCGCTCCTGGGTGGTTTCGAGATCAGCGATCAGCTCCTCGCCCGTTCCGTTCTCCTCGAGGAACGCCTCGAGTGCACCGGTGTAGGCACGGAGGTCTGCGATGTCGCTCTGGAGCTGTTCGAGCTTCGCGCTGACCACCCCGCTCGGATCTGCCGGATCGTCTGTCTCGTCGTCGGACTCACCGTCTCGTGGTTCGGTCGCGAGTGCATCGCGGAGCCGGTCGAGCTCGTCGTCTGGGACTGCGCCACGCTCGATCTCCGCGGCGAGTTTCCCCGCGAGGCTCTCGGCCCGGTCTGCACCCGCAGGTTCCGCCGGATCGTCCTCGCCCTCGGTGGAATCGCCGGGACTCGACGGTGGCACCTCTGACGTCAGGACCGAGTCCGGCTCGGCGGTCTCCTCGGCGCCAGACGAGCCGTGCTGTTCCCGGGAGTCGTCGCCCTCGTCGGTCCCGTCTGCGTCCGCGCTGTCCGTGTCGGGAGCGGATCCGATCCCGAGATCGAGCTCCGTCTCCTCGGCGTCGTCTCCGTTCCCGTCCCCTCCC
>OBKM01001197.1_pt1 | contig 10873 bp, 8 predicted proteins | sample 1519691 | NCBI WGS metagenome assembly OBKM01 (sample SAMEA37050418, study PRJEB22526) | metagenome | biome: saline pan; feature: lake; material: water | place: Egypt | collected 2015 | depth 0.5 m
TGTCCGTCATCGCCGTCCTCATGTCCGTCATCGCCGTCCTCATGTCCGTCATCGCCGTCCTCGTGCGTGTCGTCGCTGTCGATAGTCGATCTCTCCTCGCCGTGTTCCGTCAGGGTCACGTCGACTGTCGTCGCTCGGACGCCGTTCTTTCTCGTCTCTCCGATCTCGTAGCGGACCGGAAGACGGTCCTCGACCGGACCGAGCACGTCCGGATCGGCTCCGGCCGCGATCAGCGCGCCGCAGATCATATCACCGGCCGCACCGGTTCGGCCGTCGAAGACGAGCGTTCGCATGTCGGTAAGCGACGAGCCGAGAGAATAAAGTCCCCGCTACACGCTCCACCTCGGCGGCGGCGAAACGTCGCGCGGACGACGGGGTTTTAAACGCGGCTTTCGTAGCATGGCACATGATGACACACAGCGTCACGATCGGGTTTTCCGCCTCCCGATGCGACGTGGACACCCATCGGAGCAACAGGCTTATCTCCAAACCGGATACAGATACGGCTACCCCCCGCGAGGAAACATGAACGAAGTCCAACTCGAAGTGGCGAAGGCGTACCCGAACGACTCGGGCCGCGGCATCGCCAGACTCGACCCCGACACGCTGTTGCATCTCAAGCTCTCTCCGGGCGACATCATCGAGATCGAGGGCGCGGAGACGACCGCCGCCAAGGTGTGGCGGGCGGACCGACAGGACTGGAACACGGATACGGTCCGGATAGACGGATTCACCCGTCAGAACGCCGATGTCGGTATCGGCGAGCGAGTCACGATCCGAAAGGCGGAGGCGGAGACGGCGGACAAGCTCGTGCTGGCTCCGCCCGAGGAAGCCTCGGTGCAGTTCGGCTCCGACGCCGCCGGCATGGTGAAACGACAGATCCTCAAACGACCGGTCGTCGAGCGGGACATCGTTCCGGTGATGTCGTCGACGAACCACCCGTTCATGCGCTCGCCAGGACAGGCGATCCCGCTTATCGCCGTCGAGACCGAGCCGGACGGAGTGTGCCTCGTCACGGAGGACACGGAGGTCGAGCTTCGCGAGGAGCCGATCTCCGGGTTCGAGAAAACCGGCGGTGGCATCACCTACGAGGATATCGGCGGTCTCCAAAACGAGATCCAGCGGGTGCGGGAGATGGTCGAACTCCCGATGAAACATCCGCAGATCTTCTCGAAGCTCGGCATCGAGCCCCCACAGGGCGTCCTGCTACACGGGCCGCCGGGCACCGGGAAGACGCTGCTCGCGAAGGCGGTCGCCAACGAGACGTCGGCGTCGTTCTTCTCGATCGCGGGCCCGGAGATCATCTCGAAGTACTACGGCGAGTCCGAACAGCAGCTCAGAGAGATCTTCGAGGACGCAAAAGAGGAGTCGCCGTCGATCATCTTCATCGACGAGCTCGACTCGATCGCACCAAAACGCGAGGACGTCACCGGGGAGGTCGAGCGTCGGGTCGTCGCCCAGCTGCTGACGATGATGGACGGACTCGAAACCCGCGGACAGGTGATCGTCATCGCCGCGACGAACCGCGTCGACAGCGTCGATCCCGCGCTCCGTCGACCCGGTCGCTTCGACCGCGAGATCGAGATCGCCGTCCCCGACGAGGTCGGACGAAAGGAGATCCTCCAGATCCACACCCGGGGAATGCCGCTGTCCGACGACGTCTCGCTGGACCGTCTCGCAGACGAGACACACGGCTTCGTCGGCGCCGACATCGAGAGCCTCACGAAGGAGGCTGCGATGAAGGCGCTTCGCCGATATCTCCCGGAGATCGACCTCGACGAGGAGGATATCCCACCAAGCCTGATCGACCGGATGATCGTCAAACGCGACGACTTCCGCGGGGCGTTGAGCGAGGTCGAGCCGTCCGCGATGCGGGAAGTGCTCGTCGAACTCCCGAAGATCACGTGGAACGATGTCGGAGGGCTCGAAAGCGCAAAACAGCAGGTTCAAGAGTCCGTGGAGTGGCCGTTAACCTCCCCGGAGAAGTTCGACCGCATGGGCGTTAACGCGCCGAAAGGCGTCCTGTTGTACGGGCCGCCGGGCACCGGCAAGACGTTGATGGCGAAAGCGGTCGCCAACGAGACGAACGCCAACTTCATCTCCGTTCGGGGGCCACAGCTGCTCTCGAAGTGGGTCGGCGAGTCCGAGAAGGCGATCCGGCAAACGTTCCGCAAGGCGAGACAGGTGAGCCCGACGATCATCTTCTTCGACGAGCTGGACAGCCTCGCTCCCTCGCGCGGTCAGGATATGGGGAACAACGTCTCCGAGCGCGTCGTCAACCAGCTGCTCACCGAACTCGACGGGCTCGAGGAGATGGGTGACGTGATGGTGATCGGGGCGACGAACCGGCCGGATATGATCGATCCCGCGCTGCTGCGGTCGGGCCGATTCGACCGGCTCGTGATGATCGGACAGCCCGACCAGGAGGGTCGCGAGCAGATCCTCGAGATCCACACCGGCGACACGCCGCTCGCGCCGGACGTGAGTCTCCGTGAGGTCGCCGAGATAACCGACGGTTACGTCGGCTCGGATCTGGAAGGGATCGCACGTGAGGCCGCCATCGAGGCGCTTCGGGACGACGACGATGCCACGGAAGTAGAGATGAAACACTTCCGCCGGGCGATGGAGTCGGTTCGACCGACGATCACCGAGGATATCATGTCCTACTACGAGGATATCGAACGGGAGTTCAAGGGCGGTGCACGCGACGCGCTACGCGACACCGGATCCGGCCGTATCGGCTTCCAGTAGTTGCGGCCGGAGCTGCACGTTCTGACTCCCGGTCGGTTGAACACCCCCTTCCGCACGTTTTAACCACCGGAATCGCCAACGAGGCGTATGGCCCAGCCACGCGTCCCCGGTGGCGACGAGAACGTGCTCGACTTGCCGTGTGGCGAGACGGTCGGTCTCGGGGAGCTTGACCTCGGGATGCGGGAGTACCACTGCGACTGTGGGAGTACACACGCGGTCGTCATGGATGTCCATCCCCCGGACCGATTCCTTCCGGAGTTCCTCGTCGACGTGCTTCGAGAGGCGATAGAGACGACCAGCGAGGAGATGCCGGAGTTCGACACGCCACACCTGCTCGGGATCGCGTTAGAGGAGTATCCGGAAGCCGTCGTAGCACGCGACGCGAGCGATCACGCCGACGTCGGCTACGCGATGGTGTGGGTGACGGAGTTCGACTCGCGTCGGCTTCACGAACTGCTGGTCGAACTCGTCATCGAGCTGATGGAGCATGCCGTGAGCCACGCGGACGACGACGACGCGCTCGCCCGGTTCGAGGATGACATGCTCGCGTTCGACGTGACGGAGTTCGTCGAGGAGTACCGAGCGAACCGTGACCTGGAGATGGACGATCCGTACGGGTGAACGTCACAAACGAGTTTGTCAACGGCGCTGTCGGACGAACGTCTGACTCGTGTCTCACTGAACTCTATATATCCTCGTACCGTGTGTAAGACGTATGCACACCCATGAGTACGAGCGGATCCGCGGTGTGCTCGCCGAGGCCGATGAGCCGTTGACGGCGCGGGAGATTCTCGCCCTGTTGGAAAGCGAGGAGATAGATAGCCCGCACCGTGTTGCAACCGTGTTGGGACGGTGGGCAGATCGTGGCGACGTGGAAGTCATCGCCGACCGTCCGTACCGGTATCGGCTCAACACGTGACCCCCCTACCGTGGGTGTCGGACACGACCGTTGGGTGACGCGTCCACGGACGGAACGAGTGACTTCCACGTCCACGTGCGGGCGGAGAACGGATCGAATTCGCGGTACGTGTCGACATACCTTGCGAAAATCGCAAATCTCCTGCGAGATTCGTACTCTATCGCCGAGTTTATTACGATGAACGTATTCCGTCGGAGTAATGAGCGAGGACCGGACCATTCTGCTCATCGGCAGCGGGCCGATCCAGATCGGGCAAGCGGCTGAGTTCGACTACTCCGGGGCGCAGGCGTGTCGCGCCCTCCAGGAAGAAGGTGCACGGGTCGTCCTGGTGAACTCGAACCCGGCGACGATCATGACCGATCCGGACACCGCCGACCGAGTGTACATCGAACCGATCACCCCCGAAGCGATCGCCGAGGTTATTCGACTTGAGAACCCTGACGGCGTCATCGCCGGACTGGGCGGTCAGACCGGTCTCAACGTCACCGCGGAGCTCGCGGAACAGGGGATTCTCGAGGAGCACGACGTCGACGTGATGGGCACTCCGCTCGACACGATCTACGCGACCGAGGACCGTGATCTCTTTCGCCAGCGCATGGAGAGCATCGGCCAGCCGGTGCCGAAGTCGACAACCATCTCTCTCGACGAGGACGAATCGGTCACGGACTTCGACGAGGAAGCGTTCCGCGACCGTGTCCGCGCCGCGGTCGACGAGGTCGGCGGGCTCCCCGTAATCGCGCGGACGACGTACACGCTCGGTGGCTCCGGCTCCGGCGTCGTCGACGAGTTCGAGGAGCTCGTCGAGCGCGTACGGAAAGGGCTCCGCCTCTCGCGGAACAGCGAGGTGCTCGTCACGGAGTCGATCGCCGGATGGGTCGAGCTGGAGTACGAAGTGATGCGAGATGCGGATGACTCCTGTATCATCATCTGCAATATGGAGAACATCGATCCGATGGGGATCCACACCGGCGAGTCGACGGTCGTCACGCCGTCACAGGTGATCCCTGATGACGGGCATCAGGAGATGCGCGACGCCGCACTCGGCGTGATCCGCGAACTCGGGATTCAGGGCGGCTGTAACATCCAGTTCGCGTGGCACGACGACGGAACGCCGGGCGGAGAGTACCGTGTCGTCGAAGTGAACCCCCGAGTGTCTCGGTCCTCGGCACTGGCATCGAAGGCAACCGGGTATCCGATCGCCCGCGTCACCGCGAAAGTCGCGCTCGGAAAGCGACTACACGAGATAGAAAACGAGATCACGGGCGAGACGACCGCCGCATTCGAGCCGGCGATCGACTACGTGGTGACCAAGGTGCCGCGCTGGCCGATCGACAAGTTCGAGGACGTCGACTTCGAGCTCGGGACGGCGATGAAGTCGACCGGCGAAGCGATGTCCATCGGTCGAACGTTCGAGGAGAGCCTGACGAAGGCGCTCCGCTCCTCGGAGTACGACCCGGCTGTGGAGTTCACCGAGGTGTCCGACGAGACACTCGAGACTGAGTACCTCGAACGTCCGAGCCCGGACCGTCCGTACGCGATGTTCGAGGCGTTCGACCGTGGTTACACGGTCGACGACGTCGTCGAGCTCACCGACATCCACCGGTGGTACGTCGAACGGTTCGAGAACGTCGCGGACGCGAGCGCGAAGGCGGCGGGTGGCGAGTTCACGCCCGCTGCGTCTGCGGGTCGAACGAACGCCGAAATCGCCGCGGCCGCGTCAGCGGGCGGGGTCGATGCCGACGTAAGCGACGTGGAAGCCGCCGTCCCGGACCGTACGTTCAAACAGGTCGATACGTGTGCCGGCGAGTTCAAGGCGTCAACGCCGTACTACTACTCGGCGCGACTCCCGGAGTACCTGCAGGGAGCCGACACGGCTGCCGCGGCGAACGAAGTCCGCGTCGACACTGATGTCGAAAGCGTCGTCGTCGTCGGCGGCGGCCCGATCCGTATCGGACAGGGTGTGGAGTTCGACTACTGTGCGGTCCACGCGGTCCGCGCACTTCGTGATATGGGTATCGATGCCCACGTCGTCAACAACAACCCGGAAACGGTTTCGACCGACTACGACACCTCGGACGGTCTGTTCTTCGAACCGATCACTGCCGAGGAGATCGCGGACGTGATCGAGACGACGGGTGCGGACGGCGTGATGGTGCAGTTCGGCGGGCAGACGTCCGTGAACGTCGGCGAGCCGCTAGCCAAGGAGATCGAGCGTCGTGGACTCGACTGTGAGATCATGGGAACGAGCGTCTCGGCGATGGATTTGGCCGAGGACCGCGACCGGTTCAACGTTCTGATGGACGAGATCGGCGTCGCTCAGCCGGAAGGGGGGACGGCGACCAGTCGCGACGAAGCGCTGGATCTGGCCCACCGGATCGGCTATCCCGTGCTCGTCCGCCCCTCCTACGTGCTCGGCGGGCGCGCGATGCGGGTCGTTGAGGACGACGAGGAGCTCGAGCGGTACATCGAGGAGGCGGTTCGCGTCGCACCGGACAAGCCGATCCTCATCGATCAGTTCCTCGCGGACGCGATCGAGCTGGATGTCGACGCGGTCGCCGACGGCGACGATGTCCTCATCGGCGGCGTGATGGAACACGTCGAAAGCGCCGGGGTCCACTCCGGTGACTCCGCGTGTATGATCCCGCCACGGTCGCTCGATGACGACACGCTCGCCCGGGTTCGCGAGGTTACGGAGAACATCGCTCGCGCGCTCGATACCGTCGGTCTGCTGAACGTCCAGCTCGCAGTGACCGGCGTGCACGACCCCGACGAGGATCCCGAGGTGTACGTGTTGGAGGCGAACCCACGCTCCTCGCGAACCGTGCCGTTCGTCTCGAAGGCGACTGGCGTCCCGATCGCGAAGCTGGCGGCGAAGGTGATGACCGACCAGTCGCTCGCGGAGTTGGACGTCGCCGAGCGGATACCAGAACACATTAGCGTCAAGGAGGTCGTGCTCCCGTTCGACCGACTTCCGGGATCCGACCCCCGGCTCGGTCCGGAGATGAAATCGACCGGCGAAGTGATGGGGACGGCCCGCTCGTTCGGCAAGGCGTACGACAAGTCGCAGGACTCGACCGGGAAACCGATCCCGACCTCCGGGACTGCAGTCGTCGACCTCTCGGCGGAGGAGTTCCCCGAACCCGGTACGGAGGCTGGCGAGGCGCTCGTCGCTAGGTTCTCGGAGCATTTCGAGCTGTCGACGGCAACTGACCTGGTGGAGGCGACCCGGCGCGGCGAGATCGACCTCATCGTCTCCCGGCAGCGCGAGCTGCTCGAGGTCGCCGTCGAGGAGGAGATCACCTACTTCTCGACACACGCCAGCGCGAAGGCGGCACTGGAGGCGATCGAGCACGCGGACGACGACCTCGACGTGATGGCCGTCTCCGACCGCCCGCAGCGGATCGAGAACTGGGGCGAGTAGCGTCGCGCTGACCGGGCGAGTGGGTCTCGTCGATCACGGGTGGCGAACAGGCGGCGCTCGGCGTCCCCACGACGGCTCGCCGCACACCCGCCTCGACCGACGTGGGGTGGGGTTCAGCTCACGGGAGGAGGTGGTGCGGTATCGGGTATAAGCTGCGGCGTCGCGCGAGGGGCGTCGGTTTCGGTCCCCACCGAGAGAACGCAACGTTTAGCGCGCCGGGTGCCACACGGAGACGTATGACCTTCTTCGAGACGTTGGCGGACCGGATCGCCGAGACGAACAGCGTCGTCTCCGTCGGGCTCGACCCGGATCCGTCCCGATTGCCGGATTTCGCATCCGACGCCGACCTGCCGCGGTGGGCGTTCAACCGTCGTATCATCGACGCGACACACGAGCACGCGGCCTGTTATAAGCCGAACGCGGCGTTCTACGAGGACGCGGACGGCTGGCGAGCGCTGAGAGAGACCGTCGCGTACGCGGAGGGGAAAGGGGTTCCCGTCCTCCTCGATGCCAAGCGAGCCGATATCGGCAACACGACGCGACGATACGCGGAGGCGCTTGGGTGGGCGGACGCGATCACGGTGAACCCGTACATGGGCCGCGACTCGCTCCAGCCGTTCCTCGACCGCGAGGAGAAGGGCGTGTTCGTGCTCTGCCGGACGTCGAACCGGGGCGGCGAGGACCTGCAAGGGCTCGAACTGGCGTCGGGGGAGCCGTTGTATGAGCGCGTGGCGGCACTGGCGGACGTGTGGAACGCACACGGAAACGTCGGGCTCGTGGTTGGCGCGACCGCGCCGACGGAACTGGCCGAGCTACGCGAGATCGTCCCGGAGATCCCGTTTTTGGTCCCGGGTGTCGGCGCGCAGGGAGGAGACGCGGAGGCGGCGGTCGACCACGGTCTCGCAGAACATCCGGATGTGAACATCGACGTCGGGCTCGTCAACTCCTCGCGAGGGATCATCTTCGCGGGCGAAGCGTCGCCGGCACCTGACGACGAGGCGACGTACTTCGGGGCTGCGGGTGACGCTGCAAAGCGCCTCAAAAAGCGGCTGAACCGCCATCGATAGGGGTCGGACGGCTTTTATTCTGCCGGGCCGACGCCCGAGGTATGCGCCAGTTCGTCGTCGTCGGTCACGACGTCCCGACGACCGCCACGTCGATCTCGCTGGATGATCTCCCCGGAGCCGGGCGGTTGGACCTCCTCTGTCGCTGTGTCGCGACGGGGGTGTTCCTCTCGCACGGGATCCGCGACCGGGTGCGAATACATCTCGTCTGCGCCGACGAACTCACGGTAAGCTTCGACAGCGACGAGCTCCGTCATCTCCACCCCGACGAGCGCAACGTCGCGGCGCGGATCCGGGACGCGCTCGACGCGAAGGCCGACGCGATCGGTCACATGCCGGCCGACGTCTCCCCCGGCGTCGAGCTCCGTCGGATGGGGTTCGAGGCGACGATCGACCGGCTGGAGCGTGAGGGGCCGATCGTGACGCTTCACGAGGGGGGTGACCCGCTCGTCGACGCAGAGCCGCCAGCGGATCCGGTGTTCGTGCTCTCGGATCACCACGACTTCGCCGACGAGGAACGCGACCTGCTCGCCGACCGCGCCGATAGTCGGGTGCGGGTCGGCCCGAAACGGCTCCACGCCGACCACACGATCGCGGTGGCGCACAACTGGCTCGACACCGATGGCTTCACGGCGTACTGACGGGCGGCGGCGGCGGAACACCGGTCGGAGCGCGGGACGTCGAGATCGGACGACACGAGCGGGAGATCGATGACGGACGACCGCTTCCCGGTGCCGGTTCGCGGCGTCGACGTCGACGACGAGACACGGTGTGACCATTACGACGATCCGGTCGACGTGGTCGCGCTCAGATTCGGCTGCTGTGAGACGTACTACCCGTGTTACGCCTGTCACGAGGCCGTCGCCGATCACCCTGCCGAGCCGTGGCCGAACGCTCGGTTCGACGAGTCCGCGGTGCTGTGCGGCGGTTGTTTGGCGACGCTGACCGCACGCGAGTATTTCGACGCGACCGCGGCGGATGGCTCACGCGACGCGTGTCCCCGGTGTGGCGTCGGGTTCAATCCGGGATGTCGACGGCACCGAGATCGGTATTTCGAGCGGTGAGAAGGCTGTCACCGTCCGGCCGTCGTCGACATCGTTCGTGCTTTCGGAAGCGTTAAAAGACACAGCGCCCTTCCTTCGAGTGCGGGCCGGTGGGGTAGCTTGGTATCCTTCGGCCTTCGGGTGGCCGTAACCGCAGTTCGAATCTGCGCCGGCCCACTTCTCCCGCAACGCAACACGAGGAGCGACAGCGACGAGCAGGAACCTCTGGTTCCGGTTCGACATCTGCGCCGGCCCACTTCTCCCGCATTTCATCTCTCTACCAAGTGTTTTGTTTCTCGATGTGGACGGGACGCACCATCGTTGCCGGTCAGGTCGAACGCGTGCCACCGCGAGCATTTATAAGGACTCGCTCGACCCGTTCGTGCATGCACGAGCGTGCAGCTGAGTTCGCGGAGCGAGCGGAGCGACAGTACGACCTCGACGTCGATGTGGTGGAGTTCGAGGAAGGGACGAAGACGGCAGCCGCGGCGGCCGACGCAGTCGGCTGCGAGACGGCGGCGATCGCCTCCACCATCGTGGTGTCGCTATCGGGAAGTGACGCTGACGGCGAGCTGGTGGCGGCGATCACGAGCGGTGCGAACCGACTCGATCTGGACGCGGTTGCCGACCGTTTTGGCGCTGCGTCGGCGTCGATGGCTGACCCGGACCGGATCCGGGAGCGTATCGGGTGGAGCATCGGCGGCGTGCCGCCGATATGCCACGAGACGGCCGTGTCGACCGTGTTCGACCCGCGGCTGTTGGAGCACGATACCGTATACGCCGCGGCGGGGACCCCGAGCGCGGTGTTCGAGATCGATCCGGAGCGGCTTGTGGATCTGCGAAACGCGACGGTCACGGACCTTACCGATTGACTCTCACCGTGCCGAAAGCGAGGCAACAGCCTCACAGCTTTCCGATCCCTCCGGGATCACACACTGCTATTAAGAAACCATTATGAAGTAATAACGCTTTTATGTTAATCACGGTTAGGGACATCCATGCCAGGAACACGGCGATCGATGCTGAAGCGCGGCGCTGGGCTGATGGCTGTCGGTGTGGCGACCTCACTCGCCGGATGCGGGGACGACGAAGCACCTGCCGTCGACGAGGATCCCGAAGAGGACGAGGAGGAGATGGTCGACGAGGACGAGCCGGAAACCCCTGCCTCGGTAACCCTTCTCGTTGAGGGTGTCGGTGGTCACGACCACGATCATGACGACGATCACGACGACCACGATCATGACGACGATCACGATGACCATGGTCACGACGACGATCACGATGACCATGGTCACGACGACGATCATGATGACCATGACCACGACGACGATCATGATGACCATGACCACGACGACGACCACGGCCACACCGGGGAGCTCTCGGAAGACGAGATCGACCACGCCTGTGGCCACCTAGAGTTCGATGACGAGGAACCGCTCGAGGGTGGTGAGTCTGCTGACGATGCACCGACGATATCCGCGACCCACCAGCCGTTCAGCGTGAGCGTTCACGGCGACTCGGCCTTCGTTGCGTTCGAGGCCGACGACTACGACGATCACGACCACGACGACGACCACCACGACGACGACCATCACGACGATCACGACGACGACCACCACGACGACGACCATCACGACGATCACGACCACGACGACGACCACCACGACGACGACCA
>OBKM01001198.1_pt1 | contig 10862 bp, 14 predicted proteins | sample 1519691 | NCBI WGS metagenome assembly OBKM01 (sample SAMEA37050418, study PRJEB22526) | metagenome | biome: saline pan; feature: lake; material: water | place: Egypt | collected 2015 | depth 0.5 m
CAACCTTCTTCCCCGGCGGCAACAGAGGGCGAGTCCCACATCAAAGCCCCTCCCTCAACGAGCGAGGTCGCAAGACCGAGCGAAGTAGGGAGGGGTCGGTTACAGGCCGACACCGATTAGCTGCGTGATGCACAACCACTCGGTGATTACGCTACTACTTCGGTTTCAGCTTCCGGCCGGTTGGCTTGCCAAACGTTTGATCGAACACTGACCGGATTGAGTTTCAGTTCAACAAGCTTTCCGGCTGAAAGTTCGCTCAACTCCGCACGGAGATCCTCGTCCTCGTACTCAACGATCTGAAATACTCGATTGGCCGACGGGCTCAGCAATTGGATTACATCATGACTATTCATTTCCTTCATTACTCTGTATTCATTTGGTTCTGATGGTAATTTCTTCATATTCGTTTTCAAAAGCGGCACGATAATAACTGTTTGGGTGATATGGTGAAGTAAGAGTTCATCATATATTTGCTCGGCTGTGTATGAACGCAGGTAGAGTTAGTCGATCTGCAGAATGGAAGCCAATATATCAGTCCCGCTCCTACCATGCCGTGTGCAGATTGTCGGCTACGACGCGGCTGATGGCGGACTGCTGCTTAGTCCGACAGACGACACCACCGTTCGCTATCAGTCACTCGACTCCGGGATGGAGCTCGATTACAGTCTTGGCGAGCGACGCTGTGCTGGAACCATACAGGACGACACGCATATCGCCTGCGATAATCCAACTGCACCCTACTGTGCGGTTCACGACAGCACCTGGGTCTGTGCGCGCTGTACCGGTAGCTGTCTCAAAGACGAGATGGACTGTTATGACGACCATGCGATCTATCTCGCTGCGTTTGCGCCCGCGACGTTCAAAGTCGGCGTCACCAAGCTGTGGCGACTGGAGACACGGCTCCGCGAACAGGGAGCCGACCGGGCAGCCCACATCGCAACTGTCGACAACGGCCGCATTGCGCGTGAACGCGAGGCTGAAATTGCTCAGGAGATTCCAGACCGAGTGGGCGTTCAAACAAAAATCGCTGGCCTTGGGCAGGCGGTCGATACCGAACGCTGGGAGTCGCTTCTCGCAGCATTCGACCCACATGAACAGTTTCGCTTCGAGTATGGATTGGCACTTGACCGCCAGCCAGTTGCCGAAACGGTGGCTGCCGGCACAGTCCAGGGGACAAAAGGCAGACTCCTGATTCTTGATCGGGGTGGATCGAGCTACGCGGTCGACATGCGAGAGCTGGTCGGCTATACAGTCTCACAAGGCAGAACAAGCCGCGAACTCCAGTCAAGTTTGGGCGCGTTTGACTGAGGATCAGTCCGGTTCAACTGCTCACCGAAGCAGTCGACTACAGGAGCCACAGAGATTTTCCTCTTTGACATCAACTTCACGGACAGTCGGCGAGAAACTCATCACGCATTTCGAGTTGTCGCAGTGTTCCAGTCCTAACGTGTGGCCAATCTCGTGGACAACCTCTTTTCGGACGCGGTCGGCAAAGACCTCATCTTCTGGTTTGGTGGTGATCCCACCATCTGAGGAGGTGCGGAGTCTGTAGGTCGAAATGACTGATCCATTCCCGTTGAGATACGCCAGCCCGAAAACGTAGTTTCGGCGACGGTAGTACAGATCGTGGGGCGTAATCCCGATATTCTTATCGCCGGAGCCAACCCGACTGACGAGTTCGATAAAGTCCTCTGCCCGGTATTGGTTCCGGTTTTGGTCGTACGCACCGTCGGGGATTGATTGGCTATCACTGACTGTGACGTCACAGTCGTAGACAGAGCGCAACACGGCCGACGACTCCCGCTTGACTTGTGCGGGAACATCCCCAATCGGCACGATGTCGGCATGCATGAGCCACCTTTCGGTGGGGCGGGTATTAAAATTCACGCCACAATCAGGCTGGCGTCGTGCGATTGTCTGACGCCAGCCGACGCTTGCGCCAACTCGGTATATTTTTTCACCCGCTTGTTCACAATCCAGCAATGACTGCTGTAAGTGTTGTCCTCGATATCGATGGCGTGTTGGTCGACGTTGCCGACTCCTATCGCCAAGCCGTCGTCGACACCGTCCAGCGGTGTCACGGTGACACCGTCGACCGTGAACAGCTCCAACTCTTCAAGAATGCAGGCGGGTTCAACAATGACTGGCTTTTGACTGATGCGGTTGCACTCTATGTGTTGGCAACCCGCCACGGATTCAACCAGTCAGTCCACACAGTGACTGAGAAAATCGCTGCAGCTGGTGGTGGACTCTCAGGTACAAAAGCCGTGCTTGAATCCGAACTCCCGGCTGATTCGTACAAACAGATTCTCGAACAGTTTGATCCCGATCGCCACCGAACTGTCTTTCAGGCACTCTACCTCGGCAGCGAGCTGTTCCGCGAGTTAGAGGGCGAAGAGCCACCGTTTGCGGCAGACGGATATATTCACGACGAGCCGGTGTTGGTCGACAGCGACACGCTCACAAGGTTGACTGAAACCTACGATGTCGGCGTCGTCACCGGTCGCCCCGCGGCGGAGGCGACAATCGCATTAGACCGCGTTGGTCTTTCAGTTCCCGACTCACACCGGTTTACGATGGATAACTGGGAACACGGGAAACCACATCCTGACGCACTGCTGCGGCTGGCTGAGCGGTTCGATACTGACACCATCGTTTTCGCTGGCGATACGCTTGATGATGTCCGAACAGCGGTGAACGCAGCCGAGGAAGACCCGACTCGAACCTATCATGGAATTGGTGTGTTGACAGGGGGACTGACTGGTGAGTCGGGACGCGACGCATTTGCAGCGGCTGGCGCGACTGCGGTGGTTGAGTCTGTAAACGAGCTTCCAGAATACCTCCGCACCCAATACTAACACTGCTGGGGGAGCGTATCGGATTCCAGCTACCGGGTCGGCTCGCCGGTCGCGTAACGCTTACCTCACAACAGCACCCACAGAAACCATGCGAATTGCAATCGTTGGCGGCACCGGTGATATCGGCGAAGGACTGGCGTTGCGCTGGGGTCACGACACTGACCACGATATTGTTATCGGCTCCCGCGATCCCGAGGCGGCACGCCAGAAGGCAGACGCCTACGAGGAAACACTCGCCGACCACGGGGTTGAAGCCAAGATCACCGGCTTCGAAAACGAGATGGCGGCCGACCGCGCCGATATAATCGTGCTTGCAGTTCCACCATACCACGTTGCTGACACCGTCGAAAGCATCAAAGACAGTCTTCGTGCGGATGATATTCTTGTCTCACCAGCAACAGGAATGCAGCGCGACGAAGACGGCTTCCACTACCACAAACCCGGAGCCGGCAGCGTCACTAAGATTGTCGCCGAAGCAGCCCCCGAGGATGTGGCTGTCGTTGGCGCGTTCCACAACCTCGCGGCCGGCCGACTCTCGAATCTCGATGCTGATCTCGGCATCGACACGCTGCTCGTTGCTGACGACGAGACCGCCAAAGATACCGTTCGGACACTCGCCGACTCGATTGATGGGGTTCGGCCACTGGATGCTGGCGGGCTGGCTAACGCTCCTGAGATTGAGGCCGTGACACCGCTTTTGATCAATATTGGGCAGAACAACGAGGGACTGCATGACTTGGGCGTGAAATTCACCTAATTTCTCGCTAAGCTTTACAGCAGACTACTCACCCAGCTTCATCGTTTCCGCTGTCCACACCAGATCGGGTCTCGGAGGCGTCGCCGATTGCATTCAACTCCTGTTCCGGCAGTTTGATCGCTCTGAGTGCGGTTGCGTTCTCATCCTCAATCGTCGTCTCTCTCTTCTCAACTTGGTCAGGTGGTGCTGTCTCAGCCTCTGTGGAACACAGTTTGGCAGCCCACTGATAGAGTCGTCGCAAGCGGCTCATACCGATACGATACAGGATAGTCAGTCGCCACTCAACTAACAGTGTCGACGACAGCGGAGAGACCACAACACTCAATTTCCTCAGCCACACAGCTTTGGCAATGCCAGCTGTCTCCAAGCGCGTTGATACCTCTCCTGCAGTTTTGTGGGTTGCCGTGGTTGCCAGTTTGACCGCGGCACTCGTAGCCGGCTCGGTTCTCGCCCGCGAGCTGGTGTATGACCGTTTCATCTGGCAGTATTTCTGGGGGCCGGTTGCGGCCGACGGCAACGGCGCAACCTGTGCCGCCCGTGGCGGTGGCACTGGCGTTGAGTATCTGTCCGGCATTACCGCCTGTACAACAGCTGAAGCCGAGGGACTCATTGTTGCCTACCCCGGCTACACGTGGGTTTCGACAATCGGCTACATCGTCGTGTTGCTGTTGGCGTTAATCGGTGTCTTACTACTGCTGCAGCGGCTTGATATCGGTGAGGATCACGGCTTCTTTTTTGCGCTGGTTCCGTTCATGCTGTTTGGTGGCGCGCTGCGAACAATCGAAGATGCAGGTGTTGCCGCATTGGGTGTTGATGGTGCTGAACCACTCATCGCGTTTCCCTCGAGCGCGCTGATCATCAGCCCGTTCATCTATGTGACGATGTTTGTGATCACGCTTATTACGGTGATCGCAAGCGTTTGGCTTGAACGCAGTGGAGTTGTCAAGCGGTATGAGTACCCACTGGCAGCAACGGGAACCGCCCTGGTCGCTGGTTCGTTTGGCTATCTGTTCTATCTCGGCGCAACAGCAGAGTATGCGACGATTTATCCGCAGGTATTGATTCTCACGCTTGCGTTGGCAACGCTGGCAACGGTGCTGACGTGGTGGGGAATTGAGCGATTCAAGCCTACGATCAACGCCGGAACCGGCCATATTGGACTGGTTGTCATCTGGGCGCATGCTGTCGATGGCGTTGCCAACGTGATCGGGTTGAACTGGATGCCCGCACTTGGTGCTGGAAATAACCTTCTTCCGAAACACCGCATTAACGAGGGCGTCGTCGTTCTCACAAACTGGCTGCTTCCCGACTCGGTGGTCGACGTTATCGGCGATGCGTGGCCATTCCTATTCCTCAAGCTGGCTGCTGCAACGGTGATTATTCTGATTTTCGAGCCAGAGCTCTTCGAGGAGTCGCCAAAGTATACGATGCTGCTGTTGATCGCTGTGGCGGCAGTCGGGCTTGGGCCGGGCACGCGAGATATGTTGCGAGCGACGTTTGGGATCTGATGGTGTGACCGACGTTTGGCATCTAATGTTGGAGCGACGTTTAGGATCTGACTGCTGAAGCTCGTGGATTGTCTGATCGCTGCCCACCGCAGATTTTGAAAGAAACCGACTGCATGGTCTCGGGCGGTGGAGTTAATACTCTGGTGGCCGATGCAAATGATAGTGAGCGTCAACGTTGAGAAGCGCGTCGACAAACCGGGCGAGACAACCCATGTTGAACGCGCCTGGGAACTGAAAGAGCAGATCCGCCGGCGCGAAGGTGTGCTCAAACAGCGACGCGACTTTTTTACTGACGCCTACCGTCGGGCGACGACACTGCTGTATTTCGAGGATAGCACGCTCGTCGCCTTTGGCTCGGTGCGGCGCGACGGCTATATTCTCTTTTTAGCTGTCGCACCGCAGGCTCGGGGACAGGGATACGGCGAACAGCTTGTTGCTGAGATCGCTGAGAAACACGATACCATCACCTGCCATGCGCGGACGACAAATCAAGGCGCGCTTGGCTTCTATCGACACCTCGGCTTTCGTGTCACCCGCGAAATCGACAACTACTACGAGGACAACGGCAACGCCTACTACCTCAAACTCGGCGAGGAAGACAGCATTCGAAAGCGACTCTCGGAGTTTCTTCGCCGATAACAGCGTCGCGTCTCCACAGCCACCCTGTGAGACGCTCACGCGGGAGCGACGGAACGCACCTTTTATACGCTGACACACGGTAAGCGGAGATACTACAATGCCAAACTCTAATGGCCCACTGACTGGAAGCCGCGGGAAGCTCTCGAACGATCCACGCGACCGGGGGACATCCCCACCGCAACGTGCTGTTGCCGAGTTCGATGTCGGCCAGAAAGTCCATCTCAACCTTGATCCAAGCGTGCCAGAGGGTCGGTTCCACCCACGATTCAACGGTCATACGGGTGAAGTCACTGGCAAGCAGGGCGATGCCTTCACCGTCAGCATCGTCGACGGTGGCAAAGAGAAAACGGTTATTGCGCGAGCAGCCCATCTGCGGGCACAAGAGTAGATGACTATCTTCAAAGAAAAGATCGATGAGGAGTACGTCACGATTGCGGAGGCGAAAACGCTCCTCAACGATGTCGAGGCCGAACGGGCTGCTGACGACGAGCGTGAACTCCAGTATGAACTCGCCCGTGCCATCGAACACGTCAACCAACACGCAGCACTTGAGGCCGATGAGGCCCAAGAACTCGTCGAGCAGCTGATGGAACTTGAGAAAGTTAATGAGAAAATCGCCCACCGCGTTGCTGATCTGCTCCCCGAGGATCGCACCGAACTCCGGGCGATTTACGCCAAAGAACGCTTTACGCTTGATGGCGATGAGCTTGATGAGATTCTCAACGTCGTCGCCCAGTACAACTGAGCAACTGCCGAACTCCAAGTCGGGCTGATAGAGAGGCGATTTTTTAAATAGCTTGTTCTTCTACACCCAGTTATGTCCGACCACGAGAACGGAAACGGTGATAGCGACGGAACCCGCGAAGCCGTTGTTCTCGACCATCTCCCACACGGTAGTCCCGACGACAGCCGGCCGCAGTATCAAAAGGAGGCCTTAGCCTACGCTGTCGGGGTCGACTCCTTCAAACTCTTTGAACTCACTCTGACCGACGAAGCTGATGTTGGGATTGTCGACCGGGTCGATATCGACAGCGAGATCATCGACGCCGTCCGCGAAATCGAGTACGACGAGCTTTCGAATTCGGCTGTCTCCGAGCTGGAGTATGCGATAGAAGCCATTATCGAGGCTGACGAACAGCGGTTTGTCGATTTCTACAACGATGCCCAACCGATCACCCTTCGGCTTCACCAGTTGAATCTGCTGCCTGGGATCGGCAAGAAGCTCCGCAACAAAATTATCGACAAACGAAAGCGACAGCCATTTGAGAGTTTTGATGATTTGGCTGATCGCGTCGGCGGGCTACACGATCCAAAAGGCGTGATTGCCGAGCGGATTCTCGATGAGATTCGAGACGAGGATCTCAAATACAAGATCTTTGCACGCGACGAGGAGTCATAGCGACACCGGGATGTTTAGGCCACCTGAGCCGAAACGACAGCTATGACTGTTGCTGATCGTCCCGACTCCCGCGATCCTGACGCCTTGATTCGTCGGGCGGGAAACCGTGGCAACCCAGATTTCGACCAACATTTTCTGGTTGATGACCGCGTGGTCGACCGAATCCCCGACTACCTGCCAGCCGAGGCTGACTGCTCACACCTACTTGAAATCGGTGGTGGCCCTGGTGTGTTGACTGATCGCCTGCTTCGGGTTGGTGATCACGTCACCGTAATTGAACGCGATCCACAGTTTGCCGACCATCTCCGCCGAGAGTTTGCGGCCGAGAGTGATGCAGGCCAGCTTACGGTGATTGAGGGTGATGCCGTTGAGATTGCATATCCCGACTTCAGTGCCTGTATTTCAAATCTCCCCTACAGTGCCTCCAGCGAGATCGCCTTCCGACTCCTCCCGCTTGGCAAACCACTGGTGTTGATGTTTCAGTTAGAGTTTGCCGAGCGCATGGTCGCCGAGGTTGGCAGCGATGAGTATGGTCGCCTCTCGGTGAGTGCCCAACACTATGCTGACTGTGAGATCGTCGAGACCGTGCCAAACACCGCCTTCGATCCCCAGCCTGCGGTCGACAGTGCGATTGTTCGGCTCACACCCCAGGAGCCAGCCTACACCGTCGATGACGAGGCGTTTTTCCTCAGATTTGTGAAGGCGATTTTCACACAGCGACGAAAGACCGTTCGCAACGCTATCCGCAACACGGCGCATATCTCCGGACTAGACGCTCCAGAGGATGTCGTCACCGCAGCCGACGAGGAACTACTCGGCAAGCGGGCAGGCAACGTCGCGCCTGAAGAGTTTGCCTCGCTTGCAGCACTGGCAGCAACTCATGGCATCACAGATGCCTAAGAGCAGTTGCGCTACCGAGTCACGCTATGACTGAAAACGCAGATGAGAGTCGGATTTCCCTTGCCGACCAACGCGGCATCGCTGAGACTGTCTACCAGCCTGCGGAGGATTCCGCGCTTTTGGCGCGTGCTGCAATTGCGTCGGTATCGACTCCCGACACGATTCTTGAGGTCGGCACCGGCTCGGGCTGGGTTGCTGAACAGCTTGCAGCCGAGACTAAAGCTCGCGTGATCGGCAGCGATCTCAACCCACATGCCTGCCGACAGGCTCGAAACCGCGGTATCGAGGCTGTTCGCGCTGATTTGCTCGCGCCGTTTGCTGCCGAGACAGTTGATGTCGTACTCTTCAACCCGCCATATCTTCCGACTGAGCCAGAAACTGAGTGGGATGACTGGATGGAGGAAGCGCTCTCTGGTGGTGAGGATGGCCGACAACTGATTATCCCATTTCTGGAGTCTGTGGGTCGGGTGCTGCGGCCTGATGGAGAAGTGTATCTTTTAGTGAGCAGTCTCACCGGGTATGAGACTGTGGTCGAACTCGCTGAAGATGCTGGGTTTGCTGTCACCGAGGTAGCCCAGGAGTCCTACCCCTTTGAGGTGTTGTCTATTCTCAAACTCACTCCCGAGTGTGGCTGACACACCCCAATGTTGCCAAATAATTACCAATGGGTATAGTTTGTCTTAGTAAATATTAAGCCGCGTCATTACCAATAGCAACTGATGACCGAACGAGTTGCGACCACACCGGGGTTGTTCCCACTCCCCGATGCGGCAAAAGATGAGCTTTCGGATCTCAAGGGGCATCAGAAACATGATCTGATCTCCGGTGACGAAAGCGATGAGATCACTGCCGCCTACGAGCCGTATCGTACCGAAGTAATCGAACAACAGCAGTCTGCCGGGCTTGACCGCATCACCGAAGGCCAGCTTCGGTGGGACGATATGCTCGCCCACCCGCTGACGACCCACGAAAACGTTGATCCAAACGGGATCGTCCGCTACTATGATAACAACAACTTCTATCGAGACCCGCAGGTTCGTGGCGAGCTCACCTTCTCCGGTGATGTAGCCGAGGAGCTAACGGCTGCGGCCGACCAGATTGACGATCCAGCTGCGTCGCTGCAGGCTGTCCTGCCGGGGCCATACTCGCTGTTTGATCTGGCAACTGACGAGCAGTACGGCGACTCGGCTGAGTTTTTCGCTGCGATTGCAGAATTTTTGGCTGGCGAGGTTGCGGCCTTCCCTGCCCACAAAACGCTCACACTCCATGAGCCATCGCTGGTCGAGAACCCACCGGGTGAGGAACTCGTTTCCCAACTCGCCGGGGCGATCACCACAGTCGCCAGCGAGACCGATGCCGATGTTGTTGTCCACACCTACTTTGGCGCACTCGATGAGACAACCTATGCCCATCTAATGGATAGCGACGTTGAGGCACTGGGCTTCGATCTCGTTGCTGGCGACCGCGAGCAGACCCTGTCGAATATCACCGAGTACGGCACCAAAGACGCCGCAGCCCTCGGTATTGCTGACGGCCAAAACACGCTGGTTGAATCCGCAGACACACTGAACGAACGTGTCGAGTGGTTCCAAGACCAGATCCCAGTCCAAGACTTTGACCGGCTCTATCTCTCGACAAACACGGAATCGTTCTATCTCCCGGTCTCGAAACACCGCGATAAGCTGGCCGCAATCGCTGCGGCTGCACGACCAGAAGAGGAGGTGACAGCATGAGCCGTCCAGCCGACAACCGCGAGCAGTTCCGCCCCTCGGATCACGCGACTGACCACTTCCTGCTGACGACTGTCGTCGGCTCGTATCCGAAGCCAAAATGGCTCAACCGTGCCGATGATCTGGTTGATGATCCAGACTCAAAGTTTGATGCAGACAATCTTAAAGAGGCCCACGACGACGCCGCACGCGTCATTACCAACGAGCACGAACGCTGTGGACTCGATACCGTTGTCGACGGCGAAGTCCGCCGTAACGAAATGGTCGAGTTCTTTGCCGAGCGGATTCCAGGCTATGAGTTCAACGGGCCTGTGAAAGTCTGGGGTCACAACTACTTCGACAAACCCTCTGTCTCCTCGGAGGTCAGCTACGACGAGCCGTGGCTTGTTGATGAGTTCGAGTTCACGAACAACGTTGCCAGCAAGCCGGTGAAAGTGCCGATTACCGGTCCCTATACGCTGGGCAACTGGGCGTTCAACGAGGCCTACGACACCGAGAAGGAGCTCGTCTACGAGCTGGCTGATCTGGTTAATATCGAGATCGAACGTCTCGTCGAAGTAGGAGCCAAATACATCCAGATCGACGAGCCAGCACTCGCCACGACGCCGGATGACCACGCCATCGTCGGCGAAGCACTCGACCGCATCGTCAGTGGGATTCCAGAGGATGTCCGGATTGGGCTTCACGTCTGTTACGGTGACTACTCCCGGATCTATCCCGAACTCAACGACTACCCAATTGATGAGTTCGATCTGGAGCTGTGCAACGGTGGCTACGAGCAGATCGATGTCTTCACCGAGCCGGATTTCGTCCCAGATCTCGCACTCGGCGTTGTCGACGTGCACACCGCCGAGATTGAGCCTGTTGAAGAGATTAAAGAAAACATCAAGCAGGGCCTGAAAGTCGTCCCACCAGAGAAGCTGACGATCAGCCCCGACTGCGGACTGAAACTCCTGCCTCGGGATATCGCCTACGGCAAGATGGAGAACATGGTCGAGGCAACCCGCGAAGTTGAAGCTGAACTCGACAACGGCGAGATTGATCTCGAAGAGCCAGTGCCGCTGGCTGACT
>OBKM01001199.1_pt1 | contig 10858 bp, 9 predicted proteins | sample 1519691 | NCBI WGS metagenome assembly OBKM01 (sample SAMEA37050418, study PRJEB22526) | metagenome | biome: saline pan; feature: lake; material: water | place: Egypt | collected 2015 | depth 0.5 m
TCGCCCTCCTGGTCGCCGTTCTCGCCGTTGTTCCCGTCGTCGGTCTCGACGGTCACCACCACGTCGTCGGTGTCGTCGCCGGTGTCGGCCGTGACCGTGGACGCGCCGTCGAGCCCGGTCGTGTCGAGACTCACCGTGAGCGTCGTCTCCGCGCCGGGGTCGAGTGTCGCGGTGCGGGTCACCGTGTCGAACCCGGCACCCTCGACCGTGACCGTCGCCTCGCCCGCCCGGTCACCCGTGTTGTGGACGGCAACGGGCAGGTCGACCGCCGTTCCCGCGGTGACCGTCTGTGCCTCGGCGCGCACGTCGACCGCGAAGGTCGCCGGCCGGGCGACCGTCACCGCCGTTGTCGCGGTCAGCCCGTCGAACGACGCCGTCAGCTCGACGGTCCCGGGGTCGACCGCCTCGACGACCCCGCCGTCGACGACCAGCCCGTCCGGCGCGGTGAGTGTCGCCTCGTCGGTCACGTCCGCCGTCGCACCGGAGACGCGGGTCGCCGTCACCTCGACATCCGCGGTCTCGCCCGGCACCGGCTCGTCCCCGACGCTCACCGCGAGCTCCGTCACCGGGTCCGACACCACGACCGGTACCGTCACCGTCGTGTCGCCACCGTCGACGACGGCCTCGTACTCGCCGGGGGCTGGCGGCTCGACCCCCTCGAAGCTGACCGTCTCCGTCGCTCCGCCGGCCAGGCTGACCGACTCCGTGGCGACCACCCGGTCGTCGAGTTCGAGCCCCACCTCGCGGCTGGTCTCGGCGTCGCCGGTGTTCGTGACCGTCACCGACAGGTCGAACGCCGCCCCGGGGTCGACGGTGACCTCGTCGGGGCCGTCCACCGCGACCGCCGCCGGGTCTGGCTCCTCGACGGTGACGACCGCCGACCCGCTCGCGTTCTCGCCCTGGACCGCGACCTCCCGGTCCGAGGTGTCCTCGGCTGTCGTCTCGTGTGCGAACTCCTCGACCGTCTCCGCGCCGGCCTCGAGCTCGACCGTCCGGGTCGACTCCGCCTCGCCGTCGACCAGGAACGTGAGCTCCTCGCTCCCGGCCTCGTCGCCGACGTTCGCCACGCGATAGACGACGACGATGGTGTCCCCGGCGGTCACCGACAGCGGGTAGCTCAGGAGTTCGACCGCGAACTCGGCGGGCGCCGCGCCGGTGACCGACAGCTCCTCGGTCACCGTCGTCCCGGGGCCCGCGACCGCGAGTGAGACGGCCGGGGCGTCGGCCTCGTCGGTCGCGTACGCGAGCTCGTCGGTCACGCGCCCCCCGGGCTCGACGGTCAGGTCGGCGCTGTCGACGACCGTATCGTCGGCCGACAGCGTGAGTGTCTCGGTCGCGGCCGTCTCGCCGGTGTTCTCGACGGTGACCGTGACGGTCGCGGTCTCGCCGGCCGCGACGGCCTCCGGCCAGTCCACCGCGTCGAGCACGAGTGACGGGGTCGCAACCTCGACCGTCGCCGAGCGCTCGGTATCCGCACTCGCGACCGTGACCGTCAGCTCCGGGCTGTCGTCGGCGTCGGTCGCGTGCGTGAACTCGTCGGTCACGCTCTCGCCGGGGTCGAGTGTCAGGTCGGCGCTGTCGACGACCGTGCCGTCGACCGACATCGTGACCGCCTGCGTGTCGGTCAGTCCGCCGGTGTTCTCGACGGTGTACCCGACGACGGCGTCCGCCCCCGCCTCGACGGTCGCCGGCGGGTCGAGACTCACGTCGAACAACGCCGGGTCGGGTGCCGCGTCCGGGCTCAGCTCGAGCGTGATCGTTCCGTCGACCGGGTCGACGACGGTGTAGCCGTCGAGATACGGACAGTCCGCGTCGCTTACCGACCCCTGCTCGACGAGTACCCCCGTGACCGAGGTCACGCCGCCCGCGGCCGTGTAGAAGACGAAGGGACCGTCGTGGAAGTGCGACCCCGCGTCGAAGGTGACATAGCCGGTCGTCCCCGGAACCGTCACCTCCCAGATGACGTGCGTGTCCGACTCCACGGGCCCATCGGGGCTGTCGGCCGCCGACAGCGGCGTCCGGTCGTCGTACTCCGCGTGAAAGCACGCGTGCTCGTGGTCGATCTCCGCCTCCGCGAGCAGCTCCATCGTCGTCGTCGCTCCGGCGACCCTCCCGGCCCCGAACCCTGACAGGGCCGCAGCGGCCCCCGCGAGTACCACGCGGCGACTGACGTGCATACGACGACTTGCGCGGGCGCAGTGAAATAATTTAACATACAAAGTCGCGCAGTTAATATTAGCTCGCATCTGTAGCCCACGACAGTTCCAAAGATGTTAAATAGGATATCGAGTTTAATAACCCATATGGAGCAAAACCAGCGGTACGAGACAGACGAGCGGGCACACAGCGTGACGGCGACGAGCAGGCGGGCGACACTCGGGTTGCTCGGGGCAGGTATCGCCGGGTCGGCGGGCATGGCGACCGCGGGCGGGCAACCGGACGCGGTCGACGCCGACAGACCGGGAACCGACGACGTGCTCTGGTCGTTCGAGACGGACCTGGGTGTGATGAAGTCCGGGCCGACCATCGTCGACGGCACGGTCTACGTCGGCACCCGGGACGGTGTCGTCTACGCGGTCGAGGAGGCGACCGGCGAGCTGGAGTGGGCGTTCCTGACAGACGGCATCATCAACCCCTCGCCGACGGTCGTCGACGACCGGGTGTTCATCGCGAGCAACGACAACGCGGTCTACGCCCTGGAGACCGACCCCGACTGGGAGGAGGGAAGCTGGGAGGACGACGACCACATCTGGCGGTTCGAGACCGACGAGGAGGAGATCGGCTTCGACATCCACCACATCTGGGGCTCGCCGACGGTCGTCGACGGCTCGGTCTACGTCGGCAACAACAGCGGCTTTCTCTACGCCATCGACGCCGAGACCGGCGAGCAGGAGTGGCGCTTCGACGAGCCCGAGGACTGGATCACGGCTGCCCCGACCTACGCCGGCGGCACCGTCTACGTCGGCACGGGCTGGAACGGGTTCGACACCGACGTCTACGCGGTCGACGCCGAGACCGGCGAGCAGGAGTGGAGCTTCGAGGCCAACGGCGAGGTCGGCTCCTCGGCCACCGTCGCCGACGGCACCGTCTACGTCGGCAGCCATCTCACGGAGCAAGCCGACGGCAACAGCGTGGTCCCGATGGCCGAGCTGGCAGACGCGGAGACCGGTCGTCGCCGCGCGGGGTTCCGCCCGACGTTCGAATTTTTCGGCTGGCTCCACGCCATCGACGCCGAGACCGGCGAGGAGGAGTGGACCGTCGACGCCGGCGAGTGGGTCCGTGGCTCGCCGACCTACGACGACGGGACCGTCTACATCGGGAGCTTCGACGGGCTCTTCCACGCGCTCGACGGCGAGTCGGGCGAGCCCGTCTGGCAGTTCGACACCGAGACGAGCATCGACGAATCCTCGCCGACGGTCGTCGGTGACACCGTCTACGTGGCCGACGACCCCGGCGAGATCGGCGGCACGGTCTACGGCATCGACACCGAGACCGGGGAGGCGGTCTGGACCCACGCGACCGAGGGCGCGGGCTTTCGGTCCTCGCCGACGGTCGCCGACGGCGTGCTCTACATCGGTTCCGACGGCGGTCACGGCGGCGAGGACGAGAACCTCTACGCGCTCGACGTGCCGGGCGAGGGCTCCAGTGACGGGTCGCGTTGCAACCGTGGTACCCACGGCCACCACGGCGCGTGGGCCGAGAAGTCGAGCCTGCCCACCCTCGGCGAGAGTCGCCCGCGGGACCTGAACGGCGACGGCCTCTACCACGACGTGACCGGGACCGGCGAACTCACCATCGTGGACGTTCAGACCCTGTTCGAGAACCTCGACAGCGAGGCGCTGCAGGCGAGTGCGGCGGCGTTCGACTTCGCCGGCACGGGTGACCGGGTCTCGGTCTTCGACGTGCAGGCGCTTTTCACCGCGCTCCAGCAATGACGCCGACCGCGACCCGCGAGATCGACGACGACACGCCGACGCCGGGCACGACGACGACGGTCACGGTCGAGCTATCGGGGGTCGCGGAGCCGGTGACCCTCGTCGAGTCGTTCTCGCCACCGATCGCCGACGCGACGGTCCTCACCGACGTTCCGTTCGCCGCCGTCCAGGACGACGGCGGGGCGCTCGCGCTCACCGCGCCGGCCGGCGAGAGCCTGAGCTACGAGGTGACGGTACCACCCGACGGCAAGGCCCACGCCGTCGAGGGGACACTCGATATCGCCGGCGGTCCGGAGACGACCGTCGACGGGGACGGGACCATCGACCCCGAGGGACTCGCCCCCGTGGTCGGTGACACGCCGCCCACGAACGTCATCGAGGACGGCGCGGGGCTGTACGAGGATATCGACGGCGACGGCGAGTTCACCATCTTCGACGTGCAGGCGCTGTTCCGGAACCTCGACAGCCCGGCCGTGCAGAACTTCCCGGAGGCGTTCAACTTCAACGAGGACGACGACCCCGAGAGCGTCGGGATTCACGACGTGCAGGGGCTGTTCGAGCGACTCGTCGACGGCTGACTCCTGCGAGTCGTTCCGGTCTCGACCGCCCGACGATGGGCGGTCGTACCGGTACACAGTCGCACTACTCAGTATCAGACCGCGACGACGACCAGTCCGAGCACGAGCAGATGCCAGGCGACGGCGCCCGCGGCCACCTCCGCGGGCGTGCTCGACCGCGGCGGGTTCCGAAACAGCGCCTCGTAGACAAACACCGTCGCGAGCAACGCACCGAGCACCAGCCCCGCCTGGAACTCGACCGGGGCGAGCACGCCGACGACGGCCCCGCCGAGGAGACTCGCCGCGATGGCACCGAGAAGCCTGTCGTAGTAGTCTGTCATTGCGTGTGGACTTCGTCCGCCAGACCGAAAACGTATGTGCCGCGGTTACAGCCCTAGTCCTCGCGCGAGCGGACGTAGCGCCTGGTCGCGTAGAACCCGACCGCGTAGATGCCGAACGCGAACGGTCCGACGGCAAAGAGCCCGACCGAGAAGATGCCGACCGAGAAGATACCGACCGAGAACACGCCGACGGAGAAGATACCGGCCGCGAGAACGCCCGCGCTGAAGTTCCCCGCCGCCAGGTAGCCGAGGGCGAACTGCCCGGCATCGAGCACCTCGACCCCGGCGACGGTCTCGATACCGGCGACGGTCAGCCCCAGCGCGACCACCAGCAACGCGAGCACCAGCCCGCCGGTCAGGTCACCCGCGTTCATCTTTAGTCCCGAGGAAACCACGCCGTCGTCGAGCCACGCCTGACTGTCTGAGGGACGTAGTCCCCCTTCGTTCACGGCGTTGACGAGACGCAAAGCGTCCCGTCCGCACACCAGAACACTCCGCGTTCTGGGGACGGGCATGAATCGCGTCTATTGGCTGTACGACCGCCATACCGATGGATTTTTGATTCATGTGTGTGTATCGCACAGTCGTGCTAACCGGCCGAACGTGTCGGTTGGTGCGGATCTCCGTAAGCAGGCCCCGAACAGCGGACCCACCGACGGTGCCACTCCCACTGGGCGATAGGAGGGACCGTCCGAAGCGACCCGATGAGGTCGTGTACACCTGGCAGAACCGCCGCCTGACGGCGGGGAGAAATCCCCTGCTCACTTCCGGGGTGACGTACCGTAGGGTCACGCTGAATCCCCGTTCCGGGGCGTGGGTGGAAGCCATCAATCCCATGGTTGAAAACTCCGCCCTCTCGGGCGGGGAAGCTTACCGGTGCTCGCTCTCCCAGGGAGCTGTCTCGACGTCGACGAACTCGAAGAGGTCGTCGAACGCCTCGGGCAACTGCTGTTCGGTGTGTGCGAGATGCCCCCCGGGCACGAGGTCGCTCACGAGCGCGACAACCGCCTTCGTCCGGTAGACGACATCTGACCGGTCGACCGGGGCCGGCCGCCCGTACGTCTCGCCCACGTCGAGGTCCTCGTAGTTCATGCGCGCGCCGACCCGCTCGAGAAACTCGTCGTAGCCGAACGTCCCGCCGTGCTCGACCGCGAGCAGGTGACGGTCGATCTCCATCGGCAGCGGGGCGGCAACGTCGGTTGCGCCGCCCTCGCTGAGGCGCTCGCCGAGCGTCGCCAGAACCGCGCGCGTCGTCCGTGCGGCCTCTGCCTGGGTGTCTGCCTGAATCCGATGCTGGACCTGTCCGAGGAATCCGCTGTACGTTGTTGGCATTGTCTCCTCCCGGCGGCACCGACCGCGGGTCTCGCGGCCGGTCTCCCCGCCTGTATGCGTGTGTTTTACACGCATCATCATAACTGTACCCCCGACAGCAGCCGTATACCCATATTCGAAACCCCAAATATTGAAGTGTGTGCGAACCCAACGTGTGTGTATGACGGACGAGACAATCGAGGATATCAGAGAGCGCAAGCGACGCGAGCTGGTGAAATCGGGCGGCGAGACGACCGGGACCGGGGGTCCCACGGAGCCGGTCACGGTCGACGGGAGCGACGAGTTCCAGCAGGTCGTCGCCGACCACGACGTGGTGCTCGTGGACTTTCACGCGGAGTGGTGTGGTCCCTGCAAGATGCTCGCGCCGGTCGTCGAGGAGCTCGCGGCCGAGACGGCGGCGACGGTCGCCAAGGTCGATATCGACCGCAACCAGGGGCTCGCGGCCGAGTACGGCGTGCGGGGCGTTCCGACGCTGTTGCTGTTTGTCGACGGCGAGCAGGTCGAGCGACTGGTCGGGATGCAACAGAAACCCCGTCTCAGGAGCCTGATCGAGTCACACGCGTGACCACGGCGACCCCTCGCGGGTGGCTCGCCGACCACGGTGACGAGCTCGTCGCGTCGACACTCGAGCTGGTCGGTATCGACAGCCAGAACCCGCCCGGCGAGACCGACGCGGCGGTCCGGTGGGTCGAGTCGTTCGCCGCCGGGCTCGGTCTCGAGACAGAGCGGGTCGTCGCGGACCCGGACCGGCCGAACCTGCTGTTCGAACTCCCCGGCCGGTCGGCGACGACACTCCTGTATCTCGGTCACGTCGACACCGTCCCCTACGACGCGGAGGCCTGGAGTCACGACCCGCTCGGCGAGCGCACCGACGGCCGGGTGTACGGGCGCGGCGCGACCGACATGAAGGGCCCGCTCGTCGCGATGCTGTACGCGCTCCGGGCACACGTCGAGACGGGAACCAGGCCACCCGTCAACCTGCGGTGTGCCGTCGTGAGCGACGAGGAGACCGCCGGGTCGGCCGGCGTGCCCGCCCTCCTCGAGCGGGGTCGACTCGACGCCGACGCCTGCGTCGTCGGGGAGACCACTGCCGAGGGTGGCCGGTGTTCGGTCGCGGTTGCCGACCGGGGGAGCATCTGGCTCACCCTCGATGCCGAGGGGGTTGCGGCACACGGCTCGCGCCCGCAGCTCGGCGAGAACGCCATCGACCGCCTGACCGACGCGATTGCGGACGTTCGCGCGTGGCTCGACACGGTCGCGTTCGACATCGACGACGACCTCACACCGCTTGTCGAGGAGTCGGTCGCGTTTTACGCGCCGCGGATGGGCGAGTCGGCCGCCCGGGAGCTGTTCACCGGGCCGACGGTGAACCTCGGCACGATCGAGGGTGGCACCGCAATCAACCGGGTGCCAGAGCGGGCGCGGGCCCGACTCGACGTTCGGCTCACGGCCGGTGTCGATACCCGGTCGGTGCTCGCGGGCATCGAGGCGGTTCTCGCGGAGCATCCGGTCGCGGTCGCGGATGTCTCCTGGAGTGTCGGAACCGCCGAGGCGCTCGACAGCCCGCTCGTCGCGGCGACGAGCGAGGTCGCGGCAGCCGTCTCGGGTGACCGGGTCTACCGCCGCAGCGCGACCGGCGGCGGCGACATCAAGGACCTCCGCAACGCCGGCCTGTCGGCCGTCGAGTTCGCCTTCGGCACCGAGACGGCACACGCCCCCGACGAGTACATCACCGTCGAGGCACTCGAGCGCAACGCGGCGGCGTTCACGCGACTTCCCGCTGAACTCGCCACGCGCGTCGGCGACGAGTCGCGCTGAGCCCGGTCAGCGTGTCTCGTCACAACACTTATTCCGAATGCCGACATACGCCGCAGTGGGATGGACAGTCCGCTGTTTCTGAGTCTCTACGCCGCGTTGTTCCTCTTCAGCCTCGGGAAGATCTACGGCGGCACCAGAGCGTACAGTCGCCGGCGGAAGATCCTGAACACGCCGTCCCAGACGATTCGTGGGCTCGCCGTCGGTCGGGCCGAGGTCTCGGGAACGGTCGTCCCGGCCGAGCGGACGCTCGATGCGCCCTGGACCGGCGAGGACTGTGTCTACGTGGAGTACTCGGCGAGTGAGACCCGGGAGACCGACGACGGGACGGAGACGTTCGAGGTTGCCAGGGGCGAGGCGGCCGTCCCCTTCTACGTCGACGACGGGTCCGACCGGGTCCTCGTCGAACCGACGACCGACGCGACGATCATCATCGAGGACGATGCGCGCGAGTACCGGAACTCCGTCGGCAAGCGAAGCGCCCCACCCGACAACGTGATGGCGTACTTCGACGGCGAGCGCGACCTCGACGGTGACGCCCGCGAGGTGACCACCCTCGTCGAACGCGTGACAGCCCCCATCAAGCGGGTGCTTGCCGTCTTCGACACGGGGTCGGCCGAACTCGACCGGGGCCGCCGACAGCTCTTCAGGCAGACGATTCTCGAACCCGGGGCCACCGTGTACGTTCTCGGGACGGCGCTCCCGCGGGACCCGGATGCTGTCGACGCCGACGCGAGCAACGCGGAACGGCTGAAACTCACCCAAGATGGTAGCAACGACGTGCTGAAGATCAGCGACCAGGCCGAATCCGGTCTCGCCACCAGGTACTTCGAACGGACGCTCAGCGGCATCCTCGTCGGACTCCTCATCGGGGTCGGCACGCTCTTTGTCCTCGCCGCCAGTCTCCTGTGACAGTCGTCGCGTGGCCCGACGCCGGTCTCGACTCCGGTTGGCCTCCGAACGCCCCGGTCGCACTCAGTCCCGTCACCGAGATACTGACTGTTGTGCCGAGCACGCGTCGGATCGGTGATCGCTCATGAGCGACCGCTTCTGGCTCCCGTCTGTCGTTTTTTCCATTGCCCTCTCTGTCCGACATCAGGCGCACGTGGTGACCACAGGTGCGTATGATTTTATGACAGTATTCCAGGAGTAGGTGTCGGATAATCCTCTGTACCACTTCGTGAGATCTCGTCACCGCGGCCGGACGGAGGTCATCACAGGTGAGTAGCGGGTAGCCGCAGTTCTGGTTTTGCAACTCTGTTGTACCGCCGTGCCAGGATAGACAGGATTATATCAGTTCCATTGTGAGTCGGCGGTATGTCACGACGGAGGTTGCGTCTGTCGCGTCGCAGGGCACTGGAGTTACGGAAGATTCAAGGCGAAAGCCTCGCGCTTCAGCGCGGGGATGAAGCCGACAACTGGGAAACGAACCACGCTTGTAGCCACGGCTGGATATTCCACGCCGAAATGCCCAGGGTTTATATAATTGAAATACTATGCTTACGTATGCCGAATCAGGTCGTCACTCGGACACTCAAAGCGAGTATCCGCAACCACTCGCAAGTCCGCGACGACCTCGATTCGCATGGCTTTGCCGCCTCGAAATTGTGGAACGTCGGGCGATGGACAATTTCGCGTGTCTGGGACGCTATCGGCCACATTCCAGACGCCGACGAACTCTGTTCGTACCTCAAAACCCACGAACGCTATGCAGACCTACACAGCCAATCTAGTCAGCGAGTTCTTCAGGAACTCGGTGAGGCGTTCGTCTCGTGGTACAAACAGGACGACTCAGACGCGAACCCGCCCGGCTACCGCAAACACGGCGACGACCACCCACGCTCGACGGTGACGTGGAAAAATCAAGGTTTCAAGCTCGATACCCAGTACAACCGTGTTCGTCTCTCGAAAGGCACGAACATGAAAGGGTCACGTTACGCCGCAGACTACATCCTCTGTGAATACACACTCCAAACAAACGACCAGATACTTGATGCCGTTGAAAACGTCCAGACAGTGCGTGCTGTCTGGACTGGTGAAGAGTGGGAACTTCACTTTGTCTGCAAGATGCGGATTGAGACGCCCGAAACGCCCGATGAGAAAACAGCAGGTATTGACCTCGGCATCTGTAACACGGCGGCTGTCTCTGTTGGTGACGAGACACTACTGTATCCGGGCAACGCTCTGAAAGAAGACGCCCACTACTTCCGACAGCAAGAATACAATACGGAAGGCGAGAACGGCCCAAGCGACCACGCAGAGTGGGCCAGACAGAAAAAATCCCGGCGGCAAGAACATTTCCTGCACGCGCTGTCAAAAGACATTGTTGAGCAGTGTGATGACCGAGGTGTTGGGACAATTGCTGTGGGTCATCCGAAGAATATCCGTGCCGATACTGACTGGGGCAGGCACGGGAACAAACGCCTGCACGATTGGGCGTTTGAAACATTGCTCAGTCACATTGAGTACAAAGCCCAAGAGCGTGGTATCGACGTGGAGCGGGTTGATGAGTACGAGCTAGCAACGTCGATAACCTGCTGTGACTGTGGCACAAAAGCTGACTTGAACCGTGTTGAGCGCGGCTTGTACGTCTGCGAAGAGTGTGGTTTGGTCGCCAATAGCGACCTGAATGCGGCGGAGAATATGCGAGTGACGGTAACTCCGAATCCCGAGAGGGATAGGAGTAACGGCTGTTTGGCTCAGCCATCGGTACGCCTGTTCGACAAGTCCACGGGCAGAGTACGCCCACAAGAACAGGTTGTCCCGTAAACCCTAATATCCCAACGTGGGAATCCTCGCCCTTCAGGGCGGGGAGGATGTCAATCGGTGGCGTGGCGGGCGTCGGATTGGCAGGGTGTCTTGACAGCGACAACGGTTC
>OBKM01001200.1_pt1 | contig 10852 bp, 11 predicted proteins | sample 1519691 | NCBI WGS metagenome assembly OBKM01 (sample SAMEA37050418, study PRJEB22526) | metagenome | biome: saline pan; feature: lake; material: water | place: Egypt | collected 2015 | depth 0.5 m
GGCACTCCGCCATCACCCGGCTCTCGAAGCAGGGGTACACACCCCAGGAAATCAAGCACGTTGCCGCCTGGGTGACCGACGAGATGCTCGAAAACTACGATCACACGACTGCCCGGGAGCGTAACGAGCAGCTTCGTGCGAAGGCCGGCTTCATCGACGAGGTCGAAACGGAGACCGAGCCGGCGGAGCCGAGTTCGTGCGGCAACTGCCGGACGCTCGTCAAGGCCGGGGCTCAGTTCTGCCCCAACTGCGGTGCTCCCGTGACCAAGAAGGCCCGTATGTCGGACGAGCGCTTCGAAGAGGACATCTTCGAGGCTGCCGCGACCGCGGACGGTGACCTCGTCGGGGCCGTCCGGGAACTCCGGGAACTCGTCGACGAGAACCCCGGGGTCAGACGTGCCCTTCTGGACGAGTGACTGGCTCATTGGTTCTGCTCCTCCTCTTCGAGCACGTCCAGCAGCGTGTCCGCGTACTCTGCAACCGGTAGGTCGGAGTTAGCGAGGGTCTCCAGGTCGCCACGGCAATCCTGAATCTTGTCGGTCGGGAGTCCGGGGTTCTCTGCCCGGCTCATCGGTTCTCACCGGGGCGTGTGCCCTGTCGATCCGTCGACAGCGTTGGTTCGTCATCGGTACGGCTGTTGTCGTGTGTTGAATCAGGTTGTGTCGTTAACATCCGTTCGCGCATGGTCGGGTGGGGTGACCAGGCCGAACGGACCGAACCGGCGATTAGGCGGTTTCCGACGAACCGCGTCGAAACGATTATTAACGCGGCTCACGGATGTAAGACTACAGGCTCGGGCCGATTCGGTCCGTTCCCTTGCTTCAGGCGTCCAGGGCATTCCCGCCCAAAGGAATGGTGCCGTGGACGCCGGGCAATTCCCCCTCACAGAGTCATCACCGTGCCTGAGACGCGGTTTCCGGGTCGTACTGCTCCACCATCTTCCGGAGGAGCTTGTCGTACGACTCGCCGCCTCGTTTCTGCAGCTTCACGAGGTTACGCGTCTCCTCTGAGCACGGGATGCGTGTTTCGCTTGCCTTTGACATCTCTGAACTCCGGTTACACGTTTAGTCCAGACCGATAAAACAATTACGGGTGAGTACAAAGTACCCGGTAGGAGGAAACCGATTTACTATGACTGACGAAGAGGGAGACTTTCCTGACCCACACGGTGAGTCCGAGGACCTATCTAACAGTGCAAACGGCTTACCCGACGAGGTCGGCGATTTACCCGAGGAAATCGACGACCTATTCGATGGGACCGACGACGCAGACCACGCTGGCCGCAGCTTCAAACCGCCGGCAGCGATGGCAGAAGCCCTGCAAAAGACAGCCGGAACGCTGTTGCTAAAGTACCTCGACCCACCGTGGTTGGAGTCTGACCGACCGAGGGGGGTATTATCAAAGACCGACCGCGAGTTCCTGCTCGGGCAGAAGGACTACGCCCACAACCAGTCCAGAGCCAACCGGAAGCAAACCATCCGCGAGCGGATCGAGCACTCGCTGTACGACTTCACGCTCCTCTGGCTGGTACTCCCGCCCCGCGAGCGGGAGCGGGTCATCACCGAGATGGACGATACCGATGCCAACGCCTCGATGGAGGCGCTCATCACGTTCGTTTACCTCAGCCTTGACCAGGACGTTGCAGAGTTGGAGAGCCGCATCGAGAGGGGGGTGCTGGCGGGGGCAAGCTACGACCCCGACTCCAAGGAGGATGGGCAGGTCACTAACGTCGACGTTTCCATCGATATCGACCATCAACCACGGGTTGACGAACTCAAGACCAAGCTACAGGAGCAGGCAGACGGGTTAACTCCCGAGGAGATCGGTATTCTGGCCCGGGTCGGCGAGCTGGAGCCGGAGGACCTGGAGGCCCTCGAAGAGAGCCGTACCGAGTCAGTCTATTCTGGTGGGGGTGGAGAAGGGGTTGAGGAAAACGATTCGAGTGGGTAAACAGGCGTACTCGCCGTGTTACCTCGGGTTACTCAGAAGGACGCAGGGGGGAGTATCAGAGGTCGGCCACCTGCCGGCTGAACTCACAGGTGTCGTTCGAGCAGACGACTCGCCGGCCCAAGAATGGGCCACCCATGTGCAGATCGCCCGCACCACACTCTGGACACTCGGGTTCATCGTCGAAAACAGCAGCAGCCAGGGGCTTGATGACTGCAACCTCTTCAGCCGACGGCTCGGGGCGCTCACGGTGGTACTCCTCCAGGTTCAGGAGGTGGTCGTGTATCACTTGGTGGTTGTCCTCCAGGTCGGTCAGACGCTGTTCGAGCGCCGTGAGACGTTCGTGAACCGCCTCAACCTCCGTAACACTGGCTTTTTCGCTGATAGCGCTGGCATTGGCTTCCAGGAACTTTCGAAGTTCGTCAATTTCCGCGTCGAGGTCCTGGTGAGCCTCCGCCGCTGGCTCGTTTGTGACGGACTGCTGTCCGTCTGTGCTGTCCATGACGGTAGTCTCGTCGTCGGGTTCATCGGGCTGTGCGTCGTCGTAGTCGTCGGGTATTCCAAGGCTCATTGGTCGAGGGTCAGGGTTATCGGCTCACCGCAGTGGGGGCAGTCCAGGCCCTGTTCACGACTCTCCCGGTAGAGGTCGAGAAGTCGACGGTGCAACTCGGCATTCGTGACACCCAGCCGGGCTGCCTCCTCGTCGAGGAACTCCCGCATCGACTGGTCAACCTTCGTTCCGGCTGTTACGTCTCCGATGCACTTCGACATCAACCTACAATTGGGTGTATGGACATATAACTCTACTTTGAGGTTGTTTACAGCCCATTAATAGGAATTTCAGGGCACAGGCGTAGCACTTGTTGATTTTCATAAGAGCGCTGCAAGATGGAGCGCGCGTATGCAGCACCTGTACCTCTGGAGACGAGAAGAGCAAAATTCTGTATTACCTGCTACCGCGTCTGGGTCTGGTCACAAAACCCCCAGAAGCCAGTGAACGACGACAAGGAGTCCGAGACCGGTACCCCAGCGCTGGCCGAATCCGGTGGACTTGTCAGACACGGCAATAGTACCGACGTGCAAGAGCTGTAGAACCCGACTGTCCGCAATCTTAATCCGCACCGACGAAGAGTATCCATGAGGTTGGCCGCCGGCTGTTACCCGTCCCACTGCACCAACCGGTTGAACAGCCCCTGCACGTCGAAAATTGTCACGCTCTCTGGATTGTCATCCTCGTTAAAATTAAACATCTCCGGATGGTTCTGGACAGCGTCGTTGTCGAGACCGTTGAACAGCGCCTGCACGTCGAAGATGTCGAACCCGCCGTCGCCGTCGATATCTTCGTATAGCCCGTCACCGTTCAGGTCCTGTGCTGGGTTACCGTCACCGGTAACATCAATTCCGATGTCTTCCACCACATCAATCCCGCGTGTAATAGATGTTGATGTTTCCGGGAAAGGATGATTATCAGTAGCAGTCACAGTAAAGGTGAGTGTACCGTTAATATTTTCTGCACCGGGAGCGGGGAGGGTTGCAACCCAATCACCGCTGTCCTCATTCATCGGTATTTGATTTTCGTTTCCGTCCGGATACTCGTACGTAAGGTTCACCGTCGAAATCCCACTTTCATCATTAATATTAGAATTAATTTCTATATCTTCAGTATATTCAACCACTGTCGGGTACTGCCAGTCGTCAAACGATGGTCCATCCGGATTGGGATCAACGATGGTGGGACCGGAGAATGAGCCCCACTTCCCGGAGTTCTCAAACTCGTCTTCGTATTCGAAGCGGTACTGTGCATCTTCTCCGATGTCGTCTCCACTGAAGGGCGTCTCGGTGAACTCAACCGTACCTTGGCCCTCAACAGTTTTCGTTTCGTAGGTTTCCCAATTGCCATCTCCGGGTTGATACACCTCCAGTGTGACCTCAACTTCACTATCATCAGGGTCGTCTACGGTTGCTGAGTATGTTATCTCATTATTGGGTTCTACCTCATCGTCAGAAGTTTCGAATGAAACGAGTGATGGAGGATCATTGGGCGCCTGCACGGTGAATGACTCGTCGGGCCAGTCGCTGAAATCAATATTATCTGCCAGAGCCACCACCTCTCCCCCGGCGGTTGTTTCTTCTTCAAGTACAATCTCGAAGTATCCAGAATCAACTTCCAACGGTTCAAGATCCCGTTCTACGCCAGGGCCAAACGTGTCGGGCCAGTCTTCAATTGTCAACTTATCACCATCAAAGTCACTGGTTCCTAATTGCACGTCCTCGGCAACCTGTCCCCCCTCATTTTCGACGGTGGCTGGAAGAAGGAAGGTTTCACCTGGCTCAACCTCTTCTGGATATGTGCCGAGGTCCAAATCAAGCTCCGGCGGTGAGAAGTACTCCCAATCGAGCTGAGTATCTCCCCCAATCTTATACGCTGATGATTCTGACGTAGTGAGTTTTATTTCGTTCTCACCTTCCTGAAGAACGTCTGTTGACACCGAAATTGAATGTGTTTCGAATTCACCTCCACCGGGCGGTGACTCAATAGAGTCAATATACTCTCCATTGACCAGCACCTCTACAGGATTTTCTTGTTCATCATCATTTTCTTCTGTAGCAACTTCGACAGTAAGAGTCACGTCTACTAGCGCATTCAGGACTTCTTCATCAAAATCGACTTGATCAATCCAGTCCATATAATCTTGATCATCACACGTAATCGGGTAATACTCTCCCCAGATGTCTGCCGCCCAAATGCAGGGGTGAGGATCCGAGATGGCTTGCCAGTCTTCCTCAAGTAAATCTCCGTCGTCAACAATCGTAGCAGAAATTGGAATCGAAAACGAACCACCGGCGTACCCAATGGTAACCGAATCGCCGCCGTAATTACTGGCGTCAAGGGTGAGCTCAAACGAGTCCTGCGCCCCAGCGGCGAGTTCATCAGGGGTACCGCTAACAGAGAGTCCAGAGCCAGCTGAGATATCGATGCCGGTATCTATTTCACCTGTATTTTCCAGCGTGATTTCAGTACTATGGGTGCTTCCTGGGTCAATAGAGCCAAGATCCCACGCGTCCGGTGACGCAGTGACACTCGTCTCGACTGGTGAAAGCGACTCAAACTCCGTCTCGTAGTCAGTGATATCAAATGAATCATCGTGTGCTGCCCGCGCATACGGCGGATTGTCTGAGGCAGTGAACTCGCTCGGGTTATCCGCTGTTGGAAGGCCTTCTGTGTTCTCACTAGGGTAGCGGGTTATGTATGGCTCGTACGAAGCTGTCGCTCTGACAACGGAGTCATCCTCATGGTCAAAGAGGACTGGATTGATAACGGCACTTGTATCATCGTAAATCCATCCGCGATATTCAATTGCGGCTTCTGCGGGTTCACCATCGTACTCAGCAGTAATAATCCCGGAAATAGCAGCGTCATCGTCAGTGTACAATTCAACAACATCACTCGGGACACCATCTGTGACGTCACACCCATCAATTGCAGTTCCAGCAAGGCAATCGTCAAAGCCACCGGTATTTATGTTGGTTATACTAATACTATCTTTGTTGATCATAACCCCATTCCCATTCATTGATGAACTTCCACCCACGTTCTGCAGACTAATAGAGAACGATGCACCATCTTCTTCAACCGTCTTGTCGCCCACAGATACGTCTGGTTCGGGCTTCGGAACGTCTTGGCTAAGATGGTCATAAGCACCGAGTATTGATACCCGTCCATCCCCATCAATCTCAGTCTCTACTGAGGTTGGGAATTGATCAGTAACAATTCCACTACTTTTCAGAGCATCTTCCACCCCATCTGCATCATGCGTGGCTGTCAACAGTGCTGCAACGCCCGCAACCTGTGGAGCCGCGAGTGAGGTTCCAACTCGGGGACCAATACCGTCCAGTTGTGTATCTGCATCCATGGGAGCAAGCGTGACTATACCAGTTTCAGGGTCATCCAGTGGGGATGAACCCGGAGCAGCGAGGGTGGGGTTATTATTGAGGACATATTCCACATTCTGCGATGGCATGAGTTGAGATAGCTCCCCATCTTGTCTTTGGGAGAGTGTTTGAGAGACGGAGAGAACGTTTTCTGCATCACCGGGAATAACCGGATAATCAACTTCCGTTTCGTCACACCAACCAAGGAACTCACAGAGCCACCCATCATCAGGGATATTTTGGCCCGCAGCAGCAACAGCGATTGTATCACCTGCAGCCGCATCATTAGCTGCCTGACTAATATCACTAGTCCCATCATTACCGTCTTCCTGATCTCCAAAAGGCCCTACTGAGGAGACAATTACATCGGGATTAATGCTCTCTGCTTCTTCCCAGGCAGACTCAATAGCCTCCTCCCCATTAACTGGAACCAGCGGAGTCGGATCTAGTATATGATAGTTTGCATTAGGAGCTACCTGCCAGACGGCACCCGTCACGGCTGTTCCATGCCCGCTGTCGGCATCCTCAATGTCACAAACCTCAAACGGTGTTGGACACCAAGAATTCACAACATTCACATGATAATCTTGGTGGGGCTCACCACCCTCGACATCATTATATACTGGATGGTCCAAATCAAACCCACGGTCAATAATAACGATATCCAGACCTTCTCCGCGATTATCTGGGGCTACCTCTTCATGGAACGTCTCCAGTCCCATCGCTTCGTATCCCCAATTCAACTCCGTGACTGTCTCCCAGAATTCTTCAGGGTCATCTTCCAAGATTTTCGTAGCGTTAATATCAATATCATCGCCCTCTACCATCGTCTCAGTTCCTGTTGTTATTTTGACATTATCTGCTGCGATTGCGCCGGCACCGGCGGTCGCGGACAGTAGTACAAGACCGCCAATAACGACACAGGCGGTTATAATTGCCGTTCGAGTGTATGTCGTACTCTTTGCCATTGCTTGCTAGCGCATTCGCTTAACATTTAAAACTCCCGATTTTGTCCATTTTTAGAGGGTGTCATAGAACGATTAGCACAGTAATACTGACGGCCAAAGATACGTGTATCTTGAGCCACTTGCATCCGTATGGCGAACCTGGAAAACGTCTCTGCTGATGATCTCCGAGAAACGTTGGCGAAAGTAGACGATGGAGACGCAGTAAAACGACTGATGGCAGCAATCACGTTCAAGGAGATCGATGAGTTGAGTCAGAAAGGTGCGGCAGAGCTGTACGGGTTTTCGAGCAGTTGGGCCTCGAAGTGGTTCCAGCGTCTCGAACGGCTCGACGAAGAGCCGTTCGAGGAAGTTGTCTACGGTGAACCACGTGCCGGAAAATCACCGGAACTCACAGAACAAGAGCACGAGCAGTTCATTGAGTCCCTCCATAATCCACCCGAAGAAAGTGGGATTGACGCGCCTGCGTGGTCTGTGCCACTTGCACGCTACTACCTTCGTGAAGAATTCGATGTCGAGTACTGCGAACGGCATGTTCGTCGACTGATGTCGGAGGCCGGTCTGTCTTGGAAGACAGCCCGGCCGGAGTACTACAAGTCTGACGAGCGTGCGCAAGAAGCCTGGAAAGAAGGGTTCAAAAAAAGCGCGACAATTTGGACGACGGATACACGATTCTCACGATAGATCAAACACGTCAGGTTCTCTCGACGCTGATTTATGCGTGGTTTCCAGAGGGAGAGCGCCCGTCACTGCCAGTAACGGGCAAGTGGAACAGTATCAAATTGCTTGGTGCGGTGAGCGATGCTGGCGAGACGTTCTTTCTGCCCTGCGAGGTTAACTTCAACAGCGACACAACGATTCGCTTGCTGGACGCTCTCCAGACAGAATTCGGCGAGAAAATCTGCGTTGTACTGGACAACGCATCGTATTTCACGGCAAACGCAGTCCAGGAGTTCGTTGAAGACACGCCGATCGAACTGTGCTACCTTCCGCGGGGTTCACCGGAGCTGAACCCCACGGAAGAGTGCTGGAGACAGCTCAATCAAGCACTCGGGAACCGACTATTTGAGAACCTTGATAAGTTGCAGGAGGCTGCTCTCTCAGCACTCGAAGATCTTGAGCCTCCACAAATCTCCACGTATCTATGTCCGTGAGTATGAGGCTACTCGAATTAAAGCTCCTTTCGAGCACAATGATTAAAGTGCTCACCCTTCCATTTTGTGGTAGAGCGAATTGTGTACGTGAAACTGCGGTGGTACCGATGGTAGGCGACCCTCTTGTAGCACATCCAGAGAATCATGACTATGAGCTTCTGAGGGTCCCGCATAAAGGGTATTCATGGATCGAGATTTCGAGGGTTCAGTCCGCTCACGTATCGGTTGACAACAATAGGAGATCTCTCGGATCGCCACCTCCCGCGCCGTGAGGAGAAAAAAGCCTGTTCGACCGTCTATGTCGTCGTTTTCGACGGCTCTGCGTCCTCATTGAGGTGTCTCGACACTCGTTTGAGATTGGTCCCGATAGCTTTCGCTGTCGACGCATTCTTCAGCTTGATTCTCCCCGTAAACTTCGCCCGGTTTCCGCTCTTGTGATGCACCTCGTTGATCATCGATTCGGCTCCGGCACGTTGGTTGAGGAACTCCTGGCTTGCGGGATCGTTCAACCGGGCCCGCCGCTTGGCGATCTCCAGTTTTCGTTCCCAGAAGCCGTAGCTGTAGAACTGCTGTTTCTCCTCGACGCGGCAACTCTCCCTGTACTCACAACCCTCGCAGTGTTCCTTGGCCATTCGAAAGGAGATGCGTCCCTTCTCGCTATGTGACTGTTCGAGTGGTTCGTGTCCGGCTGCACAGGCCAGCAACTCGGAGCCGTCCCACTCAAACTCGGCAAGTGAGAGCGTTCCTCCGGGTGGGGCAGTGCCTTTGATCCCGGTGAAGTGCTGCGTGATTCCGTGCTCTCGACAATGGGCTTCGGCCTCCTTGTGGGTGAATCCACCGTCGGAGAGTAGATCGGTGAGCCCCAACTCATCAAGATCGTCCACATCTCGGTCGAGTAAGTCACCATCATCGGTGTTGTTGGTATCCGTTCGCACGGCCGTGAGAAGTCGAAACGGGTTCTCTCCCCCGCACGTTTCGGCGAAGTTGGCAACGTACCCGACATGCTCGCCGGTGTGCTTCCGACGGAAGGTCGCCTCGTCGTCGTGGGGATTCTGCAGGGAATCGCTGTCGATATCCTCGGCATCTCTCAGCTCGACACGGTCCTGGATCTCATCAGCTGTCTCGTCGTCGAGGGGCTCCGTCCGGAGTTCGTCCTCGCCCGATTCGTCCGGCTCGGTCGTAAACGTCCTCACCGGTTCCCAGCCCGGTGAATCGTCATCATCGTCATCCTCGAACTTATTCTGGCCGTCTTCTTCGAGTTCGGGAAGCTGATAACATTGCTCGTCAAGGACGCGTTCAAGGTGGGAGAAGCTCTCCAGGTCGGCGTACGCGTCCTCGTCCTCGTAGCGATCAACCAGCCATGCCGCGTGTTCGACCAGAGTTTCCAGTGTGGACTCGACCTCTCCTGGTGGTAACGTATACGAGAGTTCAAGGTTCTCCTCGTCGGCAAATGTCGCCATCCCAGCAGGGAGTTCATCGAGGTGTCCTTCGGGGAGTTTGCCGAGGAAGGTGTGTACGACCTTGCCGATCAGATCGATCCGCGAGAGCTGTTTGATGTTGCCGTCGATGAACGTCGAATCCATCCGCTGGGTGCTGGTGTCGATATCGAACTCCTCTTGGAGATAATCGCGGTTCTCGAGGAACACCTCGTGAAGGAGGTCCCGGCCGGTCTCCTCCTCATACTCCAGCAGGCGCCGTCGAAAGTTGGTGAACGTCTTCGGACAGATATTGTCGCCCATCGTCTCCTTGCCGAGAGCATTGCGGACTTGAAAGTCGAAGATGTAGGCGTGTTCGAGTTCCTCGTCGGAAAGTCCGAGCATCTCCTTGATGATCTCCAGCGAGACGAGTTCGTTGACTGGTTTGTTCGGTCGGCTATAGCCCTCGTGAAAGAGCACGGAGAACTTTTCCTCATCGATCTGGGTGAAGACGTGTCGGTAAAAGTGAGTGGACCAATGACTCTGTAATTTCGTGCTAATACGGTCAGGTAGGTCTTTGACGGGCGAAAACAGCTTTTCCTGTTGATGTTCATTGTTTACTTCAAACATGTTGCTAACCAAGTTATTGATTTAACGGGTTGCTGAAGTAAATAACTTATGATAATTGTATACGGAAGTTAGCACAGAGTCACTCGAGATATTCATTTCACTCATCGGCCACCCTTTCTACGGTGCCCTCAGAGAGTGAAATCAGCACCAACGACACGGGATTCAAGATCGGAAATCTGCAGAACCGCGATGCTTGCTGGACTTTGTAACATACCCCGACAAGCGGATAAATTACATTACATTACAGCAGGTGAGAAATGTTAAAAATTAGACTGTTTACTCGCCCCGGCATAAATTCTGCTATCCTGTCTCAATATACTCTTCTACAGCATTTTTTGCTTCCTTTGCCGGTCCATTCCAATGTTTATATGACATTTTAGTGCCAAGCACTCCTGTTTCTACACCCCCGGCGGGAGTCTCTACTTTCGTATTTTTGAATTTATAATCCTCAAGTCCAACTCGCCAGACATCATCATAACCAAAAGCAATAGAGTCCTCTGATTCATGAGTTATTTTCAATTTATTCACCTTGGTGTTTATTATTCTTGCTGCCTCTCGTTTGTTTATAACTAAATATATAATTGAGGGTTCTGCTCCACGTGGTTTCCATTCTCCCATAATCCTAAATATCTATTCTGAACCCATATATCTTACGCCTTCACTCCGCTACGTTATAAGTTGATATTAGCTACTGAACAGCATACCGTATTTATAAAATCCTGTGCCAGATACGCGCCCTCTATCTTGCACAGCCACATCTACCAACTCTGAAATAGGAACCAGTGTTTCGCTGTCTTCGGTTAGAGCT
>OBKM01001201.1_pt1 | contig 10850 bp, 8 predicted proteins | sample 1519691 | NCBI WGS metagenome assembly OBKM01 (sample SAMEA37050418, study PRJEB22526) | metagenome | biome: saline pan; feature: lake; material: water | place: Egypt | collected 2015 | depth 0.5 m
TCGATCCGTTTTCGTGTATTAGTCTCCGAACGTTCCGTCTCCGCATCCGACCGCACAGCCTGATCTCGCCGGCCGTACGGGGCGTCTCGTGTACCGGGGTTTTTCCGGCCCGCAGGCGAACGGAGGCCATGTCACAGCCAACCGATCGGAACCGGCTCGATGCGGAGCCGAGCCCGTACCTACAACAGCACGCCGACAACCCGGTCAACTGGCAGCCGTGGGGTGAGGAGGCGTTCGAGTTGGCGCGGGAACACAACGTCCCGGTGTTCGTCTCAATCGGGTACTCGTCGTGTCACTGGTGTCACGTGATGGCCGAGGAGAGCTTCGAGGACGAGGAGACGGCAGCGCTGCTCAACGAGTCGTTCGTCCCGGTGAAAGTTGACCGCGAGGAGCGCCCGGACGTGGACAGCACGTTCATGACGGTGTCACAGCTTGTCACCGGTGGCGGAGGCTGGCCCCTCTCGGCGTGGTGTACGCCGGAGGGGAAGCCGTTCTACGTTGGCACGTACTTCCCACCGGAGTCGCGCGGAAACCGACCGTCGTTTCCAGGACTCTGTCGTCGGATTGCCGATTCGTGGAGCGACCCGGAACAGCGCGCGGAGATGGAGAACAGAGCAGCGCAGTGGACGACAAGCGCTCGCGACGAACTGGAATCGACACCCGAGCCCACATCCGAGTCCGTCGAACCGGGGTTGCTCGACGAGGCCGCCGCGGCCGCAATGCGAAGCACCGACGGTGAACACGGCGGGTTCGGGACGAGCGGCCCGAAATTTCCGATGCCGGGACGAGTTGACCTCCTGTTGCGGGCGGCGGATCGAAGCGGCAACGCCGACTTCCTCGACGCAGCGACACGCACGCTAAACGGGATGGCGTCCGGTGGGATGTACGACCAGATCGGCGGCGGGTTCCACCGATACGCTGTCGACCGCTCGTGGACCATCCCACACTTCGAGAAGATGCTGTACGATAACGCCGAGCTACCGATGGTGTACCTCGACGCCTTTCGGCTCACGGGCACACAGAGATACGCTCAGATCGCGTCTGAGTCCCTGACATTCCTCGAACGGGAGCTTCGTCACCCCGACGGCGGGTTCTTTAGCACCCTCGACGCGCGGAGTCGTCAACCCGCCGGACGCGCCGGCGACGACCCGGACGAGCGGGTCGAGGGAGCGTTCTACGCGTGGACGCCCGCAGAAGTCGACGCCGTGCTCGACGAGCCCGCGGCGTCGATGGCGCGAGCACGGTACGGAATCCGGTCTGGCGGGAACTTCGAGCGCGGGACGACGATACCGACGCTCGCCGCCGACATCGACTCCCTTGCGGAGGAACACGACTGCTCGACAGAAGCCGCGGAGGAGACGCTGGCCGAGGCGCGCTCCCGCTTGTTTGACGCCCGCGAGAATCGCCCCCGGCCACCCCGCGACGAAAAGGTGCTGGCCGCTTGGAACGGTCGAGCGATATCTGCGTTTGCGGCCGCGGGGCCGGTCCTCGGCGAGTCGTACACCGACCTCGCCGCCGACGCGCTCGCGTTCTGTCGAGAGCACCTGTACGACGCGGAGACAGGCCGACTCGACAGGCGGTGGATCGACGGCGAGGTTGCCGGTCCGGGCTACCTCGACGACCACGCGTTCCTCGCGCGCGGCGCGTTCGACGTGTACGCCGCCACCGGAGATGTTGACGCGCTGGCGTTCGCAATGGACGTTGCTGACGAGCTAGTGGCAGAGTTCTACGACGGGGACGCCGGAACGATCTATTTCACTCGGGATCCCGAGGACGGACCGGCCGACGGCACCGGTGATACCGGCAACAGCCGTGGCGGCGATCCGACGCTGTTCGCGCGCCCACAGGAGTTCGCCGACCGATCGACACCTTCCAGTCTCGGCGTCGCCGCCGACACGCTCGCGGTCCTCGACGGGTTCCGACCCGACGACCGGTTCCGGTCGGTCGCGGAGTCGGTTGTCCGAACCCACAGTGACCGAATTCGAGCGAGCCCGCTCGAACACGTGTCGCTGGTGCGGGCTGCCGAACGGGTCGAGTCAGGGGGCGTCGAGGTGACCATCGCGGCCGACGCCGTCCCGGACGAGTGGCGGGCGACACTCGCGGAGCGGTATCTGCCCGGCGCGGTGGTCGCGCCTCGACCCCCGACCGACGAGGGACTCGCCGAGTGGCTCGACCGGCTCGATCTCTCGGCGACGCCGCCGATTTGGAAGGGACGGGACGCGAAGGACGACGCGCCGACCGTCTACGTCTGTGAGGGGTTCACCTGCTCACCGCCGCGGACGGATATCGCCGCCGCGCTCTCGTGGCTCGATGACCGCCCGTGAACACCTGGCACCCGTGGTAGGCTGCGGCGTTTTTATACCGTGACCCAGTAGAGCCAGCTATGTATGACTTCGTCGTCGTCGGTGCCGGGCCTCCGGGGTCGCGGTTCGCCCGGCGCGCCGCCGAGGCCGGGTACGACGTGGTTGTCTTCGAGAAGGGAGAGGTCGGGACGCCGCTCGCCTGCTCCGGACACGTCTCGACCGACATCTGGAGCTACGTCCCAACGGACGCGAGGACGGACCTGCTTCAAAACCGGGTGTTCGGCGCGCGCTTCCATGTCGGCGGACCAGGCTCTTCCCCCTATCACTTTTATAAACCGAACCCGGTCTCGAACGTTATCGACCGGGTCGGACTCGACCGAACGCTGGCGAGGTGTGCGCGTGACGCGGGCGCCGAGTTACGGGAGGGGCACACGGTTACGGGAGTCGACGAGTGCCAGGATCGGGTCGTCGTCGAGGTCAGCGTTGCCGACGGCGGGTCCGAAACCGTCGAGGCGCGGATGGTGGCTGGCTGTGACGGTCCGACCTCACGGGTCCGCCGAGCGGTCGGGATCGACGAACCGGAGGAGATCCTTCACGGGGTGCTCGCGTTCGATCCGGAGCCCGACGATCAAAATTACGTTGATGTCCATCTCACTGCCCCGCGCTTCTTCGCGTGGCGGATCCCACGCGGTGACGCCGGCGTCGAGTACGGACTTGCCGCACCGCCGGGCGACGACGTGTCGACTCGATTCGACCGACTCACCGACGGATACGAGGCTGAGACACAACGGTTCTGTTCGGGGGCAATACCGATCGGACCGCCTGAGGCAGTATCGACGGACCGAGTGTTCCTGATCGGCGACGCCGCCGCCCAGACGAAACCGTTCACCGGGGGTGGCATACTCTACGGGATGCGGGCCGCGGACATCGCGGCGACGACAATCGACCCCACCGATCCCGAAACGCTCACCGACTACGAGACCGGATGGCGCGGCGAGTTGGGAACCGAGATCCGACTCGGGACGATGATCCGGGCGTGTTACTCGCTACCGGAACCAATCCAGCAAGTCGGACTTCGCGCGTTGTCCGGTGAGATCGGCGTCCACATGGACGAGCCGTCGTCGTTCTTCTCGCGAGAACACCTTAAAACGCTGTTCTCCTGACCGTTCTGGTGTGTCAGCCGTACGAGTTCGTAGCGACTACTCGTCGATCACGGTCGCAAACGAGACGTTCTCCCGAACGCTGGTGATCTTCACGGTTACCTCGTCACCGAGTTCGGCGTCGGGGACGATGACGACGTACCCTCGCTCTATCTTCGCGATTCCGTCACCCTTGTCGCCAAGCGTCTCGATGGTGACGTCACGGATCTCGCCCTCTGAGACGGGCGGTCCCGAGGCAGGAGATGCCGCGGTTGGCCCGTCACCGCGCGTGCTCGGGCGGCGTTCACTCGCCGGACTGGGTTCGGCGGCCCCGCCGTCTGTCCCCGTCTCGCTTTCTTCCCGGTCGATCACTGCGACTCGATACGTCTCGCCGGGAATCACAGTCCCGTGTTCGATCTCTCGTTTCGGAACGGACACCACGTATCCGCCGTCGCCGTCGGGTTCCAGTTCCGCAGTAAACAGACACGTCAACGAATCGGTTACCTCGACCATGCCGGCCATTCGAGGTACCACAATGAAAAACTCCCTATCTGTTCCCACCACTCCCCACGCCGATTGTCAAACGACGGATAAAACCGGTGGGAAGGACCCGCCCGAACGGCAAGCGTATTGGTGGAGTTAGGCCACACACTCCCGTAGTGGCCTCACCACACCGGCCTGAGCCTTTTTGAAGCGAACATAAACGCTTACCCTGATCGAATGAACGACTCGATATGAGCCGTAACTACGACTCGCTTCACGATCCGAACGCGGAGTACACGATGCGGGAACTCTCGTCGGAGACGATGGGCGTGACCGGAACGCGCGGCGGCGGACGCGACGTAACAATCACAGATGTCCAGACGACGATGGTCGACGGAAACTTCCCGTGGACCCTCGTGCGGGTATACACCGACGCGGGCGTCGTCGGGACCGGAGAGGCGTACTGGGGGGCCGGCGTCCCGGAACTCATCGAACGGATGAAGCCGTTCGTCGTCGGCGAGAACCCGCTGGATATCGACCGGCTGTACGAACACCTCATCCAGAAGATGTCCGGCGAGGGGTCGGTCGAAGGCGTGACCGTGACCGCCATCTCGGGTATCGAGGTGGCCCTCCACGACCTTGCCGGCAAGATCCTCGATGTCCCGGCCTACCAGCTGCTCGGCGGAAAGTACCGCGACGAGATGCGTGTCTACTGTGACTGTCACACCGAGGAGGAGGCCGATCCGGAGGCGTGTGCCGATGAGGCCGAACGGGTCGTCGACGAACTCGGCTACGACGCGTTAAAGTTCGATCTCGACGTTCCGTCAGGACTCGAAAAGGACCGTGCGAACCGCCATCTACGCCCCGGCGAGATCCGTCACAAAGCGGAGATCGTGGAAGCGGTGACCGAGCGGGTGAAAGACAAGGCGGACGTATCCTTCGACTGTCACTGGACGTTCTCCGGCGGCTCCGCGAAGCGGCTTGCGGACGCCATCGAGGAGTACGATGTCTGGTGGCTGGAAGACCCCGTCCCGCCGGAGAACCTCGAAGTACAGGAGGAAGTGACGAAGTCGACGACTACACCGATCGCGGTCGGCGAAAACCGGTACCGCGTCACGGAGCTGCGACGACTCATCGAAAACCAGGCGGTCGACATCGTCGCGCCCGACCTCCCGAAGGTCGGCGGAATGCGTGAGACGCGGAAGATCGCGGATGTCGCGAACCAGTACTACATCCCGGTCGCGATGCACAACGTCGCCTCGCCGGTCGCGACGATGGCCGCCGCACACGTCGGGGCATCCATTCCGAACTCGCTGGCCGTCGAGTACCACTCCTACGAACTCGGCTGGTGGTCGGACCTCGTTGAGGAGGAAGTCATCGAGGACGGCTACATCGAGGTTCCAGAGGAGCCGGGTCTCGGCGTGACCCTCGACATGGACACCGTCGAAGAGCACATGGTCGACGGCGAGACGTTGTTCGATTAAGCGGACAGAACCAAGACGCACGCGTCTCAAGTCCTGTTATCCGGCTGGTCAAACCCTGAAGTGACCCAGCGACTTGCCGGCACCTCCCGTTTGACTGGCAATTTTTAACTTGTTGTTTGTTTATTTAGGAAAAATTAAGTTAACAACCAGCAACATCTGCCCCATGTCGTCAGAACAAGAGGTTTGGGGTCTCGTAGTAGACAGATCGGGAACTCCGTTGAGCGGGCGCGTCGTGGTGGGGCGGAGGGGCGGAGAATCGGGGCCATCAGGACACTGGGTCACCGACGAGGACGGAGGGTTCCGGCTCGTCGCCGACGGCGGATCGACGATCGACCCCGGCGATGTCGACTTTACCGTTCGCGATCCGATGCGGGGCGGAACAACAACCCCCGTCGACGGGCGTCGGATCCTAGAGGACGGCGAGAAGCGAACCGTCGAACTCACCGTCATCTCGGCGAGCACCCCGATTCACGGGGGCGTTGAACACCGGGGAATGAACGACGCGGCGACGACGCGAGTTGGTCGGGTCCGGAGCCACCGGTTCTGTAACCAGTTCCCCGAACTACCCGTCTACGACCGATCCGACGAGTTTCTCCGGTCGCTGGGTGACAGCGAGGTGACCGCTGACGGGCACCGCGACGGTCCGATGATGGAACCCGCCGATGACCCCGTAGGGGATGCCGAAACGCCCGCCGCGTACGGACTGTTCGGCCAGTTCATCGACCACGACATCACGTTCGACCCGACGTCCGACATCGACCGACAGAACGACCCGGCAGCGTTGCGGAACTTTCGGACGCCCGCGCTGGACCTCGACGCGCTGTACCGGACCGGCCCAGGGGTCACCCCGTTCCTGTTCGATCAGGAACACCCGGAAGAGGCACACCTCCTCACGGGATCGGCCGTCGCGCCCGACACCGACTCCGGAGGGCTGTCCGGACTCCCGGGTACCGACCTCCAGCGCAATCAACAGGGGGTCGCGCTCATCGGTGACCCGCGAAACGACGAGAACGTGTTGATCGCCCAGCTCCACCTCGCGTTCGTCAACTTCCACAACCGCGTCGTCGACTACTTGGAGACGCCGGAGGGAAGCGCGCTCCGTGGAGACGACGAACCGCTCCACGAGGCGGCACAGCGGCTCGTCAGGTGGCACTATCAGTGGGTCGTCCGACACGACTTTCTCACGCGGGTGTGTGACACGTATATTCTCGAAGATATCGAGGAGAACGGACGACGGTTCTTCATCCCGCCGGAAAAGGACGTGGCCATCCCGGTTGAGTTCGCCGGGGCCGGATTTCGGTTCGGTCACTCGCTTATCCGACACGAGTTCGAAATCAACGAGGAGTCCGGGAATGTCCGGCTGTTCCCGGATCCTACTGGCGACGGCCCGAACCTCCGTGGCGGTCGGCCGGTGCCAAGCCACCTCGTCGTCGACTGGACGCGGCTGCTCGACACGGGTGACGGCGACTACCAGTCCGCGCGGAAGATCATGCCGTTTCTCGCGCCGACACTGTTCCAGCTCCCGATGGATGGGGAAGACTCACTCGCCATGCGGAACTTCCAGCGCGGGCGGGCGTTGGGGTTGCCTTCGGGGCAAGATGTCGCCGCACGAATGGGGATCGACCCGATCCGCAACGAGGGGTTCGGGGACGACGCGCCGATCATGAACGCCCTTCGAAAACACGGCCGCGGCGCGGACGGCCACGCCCCACTGTGGTACTACGTCCTCGATGAGGCGCGGTACCAGAACGACGGCGAACGACTCGGCGCGGTCGGCACCCGGATCGTCGCGGAGACGCTGATAGGTCTCATCGAATCGGACGAGGCCGCGTACCCGAACGCAGCACCGGACGGGTGGGAGCCGAGCCTGCCGCAGCTTACCGAGACGGAGGGGTACACCCTTGCCGACATCGTCGCCTTCGGCGAGGAGGGCACCCCTGATGGGCTCGTTATCGACGCCATCGATCCGGGGCCGGACGGGGCGGGAGGGGACCCGCTTGACGAGTCGGTAACCCTCCGGAATATGGCCAGCGAGGCCGTCGATCTCACCGGGTACGTGATCGACCTGAGCGGTGGTCAACAGGACGCGCTGCCGTCGACCGTGCTGGATCCGGATGGAACACTGACGATCCACGTCGGCTCCGGAACCGACACCAACACCGACTACTATCTCGGACGGGAGCGAGCCGCGCTCAACGACGCCGGCGATACGGTGACGCTTCTCGATCCGGACGGCGTGGTCAGCACCCGGCGAGTGTACACCTGAGCTTACGCGGCGTCCACGATATCGGTCACCTCGGCGACCTCGATTCCGCGGGCGTCGAACTCACGTTCGATCGCCGTCGCTCGCGGCGCAATCGCGTCCGGTTCGTGGCTGTCGGTTCCCACGGTCATCGAAACGTCGTGTGCTGTTAGAACGTCGAGGAACGCCGGCGACGGGTGGAACTCCCCGTAGTCGTCGAGGAGCCGACCCGCGTTGATCTCGGGAACCGTCCGTGAGTCCGTGAACGCGTCGGCGACACGTTCGTACTGCTCGACGGTTGCGAACCCGCGGAGATGCGGGTTGCGCTCGACGAGGTCGGGATGAGCAGCGATCGTAAACAGTTCGGAGTCGATCAGCGCGACGAGCTTCTCGAAGTACCGATCGACGAGCTCCCGGCGTTCAGTCTCGGACTTTCCGGCAAAGTACGATCGTGCGTGGACGTTTACACCGTCGAGCTCGTGAACGCTCCCGACAGCGTAGTCGAACCCAGCGTCGTCGAGGAACGAACGGATCTCCGCCTCCTGATCTGGGTGATAATCCATTTCAACGGCGTCGAACACGCGGATGTCCGTCTCCTCACGGATCCGTTCGATCGCGGTTCGTCTGCGCTCGTACGTCATATCGAGGTTAAACCCGAGTGAGCGCTTGGACCGCCGTGCGCTCTCGTCCGTCGAGACATTACAGTGGTCGGCGATGCCGATCCCATCGAGACCGGCAGTAGTGGCGGCGTCCACCATCCCTTCGAGAAACGACCCGTCAGAATAGGTCGTGTGGACGTGGTAGTCGTACATGCCACTCTACAGAACAGCCGACTACTCGAACGTTCGGATTGTGTGTTCGTCACGGCCCGATCGACACGAACCTTTACTCTGTATGCCGTGGTATCAGTTCACGAATGACACGAGATTACGGCGGCGGAACTGACGACACTACCGATCCGGACACTCAGAAGCGACCCCGCAGGGAGTACACCATCGACCATCACCTCTCGGACGCCGAGCGCAACGTTCACCGAGTTTGGGACAGATCGCTCGACCCGGTCTTGACCGTCGCGGACGGCGACGTTGTCAGGTTCGAATGCCGAGACGCGGTCGATCGCCAACTGGATGTCGAGTCTACCGCCGAGGAGTTCGCGGACGTGAGCTTCGATCCGGTCCATCCGCTCACCGGTCCGGTCGCCGTCGAGGGCGCGGAGCCGGGAGATGTCCTCCAGGTGGACCTCCTCGATTTTCAGCACAAGGGATGGGGGTACACCGGATACATGCCGGGCGAGATGGGGCTCGGACTGCTCCCTGAGGAGTTTCCCGACGCGGACGTCCATATCTGGGATCTCCAAGGCGACGTAGGCCACTTCGTGAACGGGATCGAGGTCCCGCTCGACCCGTTCCCGGGCGTCATCGGCGTCGCGCCGGGCGAGGCGGGCGAACACGACACGCTTCCGCCGTACTCGACCGGTGGGAACATGGACGTGAAACACATGACTGCCGGCTCGACGGTGTATCTCCCGGTCGAGGTCGCGGGCGGGCTGTTCTCGACGGCGGACTGTCACGCCGCGCAGGGCGACGGCGAGGTATGCGTTACCGGGATCGAGGCCCCGATGTTCGTCACCGCGCGGCTCTCCGTTCGGGAGGACATGGAGATCGAACAGCCGCAGTTCGAGACGACTGGGCCGTTCACCCCGACCGGCCACGACGAACCGATGTACGGGACGACCGGGATCGCGGACGACCTGATGGAGGCGACGAAGCTGGCGACAAAACACATGATCGAACACCTCGCGACGGAACGTGACCTGACGCGCGGCGAGGCGTACATCCTCTGTTCGGCCGCGATGGACCTGAAGATCAGCGAGGTCGTCGACGCGCCGAATTGGACCGTCTCGGCGTACATCCCGGAGAGCATCTTCCCAGAGAACTGACGAATGCTCACCGGTCGGTCGGTCCCGCGGCGCTACTCCTCACGTTCCGATCGCAGCCGATCCGCGATCGCCGCCCCGGCCGCCTCCGGATCCGGACGCTCGATCCGTACCTCGTCGCCGAGGGAGAGTGTGCCCGGTTCGATTACGTCACAACAGAGCCCCCCGCGATTCTGGAGTGCGCTCGCGAGTCCGTCCTCGCCGGCGAGCGACTCGACGTGTGCGCAGGGAGGTCGACGGCGAGTGGGTCGGAGGAGCGCTGTCCCGACCCGCACGCTCGCGTCGAGCAGGTCGTCCATCCCAGTCCCGAACCCGTCCACGACGATATTTCGCCGGTGGCGGCCGTCGGAGACATCGATCCCCGTCTCCTCGCGAACGCTGGCTATCGCCTCGGCAGCGACCAGCGTGACCGCACAGGCATCGAGTTGGAAGTGGCCGTCGCCGCGTTGATACCGGTCGCCGATGATCCCGCCGTCAACGACGTCGACTGAGCCCCGGTGTTCCGGATCCGCACCACTCTCGGGGGCGACAAACAGCGCCGTGACCGTCCCGCTCGGCGTCTTCATAGTAGCTCCTTCCCGCTGAGAGGGTAAATCGGTGCCGCCGGCTCGTTTCCGGGTCAGGAGCGATCCTCGGGATCACCTAACAGCGCCGCGTTCGTCGGCTTCAGCCACTCACGGTGCGCGTAGTAGACAGCCGCGATCGGCGGGGCGAACAGCGCGACCAGCGCGTAAAGCCACTTAAAAAGGCCGAAGTCGGCGATGCCACGCTCGCCAAGCGAGAGCGCGTCGAGCAGGATCGTCGCGGTCGCGAGCGGCGCGAGAACGTACGCGTGGGTGAATCCAACGGCAGCACCCGCCGGAGTGCCGGCCTCCAACAGGGTCCATTCGAGCGCGTACAGAGCGGTCCATCCGGCGACGGTGACCGCGAGTACGCGGAGCCACGGCCCGTTAAACCGGCGGTCGGGAGCATCATCTCCCCGGGCGGCTGTTGCGTGTGTGCTCACGGTCTCCGTCGGAGTCGTATGCTATTGAAAGCCGTGATGCCGGCGGCGACCCGGCTGGGGCCGGCTCCTGACAATCCTCGCTGCCAGAGGGGATCTCGAACGGAACTGTCGGTCAATTGGGCACGGGATTTTAAACGACAGCGGGAGTAGGTCTCGCAATACGTTGGAGTAGTTGTTTATAAGTGGATTGGTGGTGTTGCTGGCGGCGATTTATATATGGGTGGTGCTGTGGTGACCGCTTCCACATCTCCAGCTGT
>OBKM01001202.1_pt1 | contig 10843 bp, 12 predicted proteins | sample 1519691 | NCBI WGS metagenome assembly OBKM01 (sample SAMEA37050418, study PRJEB22526) | metagenome | biome: saline pan; feature: lake; material: water | place: Egypt | collected 2015 | depth 0.5 m
CCATCCTCTGGGAACTGATTTCGAGAGCGGTCGCAAAAGCGTTACTGCGAGACAAGTGAGAGGTTAGGGAAGCCAGACCAAGCCAGGTCTCGGAACCGGCATCGGAGTCGATCGAACGAGCCGGCGTCGTGGCCCCGACCGGTCTCTTCAGGCTCGGAACCGACGCGTGGTGACGTTGTGCCGACGGCCGGTCTCCCTGCGAGAGAATCGTTCGGAGCGTATTAGTGCCGGCTGTGTAATGTAACCGATATGAACGACCCGGACGGAGCTGACCCGGACTGGAGTCGCCGGACGCTGCTGGGGAGTCTGGGAGCCACGGCGGTCACTCTCTCGGGCTGTCTCGGGGACGACGATGACGCGGCGCCAGACGATTCGGGCCCAGACACTGGCCCCGGTGAGGACGACCCAAACGGCGAGGGTGAGGACGAAGCCGAGAACGGGGACGAAGATGCCGACGGGAGTGAGGGTGAAGACGAGGACGAGGCGGATCCGGCGGAGCTCGAAGATCGGGCCCGGACGTTCGTCGAGCGGATCGCCGACGGCGACGTCGAGGCGGCCTACGAGCTCACCGACGAGGAGTTCGCCAGTGAGGTTCCCCCGGAGGAGCTCGCGGCCCTCTGGGAAACGGAGTTCGACGAGGCAGGCCCTTTCCAGGGGTTCCGATCTGTCGAGTACCGCGGCGAAAACGAGGCCGGTCGCGACGTCGTCGTCGCCTACGGCCGGTTCCCCGAGATCGAGGTCGAGCTCCAGTTTGGCTTCGAGGACGGAGAGATCGGCGGCTTTCGGTTCTTCCCGTCGGCAGAGTGGACGCCACCGGCCTACGTCGACCAGGCGGCGTTCACCGAGTCGGAGGTCAGCCTCGACGGGCCAGGTGCCTGTGAGCTCCCGGGGACGCTCACCGTGCCCGACGACGAGGGGACGGAGGAAGTGCCGGGTGTGGTCCTCGTCCACGGCAGCGGAGACCAGGACCGCGACCAGACCGTCGGCCCCAACCGGACGTTCCGGGAGCTCGCGGAGGGACTCGCGTCCCGGGGAGTCGCGGCGCTTCGGTACGACAAGCGGACGATTGCGTGTGCCGTCGACAGGACGACGGCGACAGTCGACGATATCGTCACCGACGACGCCGTCAGGGCGGTCGAGCGGCTCCAGCAGGACGATCGGATCTCCGAGGTATACGTCGCCGGCCACAGCCTCGGCGGTCGCCTGGCGCCCCGCGTGGCCGCGCGGTCTGAGGCCGACGGACTCGTCTTGCTGGCGCCGGCCGCCGAGCCGGCGTACGATGCGATCGTCCGTCAGCAACGACACGTCCTCGAACTCGACGGCGAGCTCACCGAACGCGAGGAGGACGCACTCGCGGAGGTCGAGCGACTCGCCGACCGCATCGAACGGCTGGAGATCGACGACGACGAGATCCTCGAGATCGCCGACGGGCGCGGACGGCCGTTCTGGGAGACGCTCCAGGCGGTCGACGGTCCCGGACAGGCGGCCGAGCTCGACGTGCCGACGCTGCTGGTCCAGGGCGGACGGGACTATCTCGTGACCGTCACGGACGACCTGCCCCGCTGGGAGGCCGCGATCGGTGACGATCCCGACACGACGATCGAGGTCCTCGACGATCTGAACCACCGGTTCCAGCCCGGCGATCGATCGGCCGATCCAAACGAGTGGTTCCAGGCGGAGAATCCCGTCGACGAGCGCGTGATCACGCAGGTCGCCGAGTTCGTGTTCGCCGAGCGTGATCGGGACGGAACTGTCGGGGCGTAGGGTGGGTTCGACTGGGTGAACGAACTGCCTCGACGTATTGGTCAATATACAGCCGACAGTAACGATCTCGGGGTCTTGACGAGACGTGCACGCGATTCGCCCTCGCGGGAACCCGGCGGGATTTTCTCGCTGCCAGAGATACGTATCAGATCGTATTTAGGTTCGCCAAGACAACGAGCTACAAGCGTATGAGACGGCCCCCAACGGCGGTGAACCGTATCGTCGCAACAGCACTCGACTCCGCCGTCGAGGACTGTTCCGTGCCCGAGGAGGGTGCCATAGCAGATACGTACCTCCTCACGCTCGCGGACGGGACGCGGGTCGTCTGCAAACTCGGCGGGGAGAGCGTCTGGACAGAAGATGTCGTCGAGCCGTGCGTCCTTCGTCTGGTTCGCCGCGAGACGAGCCTATCAGTCCCGGACGTTCTTGCGTCGGGACTGATCGAGGGTACCAGTGGTCCAAAGCGGTGGGGGTTGTACGAGTTCTGTCCGGGGACTGTTCCAGACGTACGTACGGTGGCAACGTACGAGCAGGTCGTCAGCGAGGCCGGAGCTGCGCTCGCCCGTCTCCACACCGCATTCAGCTTCGAGCAGATCGGTGGGTTCGTCAGAGATGACCAGAACGATCTCGATCTCGTCGAGCCCACCGACTGGAATCTGCGTGGATCACCGATCGTTGACCGGGTGTCGACTGCCGTCACTAGCCAACAGTTGCGCAGGCCGGTTCTGGCACACGGCGATTATCGTCCCGGGAATCTGCTCGTCGACGATGGTTCGATCACCGCAATCCTCGACTGGGCAAACAGCCACGTGACGTCCGCGGGCTATTCGCTGGCACGGGCCGAGACGCGGTTCGTTGATGTCCCCCCTGTCGCGGCGAAGCACCGACTCCGGCGTGCATTCCGTGATGGATACAGACGCCACGCGTCGATCCCGTCCTCGTATACCGAGGCGGTTCGGTTCTATCGAGCCCTGTGGGTTGCACAGTCGTGTGTGAACGTCTGCAAGGTCGCACGAACTGAGAGAGGGCGGATGCAGCTCTCCCGTCAGCTTCGCAACTGGTTCACCGACGACGTGCGTAGCTCACTGAACTCGTCCGGGGCGATAGCCAGCACCGAGTCTGCCATATCTGAACTGGTCAAAAGCCTGAAACAGGGTTAAAATAGCAATCTGGCCCAACCCGCGATCAAGCGTGGATATTACAACACAGAGCGCGCCCACTGTCGTGTCGAGGCCACTGCAAGAGCTATACTGTTCGTGAGGACCGTCAAGCACGTTACGGAGATATACGTTGAGCGTGGCACCCTACAATCCGGCTACTCTCGAAGCGACGACCGAGCACGATCGACCCACCAGCGCCAACCCATCCGCAGACGCACGCCGAGAGCGACGGCAGCGTGTACAGCAACACGACCCTACCGAGTCCACTGCCCGACACCCCGAGGATGACCATCGCTCGGGCCTGTCGGAAGGCACCGTCGTCGACCACCTGTCCGCAGACAGCCTGTGTCTAGTGTGTCATGGAGTTGGTCTCAACCGATCAGCAGCGGTGTGAACTGACTGCCCACCAAACATGTTATTACGTTTTATTACATACTATTATGTATGCCAATCAGTATTGATCGGTTCGAGGACGAGCCCAACGACGTACTCGATATCAAGGAGGAAACACAGCCACATACGATTCTCACCTTTTTAGCGGCTAACGACGACCAGGCGTTCACACAGACTGAGATTCATGAAGCGACGGATGTCCCTCGGGGGAGCGTCGGTGTCGTCCTGTCGCGGTTAGAAGAGCGAGGACTGGTGCGACATCGAGGGCGGTACTGGGCAATTGCAGAAGACGAACGCCTCGCCTCGTACTCGGCACAGCAGGCTGCAAGTTCCTCCTCAACAACAGACGAGTACTATACTGAGACAGAGGAATGACAGGGCGCCCATACGCCCGTAGGACTGTAGTGAAAGGGCCAGATCTCCTGGGACCTCACGACTATCGGCCGTACGTCTGCCTGAGTTCAGAAGAGCCTCCATTTCGTGACGAAGAGGCCGTCTATGCGGTCGTCACGACCACACGCCGTTCGGCAGCAATCCCACTGGCTGGGACAGCCTTCAGGAGCGGTGGACTACCCCGCGAGAGTTACGTCAATCCGTGGGTCCTGGTCACAATCAAACACGCCGATATCGAGGGTATCGAAGGCCAGCTACCGGAAGAGGCCGTTGACAAGATCGCACGGGAGGCAGCTACTCATATTGGGGCACTGGATTGATGCCTCGAATCGGTCACTGTCTCACCTGTACTGACCGCTTTACCGATTCACGAGAATCAGTCTATGACAGGCTCCAGGTCTGTCTCTCCCGCAGCCCCGTGCACCCGGACGCGAGAAAGTCTGTATTCGTCGGATCCGCCCGCGAGCTCAGAACGCGTCGAGTGTCTGCTGTGTCTCCTCAGGCGAGTCGTCTGTGGCCTGCCGGTAGGTGAGACTCAGCCGGTTGAGCTCGCGGACCCGGTCGGGATCCGAGACCATCGACGCCGCCAGCCTCGTCGCCGCCTGGAGCTGCCGGCGCGAGAGGTGCGTGTACGCCGGGCGATCGACGTGGTCGTACCAGACGTCACCGAACAGGTTATCTAGGACGATCCGCTGGAAACAGTGATCCGCCTGCACCGGCCACGCCGCGGTCGCCTGCGCCGGAAGCACCTCCGTCGTCAGCTCGAGATACCGCTCCCGAAGAGCGTCGGCAGTCACGGGTACCGCAACGCGGCGAAGCGACGAAGGCCTGTCGGTCGGGGCCACGACTATCCCCGGTCGACGAACCGGTCCAGCCGCGCGGATCGGCCGTCGAGCTCCGCCTCGATGTCGTCGACTCGCCAGCCACGCGGCGAGAGGACACTCTCGGCCGCCCGGTAGAGCCGGTCGGCGTAGAACCCCACGTCGTAGTCGGTGCCGGACTCGTGAGCGAGACGAACTCGGGCACGCCCCTCGGCCTCGTCGTCGACGACGACGTACTCGACGTTCTGCCCGGGCGCCCGGTCGTGCCCGGCGGCTGTGTACCGTTCGAGCGCAGCTGTCGTTCGACTCTGGCGCTGGTAGGCGTCCAGTGGCTTCGACGTACGGGTCGTAACGACGAGTCGCTCCGGATCGACAGCCCCCGCCCGCAGCCGATCGAGCCACCGGGCCAGTTCCGCACAGACAGCTTCGGGATCGCGCGTCCGGTCGAACGTCTCGATAAGTGCCTCCTGGCAGTCCGCGACGAACGGGGCCGTGCTTCGCTGGCGACACTCGATGCCACGGTACTTGTACGAGCCGTCTCGGCGGCGCCCGAAGTACTTCGTCAGCGCGCCGGCCTCGCTGTCCCGCAGCGGCACGAACGCGATCCAGTCGTAGGCCGCCTCATGTTCCAGGCGAATCTCGGTCGCTTCGGTCACAGCGTCGGCCACCGCTGCCAGCGGCCGTCGTGTCTCCTCGGTCCGCGGGGTCACCCACAGGCTGTCGACGATGCCGTGGACCACCCGCCAGCCGGCCTGCTCGAGCTGGCTTTTCGCGTCCAGCAGGAGCTCGCGAGCGACGGCGTTGATCGCCTCGTGGCACTCGATCCGGCCGAACTTCGCGTTCGAGAACCCCTGGTAGCCGAAACACGACACCAGGATCCACTTCAGCGCGGCTGCCTGGCCCTCGATGGCAGTCCGTTCGTCGGGATCGTCGGTCGCCTTGAGCTGTGTTTTGAGCCGGTCGCGGGCGTCGATCAGCGGCTCAAGTACTTCCGGTAGATACCCCGGCTCGTCACAGATGCTGTAGCCCAGCCCGGGCACATCCTCTCGATCGTGACAGTCACACCGGATCGTCTCCGGGCTGATGTTTCGCGTGCAGATGATGTTTGGATACAACGAGGAGAAATCCAGCTCGTGAATATCCTCGTGAACGCCAACGTCGGGCGCGAAGGTGAATCCGCCGCGGTCGGCTGCGTGGAGCTGGCGCATCGTCTTTGAGAACTCGTGGCGCCAGCTCTGCCAGGGGACGAGCACGTCTCGATCGAGTGCCGTCCAGATCTGGATCGCCGTGAGGACGTTCCCGATCGACGCCCACGACAGCTCCTCGAGCGGCTTGCGCGACCGCGCCACGAGATCCAAACAACCCTCCAGGTTCGTCTCCGCGTAGAAGAACGTGTTCGAGCGGTCGATGACGACCCGCCCCGGGACGGTGTAGCGAGCCGGCGAGTGCCCGACCTCGCCGTAGCTCTCGTAGGTGGACTCGCCGGCGAGTTGCGTGTAGCCCGGCCGGCGGCCGAGCTGCAGTGGGTGGTCGAGCTCGGCGGCGGTCGCCGCGAGCGCCGGGACGAGGGCGGCCGTCGAGCAGACGAGCACGTCCGGATCGACCGCCGCGAGACGCTCCGCGAGCGTCTCGAGGACCGCGACAGCTTCCCCCTCGATCGGCTCGCCGTCGACTACCAGTCGTGTCACGGGCGGGTCGGGCTCACCAGGCTCCGGAAACGTGAGCTCAAGTTGCCGGAGCGGTCGGTCCGGCACCGGATCCACGTCCCGTTCGAGACAGTATCGGAACTCGGGGGAGAAATCCACGTTGAACAGCCGGTACGTGCCCGGCCGCCCGGTCCGCCGGATCCACCCGGCGACGGGCTGTACCCGGTCGATCGACCGGATATCAAGCCGGAGCACTCGCGTGGGCTCCTGGCGAAACGACGGCCGCCAGGACTCCCACTCAGTCGCCACGACGTCCTGGTGTGGCGTGGTCGATGTCGCGAGTTCGGACAGCGACGCCTCGTCGGCGTGGACGTAGATCGTCGGGGTGTAATCCTCGACCTCGGTCGTCTCGATCCCGTCCGGTGTGGCGTGCCACTCGCGGACGGCGTCGTCGCCGAACTCAATCGTGAACGCCATTCTCGGAGCTTCCGTCGTCTGGGTCTGTCGTCTCTGCCGCGTGTCGGTCGGCTCTCTGCTCGCGCAACGCCGCCAGCTCCCGTTCGTGGGCGAGGAGCATCGAGACGAGCAACGGGATCGTCGGATCCGGATGGTTCAGGTAGCCAGCCGCGTGGGCGTAGGTCCGGCCGTGCTCGAACAGTCGGTCGAAGTGCTGTTGCTCGCGTGCCCGGAGGCCGCGTCGGTACGCGTGCCACTCGTCTTCGATCGTGGAGAGCCGGTCTCGGTAGGTCGGATTAGTGCGCCCCACGGGCAGACACCTCCGGCTGTGCTGGCGTCGCGGTGTCGTAGATTGGCTGTCGAGCCGTGATGACCCGCTCCCAGAACGCGAGTGTCGTCTGGACCGTCTCGCCCCCGTCGACAGAGTAGACGAGCGTCTCGCTGTCTGCGGACTCGAAGCGGGGACCGAACGGCGTCGCGGTACAGCGCAGCGTCCGTGTCGCCGCCTGCGCGAGCGGCTGGCTGAACGCATCAGCCGTCTGGCGGGTCACGAGAACGGGAACCTCACGCCGGCGTGCGACCCCAGCGAGTGCGGCCACCCCCGAGGCTAGCATCTCCCGCCCCTCGTCGGCGAGCAGATTCTCGTCCCGGTAGAATTGGTCGAGGGCGGGCACGACGACGAGGCTCGTCTGCTCGGAACACAGCCGTGGCAGTTCCCGGAGACAGTCGAGATGCTGGAAGGGGGTGAACGCCCGCGTGACCCGGAGGCGATCGAGAATCCGATCGGAGGGGGCGATCTCGACGAGCGGGTCGGTTCGTGCCTGCTGCCCGGTGTCGACCCAGTAGCCCGTCCCGCCCGTGCGCAGGACGTGATCGACGACGAGCGCGTGGATCGCCCGGGGAGTGTCCCGATCGGTCTCGAGGAGGGTGACTCCTGGGGCTAGCTCTGGCAGTGCTGGCGTCGCCCGCGGCGCGGTCGGCGGTGTGGTCTGTGCCATACCCGGCCAGTCACGACACAGTGGGTTAACTAAGAGGGCGGGGCTTCCGGGTTTCTGGGTCGCATCAACCGGTGTCGATCGGGGATCTCCGTACGCTCGACCGTCGGTATTTTGAAGGAGTCGTATTGGAACGCGGGGAGTCACCGGCGACGACCGGCTCGAGACGGCGAGACAGGATGCGTTGTCGGTACTCGGCTAGTTCGTCATCGTCGAGACGTCTTGCCAGGAGAGCCGATCCCGCGAGGAGCGACTCCGGCAACTACTTCACGCCGATGCAGTGTCTCCCGTCGGTGGCTGGGGTGTCATCGCTCAGGCCTAGCTTCTGTATATATCACGTTCCCATCCGGGAGCGCCACTGCCGTCCCAAAGAGGGCCATTTGTTGCCAACTAAAACGAGCTCCAGATCCTCGTTGGTCAGGGTCCGGGATCGTGAACAGCCGTTTCCCCGGGACACCACTGGCCGGCGTCTCTGGGATATCGGTGCAGAGTATCGTTTTCGGTGTCCACGCAAGCGCTCGGCTATGACCGTCCGAGAGCGTCGACTCGATCGATTGTCTTCTCCAGTTCGGTCGCGTACTGGCCACCGAACAGGTGGACGTGGATCAAGAGCGGATACAGCCGGTAGACAAACCGTCGACGATCGAAGAAACCCGGATCGATCCCGCGAACGCGATCGTAGCGCTCGAGGAATGCTTCACCCACCCCGGTCCAGTCCGCGTAGACGAGCTCGATCTCCGGATCGGCGTAGTAACACGCCGGATCCAGAAACGCGACCACCCGATCGCCGTCCGCGAGCACGTTCGTCCGCCAGACGTCCCCGTGGATCAGCCCCGGCCGAGTGCGACCCGATAGCAGTCGTTCGATCGTGTCGTAGGTCTCCCGGAGCCGATCGGCACGGACGGGATCGATCGTGCCTGCCGACAGCGCCAACTCTATGACGTGTTCGAGTCGGTGGTCGGGGTAGAACCGGCTCCAGCTGTCGGTCCACGGATTGAGTTGGTCGATCGGACCGGTGAGGGTATCGAACGGAAATCCGAACGCATCGGCAGACTGGTCGTGCAAAGCCCCGAGTCGATCGGCGGCATCGCGCTCGACCGCCGGCGTCAGCTCCGAGCTCCCCTCGACGAACGCTATCAGCAGCAGGTCGTCGCTCGCGTGGTAGACATCCGGAACCGTACCCCTGGTCGGCGAGGTACTCGAGCATCCGAGCCTCGACCGACAGCGGCGTTTCGCCGGTCTTTGCGACAATCGTCCGGCCGTCGTGGAGGTCGATCCGCTCAACCGTCCCGATCATCCCCCCGTCGAGTTCGGTCACGGCGTCGATCTCGGAGCCGGTGACCGCAGTGACGGTCGATCGCTGGGGGTCGTTCACAGTCGGATCTGTCGATACCTGCTATTCAATCTCGCGCTCGCGGATCGACGGCTTCGGCACTCACAGGGTTCTTTCGGGTCGGCCAGCGGTGCTGTATTTCCCCTCGCCACCGGGCGTGATCTATTCGTAATCGTTGGAAGCTAGTGCTGGTCGACTGCTGGACTCACGCGCTGCGCCGTACTCGGACGTTCTGACCGCGACTGACGGGATCACAACGGATCGTCCGAGATAGCCGAGAGGGCAACTCAGACACGAAGGGCCGATTCGTACGTCCGGGCGGTAGAACTCAGGAGCCGGCGTCCTCGGAGTGTGCGAGTCCCGATTCTGTATCGGAACGGATGCGGAGTCCGTACGCCACCAGCCCGCCACAGAGTCCTGGTATCAGAGCCAGCGTGGTGAGCAAAAAGCCTACGAGGGTAGCTCCGACGAGAGTGGCCAGTCCCTCGACGACCAGCGTCTCGACGGCGGCTACCGACGGATCCGCGAGCGTCGACGCCAGCCACTCCATGGCCGCGAGCGGAACGCGGAGGACGTTCGGAAGCGCAACGAAAAACAGAATACCGAGGGCAGTCAGCCCTCCGGCGGCTGTGCCGGCGGTGACCACCGCGTCGGACTGGTCGGTCCGCCTGATCGCTCCGGCGAAGAGACCGGCGACGAACGGCGGGAGCACCCAGACGAGTACCGCGACCGGCATGAACCGGCCAGCTAGCGCGTCGAACAACGCACTCCCGAACCCGAACCACAGAGCTCCGGCGACAACGAGCCCGACGACCCCACCGATGACCACCGCACGGTTGAGATACTGGCGTTCGATCATTGCTCGCGGATACGACCGAAGATGACAAAAAGGGTGACGTCCGTGCGACACGGGACGTGCACACGCCCGGTCGAGGGAGGAGAGGAAACCAGTAGAGACCACTAAAACCAGTAGAAACGTATTTCTCGATGATAGTCGACATACAGGTATGTCCGGTACGAACGACACAGAGAGCACGAAGCCGCCGTTCGGTGAGCGGCTGGCGAAGGTGCTCGCCTCGATTGTCGTGCTGGTGCCGATCTCGGTTTTTGTCGGATACGGCGGATGGATTGTCCTCACTCTGACGGCGAATCTAGCGGGATACGATCCAGAAACGGAAGACGGTGAGTTGCTTCGGACCCGTCTGCTCGAGTGGCCGGACCGAAATCGAGAGGTCATGCGCACGAACGGTCGGGCCGAGCTTCCGGTGAAGCCGTGAGCGTAGCGGTAGATAGACGCTCCCGACCCGACAGGGAACCGGGCGTCGAGTCTGGCTGCTCGGGACCCACGTGACGGGAGACAGAGAGCGAGTCCGACACGTCCCCTGGGTGACTTGGCGGGCACCGAGGCTCGATCGAGGTACCCGAGACACATAGGTACCCGTGTGCCACGACGGAGTCGGATAACACATATATCCGGCACCCGGATACACTCGGTATGCGATTCTGTGACGAGTGCGGATCGTTGATGCACACGGAGGGCGGCGCGTGGGTGTGTCGCTCCTGTGAGCACGAGGAGTCACGAGACTCCCAGGCGGAAGCGGCGATGGCGCTCCAGGACGGACAGCAAGATGACGGAGCACCAGCCGTGGCCGACGCGACCCAGGACTCCACCGAGACGACCCAAGAGCCCTGTCCGGCAGAGGACTGCGACAGCGACCAGGCCTACTACGAGATGCTGCCGAAGCCAGGGGGCTCCTACGAGGTTCGGCTGTTCACCTGCGTCGAGTGTGGCCACAAGTGGCGCGAATCTTGACCTCCTCTCCGCCCTGAAGGGCGAAGATTCCCACGGCACCGCACCGCTGGGTTGGGAGTTTCAGGTTTG
>OBKM01001203.1_pt1 | contig 10835 bp, 7 predicted proteins | sample 1519691 | NCBI WGS metagenome assembly OBKM01 (sample SAMEA37050418, study PRJEB22526) | metagenome | biome: saline pan; feature: lake; material: water | place: Egypt | collected 2015 | depth 0.5 m
CGAATCCCCGATATTATCCGTTTAGCAGGGCGGCTGAACCGCCTCGGTGTGGTCATGCCTTCGTCCTCGGCAAATATTAAAAACTCCGGGTTATCCACTCGGTATCGATTGGTTCCCAGTTGTCGGCTTCATCCCCGCGCTGAAGCGCGAGGCTTTCGCCTTGAACTTCCGTAAACTACCCCACCCTACTCCCTCGGCGCATACGCGTCTCGGTCCTTGAGGGTGGGGCTTTGATGTGGGCTCCCAGCAATCAGTCCCCGGCAGTATACTGGTGACTCTCGCCGTTCAGCGTCCCACCATTCACACGCACGTCTACTGGTGCGTCTCCGCTCCCCGACTTGGGCGAGGAACGGAGTTTGTGGATTCGTTTTCGAGCGTACCGTAGCCCGATGTTCTTCGCGGCGTTGTAGTCCGCGTTCACCTCGTACCCGCAGTTCTGGCACTCGAAGTGTTCGCCGTGGCGGTTATCGTCGTGCGTGAACCCGCAGTCCGTCCGAGAACACCGTTGGGACGTGTGGTTTGGTTCGACCTGCTCTACGGATATCCCCTGTTCAGGAGCCTTGTATTCGGCGTACTCGTAGAGGCGTCTGAACGCCCAGACGTGGGCCACTTCGCGTTCGGAAGTCGCTCTCGAATGTCGGTCAGGTCCTCGAACACGATAACGTCGCAGTCGTGTTCGACGGCTTCCATGACGAGTTCGTTAGCGACGGTGTGGATGTACTGCTTTCGCCATGCTTCTTCGCGTTTGCCGAGCCGAAGCAACATTGTGCGCGGCTTGCGTCCCGCACTGTTGCATCTCACCGCGTCGCTTCTCAAACTCACGACACCAGTGGTCGTAGTCGTCTCCCTGCCAGAACGTGTCGGTTGAGGCGACGGCGAGACTGTTGACGCCGAGGTCGATACCGAGGACCGTTTGGTCGGGGTGCCCGGTATCTGCCGAAACCTCTACGTCGTCGCCGTCAATCCGCCGCGTCGAGATGTTGAGGTAGAACTTGTCCGTTGCCGCGTCGTACCGAAGCGTACTCTCACGGAACTCGTAGTCCTCAGAGAGTACATACCGCTCGTAGGGGGTCGGACTGTCTGTCGGGAGAACAAACGACGGTTCGACCCGGCCCTCAACAGTTGCCAACGACACCTTGTTGCGGTAGAACGTTGCGCTCTGCGTGTCGTAGTCCATCGTCTCAGCGGTGAACGTGGGACAAGAGACGCGCTGTCCTTTCCACCGTTCGACAACACCTTTGACGGCTTCGACGGCGCGACGGATGGCGGCTTGGACGAGTTGTGCCTGTAACTCCGTCTCCTCCCGAAGGTCGGAGTAGAGAGCGTCACGGACCTGCCGTTTGTTGGTCTTGCATTCGGTGTACGATGCGTCGGACCAACAGTAGTCGACGGTTCGGTTGGCGCAGTACAGGTATTGCTCGGCGGTTCGGTGGAGCGCGTCGCCGTTGCTCGTCGGAAACGGCGAGTTTCACGACGGCGGTTCAACGCACGTCCATACTTCAGAGAGTACCTGACGGTACCTATATATTCGGGGGTCGGTCGGTCGAAGTATGCCGGTTGCGTCGTATCATGTCGGTTTCCTCTCCGGCCTACTCGCTCCCTTCGGTCGCTCCGTGCGGCCGGAGGCTCCAGCTTGAAGTATGCTGAACGAATCTGTACCGCAAGCTGTGACACCAGAGATCAGCGTCTGGAGGGCACTCCGAGTTGCCGGCGTGCTGTCGGGTTGTGTAGATACTCGATACACTCGCCAGTGTATAGATTAGATCATCGAGGTATTTTTTTGACTGTCGGTCGAGAGAGCTGGAGAGAATCACCGAGACGAGCTGGCTGGTGTCTCAGAGATCGTACCGATCAGAGGGGAATGCGCGTTAGGGGCATTCACCTTCGGACATCGCTTTTGTGGCGTAGATTGTTGATGGCGGGCTATCTTGTGGTTTTGCGAACTCGGGTTTTTAGCCCTCCCTTCCAGAACGGTCGTAAACCCAGCTGAATTGCGGCTTCTTGAAACCCATCTAAGCCAACTAGTGCTCACCAACAATCCTCTACCCAAAAGCGTCGGACATTGTTGATTACGAACTGGACACGCAGGTAATCAAGATCAGCACACCAGCAATGAACTAACACGTAGGTGAAAACTGGGTACACCCTCCGATCACAATCTGTGATCTCCTCGGTGACTCGCTCGAAACAGCTCTTATCTAGTAAGTACACGAACAGAGCCGTTCTTTCTCCTGAACGATTACTGGTCTGTCACAAAAAATAGAATCACAAATTGGTAGAGTATACGCTGCTCTGAGTGCAAGCCGTACACAGTAGAATTTCACAAGCAAAGACCGAAGCATTGAGGATATTCGTACGCAACATCTATCCATGGATCCAGACGAGACACGGGATCAAGTCGTTCCTGGAACAGATTCTGTACTTGATAGTCCAGATGTCCGTGGCTATGATTTTAGAGGAGAGTTCAATTTTGAGGAGCTTCTCGAGGCGTATGCAACGACAGGATTTCAGGCATCACATTTAGCAGAAGCCGTCGATATTTGTTCTCAGATGATAGAAAATGACTCGAAGATCTATCTTACAATGACATCAAATATTATTTCGTCGGGGCTTCGTGAGTCAGTCGCGCACTTAGTCCGAGAAGGCTTTGTAGATGTTATCATCACGACATCTGGGTCTATTACAGAGGATGTTATCAAGACCGAAAAACCGTTCAAAATGGGGGAATGGAACGCCAATGAAGCAGAGTTGAGAGAGGAAGGCATAAATCGGCTCGGAAATATTTTTGTCCCGTCTGACAGATATGTGTGGCTGGAAGAATATCTGTATGACTTTTTCGAGGATTTCTTTGCTGAGGAACGAATCCGAACTCCCCGAGAGTTTTCGTATGAGTTAGGAAAGACACTGGATAGTGACGATTCCGTAGTATCGGTGGCAGCGGACAACGATGTACCAATATACTCTCCTGCACTGACCGATGCCGAAATTGGGAATTTCTTGTATTATTACAAACAAAAAGTCGACAAGAAGGTCGGAATTGAAATCACCGATGATTACGAGTCTCTCATCGACGAGGGACTTCAGGCCGATTCAACTGGCCTCCTTGTCGTTGGGGCCGGAGTTCCAAAACACCATGCAATTATGACCAACTTGTTCCGTGGCGGCGCAGACTATGCGGTTTATATCTCGACGGGAATGGAGGGTGATGGCTCCTTGTCTGGAGCGCCACCCGAAGAGGCTGTTTCGTGGGGAAAAATTAAGCCAGAGTCAGGATCGAATTACACGCTGGTTCAAGCGGAGGCCACGCTCGTGTTGCCATTAATAATTGCTGGTGCGTTCAAATAGTCGGGTATTACCTGCTGGGATGGACCGTTCCCTCAAATCCTCCGCGAATAATCGGTTTCGCAACGTGACGGCGGGCACACGGTGGGACTTCATACCAGCCTTCTGATAGTTCACGGTCACGTTCAACGACGCGTTTTTCATCGGCGTGGGTGCCACAGTCCTGACATCGATACCCCTGATCACGCCCGGCGGAGTTCATCCTTGAGGAACACTGATGACAAATTGGGTTCCGTTTCGTCGCTCTGTTAAGGCTGCAGAGTTTGAGTTTTTCCAGCTTAATCGTCCCGTTTTCGTACTCACCAACCGCTTGTACCCGATCGCCTTTCCGGAGGTCTAAAACGACATTCCGAAACCGCTTTGTCGGTTCGAACGCAGCACAATCGACAGCGTTCACGGATGGGTCGGTGACAACGGTACCCTCGTCTACAGTCACTCCATCCGGGTGGCCGATTGTAACGAACGTATGGCCCCCTTCTATTGTCTCTGGATTGCTGACAACGATTCCGTCAACTCGATATCCTGCCTGGTCGCGGAGATGGCCGATTTCCCCTCTGTTTATATGAGCATCAGTTCCCTGGTTTGTCTGGAATAGAGTCTCGTAATCCACAGGCTCGCATCTGATCTGAGACGCAACATCTTCACACGCCTCTGGATCGTCTCCTCGGATACCAAAGAGAATTGGCCCCGGAGCATTCGGTACACACACAGGCTCGTGTTCACGTTTATCGACAGTGTCCCAAACAACTGGATACCCATCGTCTGCTGCAGTAAACACGCTCTGATCGTCAACCAGCCTTTCTGTCCCGCATTGATCCAGCTCTCGATAAGTGATATATTCATATGTCCACTGATCAAATGCGTTCCAAGCACCAATCGCCGCGAGCGCGCCGATACGACCGTATCCACTCTTTGACATACCAGCTCCAGTCGTAACAGCTGCGTGTCGTAATCCGTAGCGCTCAATCAACTCAACTGCGTCCGAGAGGGCATGAATGTGCCGCATAGCGTCCTCACAAAATCTTGTGATATCTGGAGGAATATTCCCAGGCTCCCAGTGAGCAACGACCACACCAGGTGAGTTCCGGGCGTCCTGGGCAGTTAGCTGACTGACAACACGTTTGGCTGTTTCAAATCCGATGTCCGCCGGACAGTCTGTATGGAGTGCAAGGGCCGCGTTCCCACGAGTTTTTCGCTTGACGCCTGGGTTGAGTCTGACGAGGAGACGCCGGGAGACGCTCCACCCATCCTGTTGTACCGCCTCTGCAATCCGTGTTGCAACATATGTAGTACACATCCCTTCGGTTCGAGAATCTGTGTCGTCAATTGCGATAATTGTCATAGATCAAGCCACAATATGAGTGAAAATTAATGTTTGGAAAGCACCAGAGCGAACATGCTACGGGAGAGGCAATTATAAGTCCGTACACTGTGTTGTGGGTATGGGCATACTCAAAGAACTCACTCCCCGCGATAAAGAAGCTCTGTTGCGGGTAGCGGGCGTGTACTTATTAGAGATAGAAATACGGGAGAATCAGAATTTGTTTGATCTCGCCTGTCGGCCGGATCAAGACAGGGTCTTCGGATTCAAAATAGAGGTCGAAGGTGAGTTGATTGGATTCATTGCTGGAAGCATAAAACAGGCTGAAGAGTCACTCGAGGAGCATTTTAACCGACCCACGCCAATCTCAACTAAACAAAAAAGCGCAATATTACAACATCTGTACATACTCCCACAATATCACTCCAACGGATACGGATCAAGACTGCTTGGAGCAGCCTTAGAACAAAGCCACGACGAGGAAGTGAAAGACATTTACGCAGAAGCTTGGATCAATCCAGAAAACCCAGACGCCGTTCCACTGTTGAAACAGCGCGGATTCGAGGAAGTGTATCACGAACAGGATTATTGGGCACACGATGACTTCGTCGGGAGTGAACTACCGTGTCCATCTCACGGTGAACCATACAACCTGTGTCCGTGCGAAGGGGCAGTCTACAGACTACCGTTAGAGTGATGATACCGCCACAGGGTCACGCCGTTACCAGTAGTTTTATTCTGAGTCAACTCGGTGATACGCTGACATGGAAAAGTCATGCGAGTATTTCAACCTGTCACGATATTCGGACGCGCCGGAGGATTGGAGTGAGTGGGCCTGGCCAACAAAGATCTGGCAAAAAATCTGTGACGAACCAGTATCAGAGTTGTTCGATAAGCCGGAATTAGTTCACGAGATCGAATCACAGTCCTCAGTGGAAGGTGCGGTGAAAGATTATACCCCACAGGAAATTGTTGATAGTGGGGAGACATCGGCAAAGACCATCATCTCCTGTTGGAGCAGAACCACTGATTCTCTTCCGGCATCATGCGATCGTGAGCCAGAATCAGGGGACACAGTTTGTGAACTCCACAGTCCTCCATCGGAGTCATCAGACAACTCAATACTCAACCTGCTGCAAACTGGCAAAAGACAGACTGTTGTTGGTGGAAACTTTGGGAAAATTGATTTGAGTAACACCGAGATCTCGGCCGATGATACACAGACGCTTAAGCTAGACTTCTGTCATATTGACCATCTTAATCTGTCTCGGAGTGATATACTGTTGAACGTAGACATACGATACGCGACGCTCGGTCAGCTGTCAATAGATCGGGCCCATTTTGACAAAGAATTTGATATGAGTCATACCGAGGTATATAAGGGAATCTCGGGAGAACACGTCCGGTTTGCAGGCAGACTCTACGGAATATCAAGCAAAATTTACGCTCCCCAAGGAATCAACTTCAGAGAAGCAAACTTCCACGGATACACATGTTTTGACCGGGCCGAGTTTTTCGATACAGTGGATATTTGGAACGCAGTCTGCCATGCAGACATTGAGTTCAGGTTCTGCACGTTCCACAAAGGCGTTAATTCTCGGTGGGTTGATTACCACCGGTTCCCGGATTTTTACGGAAGTAGATTCTCAGAGGTCGCCAACTTTGGTGGCGCCACGTTCAACGACGATGCAGGATTCTCCAATATAACTGTAACGTCTCAGATGAATTTCCAAACAAGCTATGGCTCATTTGATGAATATTCCGCAGTGTTTCATGGTGTTGCGGATTTCACCGATTCAGAATTCAAGTCTGGGTTGAATCTCCGAGAGGCTGAGTTCAAAAAGTATACAAGTTTCCAATCTGCAGACGTCATCGGTCATTTGTCTCTCTGGAACGCGGAGTTTGATGAAGATGTTGACTTCAGCGATGCTCACGTGTCCGGAACGGTAGACTCTAGGTGGGCCAAGTTCCACGGGTATGTCGATTTTAATGAGATCGTATTAGCTGACGACATCAACTTTGGTGGCGCACGGTTTTTTGACGATGCTGGATTTGGAAACGCCGAGTTCCAGGGGGAGTTGAGTTTCCGAGGAGAGTTTGGTGGATATGATGGATATAAAACAACGTGTGAAGGGATCGTTGATTTCGGGGGTGCCAAATTTGGGGATACGACGGAGTTTCGAGTTGAATTCAATGATGATGTCTCCTTTGTGGAGGCGACCTTTGAGGCAAGAGCAGCGTTTACCGCAAAGTTTGGTGGTGAGACAAACTTTGCTGACGTTGTTTTTAGAGGGGAAACAGACTTCTCTGACTCGGAGTTTACGTCTTCAGCGAGGTTTCAAAGAGTCGAGTCTGATCAGACCATTAACATGAACAGCGTCAGATTCACTCGAGGCATTATCTCTCAACCGGAGGATGGTGCCACGTACTACGATTTCACAGAAAGCGTGGTTGGACAAGTTCAACTGAAGCCCGTAGATACCACAGATCTGTTCGACCATTTCAAATTCTACGAAACCACGTTTGAGGATTTTGATTTTCCCTATCACGGTGATGCCTTGTTAGGGAACTGGGATATCCACGTATTCAACGGTGGAGATCCGAACCACAGTGTGAGTGGACTGATTAACACATATCTTAAAGCAAAAAACGGTGCAAATGATGTTGGAGCACAGACTGCCTCATCCGAATTCTTCATGAAAGAGATGCGGTTCCGAAGGGCCAGTCACATAGAGAGAGCGACAAACGCTGGGTTCAAATCAATGCTCTCGGGGACTGGGCGATGGCTCTCAAACTGGTTTTTGAATCTATCTTGTGGATACGGAGAACGGCCAATTCGAACGATAACGGCCTCATTAGTACTAATCGTATTGTTTGCGGCGATATATCCGTTAGCTGGACTCAGCAGTGATGGGTCTATCTTAACGTATTTCTTGTTTAGCACACAAGCGTTTGTCACACTAATATTGGGGGAACCAGCCGGAGCTACTTCCAATGTACTCCAGCTTGTTGCAGTTCTACAAGGATTCTTTGGTGCTTTCTTTATTGCGCTGTTTGTGTTCGCACTCACCAGATCAATCCACAGATAACGCCTCCACTACACTTGCGTACGCACTCTACACCAACAGAGTAATAGTGCTACTGAGCCAATCTGAAACTAATGATCCGTATTGTTTGGGGCAGTGCACACGGTGAAACAGCGGGTGCTGCTTTTGACGCTGCTCTATACGAAGCCAATGTACATAAATACAACCTCCGCCAACTTTCGTCAGTAATTCCGGCAGATACGCCGATTGATGTTAGTGGCCGCTTCCCAGACATAGGAAACCCGGGGGAGCAACTATTTGTGGCAATGTCAAAGCAGACGGCTGGTCCTGATGAGTCAGCGGTGGCCGGCATTGGGTGGGCTCGAGAAAAGAACGTAGGCTCGGGCGTGTTTGCCGAGATCGGAGGAACAGATCAGACACAGATAGCCGACGAGTTGGTAAAAACTGTTGAACACGGCTGTAAGCTCCGAGGAATACAGTCGCCCGACATCAACACGAAAGTTATACACACTGATAAGCAAAAAGAGCTGTATAGTACTGCAGTAGTGCTGGCTACTTACGGCACGAGTACCCCACTCACGGAATCGTAAGGGAACACTACTGTCACTCAAGCTCATAGGACAGTATGTACAGCAGGGGAGTCGGTACTGCGGAATTAATGAAAACTCACTCTCGTCACAGCATAGTGTTCAGATACGCCGATTCCACGGTACAGCAAATTTTCGCACCCAATCGTCGGCAGTTTTCCCCTTAGGGTTGGGGTAGATGTTCGGGGAGACAAAGCGTCGTCGGTTTGATCCTCAAAAGCACGCTCACCGTTGTCGTGGTCTCCGTGTCGTTCGACACAGAGATTGAGGCTGTGTCGAGAGCAGCCGTCTATCGGTGAGTTCGAGCCATCGATGAGAAACACGGCGCCAACGAGACGCCACGTCTCGTTTACACCAGAAATCCGAGATTTCTGGGACGCCCTCAAGGGCGTGTTTCTCGCCGAGTTCGTCAAAGAACTTCTGGGCGATTAGCTGAACACTATCAGTGTTCTGTATCAACGCCTTATAAGCCACGTTGTGCATACTATTGAGCGATACTACATAAGACACTGACGAACGGCTGTCATTACTTTTGTGTTGAAAGAGAAAGCAACGAATTAAATCACGAGACGGCTGTCTTGAACCGTTCTTTATTTGTCTGATCCATTGGCGTATTCCAATATGTTATATTAGAAATAATTTCTGGTACGGCATTATTGTTCGTAATTATTTAGACAAAGATTCAAATCAGTTGTCTCAGTAGTTAATTCAAGACGTGGTCAGATGAGGTCCCTTCCATCCACAGTCCGCGTGCTCCACGTGGACGATGAACCCGACGTTGCCGATGTTGCCGCAACATTCGTTGAACAAGAAGACGATCGGTTCGACGTCGAGACAGCGCCCAGCGCGAGTGATGGACTCGAGAGACTCGCGAGGACTGCGTTTGACTGTATTGTGTCTGACTACGAAATGCCTGGTACAGACGGGATTGAATTTCTTGAATCTGTCCGCGAGATGCACCCAGATCTTCCATTCATTCTGTACACGGGTAGAGGAGGCGAGGAAGTGGCGAGTGACGCAATCTCGGCCGGTGTCACCGAGTATCTCCAAAAAGAGACCGGCACCAGCCAGTATACGTTCGAGTACGTGAATGACGAGTTCACGGAATTGACCGGGTATGATCGGGAGACGATCCTCGGGAGTACACCTGCATTAATTAAAGACCAAGAGGCGGTCGCGGATGCAGAAACCAACTTGGGCAGCTGCTCTCCAGCGAGGGCCCAGACACGGCTGCGTTTGAAGTTGACGATCCGGCCCCGTAACGGCGAGCCAATCATCTGCGAAGACCAGATGGGAGTGCTACCCTACCAGGGAGACTATTTTGATGGGTCTGTGGGGGTCCTTCGTGGTATCACGGATCGCAAACAGCAGGAAGAGCGGCTTCGCCGCGAGCGCGATAGGCTCGACGAGTTTGCTGGTGTCGTGAGTCACGATCTGCGGAACCAGCTGAATGTGGCCACCTCGAGCGTCGAACTGGCCGCACGGGAGTGTGACAGTTCGCATCTTGACCGGGCTGAGCGGGCACACAGCCGGATGGAGACGCTGATCGAAGACCTTCTGACACTGGCACGTGGCGGAGATCAAGTAGAATCACCGGAACACATCGAGTTCCAGGAGTTAGCCGAGTCAGCATGGGGGAATGTGTCGACTAGTGACGCACAGTTGCGGGGTGAGACCGATGACGGCCGGACACTCTCGGCTGATCGGAGTCGACTCTCAGAACTGCTTGAGAATCTGTGCAGGAATGTCGTCGAACACGGTGGTGAGGATGTGACCGTCACCGTTGGTGAACTCGCCGGAACCTCGGGCAGATATATCGAGGACGATGGCCCCGGGATCCCGGCAGACGATCGAGAGACAATATTCGAAGCAGGATTTTCGACCGCTGAGGACGGGACTGGATTTGGGCTCAGTATTGTCAAGCAAGTTGCTGAGGCACACGGATGGGAGATTCAGGCAGCAGCGAGCTCTGACGGCGGGGCTCGATTCGAGATTACTGGGGTTGAGTTCGACAAATAATCGCTACCATATTCTGTGCCGGTATACGTGGCAATAGGTTGGGCTTAGTGACCACGAGAACCCGACCGCGGATGGTCCGCTCACGGTCACCGTCGCAGTGAGCGAGACAGCCACCAGCGATAGTTCAGATTGGAGATGATTGTTTTGTCTTTGGCCGCGCTTCAGTATCCCAGTCTTCGGGCACGATCAAGTCGCCCTCGATTAAAACTCGCCGAAGGACGACGTGATAGATACTTCCCACGCACACCCCGACGTGTATGAATTAATCGCTGTATAAACACGAGAGTATTTTTCATTTGGTAGCATTCAATCGAATTCGGAGACAAAGTCCTCGGCGAGTTCGTCAGCGAATTCACCCCCAGTAATCGCCAGACTGCGGCCGGTTCGATACCCTATCTGAGTGTAATTGCCCTCGAACATGGGTTTCCATTGGGTTAGGACACGGCCGAAAACCAGCAGACAGCGACGGGATACCGATGCTCCGAGAGGGATTTGAACCCTCGTCATTGCCTCGAGAGG
>OBKM01001204.1_pt1 | contig 10829 bp, 8 predicted proteins | sample 1519691 | NCBI WGS metagenome assembly OBKM01 (sample SAMEA37050418, study PRJEB22526) | metagenome | biome: saline pan; feature: lake; material: water | place: Egypt | collected 2015 | depth 0.5 m
GGTCTGGCATCGGGTTCGAATCCCAGTCGCGCGCGGGCAGGAGCGAAAGCACCACCGCTCGGGAGACCGTCGGGTCGAAAACTGTTACATCCAGCCGCGAGAACAACCGGTGTGGGCCTGTACGACAGGTATCTGGCCGCCCGGGTCAGGCGCGGACCGGAACTGCCCGGGACGGTCGCGCTCGTCATCAGCGAGACGGACCTGCTCGCGTCGGGGGGCACGGGACAACTGGAGTCGGTGCTCCGGTGGGCCTTCCGGTTCGAGGCCGAGCGGGTCGTCGTCTACGTGAGCCTCGACGACGAGGCGAGTGTCGAGCGACTCCGGGACGTGCTCGACCGCGTCGACAGCCCCCGGCCGATGGCGGTCCGCGCGACCGGGGACAGCCGCCGCGCCGAGACCCCGGTCCAGGTCAGCCTCGGTCTCGGGGGCAAACACGAGTTCGCCACGGCCGTCCGGGAGATCGCCGAGGCGGTCGACGCGGGCGAACTCGACGCGGCAGCACTCACCGCGGAGCACATCGAGAGGCGACTGGTCTTCCCGGCCGACCCCGACCTCGTCGTCAAGACCGGGGCCGAGCGGCTCTCGGATTTCATGATCTGGCAGTCGGTCTACGCCGAACTGTACTTCACCGACGTCAACTGGGGGCGGTTTCGCCGCCGGGACTACCTGCGGGCGCTGCGTGACTACCAGACCAGACAGCGACGGTTCGGCAGGTAGCGCACCGAAACGCTTACTCCCGACAGGCAACTTCCCGTAGCCATGACCGACACCGACGAGCCGTCGGCGGACGGCGAGAGCGGAGGCACCGAGGGCGTCGACCCGGGGACAGTCGAGCACATCGCGGGGCTCGCGCGGGTCGACCTCGACGAGGACGAGCGCGAGCGCTTCGCCGAGCAGTTCGCCGACATCCTTGGCTACTTCGAGACCCTCGACGAGGTGCCGGCGGTCGACCGCGACCCGGACCTGACGAACGTGATGCGCCCCGACGAGGTGACCGACAGTCTCGACGGCGAGACCACACTCGAAAACGCCACCGAGACCGAGGACGGCAAGTTCAAGGGGCCACGGGTATCCTGAGATGGACCACAACGGTTACATCACCGAGCAGGAGATACCCGGCGACGGGGACGGCCCACTCGCCGGCCGCACCGTCGCGGTCAAGGACAACCTCTCGACGGCGGGTGTCAGGACGACCTGCGGGTCGGCGATGCTCGCCGACTACGTCCCGCCGTTCGACGCGACGGTCGTCGAGCGCCTGAAGCAGGCGGGTGCGACACTCACCGGCAAGACCAACATGGACGAGTTCGGCATGGGCACGACAACAGAGACCTCGGCGTTCGGCCCGGTCGAGAACCCCGCCGCGCCGGGTCACGTTCCCGGTGGCTCCTCGGGGGGGTCGGCGGCAGTTGTCGCGGCAGGCGACGCTGACCTCGCGCTCGGCACCGACACCGGTGGGTCGGTCCGGTGTCCCGCGGCGTTCTGTGGCGTCGTCGGCATCAAGCCCACCTACGGGCTGGTCTCGCGATACGGCCTCGTGGCCTACGCCAACAGCCTCGAACAGGTCGGGCCGCTCGCCCCGACCGTCGAGGCGGCCGCCGAACTGCTCGAGGTCGTCGCCGGCCCGGACGACCGTGACGCGACGACCCGCGACGCCCGCGAGCACGGCACCGACTACGCCTTCGCTGACGCCGCGGACGGCGACGTCGACGGGCTCTCGATCGGCATCCCGACGGAACTCGTCGAGGGCGCAGCGGAGGGCGTCCGCGAGCAGTTCCGGGCGGCACTCGACGATCTCCGGTCGCGGGGAGCAACGACCCACGAGGTGAGTCTCCCGAGTGTCGAACACGCCGTCGAGGCCTACTACGTCATCGCGATGAGCGAGGCCTCGTCGAATCTCGCCCGCTACGACGGCGTCCGCTACGGTGTCTCCGGCGGCTACGAGGGCAACTGGAACGATAGCTTCGCACGGGCCCGCGAGGAGGGCTTCGGCGAGGAGGTCAAGCGACGCATCCTGCTGGGCACCTACGCGCTCTCGGCGGGCTACCAGGACAAGTACTACAGGAAGGCCCAGGACGCCCGCGCGTGGCTCCAGCAGGAGTTCGATGCCATCTTCGAGACGGTCGACGTGCTCGCCTCGCCGACGATGCCGGTCGCGCCGTTCGAGCGCGGCGAGAGCCTGTCGGACCCGCTGAAGATGTACCTCGCCGACGCGAACACGACGCCGGTCAACCTGGCCAACCTGCCCGCGATCTCGGTTCCGATCGGCGAGACCGACGGGTTACCGGTCGGGTTGCAGTTCGTCGGTCCTGCCTTCGGCGAGAAGACCATCATCCGGGCCGGGAGCGCCCTAGAATAGCCCTCCAGTGACGTTCCGGAGGTTGTCGAGCAGCCCGACCTGTGCGTCCTCCTGGAGCATCTCGAGCAGTCCGGCAAACACCGCGGTCTCCAGTTCGTCGAGCGAGGGGTCCTCGAGCGGCTGGTCGAGACCCTGTCGGAGGCGGTCCGGGGTGGTGCGGGCCCGTTCGCGGGTGAGCTGGTGGAGAACGGCGCGGGCGGGCTCCGAGAGCCGGTCGGCGTGCTCGTCGGCGAGCTCGAGCACCCGCTCGGACTCGACGGTCCCGGTGTCGTGGTCGGTCGCGGCCGCGAGCGCGACCTGTACCAGGCCGGCCGAGAGCACGACCCGGAAGACTCGCGTCCCGGGGTCGAACTCGCGCCGCCAGATGTCGGCACACAGCTCCATCGCGGTCTCGGGCTCCGTCTCGAGCACGTGCTGGAGCGCGTACGTGTACAGCCGCGCGGTGTGCTGTGCGGACTGGCCGATGCGGGCGGTGCGGACCTCGAACCGCCGGCGGTGGGCGGCGAGTTGCTGGCGCTTCTCCGCCGGTCGTGCCGAGCGTGGCATCTCCGTTTCGAGGTCGGAGACGATACCGAGCGCCCGCTTGCAGGCCTCCAGTCCCGTCTCCGTCTGGCCGATATCGCGGGCGGCCGCGGTGAGCCCGTCGAGTGCATCGAGCACCTGCCAGCGGGTGCCGACGGACTCGAACCGGTCGGCGGCCGTCCGGTAGTAGTTCACGGCCGCGGTCAGGTTCCCCCGGTCGCGGGCAATCGCGCCCAGGTGCTCGTGGGTTCTGGCCACCATCTCGCCGGCGTCGAGTCGCTCCCAGTAGTCGATGGCCTCGCTGTAGCGGTCGTGAGCGACGGTGAGTGCGCGTTTCTCCCGGGCGAGTGCCCCGAGCGCGTCGAGTATCTCGGCGACCTCCCTGTCGTTGCCGTGCGCTCGGTGGGTGTCGAGCGCGGCCTCGTACCGCTCGCGAGCGCGCTCGGGGTCGCCACGGTCGCGGGCGACTGCACCCAGACCCGCGAGTGCCTCGGCCTCGGGTTCCTCGTCGTCGCGGTGGCGCTGTGCGAGAAGGCGGGCCTCCTGATACTGCTCGCGGGCTCGCTCGGGATTGTCGAGCGCGAGCGCGACCGCGCCGAGGCTGAGCCGCGTCTCGACCTCACCGGCCCGGTCGTCCAGGTCGCGGCGGAGTTCCAGTGCCGCCTCGTGGCGCTCGCGGGCACGCTCCCAGCGCTCGTCCTCGCGCGCGACCTCGCCGAGTCGGTCGAGCGCCTCGGCCTCGCCCGCCCGGTCGCCCGCCTCGCGGTAGGTGTCGAGCGCCTCCCGGTAGTAGGCACGGGCCTGCCCGGGAACAGCCTCCGCGAGTGCGACCCGGCCGAGGTTGACGAGCACCGCCGCCTCGCCGGCCCGGTCGCCGAGAGCCGCGCGGGCCTCGCGGGCCGCCTGGTAGCGGGTGTGTGCCCGGTCGAGGTCACCCTCGTCGAGCGCGACCCCGCCGAGTGCCGCGAGTGCCTCGGCCTCGCCCGCCTGGTCGCCCGCCTCGCGGTAGAGATCGAGTGCCGCCTGGTTGTGCTCGCGGGCCCGGTCGTACTCGCCCGCGGCGCGTGCCACGCGGCCGAGACCCAGGAGACTCTCGGCCTCGCCCGTCCGGTCGTCGATATCGCGGTAGATGCGTCGCCCCACGCGGTACTTCTGCTTGGCCTGGTCGAGGTCGTCGGCCGCAAGCCCGACCCGGCCGAGCGCGACGAAGCTGTCGGCCTCGCCCGCCCGGTCGTCACGGCCGCGGTGGATATCCAGGCGGCGCTCGTGGTACTCGCGGGCGCGGTCGTGCTCGCCCGCCTCGCGCGCGACCTCGCCGAGTCGGGCGAGCGCCCGGGCCTCCGCCGCCCGGTCCGCCAGGTCCCGATAGATCGCGAGCGCCTGCTCGTGGCGCTCGCGGGCGTCGTCGAGTCGGTCGGCCGACGCCGCGAGGCGGCCGAGTGCATCGTGCGCCGCGGCCTCGCCCGCCCGGTCACCCAGGTCCCGGTAGATCGCGAGCGCCTGCTCGTAGCGCTCGCGCGCCGTGTCGGAATCGCCCGCCTCGCGCGCGACCTCGCCGAGCCGTTCGAGTGTCGTCGCGGCCCCCGACCGGTCGTCGAGCGCACGCCGGGTATCGAGTGCCGCCCGGTACCGCTCCCGGGCGCTCTCGTGGTCGCCGGCCTCGGCGGCAACCGCGCCGAGTCGGTCGAGCGTCTCCGCCTCACCCGCCCGGTCACCGACCTCGCGGTAGCGGTCGAGCGCCTCGTCCCACAGCTCCCTTGCCCGGTCGTGGTCACCACGGTCCCGCGCGACCGCGCCGAGACCGCCGAGAGCCCGCGCCTCCGCTCGCTGTCGGCCCAGGTCGTTGTAGACCGCGCGGGCCTGCTCGTACGCGTCGCGTGCCTCGTCGGTGTCACCGGTCTCGCGACAGAGCTCACCGAGCGCGGCGAGTGTCGCGGCCTCGCCCGCCCGGGCGTCCCGGTCACGACGGATCGCGAGTGCCGCCTCGTACCGCTCGCGGGCCCGCTCGTCGGCCCCCCGCTCGCGGGCGACCGCGCCGAGCGCGTCGAGCGTCTCTGCCTCGCCCGCCCGGTCACCGACCGACCGACGGAGTTCGAGCGCCGTTTCGTGGCGCTCGCGGGCCCGGTCGAGGCTCCCTGCCTCCCGGGCAACCCGCCCGAGCGCATCGAGGCTGTCGGCCTCGCCCGTCCGGTCACCGACCGACCGACGAATCTCCAGTGCCGCCTCGTGGCGCTCGCGGGCCCGGTCGAACGCCTCCGCCGCTCGTGCGACCCGGCCGAGCGCGTCGAGACTGTCGGCCTCGCCCGCCCGGTCACCGACCGACCGACGAAGCTCCAGTGCCGCCTCGTGGTGCTCGCGGGCCCGGTCGAGGCGCTCTCGCTCCCGTGCAACCGCACCCAGTTCCGTCAGGGCCCGGGCCTCGGCCGTCACCGTTCCGACCGTGCGAGACAGTTCGAGCGCCTGCTCGTAGCGCTCGCGGGCCGTGTCGAGGTCGCAGGCGGCCCGCGCGACACCGCCGAGACGGGCCAGTGTCTCCGCCCGTCCGTCAGTGTCGTCGCGCTCTCGCCGAATCGCGAGCGCGCGCTGGTGGTACTCGCGGGCCCGATCGAGCCTGCGCTCGTCGGCGGCAACCCGGCCGAGCGCATCGAGCGTGTCGGCCTCGCCCGCCCGGTCACCGAGCTGCTGGCGGCGTTCGAGACACCGCTCGTAGTGCTCGCGTGCCCGGTCGGGGTCGCCACGGTCGCGGGCAACCGTCGCGAGCCCGGCAAGGCTATCGGCCTCGCCCGCCCGGTCACCGACCTCGCGGTAGCGGTCCCGCGCCGCCGCGTACCGGTCGCGGGCCTCGTCGAGACTCCCACCCTCGTGACAGAGCGCCCCGAGCGCGGCAAGCACCGCGGCCTCCCCGGCCCGGTCACGGGCCGCGCGGCAGGCCTCGAGTGCGGTCTCGTATCGCCCGCGTGCGCGCTCGCTCGCACCGCGCTCCCGGGCGACCGTCCCGAGGGCCACGAGCGCCGCCGCCTCGCCGACCCGGTCATCCGCGTCGCGACAGGCCGCGAGTGCCGTTCTGTGGTGGTCACGCGCGCGGTCGAGAGCGCCAGCGGACAGCGCTGCCTGCCCCCGCCGGGCCGCTCGTCCGGCGGCGTGGCCACGCTCCGTGGCCGCGAGTTCCCGCTCGACCCGGTCGTGCTCGCCCGCCACCTCGGCAATCCCGGCCCGCCGGACCGGTGTCTCCTCCTCGACCGCCGGCGAACAGTATCGAGCGACATCGATGGCGGGGTACGCGCTGGTCCCGAAAAGCGGGGCCAGCGCCGGGTACTCCTCCCCGAGTTCGAGAAGCGAGACAACGAGAGCATCGGCGGTCACGTCCGGCGGTGAACTCGGTCCGTCACGGGCGTCGTCGAGGTCGCCAGCGAGGGCCGCAAGCGCCGCGTCGACGACCCGCTCGAACCGGACCCGCGCCCGGCGCGGCCCGACCCGCTCGACGTACGACGCCAGGAACATCGCCGACAGGTGGCCGTGCCAGGCGCTGTCGGTCCCCGCGTCGAGTCGCTCCCGGAGCCGGTCGATACGGTCGTGGTCACCAGGTCGGGTTGCGAGCGCGTGCAGGAACTCCTCGCGCACCCCGAGACCGGCCGCGTTGAGCGCGTGTGTCAGAACCGCGAGTTCCTCGAGCAGACCCTCCTCCGCCGCGTGTGTCCCGTCGCCGTCGAGAACCGCGTCGACGGCCGCCTCGACAGCCACTTGCAACGCCAGCCCCTTGTCTTGCCCGTCGAGCAGTTCCCGCGTCAGGGCGAGTATCGACCGGTCGGCGGCCGCGGCGCGGAGTCGACCGAGGGCCGTCTCCGGGTCCAGCAGGTCCCGGCTGGTGACCTGCTCGAGCCGGTCCGCAATGCGGGCGGCCTCCCGCTCGTCGAGGCCGGGCATCCGGTGGCGCTCGGGGTGCTCGTCGAGCGTCGCCAGCTGTCCCAGCCACGCCGCCGTCCGCTCGTCGTGTGCGTGGGGCCGGTCGCGTAGCCGACGCCACGCCGACGTTCGGGCGGTTAACACCACACTAACCCGGTCGTCCCCGTCGAAGGTGGCGAGCGTGTCGGCGACACCGAGTCCACCGTGGCGCGTGACACCGTCGACGACGACGAGCACGTGCCCCTCCTCGGCAAGCCTCCGTGCCGCGTCGGCGAGGGCCTGCCCGTCGAGTGGCCTGGCCTGGTCTGGGCCGCGGTACAGGACCGGTCGGCCCGTGGCGAACCAGTCGTGGGCGAGTTGCTTCGCGGTGGTCGTCTTGCCCGACCCGGGCGGGCCGAGCAACAGTGCCGGCCGGCCGGTCGCCAGCGTCTCCCGAACCCGGTCGGTGACACGGGGCCGTGGCACGTCGGGGTACTCCCGCTCGACCGGTATCCCCTCGGCGACCTCGGCGAAGGTGAACCCCCGGCTCCAGCAGGCCTCCACGTCGACACCCCCGTCCGCGACCCACGAGGCGTCGAACCGCCCGAACCCTCGCTCGACCCCGCGTTGGTCCATGCCCGTCAGGTTAGATAGGTTGCATAATAACAGTTCCGCTCGTGTCACACGTTCGGCCCTGTCGAGCCCGACGTTCGTCCTCACTGGTAGAGTCGTGTTAACGACTCTCAGAGTAGCGTTATAACCCTCCGGCCTGTATTGGTATGTGACCATGAAAAAGCAGGAGCTCATCCACCTTCACGGCCTGCTTGCACAGGTACAGAACCACTACGAACAGGAGACCGGCGAGACGGTCGACCACGACCGGTACACCACACTCGGCGTAAAACCAACCTCGATTCACAAGTCGAAGACCGACCACAAGGACGCGGTGTTCGCACTCGCGAAGGGAATCACCGCGGAGATGGCCGAGACCGAGGACGCCGAGCCTGTTTCTGCTGCCGCCGACTGACTCGCCCCTCGGGGGGCCAAGAGCCGGCACGCAAACGGTCGTGAGCCAGAGCTAAGTGCGCGTGTCCCCGAGTCGAAACATGGACGTTCCGCCCCCACCGGCGCCGGTCGACTCGGTCACTCCGGAGGCGCTGAAACGCCGCATCGACGCCGGCGAGACGGTGACGCTCGTGGACACGCGCCCGGCCGACCAGTACGAGCGCTGGCAGATACGCGGCGCGTCGGTGACGTCGTACAACCTGCCGTACATCAGCCTCGACGAGGGGCTCGGCGACCACCACGAGGGGTTGCCGACGGACCGACGACTCACCGCCGTCTGTGCGATCGGCAAATCGAGCGAGTACGTCGCCGGACTGCTGGCCGAGCAGGGCTACGATGTCGAGCACCTCGAGGACGGGATGGAGGGCTGGGCGCGGCTGTATCGGGCCGTCGAGATAGCGCGCTACGAGGGGCCGGGCCGGGTCTTCCAGTACCAGCGCCCGTCGAGTGGCTGCCTGGGCTACCTGCTGGTCGCGGACGGGGAGGCGGTCGTCGTCGACCCGTTGCGTGCCTTCGCCGACCGGTACCGCGAGGACGCACGCGAGCACGGGGCGACACTGGTTCGCGCGGTCGACACGCACGTCCACGCCGACCACGTCTCCGGGGTGCGGGCGCTCCGTGCGGGGGGTATCCAGGGTGCGATGCCCGCGCCCGCGGCCGACCGCGGCCTCGCCGACGCCGGACGGATGGAGCTGCTCGCCGACGGCGACCGGTTCCAGGTCGGGACCGCAACCGTCGAGGCGGTCCACCTGCCGGGACACACCTCCGACGCGACCGGGTTCCGGGTCGGCAACCTGCTGCTGACCGGTGACAGCCTCTTTATCGAGAGTGTCGCGCGGCCGGACCTCGAGGCCGGTGCCGAGGGGGCACCCGCGGCCGCTCGCGAGCTTCACGAGTCCCTCCACGAGCAGGTGCTCCCCCTGCCCGACGAGACACTCGTCTGCCCGGGTCACCACGGCGAGAGGACCGAGCGTGCCGGCGACGGCAGCTACACCGCAAGACTTGGCGCGGTTCGTGAACTCGACGCGCTCTCGCTCGGGCGCGAGGCGTTCGTCGAGTTCGTCCTCGGCGATATGCCGCCGCGCCCCGCCAACTACGAGCAGATCATCCCGACGAACCTGGGGCAACGCACGGTCGACGACGAGGAGGCGTTCGCGCTCGAACTCGGGCCGAACAACTGCGCCGCGAGCGCCGGCGCGGACTGACCGCCGACGGCTACCCGAATCTGTCGACGAGCTGTGCCCCCTCGACGTACGGGAAGCCCTCGCGGGCGGCGTACGCGGCCGCGTCCTCGGGGGTGAGCGCCCGGCCGGTCTCGTCGTCGAGCATCTCACAGACAGCGACCGCTAGCGGGCGGTCTGCCGCGTCGGCGAGCGCGAGCGCCAGTTCGGTGTGGCCCCGTCGGTCGGCGAGAAGTCTCTCGGCGCCGCGCAACAGGTGCACGTGGCCGGGCGAGCGAAACAACGCGGCGAAGTCGGTCTCGGCGGGTGCGGCGGCGGCCTCCGCGAGTGCCCGGACCGTCAGCGAGCGGTCCGCGTCGGTGATGCCGGTGCGCGTCTCGCGGTGATTCACCGTCAGCGAGAACGACGACCGCTCGTCGTACGCGAGGTCGTGGTCCTCGGCCGCGGGATGATCGAGCGTCTCGACCCGAAACGGCAGGGCAAAGGCCTCGGCAACCTCGTGCGAGAGCGCGACACAGAGCAGTCCGCCGGCGTCGTTGCGCATCCGGGCAACCGCCTCGGGCGTCACCGCCCCGGCCGGGTAGACGAGGTCCGTCTCGCCCTCGCGGTCGGCGGCGTCGTGGAGACAGACCGGGCGGCCACGCCGGAACGCCTCGACTGCCCGGTCGACCGTCGCCGGCGACTCACGCCGTGACACGGGCGGTCACCTCCGTGCCATCCGTGAGGGAAAGCGTCTCGCGCAACTGCTCGGGGGCGATGAGTTCGAGGTGGTCGTCGCCGTGGTGGGTGCGCTCGGGCGCGATAACGTGAGCCTGCTCGCAGGTGCCGGCCGGCGCGACGAGCGTCGCCGGGTAGCAGTAGGCGGGCCCGTAGGTGCGGTCCTCGCCGGTCCAGCCCTCGATGGTGACGGGGTCAAGCGCGTCCAGGCGCGGGCGCTCGCGGACGCTCTCGGCGTCGAGGTCGACGTTCAGTGTCCCGGGAAACGGCTCGTAGCCGAGTTTCGCCCGGAACTGCTCGACGTAGCCCGGCAGGGTGACGTAGTGTCTCCCCTCGCCCATCCCGCTCGTGACCACGCCCGACAGCGAGACGGCCGGCGAGTCCTCGAAGATGCGCCGGTAGGTCTCGTACTCGGTCTGGAGACGCCGCTCGCCGGCCGCCGTCAGTTCGACCCACTGGCCGTCACCGGCCATCTCGCGGGCGATGTACCCGCCGGATTCGAGCCGTTGCAGGCGGCGCGAGGCCGTCTGTGTCGAGGCCCCGAGGCGGTCGGCGAGGGCGGCACAGGAGAGTTTCGTCTCACCGCCGAGCCCGCCGGCGAGCGCGAGCTGTTTCAACGTCCGCACCCCGCTGCTGTCCAGGGCCTGCCGTGTCTCTGCCATACCGACTGTTCGGCCGCTTCCCCGTTAAGTATACTGGATTCGTTACGCATCCCAGAATCGTTACGTCGTTGCCGGGGTCGAGTACCGAACGATGCTCGGGTCGGTGTCGGGTTAGTCTCGTCGGTCCGGAAGCGGTGTTTTGCCCTGCTCGTAGTGGTTACTGCGACTGTGTACCGGGACGACCGCCCATCGTCGGGCGGTCGATACCGGAATGACTCGCAAGAATCACTGTCACGAGACCGCGGGAGAACCGAGTCCGCGAGCGGTGAGACGACCGGCGCCGGGGGGCTGACGCGGAGAGACGCGTCAGGGTCGGGGACGGATGCGGTCGTGGCGTTCCACCGGACCGGCAAATCAGTTGTGCACGCCCGTTATATGCTGGGAGAGAAAATGGGGGACATGAGCGATACCGAAGGCGTGAGTCGACGGCAGATGCTCGCCGGA
>OBKM01001205.1_pt1 | contig 10817 bp, 10 predicted proteins | sample 1519691 | NCBI WGS metagenome assembly OBKM01 (sample SAMEA37050418, study PRJEB22526) | metagenome | biome: saline pan; feature: lake; material: water | place: Egypt | collected 2015 | depth 0.5 m
CGGGGCTTGACCCCGAGGCGATTCACTCAAGCGACGCCGCCATCATCACCTCGTCGACGTACTCGCCATCGATCCGGTAGTGGTCCTCTCGGGTCGCCTCGCGTTCCCAGCCATGCGATTCGAGGAAGGCGATCGCGTCAGGATTCGTCGCCGGGATGCTGTTGTACAGCTTCTCGAACCCGTGTTCGCGAGCCCACGAGGCTCCCTTCTCCAGAAGCGTCTCGCCGATCCCCTGATCGCGGTACTCGCCCAACACGCCGACGGTGAGCTTCGCGGTGTGTTGTAATTTCTCCGCCTCGGGCAGTTCGAGGTGGACCCAGCCGACGACCTGCTCCTCGACCGTCGCGACGAAGAACATCCGCGACTCGACCTCGTTGTTCCGGAGGATCACCTCCTCGTAGTCGATCAGGTCGGCGACGGTTTCCGCCTCGATGTACGATCCGTCGTCGGCCACCTGGCGGATAACGCCGACGAGCCCGCCGAGGTCCGCCTGTCGAGCTGGCCGGATAGTAAAGCGCGTCTCGGCGTCTCCCTCGTGGACCGTTCCGGACTCGGTGTCGAAGGTTATCTCGACTTCGTCGCCGACTTTCCGAATGTATCCATCGCGTCGGAGCACCGCGAGGTGGTGACCGAACGCGTTCGGATCGAATCCCAACTCCTGCCGGACCTCGTCGACGTGGACCGATCCACGACGCTCGACGTACTCGTAGATGTCCTTCCGGTCCCTGTTCTCTATCGAGACGCGCTGAGCGAGCTCCATGTCCGTTGGTACCACACACCGATACATAAGAATTCCCACGATCAAATATGAGGTTTCATCATACTCCCTATAAAAGCGTGTATCGATAGCCAGTTGGTCTCGAAGGAATCGATCCGGCCTCGATGGGCTGCTGTGGGGAGGGCTCCCCGTCAACAGCAGGTATGCAGAGTCACTGGCGATGGAGGCCGGTCAACAATGCGGCGACGTCGGTGATGTCGTGGGTGTCGATCAGCGCTTCCGCGGCCTCTCGAACCGTCACGTCCGGATCGAGAGTGACGCCGTGACACCGGGCGTACACTGCGAGCCAGTCGCTCGTGGCCTGATGAAGCCGTTGCATCTCCGTCTCGGAGAAGCGTACCCAGTCGTCGCCGGTTCGTGCTTCCACGTACAGCGCTACGACCGGCCCGAGACCGTCGCGGGCGGCGACCAGAGCCGCCTCTTCAGCGTCGGCGACTTCCGTTCCGGCGATGCGAACTGACCCGTCACCCTCGAACGCGTCAGTGTCGACGACGCCGTCGGCAGTCGCATCGCTCGTCCCCGAATCGTTCGTTGCCGCCTCCTTCGTTGCCGCCTCCTTCGTTGCCGCCGACGCGACGAGACGCGTACGCGCGTCGCTCGCGGCGCTGGCGAGCTTCGCGATCCGGTCGGCGTCGTCGTCGGGTGCGCGCATCTACCCCTGCTCGTACTCGACGCCCTTGCCGCCACTCGGATGAGTCCACTCGGTGTCGGCAACGACCGCACACGTCCCACATTCGACGCAGGGCTGAGTGTCGAGGCTGACGACCCGTTTCTTTCCACCGTTCACCGAGACGGTCTCCTCACGGTAGCAGCCTCCGCCGAACTCCTTCGCGCTGACCGGGCAGGCGGTTACCGCCGTGCCGCTGGCCTCGAAGCTGTTGTCGACCAGCTCGATATGTGGATCGCCGACGTTGTAGGTCAGGTCGCCGATCCGGTCGTCGAGCTCCGGGGGCTCCACGTCGTTGGTCGCATCGACCGGATCCCCCAGCACTTCCGCGATCCGGATCGGGACGTCGACGTAACTGGTCCGAGTGTCCGGAATCATTCCGAGCAGCGTCGGCGAGTTGAACGCTCGCTCGGCGAGCCCGCCGAACGCCTTCAACCCGAGTGATCCGACCGGCGAGTCGAGCACGGCCGTGCCGATCTTGTTCAGCGTGTCGTTCTCCGAAACCGCGCGTGTCATCCGGTAGCGTCGCGGTCGGAGCTTGTCCATCACACCCTCCTCGTTGAGCTTGGACTCGTAGATCTCCCCGGCCGCGGTCGGTTCTCCCCGTGTTTTCGCGTCCGCGTACGCCTCGGCTGCGAGTCCGCCGGCGCTGACAGCATGATTCATCCCTTTGATGATCGGCCCCTGCGCCTGCATCTGGCCGGCAGCGTCGCCGACGAGCAGAAGTCGCCCCCGATGCGGCGACGGATGAGCGACCTTCTTCGAGTCGGGAACCAGCTTGGCCGAGTACTCGCGCTCCTCGTACTCTCCGTGGAGCCACTGGTCCAGAAGCGGATGCGTAAGCAGCCCGTCGAGCAGTTCGTGTGGCTCCGCTCTCGACTCGGCGAGCGAGTCGAGGTGGAACACGGTGCCGATCGACAGCGACGCCTCGTTCGTGTACAGGAATCCGCCACCCCGAACACCATCGAACAGATCGCCGGAGAACAGGTGCGCGGCCCCTTCGTCGTCGTCGATGTCGAACCGCTCGTTTATCACCTCCGGCTCCATCTCGACGACCGCCTTCACGCCCTGGAACCAGTGTTCCGGCTCGTCCCAGGTCATCAGCCCTGCGTCGCGGGCCAGCTCGGAGTTGACGCCGTCCGCCGCCACGATCACGTCGGCGGTTATCGGGTCGAGCTCGTCGCAGGTGACGCCGACGATCTCGCCGTCCTCTCGGAGCAGCCCGTTGACGCGGACCTCGGTGAGCAGACCACCGCCGGTGTCGCGGGTCAGTTCGTGGACGCGCTCGGCGAGCCAGGAGTCCATCCGCCGCCGAAGCACCGAGTCACACCAGTCGGTGTCGTGGTGATGTACTCGGCTCAGATCGAACGTTTTCACGTCGTTGCCGGCGACGTTGTGGATGTACGAGTCGCCGACCGGTCGCTCCGAGGCCGCCTCGCGGAACGACGGAAACAGCGAATCGATCGTGTACGGCGCGGACTCTTCGGCGTAGATCAGTCCGCCGGAGACGTTCTTCGAGCCGGCGTCGACGCCTCGTTCGAGCACGAGCGTCTCGACGCCCTGCCGTGCCAGTGCTGCTGCGGCCGCCGCACCGCCGGGACCGGCCCCGACGACGATCGCCTCGTAGTGTTCGTACTCGTCAGTCATCGCTCGCCCCCGTCCGTCACCGCAGCCATTTCACCGCGCTCGACCGTCTCGATCAATCGCGGGACCACCTCGAACAGGTCGCCTTCGATGAAGTAATCGGAGAAGTCCCGGATGTCCGCATCCGGATCCTCGTTGATCGCGATGATCGTGTCGGACTCGTCCATCCCGACCTTGTGCTGAACCGCGCCGGAGATGCCGGCCGCGATGTATAATTCGGGTTCGACGACCTGCCCCGACTCGCCGATCTGTCGTTCCTCGGCGACGTAGTCGTCGACGTGGCCCGCAAACTCGTACGATGCCGTGATCACGCCCCGGGAGAGTCCGAGCGCCGCGTCGTCGAACGCGTCGACGAGCTCGACGCCGAGCTCGATCCCCCGCGTCGGGTCGTCGCCGATCCCGCGTCCGAGCGCCACGACCACGTCGTGGCCGGTCAGGTCGACGCCTTCGTCCAGTCGGTCGTGTTCGACCACGTCGACGTGGAACCAGTCGTCCGGGAGCTCGAGATCGTGTTCGACGACGTCTCCCTCGCGGTCGTACGCCGGATCGGGGAGATCGAAGGCACCCGGAATGACGCTCGCACCCTGCGGGTGGAAATCGCGGTGCGGTTTGTCGATACAGAGGATCGTGGAGTACTCGAAGCCGGAGAAGTCGGGCCGTGGCATGTGGAAAACGCGTTCGAACTCCACGCTGTCTCCGGGCTTTCCGGTTTTCGCGGGGTTCGAGATCATCGCCTCCTCGATGTACAGGTCCGAACAGTCGGAGGCGAGCCCGGAGTCGAGATCCCCCTGTACGAGCGCTGAGAGGTCGCGACCGTTGTGGGTCGCCGGGAACACGGTGTATCGCGGCTCGTGATAGTCGCGCCAGTCGACATCCCAGTCGCGGCACATGTGTGCGAAGATCTCCGTGTACGGCTTGTGGCGGAACCGTTCGAGACGCTCGTCCTCGTGGTAGACGACGCGATCGGCTCCGTACGCGACCGCCTCCTCCGCGAGGTCGGAAACGTCGTCGCCGATGATCACGGCGACGACCGACTCGGGATTCCCGTCTTCGTCGCCGCCGTACCCGTCCTCGGAGTTGTACTCGTCCATCAGCTCGCGAGCCTTCCCGAGCATCTCCTTCGTGACGTCGAGCAGCTCCCCATGCTGGGTCTCACAGTACACCCACATATCGCGGTACCGCTCGCCAGCGACGCCCTCGACGTACTGTTTATCCGCGGTCGGATGGTCGAGGTCGGGATGCTTCTCCTCTGGCGGAACGTACTCGACTGCACCGTCTTCGCCGTCCTCCTCTTCGGTGCCCTCGACCGCCTCGATGCGATTTTCTATCTGGGTGATCGCGCCGGAGCGGTGTTCTCCGTCCTGCTCGCGTTCTAGAATCGACTCGAGGACGTCGATGGCGTCGACGTCCCGGACCATGTTGGCGACGTCGGCGACGGACAGCTCGGAGAGATCGACCGATTCGGGATCGATCTCGTCGTCGTCGGCCTCGGCTTCCAACGTCTCGATCCGGCTCTCGATGAGGGTTTTCACCGGCGCTCGGTCCTCGCCGTCACCCTCGAGCTCGAGCATCGCTTCCAGCTCCGAGACGTCGTCGATATCGTTCACCTTCGGGCCGAGCTCAGCGATCTCGTGGTCGGTGGGATCGATCTCCGGCATCGTCACTCACCCCCCGAGAACGGCGTCAGCTCCTCGGCGACCGACTCCATTCCCTCCGGGTCGTCCGGCGAGACGAGCGTCGCATCGCGCTCGGCGGGTCCTTTCGGAATGGGGTCGACGCCGGCAACGATCGTCGGCGATCCGTCGAGCCCGATGAAGTCCGGATCGAGATTGAGATCCTCGTGATCCCAGACGGTGAGCACCGCATCCGGATTCTCGGCTCGCTGTTTGGTCTCCTCGCGCAGGTCCTTGTATCGAAGCCGGTGTTCCGCCTTTCGGTAGCTCGGCTCGAACTCCGGGTCGGTGACGATGAACGCCGGTAGATCCGTCTCCACCGTCTCGATCTCGGAGACGTCGCCCTCGACGAGCCGCTTCGCTCGGAGCGTCCCCTCGTCGGGGTCGACGTCGAGCGCGATCACGTGCGTGACGAGCGGTCGGTCCGTCAGGTCGTCGTTCATGTGGTGACACCAGTTCGTCTGCGGTCCGGTGTGGCCGGTCTCCCCGTCAGCGGTTTTAAACCCTGCAATCACCAGCTCCGGCTCCTCCTCGAACTGTTCGATCCCCGTCGTCACGGTCATTGCGGTCGCCCACGTGTCAGCGGCCGCCATTTCGCGGTCCGAGAGCAGATAGAGCTCGTCGGCGTACACCTCTTCCATCCCCTGTTTCAGTACGTCCTTGTACCCCGGCGGCCCCATGCTCATCAGCGAGACGGTGCCGCCGTGTCTCACCTTCTGTTGGAGGGCTGCCTTCAGGGCGAGTTCGTCGTTCGGGTTCATCACCGTCGGCGTCTTTCCTCGCTCGAGATGGCCGTCCTCGTCGAACGACACCTTCCCCTCGCGGAAGTCGGGAACGCCTTTCGTCAGTACGACTGTGTGCATTGATATCTCCCCACTACCCTTCAGGAGCCATCGGTTCATAATACTTATTCGTTGAGGACGCTCGGAGAGCGGTCCCGAAACTCGTCGATCGACCGTTCATTGCGCCGCCGAGAGGTGGCTTTTTGCCGCCCCCGTTCGACCCTTCAGCTATGCCGGAGATATCTCTCGGCGTCCCGAAAGGGGTCGTCGAGTCGCTGCCCGAGGAGGACGGCACCGCCGAACGCGATATGCAACGTGCGATCGTCGGGATCCAGTCGCGGCTGAACGAGGAGATCGAGGGTGACGACCCCGCCGAGGCCGCCGCCGTCGTCGCCGACGCCGTCGAGCGGATGGAAGAGCAAGCCAGCACCTACCACGAGTTCGTACCCGAGCTTCGCGCGTGGGGACAGTCGCCGATCTACGCGATCGCGTGGCGGAACCTCTACATCGAGCTGATCGGCCAGCTGTACGAACACGAGTGGCTCGCCGACGAGCTCGACCGCGAACGCAACTTCCGGATCGTCGAGGACGGCATTCGACTGTCCGATATCTGACGTTCCGTCGTCACGCTCGCCGTGTCCACACGCTGTATCACGGTTCTCCGGAGAGCTAGTGAGCTCGGTGTTACTCGATCAGCGCGTCGAGCGCGTCCCGGAGCGCCAGAGCCTCCGACTCGGACAGCGTTACGTCCGCGTGTCCCGTCCCGTGCTCGCCGGCGGCCACGTCGACGCTACAGACGATTTCGGCCTCGTCGCGACGAACGGTCACCTCCGCGTGGTCCGGTCGGTCGTTCGGCGGACCGATCTCCACCTCGAGCTCGCCGCGCGTCGCCCCGACTGCAGCCATCGCCGCCCGTCGCACGTCTATCGTCTCGCCCTCGTCGTTCGCGTCCATACGTCCCCGTTGCACCGCCGGTGTTTTATAAATCCGGTCCGGCTAGAACCGTCCCTCCAGCCGCTCGGTCACGTCCTCACAATCGGCCGTTCTCGGCGGCGTCGACGAGCGTCGAGTCGGCCGCTCGCCAGTCGGCCTCCGCGTCAGCGAAGATTCGCTCCGCGCGGTCGACCGCCTCGTCGATGATCTCGTCGACGTCGAGCCCGACTATCCCACCGGCGGAGACGAGCTGTACGCCGTCCACGAACACGTCGCGTACCTCGTCGCCGGCGGTGCCGTACACGAGGTTCGGGATCGCGGTGTGGAACGGTTGCGAAACGGCAGGAGCGACCCCGGGACGCTCCAGATCGCAGACGATGACGTCGGCCCGCTTTCCGACCGACAACGACCCCACGCGGTCGTCGATACCGAGCGCACGCGCGCCGCCGATCGTCGCCAGCTCCAGCGCCCCCGACGCGTCGATCGCCGTCGGGTCGCCAGCGGCGGTCTTCGCGAGCATCGCGGCCGTCCGAACCTCGCGAAGCGCGTTGTGTCCGCCGGGGCCGGGGGCCTGGTCCGTCCCGAGTCCCACGCACCCACCGTGATCGAGATACTCGACGATCGGTGGGACGACGCCGTCTATCGCGGCGATCGAGGAGGGACAGCCGACCATCCGGACGCCGGCGTCGGCGAGTCGGGCACGCTCTTCGCGGGTCGCTCCGTGGAGGTGTGTGGCGAGCAGATGGTCACCGAGGAGTCCCTCGTTTTCGAGCAGCTCGACGGTCGTCGCGTCGCTTCCAAACCGCTCCTCGATCGCGCGTTGCTCGCGGTCACCCTGTGCGACGTGCATGTGAACGGTTCGGTCGTGAGTTCGAGCGCGGTCGACGATCTCCGCGAGGAGGTCGATCGACACCATATCGAGTGCCTGCGGGCCGTACGCGGGCTCGACGAGCGAGTCTGTGGCGTATCTGGCGAACAGATCCTCCGCCCGGCCGAGCGCTGCCTCGCCAGTGCCGAAATCGAGTGTCGGTGCATCGTCGGCACTCCGATCGGGAATCTCCGTGATCGTCTCAGTAGCAACGACGCGAAGTCCAAGCGGCCGATACACTCGGTCGACGAGTTCGGCCACGTCGCTCGCGTACTCGCCGATCGTCGTCGTGCCGGACGCTAGCGCCTCCAGCGCCGTGAGCTTCGCGCCGACGACGCCGTCCTCCGCGGTGACGTGGGCCGTGATCGGACCGAGCGCTCGGTGCATCCACTCGGCTTCGGGAACGTCCTGTGCCGCGCCACGAACGATCGAGTGGCGGCCGTGGACGTGCACGTTCACGAGCCCCGGAAGCGTCAGACAACCGCTTCCGTCGACGGTGCGTGCCGCGTCCGCCATATCGACCTTCGTCGCGGGCCCGACGAAGGTGATCTCACCGTCCTCCCAGCCGACCGCCCCCCGTTCGACGATCCCGAGATCGCCGGTCGCGCCCGGCGCGTCACGGTCCATCGTGACCAGCAGCGTATCCGTGACGAGCGTGTCCATGGAAGGCGACTCGCGCCGACGCATCAAGGACCTATCGGTGCTTGGAACCGCCGGACAGAACTACAGGGGACGCCAAACGCGACGACGCGCTCCCGACACCCGAGTGACCGGACGGAGTTCCGGGCTCGTTCGGGGTGCAGTCATGGCGACCGCCGGCACGCGCCGCCGCCGTAACAAGAACTAACCCGCGGCGGTCCCCTCGATACTGCATGTCGAAGTTCTCCGACAGAGTCGAACGGATCCGGATCAGTGGGATCCGCGAGGTGTTCGAGGCCGCGGGCGACGACGCGATCAATCTCGGACTGGGGCAGCCGGACTTCCCGACGCCGGAGCACGCGCGGGAGGCGGCGATCGACGCCATCCGGAGCGGGAAGGCGGACGCGTACACCTCGAACAAAGGCATCGAACCCCTTCGTGAGGCGATCGCTGAAAAACACCGGACGGACCAAGGCGTCGATGTCGACCCCGCGAACGTCGTGGCCACGGCTGGCGGTAGCGAAGCGCTCCACATCGCGATGGAGGCGCACGTGAGCGCCGGCGACGAGGTGATCATCCCCGACCCCGGGTTCGTCTCCTACGACGCGCTCACCAAACTCGCCGGCGGGACGCCGGTTCCGGTGCCGCTTCGGGAGGATCTTACGATCGACCCCGCAGCGATCGAAGCAGCGATCACGGACGACACCGCTGCGTTCGTCGTTAACTCGCCGGGGAATCCGACGGGTGCGGTCTCATCCGAGGCCGACGTTCGGGAGTTTGCTCGCATCGCGGACGAACACGACGTGCTGTGCCTCTCCGACGAGGTGTACGAGTACACCGTGTTCGATCGCGATCACCATTCGCCGATGGAGTTCGCGGAGACGGACAACGTGGTCGTCGTAAACTCCGCCTCGAAGCTGTTCTCGATGACGGGATGGCGACTCGGCTGGGCGTACGGCGCAGCGGACCGGATCGACCGTATGGTCCGTGTACATCAGTACGCGCAGGCGTGTGCCTCGGCACCCGCGCAGTACGCCGCCGAAGCGGCGCTCCGCGGGAGTCGGGACGTCGTCGAGGAGATGACGGCGTCGTTCGAGCGTCGTCGGGACCTGCTGCTCGATGGGCTCTCGGACGCAGGCATCGACTGTCCGACACCCCGTGGGGCGTTCTACGCGATGCCGAAGGTTCCCGACGGGTTCGTCGACGAGTGTCTGGACCGTGGCGTTGTCGTCGTTCCCGGCGGTGCGTTCGGCGAGCACGGAAACGGATACGCACGGATCTCGTACGCGACCGGTGAGGACGAACTACGCGAGGCGATAAACGTGATGGCAGCCGCTCACGACGCGGTCCGGTAGCGCTCGGAATCGTCGGGTCGCGTGCTCCGTGATTCGGAGGAATCGAGTCAGCGGGGGTCCTCCTCCGGCAGCGCGAGAACGTTCTCGCGCCCCAGCCTGAATCCTTCGAGATCCCCCTCCTCCCGAAGCCGTTTCGTTACCTGACTCGTCTTCGCGGCGGTCCAGTCGAGCTTCTCCGCGACTCGCTTCTGTTTCATCCGACCGCCGTTCGCCTCGATGAGGCGTAACACTTTCTCCTCGTTGCTCAGGAGTTCGGGGTCCACTCCGGTGGCAAACGGCCCGGCGTCGCTCTCTCCTGAGTCGGCATCGTCGCCGGAGTCGGCATCGTCGCCGGAGTCGGCATCGTCTCCCGGAACGTCGTCGGATCCCCCGGTTTCGTCGGTCGTACTGGCATCAGTCTCGTCCGGCGTACTTTCGGAGTCTTCGACCGTCGCGTCCGGACCGATCGTCGCGGCCTCCTCCGAACTGTCCGCGCCCGAGAACCTGCGGCGGGCACCGAACACGACCAGTACGGAGACGAGAAGCGCGCCAGCGAACACGAGCGTGGAAACGTCTCCGTCGGTTCCGATGCGGTCGGTGTCGCCGGTATCCGATACGCCGTCATCGGACACGCCCTCATCCGGGACCTCATCGTCGGTGCCGGAGTCGATCGGGTCGAGGTACACCCGGGGTTCCCCGCCGGCGAAACTCGTCGGTCCCTGCCAGACGACCGCCTCGTCCCGCGTCTCTGCCGGGGCCGGCGTGGCGTCCGCGAGCGTCCACTCGCCGGTCCATCCGATCCGGAGTGCGGAGGCGTCATCAAGGAACAGTCCGTCGATCGCGTCACCGACGGCCAGTCGTCCGTCCTCGTCGACCGTGGCGAAGTTCGACCAGCGGAACGTGTACGTGACAACGCCGTACTCCTGCGGGAGCTCGGTTCGCTCTGCGGCTATCGTCATCTCGGTGATCGCCATCTCACGACCGGTTGCCGCCGTGGCGTCATCCGCCGTGGCGTTCATTCGATCGTGAAACGTCGCGGTGAACGCGTCGGGATCCGCCTCGATGTCGGTTTGTAGATCCTCGAAGGCATCGCGCTCGTCGTCAGTCTCGAGCCGCGTCCGGTACTCGATCGTCCAGACCGCGTCCTCGCCGTCGATGTCTATCGCCAGCAGCACGTCGTCCGGGTCGATCTCACCCTCCAGAGCTTCGATGCCGATCCCGGCACTCGCATGGTCGCTGTCGCCAGCCACCACCGAACCCCCGGTTGCGACTACGCCGACACCGACGAGGATGGCGAGGGCGACGATCGTGAACGACCGAGGGTTACTCACGTTCTGATAAAACGATGGGACGGATTAAAACGCTTCTCAAGCGCCCGCATGGCTCGATACCGAGAGATGTTGCAGTCAGTACGCGCGAACTCACGCGTTCTGTCCGTCACCGCGATCCGGTCCGCCGCCTCCGCCGCGGTCACCCGTGTCGCCATCCGACCCACCATT
>OBKM01001206.1_pt1 | contig 10810 bp, 11 predicted proteins | sample 1519691 | NCBI WGS metagenome assembly OBKM01 (sample SAMEA37050418, study PRJEB22526) | metagenome | biome: saline pan; feature: lake; material: water | place: Egypt | collected 2015 | depth 0.5 m
GATCGACGATCCGGAACCGGACGATATCGACGATGCCGATCTCGAACGCTGGCTCCGTTCCGAGTACGAGTTGCCACACAGTTTGAGCGACCCCACGGCGGAAGTCGCGCTCTCGGAAGCTATCAACCACGTCATCGACGAGGAGTACGGAACGGCCATCGAGAGGCTCGCGGCGACGTTCACCACGGTCTGCGAGACGGAAAAACCCGAACTCGAGGACTGTGAGAACCAGCAGCAAGCCGCCTGTCACCTCAATACGTCGCCGTCGGACCGGGCCGAAGAACCGTTACTGAACGATGGCGGGTAGTGACGACACGATGGGTGACCCAACAGACGACAACACGACCCGCGCGAGGGACGGAAAGCACCAGATTCCAGACGAAGTACACGCCACAGAAGACGCCGATCCAGTACTGGAGGCAAACAGGAGGGCAGCAGGTGAGAGCCGGGAAGACGACACCGAAAACCAACCTGTAGCACTCTCGATCGAAGAACCCGACCCTCCATGGATCCTCGACGTGCTGGGGGACATCGGAATCTACCTGGGTGTCGCCGCGGTTGGACTCACCGCTATCGGGCTCGTATCCGCCGTCATCGACCTCCAGCCGGTCGCTAACATCTCGCTCGTACTCGCGCTGGGGCTGGTATCAGTCGCACTCGTGTTCGGTGCTGCCTATCAGGCGTACGTGAGCGATCTCGTGCCGTGAGCTACAGCAATCGTAGTCATTTCGGGCGCTGAATGAGTGGCTCGAACTCCTCGTGTTCGAAACTTCCGAGAACGGTCCCATCGACGGTTTTCACACGGGAGTGCAGCACGCCTTCGTCATGTGCCGAGTCGACCATGCCTTTGGCGCGGGTCATGTCGTAGCGACTGGCAAGCAGTATAGACCGTTCAGCGTCCGGATCGATGAACTCGATCACAGCGTACATGTATCCTTCGACGTCGGTGCCGTACGCGAGATACTCCGTGAAATCCTCCGAATCGAACCACTCCTCGAACGAATCAGCCTGATTATCCGGAACGATATGGAAAAGACCGAAATCGTCGTGGTCGCCCATGTCACGGCTAACAGTGTCGGTATGTACCGAAAAGAGGGTTCGTACGTCCCAGCCGTCGGAGCGTCGATCTTCGGCGATCGCGTCCATGTCGTCAAGCGTCTGTTGCCAGGCTTCCGTTTTGGCGCCGGTTGGATCTCTGCGCCGTCGAGTGCGCGCATCCGGTGGGTCGGGATTTTCAGGCATATTGGGTCTTCGAGGGGGGAGGCGGTTAACTCTTTTCCGACTACTTCAGCCAATCCCGAGCCAGCTTTCGGCCAGAAACGAGAGTATCAAAACGACCAGGGCAGCAACAAACAATTGATGACGGGGTGCCATTCGCTGTTGTGGACTCGGGAGGTTGATCCACCGGACAGGGGGAAGCGACCGGGAGACCGACTGTACCCTCGTCGATGTCGCCACGGACTGTCCTGATATATCCTGTTCCTCGAGATCAGCCGGGGACGATGGCCACATGAGGAACGTTGCATATGCCAGTAACCCCCAGCCAATAATAAATAAAAATATGTTTGCCCGAGCGAGCTCGCCACCGGTAGCCACGGAGACAACGAGAGCACCGACGATGCTCAGTGTAGCGACGACCAGCGCGTACGCGATCGTATCGATCCAGCGTCGGACAAAGGGACCGACGCGGACATCCGGAGGCCCCGGCCCCGACATCAGTAGCGTTCGTCGAGAACCAATGCAGGATCACGATACTTCGACTGGTGACGATGGCAGTAGCTCTTGTGGTCGGCTGTCGATGTCGAATGATACACCGGCGACTCGGACTCACAAACGCTACCGAACTCCTCCGCGAATATTGTCAGTGCCTCTCCCTCTTCGTTATCCTCCGCGTGATCTCCGATCCGATCTAGAACGGTCTCGACTTCGCGCGGAACCTCCAGATCACCGAACAGTTCCTCGTACGTTTCCTCGACCGTGGCAAAGCGTGTTTCGCCACCAAAGCGTTCTCGAAGTCGTTCCCGGATCGACCGTTCCGCCCGTTTTCGTTCCCGGAGAATCTCCCGAAGCTTGTTCAGTTCGCCCCAGAGTTCGTCATCCATCTCGGGGTACCCATCCGGTCGGATCCGGGCTGGACAGCGAGTACTGAATGGACATCCCGACGGGGGATATCGTGGATTCGGTGGCGTTCCATGGAGGATAATCCGTTCTCGATCTGCGGTGGGATCGGGCTGGGGAATTGCCGAAAGCAGGGAATGCGTGTAGGGATTCGAGGGGTTCTCGAAGATCTCTTCCGTGGGTCCGATCTCCATGACGTTACCGAGATACATCACGGCAACCCGATCGCAGATGTGACGGACAACCGAAAGATCGTGAGCGATAAACAGGTAGGTCAGACCGAACTCGTCCTGTAGATCATCCAGTAGATTGATGATCTCTGCCTGAACGGAGACATCGAGTGCGGAGACGGGCTCGTCTAGCACGATGAAATCGGGTTCGAGCGCGAGTGTCCGGGCAATACCGATTCGCTGGCGCTGTCCACCCGAGAACTGGTGGGGGTATCGATAGTAGTGCTCCTTACGGAGACCGACAGTATCGAGCAGCGATTTGACGTGACGGCGACGCTCGCGGGGTGATTTCCACTCGTGAACGTCAAGCGGTTCCTGAATTATTTCCCCGATCGTCATCCGATCGTTGAGGCTCGACTCGGGATCCTGGAACACCATCTGCGCATTCCGTCGCCACTGGTGGAGTTCGTCCCGGGTAAGCGTCGTAATATCGGTTCCGTCGAACCTGATCTCACCTTCGGTTGCGTCCTCCAGCTGGACCAGGGTTCGGCCGAGTGTCGTCTTGCCACAGCCGGACTCGCCGACGAGACCGAGCGTTTCACCACGATGGATATCGAACGAAACGCCGTCGACAGCCTTGACCGGCGTACTCCCGAACAGTCCGCCTGATTCGTAGTGCGTTTTGAGGCCGTCGACCTCGATAATGGTATCTCTTCGATCGTCGGTCGGTGCTTCGCTGTCAATCGCCTGTGCGTGCTCGCTCATCGGTAGTTCTCCATCTCGGATGACAGTTCGTGGTGGTCGATGCGCTGTTGTTCGGACAGTTCTTCGGGATAGAGGAGACACGACGCAGTGTGATCCTCCGTGTCGGTGGTTTCGATGTCGACTGAGCGGGGGTGTACCGCCGAACACTCGTCGAACGCCTTCGGACAGCGGGGTGCGAACCGGCAGTACGTTGCCGGTTCGTTCGGCGTCGGAACGTTCCCCTCGATCGTGTTGAGGCGGTCACCGGTCTGTTGACCAGGAATCGATTTCAACAATCCTTCGGTGTAGGGATGTTTCGGATTCTCGAACAGCGATCTGACCCCGGCACTCTCGACGATTTCACCCGCGTACATCACGTTCACGCGATCGGACGTTTCGGCAATAACACCCATATCGTGCGTGATGAACATAATTGAGAGATCCCGCGTGTCCTGAAGTTCGTCCAGCAAGTCGAGGATCTGGGCCTGAATCGTCACGTCGAGTGCCGTCGTCGGCTCGTCACATATGAGCATCTCGGGATCACAGGCCAGTGCCATCGCGATGACGGCACGCTGACGCATCCCCCCTGAAAACTGGTGTGGGTACTCCTTGATCCGTCGTCGAGCATCCGGAATCCCGACGGCTTCGAGCAGTCGAGCAGCCTCGCGGGTCGCCTCTTTTCCTTTGATTCCCTGATGCAGGGAGAGGGCCTCCTTGATCTGATTGCCGACGGTATATACTGGGTTGAGGCTCGTCAACGGGTCCTGAAACACCATCGCAATGTGGTCACCTCGCATCCGCCGGAGGGATTCCCCTTCGAGCTGTGTGATTTCGACGAACCCCTCAGTGATACCTGACGGATCAGTCCCGTTACGCCGAGTGACGAATACGCAGTCGTTGTCATCGATAAGGCCGAGTTGTGGGCCGTAGGCGGCCAGAACGTCGACCAGCGGGACCTCATGGCGGCTATCGTAGCCGAACGTCTCTGGTGTTGCTGTGAGCTCTTTACGGTCGAACAGTTCGGCAACATCGTACCTACCCTCTAGATCCGGGACGTCGACAACCCGACCCGAAAACTCGGAGGCGTACTGACGCACCGTATCGGACTCGTGGAACTGGATGCTGCTTCCGTCCAGGACGCGACCCGGTGATTCGACCAAGCCCATCAATGATCGGGCTGTCACACTCTTTCCCGACCCGCTTTCGCCAACGATCCCGACGGTCTCCCCGAGACGAATATCGAAGGTGATTCCATCGACTGCACGGATCGTTTCCTTGTCGGTGAAAAACGCAGTCTGTAGGTTCTTTATTTTGAGCATCGGGGGTGCACGCTCGGATGCCATCAGGCACCACCCCCGGAAGCTTCGGACCCTGCACCCTCGCCAACATCGGCCTCGGGATCGATTGCATCACGGATCCCGTCGCCGAGGGCGTTAAACGCCGTCACGACGAGGACGATCATTATCCCCGAAATGGTGGCGACGTGATACGACGACGTCGCGATGTAGGGCTGGCCCTGATCAATGAGCCGGCCCCATTCGGGCGTCGGGGCACTAATACCGAGGCCAAGGAATGTCAGCGCGGCGGTAGCGATGATAATGCCACCAAGCAGTAGCGATGCGTAAATCATGATGTATCCGGCAATGTACGGAGACATGTGTTTCTGCATGATACGGAGTGGGGACTGGCCGTAACTTTTGGCGGCGTCGACCCAATCCTGTTCCGCGACCTGTAGGGACGGACCACGTATCGCCCGCCACATCCCGGGCCAGTAAGCGAACGCGAAGATCAGCGCCAGTAATATCCCTCCGTCGAGAGGATCGGCGATTGGGTGGTTGGCTTGACCGAACAACACGGACATGAGCATGACCAGAAGGAACGCCGGTATCGCGATGATCGTATCGCTTGCGATCACCGTCAAGATGTCAGCTAGCCCTTTGTAATATGCGGTGATCAACGACAAGATCACTGCGATGATGGCCCCGAGACCGATCGCGGTGAGTCCGATCACGAGCGAAGTCTGGGCCCCGTAGGCAAGGTTAGTTAACATATCTTGCCCCCGCGGTGTCGTTCCTAACGGTGCCCAGCGATCATACTGATCATAGCTCCATGGGGAAACAGTATTTTGCCCATCGGAGCGGACATCACTCATTGCACTGCCATGAGTCGTGGAGACGACCTCTCCATCGTCGTTTAGATATTCGAATTCGTTCTCCCACGGTTCGTAGACGTTATCTTCGACCGGGACTGGACTGATCGCTGAGGCCCAGAGCGCCATGACGACGAATAGCAGGACGATCGCGAGCCCGAACAGGCCCCAGTAGTGGTTACGGAACCGTCGAATGGTGTCGTCCCTGGGTGTCCAGTCGGCCTGACGATACTCCTCCCTGTAGACATTGTATCCACGCCAGGCCCACGCAATACAAGCACCCACGTACGCAAACACCAGCGTGACTCGGATTCCCCAGGCTGCCGCCGGCGAGAGCCCAAGGAAGGTTCCCTCCCACCCACCACCAGGGGAACGGTGCCCCAGATTCGGGATCAGTTCCGGGTTGGTGAGATGTGGGATTGCGGCGGACAGCGATTCGAGCAACCTCGCCGTGAAGCTAAGCTCGTTCGAGACAAGTGATCCGACCGGCGTGAACGCGAGAATGCTGGCAACAACGGCGAGAATCACCGTGACCAACGCACTCTCTGCGTAGAACTCACCCCGACGGGTCAGATCGACATCGAACCGATCGATGAGTCGCCCCGGGAGCACCAGTGCTACCAGAATCATCGAAACGACAAAGAGCATTAGCAGTGCGGTCAGATCGCTCACAAGCGCGCCAGCGAACACTCCAAGCGTAGAAGCGACGTTGCCGCCAACCCAGCCAGGAATAGCAACGAACCCGTCGAAGAGGAATATCATCGCTGAGGCGAGTTCAAGGAACCAGCCCAGGTACCGACTGAACTCCAGTGTAAGCAGCACGCCAGCACCGAGAAGCCAGTACAGTGCAGGCCGAGGGTTCGTCGCGACTCGCTCCCGCATCGATACTTCGTCGTCAAGCGGTTCGTCGTATTCGGTACTCATGTATCATACCCCACTCTCGGATCAATGATCGTGTACAGGAAGTCCTGTAGGATGTTCAAAAACAGGATGATCACAGTGAACACGAACAGCAGGGACCCTGCGAGCGGGAGATCACCCTGTATGACGGCCTGGAAGAAGATTCTTCCTAGACCATTGATATTGAAGATCTGTTCGACGATGACCGAGCCACCGATCAGCAGGAACGCTTCGTTGGTGATCACCGGAACAAGCGGAATCAAAGCGTTCCGGAACATGTGTTTCCAGACGATGACACGACTGCTCAGCCCTTTCGCCCGGGCAGTCTGAATATATTTCGAGTTGATCGTCTCGAGAACAGCAGTCCGGCCAATCCGCAGCTCGGCAGCCATCGATGCGGACCCGAGAACGATTGCCGGAGGGAGAATTAGTTTGATATCGATCGCAAGCGCGCCCCAGTCGATGAGCGACGCGCTATCGGCGAACCAATCGAGGTTGGGTGTCCCGGTAATACTCTGTCCGGCCTCGGTGAAGCTCGGGCCAAACTCGTACCAGTCGAAGCCGAACCAGCCACCGCCTTGGGTCTGCCTGAGTACGGCCAGAAGCATTACACACAGCCAGAAGTTCGGCATCGCCTGCCAGAGAATACCACTGACTGACGCGATGTAATCACCCCAGGTGTTGGGACGAAGTCCCGCATAAAAGCCCAGCGGGAGCCCGATGAAAAGCGGCAGCAGGATCGCCCAGAACCCGAGCCAGATCGTTGGCGGAGCGGTGTCTATCAGTACGTCGGTGACCGCTCGATCAGCCTGCACTACCCAGGATTGCCCTTCAAGCAGGAGTAGATCCCGCCCGAACTGAAGATACTGTTCCCAGAGTGGATCGTTCAGGCCAAGCCGTTCCCGCATCCGTTCGGCTTCTGCACCTGTCGCCTCCGGGCCGAGTCGAGCAGCGACCGGGTCGATTGGCCCCAGGCGGAGCATAATAAAGAGGAACGTGATGACCAGAAACAGGACTGGGATAGTGAGTAACAGCCGCTTGAGAAAGTACTCCCAGCGACTCATGGGATGGTACTCACCGCCTGTTCAAGAATCGCATGCATAGCTTTATTTTTGTCTGATGGGATGGTTTAGCTCTTTCTATACGAAGAAAACCGGCAGGGGTCAGTTAGGCTTCTTCTTCCAGTTCGACCTGCCAGTCGAGGTAGTAGCCAGTTGCATCTGTCGGGAGCAGGTCAGTGTCGGTGTTTTTCGGCTCGAAGCCGAAGTGACCATACGCAGGGTCTTCCCAGCTCCAGATCCATCCCAGCGAGTACATATCCAAGTCGCCGTCCTCACCCCGGTCTTGCAGTGTCCCGAAGGGTGACTCTTCGAGCTCAAACTCGACAGGCGTTCCGGCGAGTTTGTCACGTGTCTGCTCCGCAGCTTCCTGAAACACCTCCGACTCGTAGGTCGTGAGCGTCATTTCAAACGGATCGTCCTCGGTGTAACCAGCGTCTTCCAGTACCTCTCGAGCCGACTCGATATCAGTCTCGTTTGCACCGTAGGGCCAGTCATCGACCCACTGGTTGTATTCGTCCGCATCCATCGGCATCAGGGCTGGCGGGAGGAAGCTAAACGCCTCGACACCACGTCCCGCAAAGACATCCTGAACGATCTCCTCGTGATCTGTGACATACGCGACCGCCTGCCGGACCGGTTTCGGAACGCGATCCGCGTTGAACGCGAAGTAGAAGGTGCTCAACTCGGCTACGCCGAGATAGTTTACGATTTCGTCGTTCTCGACTGGTCCGTACTCACCAACGTCGCGTCCACGGTCGTCTTCCTCAGCATCAACGAGGTCATTGTCGTAGAACTGGGTCGGGATCCCGAAGATATCGGCGTTCTGTTCCATCGCGTACGTGAACGCCGCCTCGTCATCTTCGATAATCTCCCAGTGAACCGCTTCGACTTCCGCGGCACCCTCGTGATAATCGTCGAACCGAGTTAGACGAACCTCTTCGGCGAGCGTGAAGTCGTCGTACTCGAACGGACCCGTTCCGTTAGCCATCTCGGTCTGGAAGTCATCGTGGTCTTCCTCACCGTCGTATCCCTCGATATCACCGACGATCCCTTCAGGAACAATCGCGAAGCCGTCGTAGGTGATAATATCCAGTACACCGGGGTTGGCTTCACGGATCTCCATCTCTACGGTCATGTCGTCGACTGCCTCGATAGCAGGCGACTCCGGAACGACGTTACCATCGTCGTCAGTCTCGTGCACGAGGCCGAGGAATCCGGCACCGCCCAGAATGAAGTTCGCTCGCTCGCTGTTAGGTGACTCGGCGAGACGCCGCCAAGAGTAAACGACATCGTCCGCGGTGAGCTCCTCGCCGCCGTGGAACTCGACGCCGTCCTTGATCGTGAACGTATAGGTGAGCCCATCCTCGGAGACGTCGACCGAGTCCAGCAGTTTGTTTTCCATCTCGGCGACGCCGTTGGGATAGTGCGTCAGCGTCTCGTAGATCTGGTTGATCACGACGCCCGAGGCGGTGTCGGTCGACATGATCGGATCCAGCTCGTCGAACGTCGAGTTGATCATATTCAACTCGTCGTCACCGTCGACTTCAGTATCGACGTGTTGCTGGTGATGACCACCGAGCGCGCCCGTCGCTGGTACGTCGACGTAATCGTACCAGAAGCGCTCTTCGAGGTTGTGGTACAGGGGCATCATGATCATGCTGTCCCGCACCGCTTCCTCGATCTCTATATACGCCTCGTTGCGAATATCTTCGTCTTCCGGCGCGGTGTTCGCCTCAATCCGCTCCCACGCACGCTGTGCTTTGTCAGCCTCGGTCCCGGTGGCCTCTTCACCGTTCTCCTCGCCGTTCTCCTCGCCGTTCTCCTCGCCGTTCTCCTCGCCGTTCTCTTCCTCCTCATCGTCGTCGAGGATCGCGGAACACCCGGCGAGCCCGACCGTCGCGGTTCCGCCGAGAAGACCAAGCATGGTGCGTCGATTGTCGTCAACACTTTGCCGTTCGTTGGAATCTGGCATACGCAGACTTTGCCAGTTGAACAGTAAAAAGTTACCGGCGAATAGTGGGACATAGCACGGGAATTTATTCAATGCTGCATAGTTAGCAAACTTTCAAAAACTGCTAGTTAGTTCGTGATGTTAGTACCGGACTTCGCAGCTCGGCCTCAATCGTCCCCGTTCTCGTCGACGATGACGACCTCCTTGTCAACCACGTCGACGTTGATCAGCGTCTTCGCGTCGTATTCCGCATCATCGAGTGCGTTCTCGCCGCCCTCCTTTTTGATCACTGCAACCACGTCGACGACGTCCGCGCCGATATCCTCCAGCGAGCCGAGAATGGCTTTCAACGTCCCGCCGGTCGAGAGCACGTCGTCGAGTACGAGCACGCGGTCGCCCTCGTAGACGTCGTTGATGTACATCTCGGATTCGGAGTAGCCGGTCTCCTGGAAGAGTGCGACCTCGCCGTCGAGGCCGTACTGCCGTTTGCGGATCACGACGAGGGGGATATCTGTCATCAGCGAGACCGCAGTCGATATATGAATCCCCATCGCTGCTGGCGTGACGATCTTGTCGACATCTTCGAGATCGGCTTTGCGGATGATGCGGATGACGATCTCCCGGAGGAGTTCGGGTTCGAGCATCGGGACGCCGTCGCTGATGGGGTGGACAAAGTAATGATAGCCGTTCTTTTCGATGATCGGCGCGTCGAGGAGCGACCGCTTCAACTGGTCCATGTTGGGACTACTGCACGCGGCAGGTAAAGATGACGGAAACAGTTCGGTCCGATCGATCGTTCACGGTCGTTTCGACTTTGGCGCGGGGTTTACACCCGTCGAGCACGTACAGAGATGTAATGAGTTCCTCCATAGAACCATCGCACGAACCACCCGACAACCGATCCAAACGAGTACTGATCTGTCCGGTCTGTGATCACGAAAGCGCCGTCGACGGCGACTGGCTGAGCGAGCAGCGCCATGGCGCAGAACACCGGAGCTGTCCCAGTTGTGACGCAGTGATCGAACGCCGACCGTCCTTCGAGCGCACTGAACGTGCGGTCAACGAACACCACTCGGCCGAATCGTAATCCACGAGAGGGCGAGTTTGCGAGAGGCGAGCTCTCTCACACGACTCGTCGACCTCCGCACGCCCGCGGGATCTTGTATTCTGTGCGGTGTAGACGTCCGGACGCTCGCTCATGCATCCACTGAAGACCACTTGTGGAGTCGACAAACACGGTGTCGAGAGCGATCGCTATTCGGACACCTGATTCGGTGGAGAGAGAAGAGAAACTACTGAATGTGGCCTTCGCGTCGCAGTTGATCCGCGGCCTGACCGTCGTAGCGCCACTCGATGTTGGCCTTTTCGTCCTGCCAGTCCCACGGCTCGGCGAGGACGACGTCGTCCTCGTTGATCCAGGTGCGATATTTCATCCGACCGGGGATCCGGCCGAGACGCTCCTCACCGTCCGCACAGCGGAGTCGTACGTGGTTGCCACCGAGGTGTTCGGTGACGACTGCAAATACCTCATCGTCGTCGGGCATTCGAAGGTTTCGACGCCCAGATTCTTCACTCACACCTTACCTACGGTCGAACGACGTTTAAAGGATTTGATACACGTGGTAACGCGGGACACGATAGCTATCTACTCGTCGGCAAACTCGACTTCGTGCGTGGCGAGTGCGGCAGTGCTGTCGGTCGATGAACTGGCCCAGAG
>OBKM01001207.1_pt1 | contig 10786 bp, 12 predicted proteins | sample 1519691 | NCBI WGS metagenome assembly OBKM01 (sample SAMEA37050418, study PRJEB22526) | metagenome | biome: saline pan; feature: lake; material: water | place: Egypt | collected 2015 | depth 0.5 m
GCGAAGCGACCGAAGCGCGCAGCGAGCGTGCGCCCGCCTCCCGGCTGGGGCTTTCGAGTCGTTCGTCGCGGAGCTATCGCTCCCGCGACTCACTTATAAACAATCAACGATCCCACCACACGATCACATATAAACCCCCAGTCCACCCTCGTGAGCGACGTACGCCCGAGATCGATCGCCGCGATGGCTGCACCGAGCGGTTCTCGTGTTGGTGTGTGAAGTGTTCTATGACGCCCTCAAACGGTCGTGTCGGCCGGGGACTCACCCACGCGGGCGATCACCCATCCACGCATCAACGCGCCGGAGGTCGCCGCGTCGCGGTCACCCGGGGGATTTAGGCGATCGAGCGCATCCGATCGGCATGGACGCGCTCCTGCTCGCCGTGCTCGTGGGGATCCCGCTGGCGTGGCTCGTCGGCTTCGCGGTGTACGCGTACCTCGACGCGCCGAACCACGGGATGAGCCCGCGGAAGTGGGCAGCGATCTCGTTTTTCGTTCCGCTGTTCGGCTTCTTCGCGTACCTGTTCGAGCGCGAGGAGCGCGACTACGACCCCGAGGAGGACCCGTACGCGACGGGTGAGACGACGTTCGCCGTCCACGAGTCGAGACGCGGCGAGAAGCCGTTCGGCCCCGCCGGCACGCGGGCGGACGAGACCGACGACGACGAGGAGAGCGACGAGTGGAACGACCCGCCGGGCGTCGATCCCTGATCCGGGACGGAAGCGGCGCCGCGGCTCCGGACGCGAAGTCGACTCCGGCTTTAAGTCCTCGCGCCGGGTACGCACGCGTATGACCCTCTCGCTCGATTCGACTCAGCTCGACCGCTACTCCAGACACATCATCATGGACGAAGTCGGTCCCGAAGGGCAAAAACGGCTCCTCGAGGGGCGTGCCCTCGTGCTCGGCGCTGGCGGACTCGGCTCCCCGGTGATCCAGTACCTCGCCGCAGCGGGCGTCGGGCGGCTCGTGGTCGTCGACGACGACGTCGTCGAGCGCTCGAACCTCCAGCGACAGATCGTCCACGGCGACGCCGACGTGGGCGAGCCCAAAGTCGAGTCGGCGGCGCGGTACGTCGAGGCGCTCAACCCCGATGTCGACGTGGAGACGCACGAGACCAGACTCGACGTGGCGAACGCCCGCGAACTGATCGGCGGCGTCGACGTCGTCGTCGACTGCGCGGACAACTTCCGGACCAGATACGTCGTCAACGACGCCGCCCGGATCGAGGGCGTGCCGGTCGTCCACGGCGCGATATACAAGTTCGAGGGACAGGCGACGACGCTCGTCCCGGGTGGTCCCTGCTACCGGTGTCTGTTCCCCGAGGCTCCCGACCCCGGAACCGTCCCCGACTGCGCGACGACGGGCGTTCTCGGCGTGTTGCCGGGGACGGTCGGCTGCGTGCAGGCGACGGAGGCCGTGAAGCTGCTTCTCGACGCCGGGGAACCCCTCGACGGGCGGCTCCTCTTTTATGACGCGATGGATATGACGTTCGAGACGGTCGAATACGCACGAAAACCCGACTGTCCCGTCTGCGGGGAGAACGGTATCGACACGATCGAGGGGATCGACTACACCGACGGCTGCCGGATCGAGGCCGAGTGACCGTGTCGCTGGCAGCCGACACCCGGGAGGCCGTCCGGGCCCGTCCGTTCCTTCTCGCGGCGCTTCGTGCCGGTGTGGTGAACTACAGCGCGGCCGCCGCGTGGCTCGCGGAGGACGCTGGCCTCGACGGCGACATCGAGGCCGCCGCGACCGCACTCCGCCGATTTCGGGACGAACTCCCCGCGTACGACACCGACGACCGGACCGCGACCGTGACGATGCAAAGCGGGGTCGGGATGGCCGACGTCGACACGGTCGAAACGACGGACGCACCCACACTGACCGTGGCCGGGGCATCGCTCGTTCCGGAGGGTGACGGAACGGCGGTCGTCGCGACCGGCGATGTCGACGCCGCCGCGCTGGCGGCGGTGCTCGAACGCTTATCAGCTGTGGGCGTCACCGTCCGAGCGGCGGGGGTCGCTCGCGGTGCGCTTCTCGTCGTCGTCGACCGCCGAGACGGCGCGAACGCCGTCCGAACCGTCGAGGCGGCGCTCGATACGGTTCTTTCCGTCGGGTGACCGGTCGTTTCGCGCCGCCAGTGGCGCTCGCGGACAAGACATATACCGCCGCTTCGAGGAGAGACGGTATGCGTCGTCGGACGCTTCTCGGCACGACGGGCGCAACGCTCGGAGTCGTCTGTGCCGGCTGTCTTACCGGCCCGGAAATCGAGCGGGATGCCGACAACGCCGGGGAGAACGACGCCGGGGAACACGACGGAGCCCGGGAGCCACTCGATGTCAGACTGTACAACTACCGCGAGGAGGCGGTCTCCGTCGACCTCCTCGTCGAGGCCGACGACGACGAGCTCGTTTCGGAAGTTGTCGATCTCTCCGCTCCGGAGACGGTGTTCACCGACCACGTCGCCGCCACGATTCCCGAGGGGACGCGGACGGTCCGGATCGCGGCCGCGTCGACGCTGGACGGTCGGGAGGCGACGGCGACCCGGTCGTTCAACCTCCCCGCACCTGACCCGATCGAGGGGTTCGAGGTTCGGATCGACGACGGCGGGATCGGGATCGCCACGCTGGGATACGATTCGCCGGCGTGACGGGAGGGTTGCGGTCGTCGCCGGGTCGAGTCGTCAGTCGTCGCCTTCGACGACTGCCGTCTGCTCGGGTTCGTACAGCTCACCGGCCCGTTCCAGCTCCGAGAGGTAGTCGTCGGCGTCGATGGCGGCCTGACAGCCCATCCCGGCGGCAGTGACCGCCTGCTGGTAGTGGAAGTCGACGACGTCGCCGGCACCGAACAGCCCGTCGACACCCGTGTCAGTCTGGTTCTCGCCGCGACCTCCCTCCGTGAGGAGATAGCCGTCGTCGTCGAACTCGACGCCCGTCCCCTCGAGGAACGCCGTGTTCGGCGTGTGACCGATCGCGAAGAAAACGGCCCCGACGTCGAACGCGAACTCGTCGACTTCGTCGGCGGTGGCGGGAGCCTCGAGCTTCTGTTTCGGATGACCGTCAGGATGCTCGACGAGCGTGACGTGGTCGATCCCGTCCGCCGGCGTGCCGTGGATCTCGGTTAGCTCGGTGTTCAACAGGAGCTCGATCTCGCCCTCGTCGACCTTCTCCATGATACGGTCGATCCAGACGTCCTCCGCCCGGAACTCCTCGCGGCGATGTGCGATGTACACCGTGTCCGCGAACTTGGTGAGGAAGTTCGCCTCCTCCATCGCCGCGTCACCGCCACCGACGACGAGCATGTCCTCGCCGCGGAAGAACGCCCCGTCACACGTCGCACACGTCGAGAGTCCGTACCCCATCAGCTCCTCCTCGCCGGGGACGCCGAGCGTTCGGGCGGACGCGCCCGACGCCGCGATGACGGCATCGGCCGTGTACACGTCACCGTCAGAGAGCTCGACCCGGAAATGTCCCTCGTCGGCTTTCGAGACGTCCTCGATGACGCCGTTTCGAGTCTCCGCGCCGAACTTCGTCGCCTGCGATTTCATGTTCTGTATCAGCTCCGGCCCGGAGATCCCCTCGGGGAAGCCGGGGTAGTTCTCCACGTCCGTCGTCAGCGTGAGCTGACCGCCCGGTTCGTCGCCCTCGATCAGGAGCGGCTCGTTGTTCGACCGTGCGGCGTAGATCCCCGCAGTCAGTCCAGCGATACCGGTGCCGGCGATGATCAGCCGGCGGTGGTCAACGACTGCCTCGTCCATACTGGGCCGTTCGCGATCGCGAGGTATGTACGTTGCGCTGTCGTGTCCGATCCGCACCAGACTGAGCGGCTGGCACGACGCAGTTCGCGTCGCCAATGCGCCGCGGGATGCCATCTCGGCGACACGAAACGTCGTCCGCCCGGTCGCAACTTCAAAGAGTCCCGCGGGTGAGCCCCACACATGGAGCTAGACGACACGGACCGCGCGATCCTCCGGATCCTCCAGAACGACGCCAGAACCCCGTTCTCGGAAGTGGCCCGTCGGATCGACATGTCGAGTGCAACCGTACACGACCGCGTCGGTCGAATGGAGGAAGCGGGCGTCATCGAGGGGTATCACGCGAAGGTGAATCCCAAATCCGTCGGCTACGGCGTCAGCGCACTGGTCGGACTTCGCGTGAAGCAGGGACGCGAGGAGGACGCTCTGGAGCGACTCCGCGACATCGAGGAGGTCCGAGAGATCCATCTGACGACCGGCGAGTGGGACGTGATGTTGAAGGTCGTCGCGGAGGACACGGACCGGCTCCGCGATCTGATGTTCGAACGGGTCGCCGATATGGACGGCTTCTCGCGTTCACAGACGATGATCATCCTCGGTACCGACTACGAGGCAGACGGACTGCCGATCTGAGACGGTCCGGTCGGCTCGGTCTTCCCTGCAGTCTCACGACGACCGGTCGCTTCCCCCCCGGTGTCGCATCGGATCCACACGGGACCGGAACGCTCAACTCGGGAACCGTCCGAACGGTGCACATGAGCACGCGTCTCGAGGATCGGTTCGACCTCTCACCCGAGCGGGCGTGGGCCGCGGTGGTCGGCGTCGTCACGGCCGCGCTCGCGCTCGGATCGCTTCTGTTTCCGCGCCAGGTGTACGATGCGTTCCTCTGGCGGTACTTTTGGGGTCCGGTCGCCGCCGACGGGCAAGGTGCACAGTGTGCGGTCCGCGAGGGTGGCACGACGGAGCTGCTGACGAGCTCCGCGGAGTGTGCGAGCGCAGTCGAGGCCGGACAAGTGGTGGCGTTCCCCGGCTACACCACCGTCTCGACGGTAAGCTACGTGTTCATCCTGCTCGGGATGCTGATCGGCGTGATATTCCTGCTCCGCCGGCTGGAGATCGGTGACGAGTTCCGGTTTTTTTACGCGCTGTTTCCGTTCATGCTGTTCGGCGGGGCGCTCCGCACGGTCGAGGACGCCGGCATCGCCGCGATGCGAGCCGGCACCGAGCCGCTGATACCGTTCCCGTGGAGCGCGCTGCTCATCAGCCCGTTCATCTACTTCACCGTGTTCGCGGTGACGCTGGTGTGTGTCGTCGCCGCGTACGCGCTTGCCGATCGCGGGGTCGTCGACGACTACGCCACACCGCTTTTCGGGCTGGGAAGCGTCGCGCTCGTGATCACGGTCGGGTATCTCATCGCACTCGCTGCGCTCACGGAGTACGTGACGGTGTATCCCCAGGTACTCGTGTTAACGCTCGTCATCGCCACGCTCTCGACGTGGCTCGTCTGGCGACTGATCGAGGGGTGGAAACCGTCGATCAATCGGGGCACCGGATTCGCCGGCTTCCTCATCATCTGGGGACACGCGGTCGACGGCGTCGCAAACGTGATCGGGCTCAACTGGATGCCCGAGCTCACCGGGACCGCGAACCTCGTCCCCAAACACGTCGTAAACGAGCTGATCGTGAACTGGACCGGTCGCCTCCTGCCGGATTCCATCGTAGCGATCACCGGTGACGCGTGGCCGTTCCTGCTGGTAAAACTCGGCGCTGCCACGTTCGTCGTCTGGGTGTTCAACGGGGAGATGTTCGAGGAGTCACCGCGATACACCCTGCTTCTCCTCATCACCGTGCTCGCCGTCGGACTCGGGCCCGGCACGCGGGATATGCTGCGTGCGACGTTCGGGATCTGAGATCGATACCGGCTCCCGAGCCCGACCCCACTACGAGAACCGCACCGCGTCGCCCGGCGACAGTCCGAACGCTTCGTCGCCGCGACCGCCGTTGACGTCACACTCGAGATAGCCGTGGCTTCCGACGGTGACGAGGCGGTCTCCTCGCGGGACGGACGCGAACGTTTCGGCGACCGGGACCGGCTCGCCGTTCACGCGAACGTGGTCGGACCGGCGATCATCGTCGGGGTCGCGGCCGCGAACGAACGACCCCGGGACGTTCGTGATCGCGTTCCCGAAGTCGTCGACGACGAGCACTTCGCCGCGAGCGACGCCGTCCGCAACGGTCGCCGCCGGAAGCGTCAGGTCGACGTACTCCGTCGTACGGGTGAGTCCGGGAGTCGATGCAAGCACGTCGCCGTCGGCGACCGACGTGCCGAGCGCCTCCCGGATCCGCGCCGCCGCCGGTGCGAACACGTCCCGACCGTGGAACGTCGCGCTCGCGGGGTCGCTGACGGCGATCTCGAAGCACTCGATCTCGTCGCCGAGCCGTCCGTCGTCGCCGAGCCGTCCGTCGTCGCGTCCACTGCCGTCGGCGTCGGCAGCCAGCGCGCGAGCCGGCGGGAGTGCGAGCCCGTTGTCCGGCGCGACGAGGACGTGGTTGCCGGCGCGGACCGCGACTGCGGCGCGGTCGGTTCCGACTCCCGGGTCGACGACCGCACAGTGGACTGCGGGCGGGAACTCCGGAAGAACGAACCGGAGCCAGAACGCTGCCGCACGCGGGTCACCACGCGGGAGATCGTGAGCGACGTCGAGTATCTCCGCGTCGGTTTCACGACGGATGACGCCTTTCATCGCAGCCGGGTACGGCGATCCGAAGTCGCTTGCGAGCGTTATCATGGGGTGTACGGGTAGTCGTTGCGGATGGTTGCTGCGGATGGTTGCTGTGAATGGTTGCTGCGGATGGTTGCTGTGGGGTGGTTGGCCGGACGGTGCGCAAGCTCGAGCGGGACGATCACTGGTCGACGGGCGTGTCCGTCTCCGCGATCTGGCGGATCCGCTCCGCGCCGTCGACCTCGGTGATGACGTCGACGACGGCGTCGGGCACGAGATCCTCCCAGTCGCGGCCGTGAATGATCCGTTCGCGGAGCTCCGTCCCCTCAAGAACGTCGCGCCGGAACATCGGTGACCGCCGAACTTCAACGCCGGCCTCCTCGAACAGACGGATGACGAGCGGGTTGTTCGAGTACGCGACGTCGAACCGCGGCGTCATGCTCTGAACGTGACTCACCCAGACGGAGTTGCGGTCGAGATCCTCGATCGGAACCACGTAGGTAGTTACGGGGAGATCGTCGACGGCCTTCGTCACCATCATCACGCGCTCGCCCGCAGTAAACGGGTTTCTGGTGCTGTGGGAGTCGCCGGCCGAGCCGACCCCTAAGACGATCTCCTCGACTTCGTCGGCGATCTCCTCGACCATATGACGGTGGCCGTTGTGAAACGGCTGGAACCGTCCGATGTAGAACCCCCGCATGGTTCCACGTAGCGCGGGCGTCATTTATAAATACGGCGGGACGCCACTCCCGGATTATACGGCACCTATAGCGCTTCTACCCCGCGTTTCCGGCTTCTGTTCGGGATCGTTCTCGGGGAGAAAGTATATCAGTAGCGCTCCCTTCGTTTTCAGTAGCGAATATCGATTCTATGAGCAACGAGAAGGACACGAACGACCCGACGACCGAGGAGCTCTCCGACTCCACGACGGAGGCCGGAGGGCACCCGGATCCGTCGGGAGACGGCGAGGACGCCCCCGTCGATACGGGTTCCGATCCGGACGAGAACGCCGATCCGGACGAGAACGCCGATCCGGACGAGAACGCCGATCCGGATGATCCGTCCGAGCGGGAGCGTTCGACGCCGCCCGCCGACGAGGAGACGATCTGGGACGACCCGAAGATCGAGGACGATCCCGGCGACGGCGGGTCCGACGAACCGAACGGAACCGACACCCCTGACGCACCGGACGCGCCCACCACTCCCGACGCACCGGACGCGCCCACCACTCCCGACGCACCGGACGAACCGGTCGACGAGGGCGACATCGACGAGCTCGGCAGCACCGTCGAAGTCGAGGGGGCGGAGATCGCAGAGGACCCGGACGAGGACGACCTCCTCGGCGGGCTCAAGATCGACACGACGACCGAGATCGAGATCCCCGACCGACTCGTCGACCAGGTGATCGGACAGGATCACGCTCGCGACGTGATCATCAAGGCGGCCAAACAGCGCCGCCACGTCATGATGATCGGGTCGCCGGGTACCGGCAAATCGATGCTGGCGAAGGCGATGTCCGAGCTGCTCCCGAAAGAGGAGCTCCAGGACGTCCTGGTGTATCACAACCCCGACGACGGCAACAAGCCGAAGGTGCGGACGGTGCCGGCGGGGAAGGGTGAACAGATCGTCGACGCACACAAAGAGGAGGCCCGCAAGCGCAACCAGATGCGGTCGCTTCTCATGTGGATCATCATCGCCGTCGTGTTGGGGTACGCGCTCATCATCGTCGGCCAGATACTCATCGGTATCATCGCCGCGGGTGTCGTCTACCTCGTCTTCCGCTACCTCAACCGCGGCTCCGACGCGATGATCCCGAACCTGCTCGTGAACAACGGCGACACGAAGTCCGCGCCGTTCCGCGACGCGACCGGTGCACACGCCGGCGCGCTGCTCGGCGACGTCCGCCACGACCCGTTCCAGTCCGGCGGCATGGAGACGCCGAGCCACGACCGCGTCGAGGCTGGCGCCATCCACAAGGCGAACAAGGGCGTGCTGTTCATCGACGAGATCAACACGCTCGACATCCGGAGCCAACAGCACCTCATGACCGCGATTCAGGAGGGCGAGTTCTCCATCACGGGCCAGTCCGAGCGCTCCTCGGGCGCGATGGTCCAGACGGAGCCCGTCCCGACCGACTTCGTCATGATCGCGGCCGGGAACCTCGACGCGATGGAGAACATGCACCCGGCGCTCCGGAGCCGTATCAAGGGGTACGGCTACGAGGTGTACATGGAGGACACGATCGAAGACACGCCGGAGATGCGCCGCAAGTACGTGCGGTTCATCGCCCAAGAGGTCGCGAAAGACGGCCGGCTGCCGGAGTTCTCGGCCGAGGCCGTCGAGGAGATCATCCTCGAGGCCAAGCGCCGCTCCGGTCGGAAGGGTCACCTCACGCTGAAGATGCGGAACCTCGGCGGGATGGTTCGCGTCGCCGGCGACATCGCCCGCGGCGAGGACGCGGAGATGACCACCCGCGAGCACGTGCTGCAGGCGAAGGGGCGGTCGCGCTCCATCGAACAGCAGCTCGCCGACGACTTCATCGAGCGGCGCAAGGACTACGAGCTCCAGGTCTCCGACGGCTACGTCGTCGGCCGCGTCAACGGGCTCGCCGTGATGGGCGAGGACTCCGGGATCATGCTCCCGGTGATGGCCGAGGTCGCGCCCTCGCAGGGTCCCGGAGAAGTGATCGCCACCGGACAGCTCAAGGAGATGGCCCAAGAGTCCGTCTCGAACGTCTCCGCAATCATCAAGAAGTTCTCCGACGAGAACATCTCGGAGATGGACATCCACATCCAGTTCGTGCAGGCCGGTCAGCAGGGCGTCGACGGTGACTCCGCGTCGATCACGGTCGCAACCGCCGTGATCAGCGCGTTGGAGAACGTCGGCGTCGACCAGAGCCTCGCGATGACGGGGTCGCTGTCGGTCCGGGGCGACGTGCTCCCGGTCGGCGGCGTCACGCACAAGATCGAGGCGGCCGCGAAGGCCGGCTGTACCCGCGTCATCATCCCGCAGGCGAACGAGCAGGACGTGATGATCGAAGACGAGTACAAGGAGATGATCGAGATCATCCCGGTGTCTCACATCAGCGAGGTGCTCGACATCGCGCTGGAAGGGGAGGCCGAGAAGGACTCGCTCGTCGCCCGGCTCAAGTCGATCACCGGCTCGGCGCTCAAGGAAGGAAGCGTCTCCGGCCCCTCCAGCCCGAGCCCGCAGTAGAACCGGGATCACACCCGTTCACACGAGATGACCGACTGGGCGACGTTCGCGGCCGTGACCGTCGCCCTGACGCTGCTGCTTTTGTACTTCACCCGACGCACCCAGCGGACGCTAGAGCGGGTTCGGATCGTCGACTCGCGGGACTGTGTTGGCGTCGGCGGGCGCAACGCCGCCGAATCCGCGGTCGAGACGGACGATTCCGATACCGCCGGGTCCGCGGTCGAGACGGACGATTCCGACACCGCCGAATCCGCGGTCGAGACGGGCGACTCCGACGCCGCCACAGTCGACGCGGACGGTCAGCCGTTCGCGAGCGACGACCCGACGCCGACAGCACCCTCACCGCACGGTGGCGAACCCGTCCTCACCACCGCCGCTCTGCTGGCGAACGCGGCGCTTTCACAGCTGCTCGCGCTCGCCGTCCTCGTCGGCGTCGCGTGGTGGGCGGGAGTGCCGGCGTCGGCGTTCGGGGTCGGCGACGGGAACCCGGCGCTCGGGACGGTCGGCTCGCGCTGGATCGACTCGATCGGTCCCCTCGCGGCCGTGGGGGTCGGGGCGGCCGTCGGCTGCGTCCTGTATCTCGGGAACGAGTTGGCCACGGGGGTCGGTGCGCGCGTCGGCGTGTCGCCGTCCGAGCGGCTCCGGGAGGCGATGGCGCCCGGAGACGCACGGGGGTGGGCGCTCCTGCTCGGCGTCGCGCTCCCGATCGTCGCGGTGTTCGAAGAGGCGCTGTTCCGCGGAGCGCTGATCGGGGCGCTGGCGCTCGGTCTCGCGGTCGATCCGTGGCTCCTCGCCGTCGGATCTTCCGTCGCCTTCGGACTCGGGCACGGCGCACAGGGGCGGCTCGGAATCGTCGTCACGGCACTGCTCGGTTTCGCCCTCGCGGCGGTGTTCATCGCTACGGGCAGCGTACTCGTCGTGATCGCGGCCCACTACGTCGTCAACGCGCTGGAGTTCATCGTCCGCGAGGGGCTCGATATCGAACCGGTCTGACCGCTTCGGGAGACCGAGCGTCTCACCCCCCGTCCGGCACCGGCTCACCTCCCGACCCCTTTTTGTGACGGCGGGACGAAGGCGAGGTGATGAGCGGAAAA
>OBKM01001208.1_pt1 | contig 10785 bp, 5 predicted proteins | sample 1519691 | NCBI WGS metagenome assembly OBKM01 (sample SAMEA37050418, study PRJEB22526) | metagenome | biome: saline pan; feature: lake; material: water | place: Egypt | collected 2015 | depth 0.5 m
CTTCACCCTTCTAAACCGCCGATATCGGCAGATACGATCGCTATTCAACACAGCACAGTATATGATGCTGAGAGTATTTTACCCTCTTTAGCATACTCACACAATCGACCAACTGCGTTCCCCCCGGTGCTATAGTCATAATCATCGGATTTCCATTCCTTTTTGTCGAAACTGGGAAGATCCTTGTAATGGATACCAACTAACCTCCTCTCATACAGATCGGCAAGCACGTCTTGGTGGAGCGATGTGGACGATGTGTGATTTACATATGCTGTGTCTAAATTCTCAGACATGTTGTCGTCTTCTCTGAACAAATGTATAGTAGTTATTAATTCTTGTGGGTACCCTGATTGCTATACGCACCACACTAAAATAGATAATTTAACAAATCAGTGATTCCCTAATTAAGATTCAGCAGCCTGCAAATGTCATCGTTCAGACTATCTCCTTGCCTGTTGAGTTCCTCTGAAGACCACGAAAGCGTTCGCGGCTCCTCAACCTCTGTGAACAGCAATGTCGCCTTCACATCTCGTGTCGAATCATTCTGGTACAGCGCGACTGCGTAAGCAAGCATCTGCCACTTGTAGTGCTGAACTTTCTCATCGAGTGACCCCTGGTCAGTGATCTTGTTCGTCTTGTAGTCGACAATGTGGTAGGTTTCATCAGTGACAATGAGGTGGTCGATATCCCCATACGTCTCACCGTCTTCAAGCGTCGCATGGACTCGCCGTTCGTCAGTCGCTATGGGTGCGTCAAGATCGTCCAGATAGTCGCGTGCCACACGAAGATGACGCTGTAGTTCGGAGAGATCGTTTTCGCCAATACGGTCGAGGGAAACGTCAGCTTGGACGGCAAATTGCTCGAGCAGCTGCCGAAGTCTCTCAGCGTTACCCGGCTCAATCTCCAGTTCTACGCCTTTGTGGAGTGCGCTGCCGAACACTGCCCGTGGCAGATACTCTGGAGAGGATTCCCCCTCTGAACTCTCTTCATCCCGTTCGTCTGCCGGAACATAGGAAACGTGTCTCCCTGAATGGTCGACGACGACATCGCCCGGTGCGCCGTTCTGAATGAGCGACCCCAGATACGATGCGGGAATACTGTACTCCGGCTCGGATTCAAGTTCTGGGATATCGATTGACAGTGGAGGCGATTCGCGGTCCTCCTCACTGGTAAATTGGTGTTCCGTTCGCGGAAGGCGAATCGTGAGCGGAACCTCAGACTTCCCGTGCCAAGCAAATTCCCCATCGGCGTCAAGTGCGTCTGTCGCCGTATCGTCGATGAGTACCGAGCCAAGGAAATCGTACCAGTTTGAGGGATCATCTGCGTCACCCGTCTCAAGGCTTACCATTGCCCCGTCGTCAGCAGACGCCGTTCCGACGAGATACAGGTGGTCGCGAGCGCGCGTCATCGCGACGTAGAGTATACGTTTCTCCTCAGCGATGGCTTCACGCTTGCGTGCGAATTTTAACCGCCGCTTCAAGATAGTATCTTCCTGCGCAAAGCCGTCTTCTACACCAGGACCGCGAATGCCAAGGAGCGGTGTCAGTCCGTCATCATCGGCGTTTTCGATGGTCCCGAACTCGGCGATGCCTTCCCCATAGCCGACTTTAAAATTGAAGTCCTTCGATAGCCCCGGAACGAATACCGCGGGGAACTCCAGGCCTTTCGCGTCGTGGATCGTCATGATCCGAACCCCATCAGCATCTTCGGCGACCTCGGCTTCTCCCTCTCGCGTCGAGAGCTCAACTTCCCGCTCAATCCGGTCGACCACAGCCGGTAGCGTCTGGAGTCCGTCTTCACTCCAGCCCCGAAGCCGGGCTCGGAACTTCTCGATGTTCGCGACAGCCTGCTGGCCGCGTTCGTCCGTCGCGAGACTTGCGATGAAGCCCGTATCCGCAATGATTCGCCCAAGGAGTGCGTCCCAGGTCTCTACGACGGTGTCTCCATCCGTAGCACCGGCGAGGGCCCGCCACTGCTGTACGTTCTCTCGAGCGGCCGTTAGCTGGTCGTCATTGGTTGTCACGAGTGCGTTCCAGAGTTCACCGTCCCCAATGTGGTCCCGGTCGATATCCGTCCAAAGTGAGACGACGCGAGAGTCCTCGAATCCAAACAGTGGCGACCGCAACAGGCTGAACAGCGCAAGATCGTCGTGTGGATCCGAAAGTACCCGGAACAAGTTCCGGAGCGCAACGATTTCGGTACTCTCGTAGAAGCCGATTCCGGAGGCGACAGTGTAGGGGATATTCAGCGCTGCGAGCGCTCGCTCGTACTCTTTCAGGTGGGTCCGTTTCCGGAGGAGTATCGCTATGTCCGATGGCTCGAGCGACGTCGGCTCCTCGACTGGCTCACCATCCTCGGATTCCACTGTCTCGTAGCGCTGCGTGTCGCCTTCGAGTACCGCCGCGACTTCAGCGGCGAGTGCCCGTGTGTCGAGTTCGGTGTCGTCCCCTGGAAGATCCTGAAGCGCGTGACTGTCGGGGAGAACGCTCTCGCGAGTCTCGGCTTCTTCAGGAACCACGACAAAGCTGGCGCCGGTGCTGAGCCCCGCACTATCATCACGGTCGGGCGTGAGACGCTGGGCCGACGGCTCGAAGCTCGTGTCATCCGACTGGATTCCAGTGGGGGCGTCCTGGTACGCAGGCGGAATGACGCCGAAGAGTTCGTCGAATACGTCGTTGATGGGTTCGAGAACAGTCGGTACCGATCGGAAATTCCGGTCGAGTCCGCCGTCACCGTCGACCGGATGGATGTCTTCGAGTGGGGAGAGTTCCTGTGTTTCGTTCGCAGTCTCGAGACCCTGACGTTCGCGGCTGAACTGAGCCACATCGGCTCCCCGGAATCGGAATATACTCTGTTTCTCGTCGCCCACAACGAAGACGTTACACTTGTCGTAATCGTCATCCAGCGAGGTAAGCAGCTGTACCAGCTCCCACTGCCGTGGATCCGTGTCCTGTACCTCATCGAGCATCACGTAGTCAAACGTGTCACGGAGTGACCCCCGAATTGCCTCGTTTGACTCGAGAAGGTCGATCGCTGCGTCGATGAGATCCGCAAAGTCCAGCGCCGTCTCACGGCGCTTGCGCTGCTGATACGTGGCGTGGAGATCCTGGTAGAGCGACGCGAGAGCGACGTAATACTGTGCGGCGTTGCGATCTACCCCGAGCCGATCTGTCGTTGCCCACGTCTCAACAGGTAACCGCTCCACCAGCGTGGTTGTGCCCTCATCGTATCGACGTGCGTTCTCGTCGTCCCAGTCATCATGCCCAGAGTACGGCCACTTGTCGAACTTCCCGTAGTACGGCGTGCCGTCGCTAGTCAGGGCCTCACAGATGGCTGCCATCGCATCGTGAACCGCGACGTCGTCCATTGCTTCGACGTCGAGCCCGTGCGTCTCTACCGCAGTCGCGACGTTCTGAGCGATCCCAATGCGTTGGCCACCCGCAGACTCAATCGATGCGACGTGACAGATATCTTCGAGAGCGGTCTGGATCTCAGCACTCTCTAAGTGTCGCCGCGCAGCGTCGGTATCAATAGCGCAGTACCGTTCGCGAACGTACTCAACGTAATCCTCGGAGGTGGCATCCGCCCACGCGTCGGCCCAGTTTCGCGCATGGTGGTGCTCACGGAGAAGGTCAGCCAGCAGCTCCTCAAGCCGGTCGCGGTAGTAGATGTCTGTGAGGAGTTCCAACCGGTCGTCCTCGAGATGCTGGTCGATGAAACGCTCGACCGTATCCTGCTGTTGTCCGGTAGCAGCCGTCTCCTCGATAACATCAAAGCCCACTGGAACGTCGGCTTCAAGCGCATACTCGCGCAGAAGTCTGGCACAGAACCCGTGAATCGTGTGGATGTACGCCTCGGGGAGCGCATCGTGATACTCACGCCACTCCTCGTAGGTCTCGCCATCGACGGTCGCGAGCTGGTCACTGACGGACTCTCGAACGCGCTCTTGGAGTTCTATCGCCCCGCTCTCGGTGAATGTAATGGCAGCTATCGACTGCGGGTCAGTCTTCGTGCGTTCAAGTAACTGTAGATACCGCGCGGCAAACGTCGTTGTCTTCCCACTCCCCGCACCAGCAGTGACCGCGTAGTTCCGGTCGTAGGCGAGGACGGCTCGCCGCTGTGAGTCCTCGAGTTGCTCGAAATCAACCATCAGGCACCACCGCCATCGGTGTAGGCGTCCAGATCCAGTTCCTCGTCTCGTGCCCGTTCAGAGATGTAATGCTCTCGGTCGTCGAGCTCGTCGATGGTGTCACGCTGGTGGTGATGGCGCACGTCACAGCTGTGCCGGAATGTACAGTTCTCGCAGTTCGCGAGATTCTCGGAGAGGAGTGTCGGTTGGAAGGCACCGTTCTCGATGGCGGTCCCGATACGTCCGACGCGGGTAGGCGTGACATCGCGGATGAACTGGGAGAATTCCGCCCGAGTGTCGAAGGGGAGTCGCCACGGCTGGGACAATGGTGGTGCGAGTGGAGGAGTATCGGCGTCTACGGCGTCTTTCGACGTCAGTTCCCCGGCTACCGGGTCGACGTCGTCGGGTGCTTTGAGCTTGTAGTAAGACCCAGCGACAGCCTCGTGTGGGTCGCCAGTCCGCGCTTCGAGGGCGGTCTCGAAGGCGAGTCCGTACAGCGGGAGCTGGAGTTTCGTTCCACCGGTGATATCTGATCTCCCTGGAGTACTCCCGGTCTTGTAGTCACGGATGTGGAATCGGTGGGGTGTACTTCCTGTCTTGTCAATGCGATCTGCGATTCCCTGGATGTCCACCGGCCCGTCTGGCGTGTCGATTGTCACTGGATCCTCGGAAAGTCTCTCGACGTCGTCGTAATCAATGTCCATGGCTCCCTCGAAGTAGGTCGGCTGCGTCGCCACCTCGGCCTGTCGCTCCAACTCTGTGTCGAGGAAGCGAGCAAAGAGTCCCGCCATCTCTTCGCCACCGAATCCGTGATACGGATTTCGGCCTGGGTCATCAAGCCCGGCGAACAGTCGTCCGATGGTTCTGCGCTCAAACGCCGTTTCCACCTCGCCGATGTCGTCGAGGTGGTCAAGTGCGACGTCGAGCAGTGTCGACTCCAGCGTCTCGCGCTCGAACTCTCTGAGGTCGACTGGTTGGTCATTCGCCGTGCGTAGCCGCCGGTAGAAGGTCGCCAGTACGCCGTGGACGTAGGTTCCTCGGTCGGCACGGGTGATTCCTGCTTCGTCTCCGTAGTCTTCTTCGTAGCCGAGCACGCGCTTCATCAGGAAGACGAACGGACAACGGGCGTAGTCATCCAGTGCGCTCGGGCTGTACGGTTCCCTCCGTCCTTCGGGGAACACAGTGTCGACGATATCCCCGATCTGTGCGTCGTGGTCGGTCACGCCGGGTCGAGACCGACGCCACGAACAGGTGACTCCCTGGCTTGCAAACGTTCGAGAATGGGCTGACAGCCCGTCCGCAGTCGTGAGAGGCTCGGTCGCCCGCTCCGGTGTTTCGAACGACTCACGGACCGCCCAAGCCCTGTAGGAGTGTTGGATGTCTTCACTAACGACATGCGGGAGCTCTTCGTCAGCTCTCTCAGTGTCGGTTCGTTCGACGTAGCGCTCGAGTTCGGAGATGACGGGAGCTGAAACGTGTTTGGTCCCCTCGACGGTGTGTTGAGGAATAGAGAGCGTAACCTTATCTGAGCCGGTAAGCAGCGTTCCGAGAATGTATCGCGCGCGTCGACCGGAGTGTTCGCGAGTGAATTCCTCGTCGGCGTTGTTGACCGCCTCGAAGAACGCCATCGTGTCGGACTCACTCGGGAAGTAGCCCATCGTCAATCCGAGCGTGAAGAGATGGTCGAACGACGCCATCTCGGCTTCCGCAATCGGATACACGCGGACGTACCCCTGCTGTTGGCGAGGCCCACTGACGAGTTCAGCGAGCAACGCGCGGCGAACACGTCGAGCAGGCTGTTGATCCGTGAGATATGGAGAGACGGAGCCGAACGACGAGAGAACGCGCTCAACAGCACTCCAAGCAGATTGCTCGTAGGAAGGACGATGCGAGCCAGTTGCCTCGCCAGGTCGATAATAGGCGTCGACAGCGTCCTCGACAGTGAGTCGCTCTAGAACGTCCTCGAGTGCCGACGTAAATGCGGCGAGCCCATCCTCACTGGGGTCGACCGCAGTGATGAGTTCATGAATACCGTCAGCAGTCACTTCGTGGTCGTCCTCCTCCAGCGTTTCAAGAAGCCGTTCGAGCGTCTGATCGGGCGTTTTCGCGGCGGCATTCGACAGCGCGTCAGGATCGATATTGAACGCGTCGAGTGTGGCGAGCCTATTCGAGGCGAGGTCTTGAAGACTACTCGTTCGTGCTTCCTCATCGGTGAGATCGAGCAGTGCCTGTATCACGCCGCCGACCAAAGTCTGCTCGATACCAATCTCGTTGACGAAGGTGAAGGGAATGTCGTACGTCAAGAATACTTCAGATAGAATCCCCCGATACGTCGCCCGGTCGGTGACGACGACGCCGATATCTGCTGGGTCGACGCCGTCGTCTAGCAAGGTCCGAATTCGACGAGCGGTTGCCCGGACCTCATCGCGTTCTGTTGCTGGTTCAGTGAACCTCAACCCAACGTCTTCGTCACTATACGAGGGTGTCTCCTCGGCATGGTCGTAGAGACTCCGTACTGCTGCCAGTCGATCTTTATTACTGTTGCTCGGCGTCTGGTATTCAAGTTCGAAATCTAATGCCCGATAGACATCGAGTGCTCGCTCCACACCCGAGTCGACCCCGACACCGTTCCATGATTCGTGTGTGAGGGAGAGCGTTGCGACTGTCGGATATGCCCGTGAAAGGCGGGCGACGGTCTCGCGTTCAGCGGGTGCTAAGCGTGTGAGTCCATCGAGAATGACGGCATCCACCGACTCCGGAACTGCAGTGAGAAGCTGGTTGTTGTCGAGAAGCGTGAGATACTGTTCTGCAACGACACCCTGCCAGTCGGGGTGCAGCTCACTTCGGAGGCGTTCGTATTCGGTGTATAGCCCAGAGAATGCGGTTGCCTGCTCCGTGAGGCTACTGTCTGCTATGGAGGGATCAGTCTCCCGGAACGAACCATAGAGTTCTGAGGCGTCGACTGACGCGCTCCCAGCCGCACCGGCAGCCTGTAGTGCACGCTCAATTGCATCTGGATTATTGTAGCCCGCGTATTCCAAGAGCGAAAACAGCCCTTGTACCTGGTCGATGAGGTCGTTCACGGGGGATTCGATCCCTGCGAACGGACCATCAGCTACGCTCTCGCCGTACTGCTCTAGGGCTGCCTCGACAAGCCGAAAACGTTGGACACGACTGAGCGTGCTGTTCGCGAGATTTCCTGTCGCGCGTTCGTACAGGTCACTCACGTAATCGTCGAGCGTCGTACAGGAGAACTGAATCTCGTTGTGATCCCCTCGCCAACGCTGCTGGAGGGCATTTGCGCGCTCACGGGACTGTGTGAGGCAAAGAATGCTTTCTGGGTGTTCACTCGCGGTATTGGCAGCCCAGGTGAGTGCTCTGTCAGTTACCAGATCTGGATTAGGACCAGAGAATAGAGAACGTGTTTCTGACACGAATTGACACTACTTGGAAAGGCATCTACGGATACATCAATCTACTGGGCAGTTCATTTCGTCGCCTCGTACTCAGTTGTGACTGCGCGATCACGTCGAAGCTTCTCACGAACGTTCTCGCTACGGCAATCGATATCCAGACGCTTCCGTTGCCAGTCTTCGCCGGACTTGCCGTTCCACACCCCGTACAGTGTCACCTTTGGGAGTCGCAAAACACCGAACAGCACCGAGAGTGTGTAGAGCACATCCTGGAGTTCGTCCCAGGTTACAGTCACCTTCCGTGGAATGTCAACCGGGAAACTCACGTGGTTCGCAAGCACCCCGGCCTCACGAGCCAGATCGACAAACCCGTAGTCGTTGCTGAGGAGAATAACTCGCTTTCGACTATCCTGATCGTATTCAGCATAAGCATCGACAATTGATTCATCACCCGTCTCACTCTCAATCGTATCCGCATATCGGTGATCGCGAAGACGGCGATATTCGTAGAGCCCAAGGAAGCCTTCACGATTCGCCCCAGCTGGCTGGTTGTCCAGCCGTGCGAACTCAGGTCCAAACGCATCCTCGAGGGCTCGCGTCTCGTAGTGGTTGTAATGCCAGTTGAGCTCCTCGTAGATACCCTTCGCGAGGGCGAAGCCATTGACTGGACTTCGGCCTTTGTCGTCACTGTAGTGCTCCGGGTCCAGTCGGAGTACATCCGGCATTCGCCAAGCGAGTAGATTCGTATCGATACCCAGTGCCACGGGCTGATGACCGGCGTCGAGGTCGGGGTACCCCTGTCGGCGGAAAAACGTCTCCACGCCCTCGCGGTTTTCGATGTCGACGAGGCCACCAGCAACGAGCGCTCGGATGTAGGTATCCTTGTCAGGCAGGTCGTCGTATGCCTGTTCGCCGTACGTCGTGTGGAGTTCCTCGCGGGAATCCTGGTACGTGAGCGCGCCCTGGGTGAATCGGACCGTGGTTGCGACGGGATCGGAAAGGTCGATTTCGAGGAGTTCTCCGATCTCCTCACACGGGTGCCGAACACTAACCGACGTAATGCCCTCCGTGTACAGCGCGTTGAGGAGATGCGTGATGTGGTGGCGAGCAAGCTGCATTAGAAGACCTCCTGGAAGTCGACGAGTTCAACAACTGGTCTGGGGACATCGGGGTACAATCGGCCGTAGAAGCGGTTGTTCGAGACGTAGAGATAGAAAACATGGTCGGCGTCGAACTGAATCCCCGCCTGGAACGCGATCGCCGACATGAACTTTCGACCGGGAGTGACGTCAACTGCCGCCGTACCCCCCTCAGCCTGTAACTGGGCAATCGGCTCACGGAAGTGCTCGACGATCCCTTGGAAGTCTGTCTCCGTATCGAGGTGCGTCACAGAGAGGTCAGGCTCCTCACCGCCATATTCGATGACTACACGCTCCATCATAGACGTGATATCATCGAACTGATCACCGACACCAGGATTCTCCAGTACGTACAGTTCGTCAGGGAGGAATCCTTCTTCACAGGCCGCAATCAGGGGATTGATGACCGCCTCCAGGTTCGTACTCATGGTTGTGAGCCACGCATCGACCATTGCTCAGCGACCCCCCGACCGAGCGGTGCTAGCTTGCCATTTCTCGTGCTCGATCTCCGGATGCCGGACTGCTACTCGTCGAAGCGATTCGTACATAACGTGGAGTTCTCCGACCATTGTGTGGGCCTTATCACGCAGGTCCGTAAGTTGGTCCTCTGGACTAGTGTCTGTCAACGTCTGTTGCTGCTGCGGGAGCCGCAGTTGTGTGATGTAATCCAGAATAGCCCCTGTCCCGCTTGTAAATTGGGGAAATATCTCGGCCACTTCGTAGACAGCACGTGGGTGGGAAGCAATAATCTCTTCAGCAACTGAGACATCAAAGGCTGCTTCGATGTCCGCTTGCGAGTCATAGCCACCACTCTCGTTGCGTCGCAACAACGCCTCACCGGCATCGGCGAACGCGCCAACTAAGACCCGCGTCGCCCCCGCAATCGGGTCCATCCGTTGGATGCCAATCGTCTCAGTCTCGGCTTCGGTTATCGAGTGCCGAATCCCTGCGAACGCCGCATACGCCTGAACGAACGCGTCCGCTGCCGCCTGCCCGTCACGCTTGATTCGTTGCTGGTCTTGCTCGGGGAGGTCATCGAAGGTATCTACGAACGGATACTGTGGGAAAGGGACAAGCGCTGACTGCGAGGGATCTGATTGCCCATCAAGGTCGATCTGTGAGGCAGCGTAGGTGGAACAGCGACCACTGTGGACCGCATACGCTCGCCGTTCCCAGTCGAGCATCGCAGCTGTCGCTGGCGTCAGCTCATGGTACGCAGTCCCAATAGTGCGATGTGGCGCCGGATGAGGACGGTGTCCGATAGTTGCCTCTTGGAATTCACCAGGAGAAATGTACGTAGGGCCCTCGATTGTGCGTTTCCTGAAGACGATCGTCCCGTCATCCATCGTCGTGTATCGCTTCCCGGGAATCGGCATCCGGATCGTCAACAACCGCTGTGCTAGTCGCTTGAGGCGGTCAGATTCCTCTATTTCTTTTGTCCATCGGTTCGGTATACTGGCCGACCCAAATCGGGCGCCAGCAACAGCGCCGGCAATCGCACCGACAGTGTCCGTGTCGCCACCGCTGTTCACCGCCTGAACGATCGCTGTTTCGGCGGACTCAGCGGTCAAACCGTAGTAGAGCCCAGCCTGAAGCGAGTCGACGACGTATCCAGAGGTCGCAAGCTGGGCTTCAAACGCTGCCGTGTCGCGGTCCCCAGTGACGACTTCCTGCACTTGCGCGAGTGCCGTTCGAAGTTCGTCTGGAGCTGAATAGGTATTCTTGAGAGCGGTTCCGAGTGGATCGCGTTCGTCGCGAATTAGGTTTGCGAGCGTTCGGTTGAGAATCACACAGCCCCACTGACAGCGCGGGTCAGCATGTGTGATCGCCGACGAAAGCTGACTGATCTGTGTGAGTTCCGCATCGAAGTGCCGAAACGCGATCGCGTGTGGTGCACACCGCATCACGCTCCCATTGCCGGCGTTAGACCCCTCTGGGCGCGATTCCCAGACGTCCGCGCCAGCATCGTCCCACGACGTTCCCTGTCTGATCCGAGACAGCGAATCGCGCGTCATCAGTCCGATATCGAACGGGTCAGAATCGAGCCAATCGACGAACCGATCCGCCACATCGGCCGGATCGAACCCGCGGCGGTCGACGAGAC
>OBKM01001209.1_pt1 | contig 10784 bp, 5 predicted proteins | sample 1519691 | NCBI WGS metagenome assembly OBKM01 (sample SAMEA37050418, study PRJEB22526) | metagenome | biome: saline pan; feature: lake; material: water | place: Egypt | collected 2015 | depth 0.5 m
ACCTACCACATCTGGACGAAGAAGCTTCCCGTCTCCCAACTGGGAGACGTGAAGCTGGTCATCGCCGAGAAAGAAACTGACGAAGACGAAGAGAACCCGGTCAAATACCTCGCCACGAACAAGATCGACGCACCGACCGAACACGTGATCCGCTCCTACGGAATGCGATGGCGCATCGAGACGTTCTTCGAGGACTCGAAGCAGGATCTCGGCTTGGGAGACTGCGAGATGCAGACTGACGAAGGTGCCAGTCGGCACTGGCACCTTCTCATGGCTGCCTACAGTCTCGTTCGTCTTGATCCCGAATCGAGCGCCTTGGGGACGGTTCGCTCGAAAGCGTCATCGCTTCGAGCGAACCTCGAACATTCCCTGAAGGAAGCCGTTTACAACCTGCTCTCGTGGGTTCGAGACAACGATGATCGTGGCGTCGATGACCTCATGGAAGAGATCGATCACCTCTTCGTTCACTCAACAGCCGACGCTAACGTTCAAAGCTGAGTTCTGCAGAGATCATATTGCGTTTGTTTCCGGTGATGCTGGCAGTATCAGGCAGATTTCCCTCAATAGTATCAGCTTGTGCATCGAAGTGCTCATTAACAGCATCTATGAACTCTTGATCGTTGGCCCCCATATTCCGGAAATACAGTGTGAGGGTGTTGTCTCGGAGTGCTTGCTCAAGGTTGTTTTCCAGCCGGTGGTGGAATCCGATTCTGGCATCGTTTCTATCGTCAGGGCGCTCATGGAGAATGTCTGTGAGATTATCGGTGGGTCGCCACCAGCCGTGTTTGAAGATCATTCCCCAATCAGAACTCGTTGAGCGGAACCACCAGTCCCCAACAGAGTCATTCGAACACCTGAACCGGACGTGGTAATCGTTCTCAGTTCGGATCGAACCTCGATCAGCAGTTACGAGACGATCAGCAAGACGGGAGGGCCAATTATGCGAGAACGTCTCCCATTGGTCCTCAAACGTGGCTGTCACATCGGTTATCGCCTCGTAGTGGTCAAGAAACAATTCAACCTTCTCGTTACCGTTGTCGGTGGGGTCTGACATGCCAGCGATGGAGCGAATATCATCAGCGAATTCGTGAAGCTGTACGACTGTTCGTTGTGGATACCGAGGTACGTTATTGACAATAAAGTCGGTCAGGACGGTTTCGACGAAGGCTGTCCATGTCCAGTTACTGAATTCTTGGTCGTTCGCCTCTGGTCGATCCTCTTGGTGCAGATAGAGATAGTACTCGCCTGACTCGTAGTTGTTCTTCGGAACGCCATCGATGTGCGTGACATCTTGTCGATAGAACTCTGTTTGGGTGTCCTCAGCAGAGAATTTGAGTTCGACCAGAAGGAACCATTCGTTCGGCACCTGAACTACCAAGTCGACAAATCCTGATGACACTATTTCACCGTTGACCTGCTCAGTAACACGAACTTGATCGTCGACGATAACGTCAGAGAGATCAAAAATATCCTCCTCGAATCCACACGTGTCGGGTAGACCTTTGAGGAATACACGGAGAAATTCCGAGTTCATCCGGTGGGGCTCCTCTGGGTTGAGGAAATATGTGAAGAGCCGGTTGATGTACACCTCGGCCTTCTTTTGTGTTCCTAGGGAGTATTCGATCACGTCCATCAGCGAGCGAGGTGTCTCAGGATCCGCAGTGAGTTGTTCCCACCGGCGGGTGAACGTTTCCAACTCCTGCTGAAAGTCGTCAGTCTCAGTCATATCATCATCTCCAATCAACTCAACAGCTGGGTATAGAAGCTTTGCCGAAAAAATGAGATACTGGAACGAGTATAGTATCTTGTATGGACGAAGACTCCGAATTGGCAGAATTGAAGAGCGTCTCTGTTAACGAATATTTCGACCACGAAGAGAAGGATTTCACACCATGGCTCGCAGAGAATATTAGCTTGCTTGAACACGACGACTTACTCAATATTCCTCTCGAAGTACAGCAACGCGAAGCTTCTGTTGGTCGGTATCGTGCGGATATCGTAGCCAGGGATCCCGAAACCGACCGCACGGTTGTTATTGAGAATCAATTCGGTGAGACTGATCATACTCACTTGGGTCAGTCACTCGTCTATACCGCTGGGATGGAGGCTGATATTGTCGTCTGGATTGCTGAAAATTTCACTGACGAACATGCCAGCGTCCTCCGGTGGCTAAATGACCGTACTGACGAAGAAGCGGCTTTTTTCGGAATCCAGGTAGATCTCAGGCAGATTGAGGATTCACCGTACGCACCGGAGTTCACTGCATTTCAACGCCCAGATGAGTGGAGTAATCGCGTTCGCTCTGAGAATCTCTCTGATACCGAGCGAAAGCAGCTTCAGTTCTGGAATGGGTATGTCGAACGAGCACGGGAACAAAGCTTGCCACAACTTACTGGCTCAAGTCCGTCTGATGGTGCTTCACATGCTGTTCGCATTGGTCACGGTGGAGTCTATATTCGACCAACCGCTCGTTTTGGAAGAAATGAACTCATAGCAATGATTCGATTTACCGAATCAGATGAGACATTTGGAGGAATCAATCCAGAGCGATTCGAACAAGTCCTACAAAATGCAGTTAATGAACACGATTTAACATATTTCGATGCGGAAATTTCAGATAAACTCCTATGGGATGAGGCTGAGGAAGGAAAGACGTACGATCATATCCGTCTATACCGAGACGATACTGATCTTGAAAACGAGGAGAAGTGGTCAAGTTATCATGACTGGTTGCTTGAGGCGGCTCAGTTATATGAAATCGCCCTCGATGAAGTTCTATAATCACTGTACTTGATCGCTTGGGGGTTAAGTTAATGACCGTGGAGAAAGGCTGTTCTGTCAGTGACAAATAAAATATCTTCTGCGACACTCATCGCTGGGCCAAACGGAGAAGCGGCCACACAACGGGCATTAGCGTGGGCCGACGACGAAGCAGGCCAACAGCCTCGGAGTATCCTTCTTCTGACTCAATCTCAGGATCGAGCGATAACTATCGCTGATCAGTGGCACGGGTCTCATAACCAACTCAGACTTCATACGGCCACACTGGATGGATTTGTAAGCGAATGCTACGAAAGAGAGACACGCGGTGCAGACGGAGGTTCTCTGCCTCGATCACACCGACTCAGGTTAGTTGAGGCAGCGATAGAGCGGCATGATTCTTCGGGAGTACTTGCAGATATCGATCAACCAAATCCTGAACTGGTCGAACAGATACAGGGATTGTTTTCGCTCTTAGAGTATGCAGGATACACCGACGCAGAAAGTATTGAGAACGCACTACACACCGCTGGCATCACCGGTGACGATATTTTTGATCCGGCGACGCCGTATGGGTCGTTCCGGGGCTCAACGATTTCTGACGAGCATAGCCCGCTCTCAGACCAAGCGACAACAGTGAGTACAATCTACACAGAGTATCAATCGATCCGCGAAGACACTAGGCCTGACTGGGAAACAGTCACCGCTGAACGATACTTCGAACTCCTTGACTCTGATTCACTCATCGATGCTGTTCCCGAAAGCGTCGATGCCATCGTTTTTGACGGGCTCACACGGCTTGCCCCGCTCGAACGAACCGCCATCCAACGTCTCAATCAGGCGCGACCGGCAGTCGCAGTACTACCGCTCATCAACACTGATCCACAGGGAGCAGGACTGGATAAGGGAGTTGCCCAATCTCTCTCAATCTACCGAGCTCTTGGGTTTCAGCTCCACTACGACCTCTCACCAGATACGGACGAACAACGACTCAATGCGCTTCGGCAATTAGGGGTTCACGCCACGAGCCGACCCTCATACCAGGGAAGCGAAATCGGTCTTCGTCGGTGGACGCCAGCCACAGAACGCGATGAGGTTCGCACCACTGCCCGACGAGTGCGTGAATTACTCGCTGAAGATGTAGAGCCCGCAGAGATTGGTATTGTCGTCACTGATCGGACGACGTATCGAAGTCAACTCGCAGAAGTGCTATCAGCTTACGATATCCCGTTCACGTTTGTAAACAAGATTGGATTTGAGCAGACGTTGGTGGGCGATCTCTTGTTGTCGCTACTCAATATTGCAGACGAGACCGACGGTGGACTTGCGCTGGGCGCACTCGCTGGTAACTGCCTCATGTCACTCGGGGCATTCGATATTGATGAGGAGGCTATCAACCGGGCCGCCCCCAAAATGGATGACGGGTCTATCGATGCACTCCAAACCGCACTAGAGAACATCACTGGAGACCAGGATGTGACCTGTGAAGAGGTTGGGGAGCTACAGAGATCGCTCACGACTGGTGAGACACTTGCGGAGCTACTAGATACGATTGAGGAGATTCTATCCACCGCGAACGTCGAACAGGCTGTGGAGACCTATTGTCAGCAGGACTCAACCCAGTCATCATATCGACTGGCGTTCGAATCCTCGGCTTGGTCTGCTGTCAACCGGGTCATGGACTCGTTCCGGGATGGGCCGACAATCCACGCTGAGGCTCCAGCCACCCGTCTCCGGCAAGCACTACTAGCCGAACTGGTCGGCGGGCCACAGCAACAACCGGGATACGTTCGGGTGCTCCCGTTGACTGAAACCACGATGCATTCATTCGAGCACCTGTTTGTGCTTGGCTTGACGGCGGGATATGTGCCGACTGAGTCCGACAGGATGGCTTATTTCGAAGCCATCAACGAGGCAGACGAAGAATTTAGTCGGGCCCACACAGGCCGTCGCTCTCGATATCTGCTTGGGACGCTCCTGAGTGGCTCCACACAAGCAGTTCTGTCGAGTCCACGCCACACTGTCGACGGGACGGAACACACCACTGCGCCCATACTAGCAGAGCTTGAGCGGTACGTGGACTTCGACTCAGACGGCGAGCAGCCAGCCCCCCTCGTTGAGAATGAGGATGTCCAGCGTCAGTTCGCTTCGTGGGCAACTCGGGAGACGTTTGATCGGCCAGAGGAGGCAACAACACCACTGGCAGACGTACGTGGGCTTGCTGACGATGCGATGCAGTTCGCAGAATCCGGTGTAACTGCCTCATGGCGACGCTCGCAACCAGGAGTGACACCGCATGAAGCGCAACTGGGGAATACCTTCGAAGAAATATTTTCCCGATCAGCAGTCGAACCGTTCAGCCCGAGCGCACTCGAAGATTATGCCCGCTGTCCATTCCTCTATTTCTGCAAACGGGTTCTTGGCTACGAGGAAGAATACGATGACGATGCAGAGATCACCCGTGGTGATCGCGGAACCTATGTTCACGAGACGCTGGCTCGGTTCTACCGTCGACTTCGAACTGAGGAGAACAAACCCATAGACATAACCGAGTTTGACCGCTCCACGCTGGAAGACCACCTGTTGAAAGCTGCCTTAGTAGAGTTAGAAGACTTCGAGCCAATTGAATCACTATTCGCACGGCGAACCGTCACCCGGCTACTCGCTGGTCTCGATGACCCAGACGCCAACAAGTACTACAATCGTCGGTTGGCGACATCAGCTGATCAAGGATCACACGGAGGAATACAACGAGGAGTGTTCATGCGGTTTCTTGATGAAGAGCTAGATGTCTCTGACAATCGGGAAATCCAACCCACCTACTTCGAAGCTGCGGTGAATCTCAATTACAGCGGTACGGAAGTACTCCAAGACGACCCGGTGACTCTGGATACCGAGTATGGTTCCGTAGACATACGTGGGATAGCAGATCGCTTGGATACGCACGCGACTGACGGGTACTTCAGCGTCGTTGACTACAAAACTGGGCGAACTCCAAGCAAGACTGACGTAAAACTGGGGACGAAACTGCAGTTACCACTCTACGGGCTTGTTTTCGAATCTGTGCTTGATGAGACTGATGGGGTTGCTGACTCTCATGTCACAGTCGCGGGGACGTACTACAATCTCAGTTCGCCATCTGACGTAGATTCCGATGATACGTTCATCTCATCAAGTGAATCACAGTATGGGGACGCAGCTCTCGTCGCAGGGACTGGTCGACCAGTGTTTGACTCCCAACGAGAGTTCACGCGGTTCGTCAGAAACGTCACCGCCAGTCGTGTCGGTAACATCGCTGCTGGCATTGAGGGTGGTGCATTCGAACCCACACTTCAAGATGAGAGCCATGCCAACTGCGATAGTTGTTCGTTTAACGATGTCTGTGACGTTCGGAATCATCACCGGCGAGAGACAATAGCGCGTGTCGATGGCGATGAACACTATATCTCTGAACGGGCAAGCAACGAGGAACTAGATCTCGATGCCTACCCGGCGGGAGGTGATGACTGATGGTTGAGTTTGAGCAATTAGAGGACTCTCAGAAACGTGCAGCTCTAGTCCACGACCGGAATTATCACCTGACCGCTGGTGCGGGCAGCGGAAAAACGACGACCTTCGCTGCTCGGTATGTCAAACTGCTACAGCAGACAGAGACAGATCCCGAGTCGATTGCTGCAATTACGTTCACTGAGACGGGAGCAATGGAATTGCAGGAGCGGGTTCGCAAGCAGGTAACTGATCGGCTTGATGATCTCGATCAGGAAGCATATGATGAATGGCGTGATCATCTCGATACACTGCCAGAAGCGTACATTCACACGATTCATGGCTTCTGTGCCCGTCTCCTTCGTGAATATGCACTGGAAGCAGATGTCCCAATTGGGTTCGATATTGTTGAAGAGACCTCGGCCACAGTTCAGAAACGTCGCGCTGTAGAGTCCTTCCTCAGCAACCACGAAACTGACGAGCATGTGGCTCGGTTGGCCGAACAATTCTACGAATCACGTCTTGAAGACCTCCTTGTTGACTTACTCAACGAACGTAACAAAGCCCGACAGTGGGCAGATGATTGGGCAGAGAGTAGCCCCGAGGAGTATGTTGAGTTCGTCGCCTCGCGGTTTATATCGCTTGACCCTGCGGAAGCAAGCGAAATCTTACAGGATACAGAAGTTCGTGATGCGCTGGATAAATTCCAGACGGTCGCTGAGACCGAATCGTCGTTCCGTCGATCAGGCATCGTGCCAGATATCGACGAGGTTCTCACTACGAAGGCGGTATTCACATCCGATCTATCCGATGCAGAGGCCTACGACACAGTCGTATCGATCTGCGATGCGTTGACCACAGGTGACAATGATCCATATTACGGCTCGTTCGATAGCGGCACCTACAGCGGATACGGTGACTGGAGTGACGAAAGTGGTCGATTATACTCTGAGGCAGTCGAGACGATTGCGACGAAATTCGATATTGAATCGTGGGTAACCGGAACTCGATATGGCGTCGAACAAAACGCAAGCCGATACTATGGGCCGTTAGCAGCTGTATTTCGAGACGTACATGATCACTACCAGAATCGCAAACGTGAGGAGGGTGTTCTTGACTTCACTGATCTAATTGATGGGGCCATTGAGCTGTTAGAACAGAACCCCGATATTCGGGCGACGCTTCGTGACCAGTTTGACCAGCTAATGCTCGACGAGGTACAAGACACAGACCCACGCCAATGGGAGTTGGTGAAACTGTTGACCGGCAACTACGATGACTTGAACGTCTTTGTGGTTGGTGACGAAAAGCAGAGCATCTTCAGATTCCGAGGAGCCGATGTTTCGCAATTTGCTGCCGAACGAAGCCGCTTGGAGGCTTCCAATACTGCTGTTGACCTCCCGTCGATGCCTGAGATTCACCCTGTAGACGGTACTGACGCCCTCACGACAAATTTCAGAACGTTGCCGACCGTGCTCAAGCCAATCAACGAACTCTTTGAGGATCTATTTGGCACGATTCCTGAAGGATACGCCGATCCCCCGACCGGCGTTTCGGCTGATACGAGTTTCGAACCTGACCCCCAGAGACTCTCGCCGAGTCGGACGGATGATGAAAATCTGAGCTCGGGGGCAGACTTCGTGGTTGTTCCCGAAGACAAGTCTCTCAGGGAGTCACTCTTTGAGGACGGCCACCAATTGAGAGATATTCCAGAGGATGACACTGAACTTGATGCTACTGCACTCGCTATCGAAGTGAGTACCCTGTTACAAGGTGACCAGAAGACGCAGCGATACGAGGAATACACAACGCCTGATGGAGAGTTAGCCGAACAACCCGCCGACCTGAAGCCATCGGATATCGCCATTCTGCTGCGAAAGCGAACCCATTTGAAAGCCTACGAGCGTGCCTTAGCGAAGTACAATATCCCCTACACGGTCGCATCGGGAATCGGGTTCTATGAGACAACAGAAATTCGAGCGTTGAAAAATCTCTTTGCAGTACTCTCTGATCCAACCGATGATCTGTCACTCTATGCTGTCCTGCGGTCACCGCTATTTGGGTTCGAAGATCGAGAAATCGTTCGTGAATGGGACGCTGTGAATCAGGATGCCCTTGGTGAGGGTGAACTCTGGAATGCAATCAAAACAAGCGACAATGCTGAGTTGCGAGCCGCTCACCGCAACCTCACAGAATGGCGAGAGCGAGCAGGTGCAACTGACAAGAGCGTCGCTGTCAACACGTGGGATCGACTTCTGGGACACATCCTCGATGACACTGGTTTCATTGCAGCAATGGCCACAGACGAGCGTGGTCAGCAGGCAATCGCTAACATCGATAAGTTCAGAGAACGCCTTCGCGCATGGAGTGAAGACGGTGTGCAGACACTCCCTGTTTTGATTGATAGACTGGAGCGTGAGATCGACCTCTCAGGACGTGAGGGTGATGCTGAAGTTCCAGAGAAAGCCGATGGCGTTCGCATCATGACTGTCCACGACGCCAAAGGGCGAGAGTTTCCAGCTGTGTTCGTTCCTGGGCTCTCGAATACATTCAACTGGAAGACGGGCTACGCTGACAGTACAGTCGAATTTGAGAGTCTCTCCGATGGCGAACAGGAGCAACCACTTGTCGGAATCAAAGGCCCAACCGCTACCGACGAGTTTGATACGGCTGATACCGTGCTGAAGCAGCGACTCAAGTTTGCTCGTAAACGAGAGCTGGTTGCAGAAGAAAAACGTATTCTCTACGTTGCGGCAACGCGAGCGCGCGATCATCTTCGATTTGTTGGCACTATTTCGACAGACGACGGTGAAATAGATAGCATCGACAGTGGCGATAGCTCGGAGCCAAGCTCCTGGTTTGATTTTATTGGGCCTCTGGCAATTGACGAGGGTACACGCTCGGCACTTGCATCGCACGGCTCTGCTGAGGCATTGACCAGCGACGAGCACTCGATGACAGTCAGATTCCCAACGTCAGGGGTTGATTATGACCAGCCATCAGACGAGTCCGCTCCTGATCTGTCGACCGAAGCTCCATCGGTCACGAGAGAAAGTGAGTTCAGCATTTCTGCATCATATCTCGGCTCACTCATCGAAGAGGATGACAAAGGAGACATTGTGGTCGATCACACTGGGCAGTACGTATCGTACTATCCATCAGATGAAGGGAGTAATGACGACGAGTCGGATACTGGAGGCGAGAGCGCGGAGAACGATGCCGAGGAATCGTATTTCCCACGCAATGTGTTCGGTGATATTGTGCACCGAGCAGCTGAACTTCGCATAGATTCAACGGACAGCGACCACATAAGAGAACTGGCTGAACAATACGCGACCGAGCATGATGTCTCTGTTAACCGTCTTGACGATGCGACCCTCACAGAACTCTCAGAGCATATCGGAACCGCAGTACAATTCCTTGAAGAAGAGACAGCCAGTGCAGAATGGAGTGTCGATGAAATACGTGTTCAAGCCGATCTAACTGGCGGAGAAGTACAGGGCTATATTGATCATCTATCGTATAGCGAGTCAACGTATCATATAGTCGATTACAAGACAAATAAGGTAGACTCAATCGAGGATATTGAATCGGACGCCAAGAAATATCGCTGGCAGATGCGTGCCTATGCAGCTGCGCTACATCAGACAGATCCAAACGATAGCGTTCGGGCAACACTGCTTTTCACGGAGTTGGACGAGCCTCTTACAATGGAATGGGAGCCTGAGGAACTCGGTAAGCTGACTGAGACGCTTTCATCAGAGATCACACAACAACTCAACGAACGGAGACATGCGGCCGCTGATGACGAGCACCAGTAGCTCCAACACCTTACAGAGCGGAGCAAATGATTGATAGGCTGCACCACACATTCGTTTTTGTATCGATGAATGACTTAGAGGAAGCAATTCAGCTCGCCGTAGAAGCACATGAGGGAGATACGGACACGGCTGGGGCCACCTACATTCGACATCCATTACGATTGATGGGACAGATGGATACCGAACAGGAGCGGATTGTCGCTGTTCTCCACGATGTTGTCGAGGATTCAGAGAAGGATCTCAAAGAGATAGAGAAGAGATTCGGTGGTGATGTGCGTGATGCCGTTGATGCGCTGACGAAAGATCAAGACGATGACTATCTTGACGAATACATTCCGAACATCGCATCAAACCCCCTTGCCCGGAAGGTAAAGCGAGCAGACCTCAGAGACAATTTGGACGTAACCCGTCTCACTGAGATTGACGAGGATATGCTCGACAATATTCAGAAATATCATAAATCTCTTCAGTATTTGGAAGCCGAGAAATAGATTAGTTTCCCAACACGAACACTATTGTGATCGCACTGTTTCTGTGACACAATGACCCGTATCTGGATCACCAATGGAACGCCGACGATGCCGGGACTCTTGAATCCGGTTACTGCGGCGTGTGATAACGGCTATATCCCGGATGAAGCCCGAATTCTTTCGAATCCGGGTGTGGCTGATTCAGTTGCGGCTGCAAGCGAGATGTTTGAGACGATTATCGAAGCCT
>OBKM01001210.1_pt1 | contig 10776 bp, 15 predicted proteins | sample 1519691 | NCBI WGS metagenome assembly OBKM01 (sample SAMEA37050418, study PRJEB22526) | metagenome | biome: saline pan; feature: lake; material: water | place: Egypt | collected 2015 | depth 0.5 m
CTCCGGCGTTCGGGCTGCGGTCTCGTAGCTCCCGACGGCGTGGTTCGAGGAGGCGAAGGCGACCTTCTCGACGCCGGCGTCAACCGCTGCCTCGTACACCAGTTGGGTGCCGTGGATGTTGTTCGAAAGCACGCTCTGCCAAGGGGCGTCTCGCCGGGGATCGCCGGCGAGGTGGATGACTGCACTGACGCCGTCGACGGCTGCCCGAACCGCATCGCGGTCGGTGATGTCTGCGACGATGGTCTCCCCGGGGTAGTCCGTCGGCGGCGGCTGACGGTCCAACAGCCGCCACGTGTACGCCTTCCCGATGCCGTCGAGAATTGCCGTCCCGACACGGCCGCTGGCGCCGGTGAGGAGGACCGGTCCGTCCATTCGTCGTCACAAGGTGGGGTGGGAGCGAATAAGTATGGCCGGATTCTGAAACGCACAAAAGCACCCAGCACGAGACCAGTACCATGCCAGCCACCGACGCTGCCTTCGAAGCGGGGATCAAACTCGGCGCCGCGTACCACCAGTTCATCGGCACGCCGGTCAGCCCGGCCAACGCTGCCAGCCTCGAGACAGCAATCGCCGAGGCAATCACCAACCAGCCGTTCGTGACCGACGTGACCGTCCAGATCGACCGTGACCGCCTCGCAGCAACACTCGCCGATGCACCCGGTGACAGTGCCTACACCGACCTCACTGGTGACCTGCTGGCGATCACCGTGACGATCGTCCGTGACGACACCCGTGCGGTCGGCCAACTGGCCTACGACGGCGAGTACCCACTTATGCGCCTCGAGGAGGTCGCAGACGCCTCGTAGGCTTTTTCTCGGCCGAAGCAGACCCTGATTCCGCGGAGTATTTCATGCCTGCCGCGTAAGGCATCGCTATGCCCCTGTCGGCGCTTCGAAGCATCAGTGATGCCATCGACGCGACCCGGACGCGGCTCATTCCGCCGACCGTTAGCGAGTGGGGTCGATTCGCAGTGATCGTCTTTTTTCTCGGACTGGCTGGCACACCAGTGCCCGCGAATCCCCAGTTCCTCGACCCACGGCTGTGGGAGCTTAACGAAGCCCTCGCCGAGGAAGTCGACGTTCAGGCACTGCTTTCCACTGCAACGACGCCGGCTGGCTGGCCGCGGATTGTCTTAGCGGGTGTTATTCTCGCTTTCGTAGTGGCACTTACTTACGTATTCATCGGTGTCGTCATGCGGTTCGTGGTCCTCGAGGGGCTCCGTGGTAAGGCCGTTCGGATCCAAGCGGCTGGGCGGCGTCATTTCCTGAAGGCACTCCGTGTCTTCGGATTTCGGGCGGTGTTGTGGACCCTCGGCGCCGGGACCGTGGTGCTCGTCACAGCGAGTGCGCTCGACCTCGGATTGGGTGCTGGACTCACACCCTCACGCCCGGTGCTCGCTGCCGCCGGGGGTGTGGCCGCCGCGGTCTGGCTCGTCGACATTGTGACCCGACAGTTCGTCATCCCGATCATGATTGCGACAGAGACCGGTGTCACGGCCGGGTGGCGCGCGCTGCTTGGCACGGTCCGTGGCGGCTGGCGGGAGTACGTTGTCTACGCAGTCGCGCGGCCGCTGCTCAGCGGTGCCGTCGGCGTCCTCGCGGGGATCGTCTCCGCCGTTGCACTCCTCGGTATCGGGCTCGTCTTCGGCACCATCGGCGGTGCCGTGGTCCTTGCAGCCGGCGGTCTCGATGCCCTCTCGACTGGCGTTTTAGCGGTCCTCGGCGTGTTAGGAGTTGGGTTCCTAGCGGCCGCGATCACTGGGTTTGCCGTCGTGAGTGTCCCCTTCCAGCTGTATCTGTGGTACTACACCCTGTTGGTCCTCGGCGATGTCGACCAACGCTTCGACCTGATCACCGACCGGCGCCGGCGCATCCGGACGAACGGCCCGACCTTCGAGGTCGTCGACTGACCGCAGTTTTATAGCCAGTCCCGCCGTACCCCCGGCTATGAGCCAGTCTACGCTCGATGACGACGACCTCTTCGGTGAGGCTGCCTCGGAGATGCAAAGTGACGTTGAGTCCTCACTCGCCGCCGCGCGGGAGGCGCTCCCAGAGACCGATGCGGTCTGGGCGATCGACGGCGATAACACCCTCGCGACGCTGAACGCACTGAAGTCAGCACTCGACACCGGAGACGCCGAAGCCCACCTCCGAGACGCGAAGAAGTGGTATACGATCGGTGAACGTGCCGACGCCTTCGAGGATCCGGAGGCAATCGCAGCCGACATCGAACAGATTGAGGCGGCGCTCACACAGATCGAGACCGCCCACGAACAGGTCACAGACGTTGCGGCGACCCTCCCCGAGCTGCGGGGCACCCTCGACGAACTACAGGGCTGACTAGAAGAACTGTAGGAGCTCGTCGCGTTGTTGCTCCCGGAGGTGGCCCCGGATCGCGTCGGTAAGCGGGCCGACCGAGCCACGCTTTGCCGTCACCGGCGCGATGGTGTCCTGCCACTGCTGCCAGGGCGGGTACAGCCCGAGGCGATCACAGACTGCATTGAGGGTCTCGTCCTTGTCGTCGACCTTGTCCATCTTGTTGACTGCCACTACGGTCGGAAGGCCAAGCTCACGCAGGAACTGAAACAACTCCACGTCGTGTGGCAGTTCACCGCGGTCGGTGTGACGATCGATAATCTCGACGGCGCTGTTCCCATCTAGAACCAGTACTGCGACTCGAATTGCCTCAGCGTTGGTCTCGAGATACCGGATCACGGCCGTTTTGATTGCCTCACGTCGGTCGGCTTCGACGCCGGCCATAAAGCCAAAGCCAGGGAGGTCGGTGATCATGAAATCGACACTCGCCCAGTCGTAGTGGGTTGGCTGTTGTGTTACCCCTGGCCGACGGCCGGTCTCGACGTCGTGCCCGGTGAACTCGCGCATGAGCGTCGACTTGCCGACGTTCGAACGACCGACGAGGACGACCTCGTCGCTGCGGTCGGGACGGTCCTCAAACACACCGGCTGTAACCGGGCGCTTCGCATAGGCGCTTTGATCGGGCCCGTTGGGTATTTAGTTCCCGCCCTCGTCAACCACGACCGTGCGGTTGGTGCACGTCTCGGTGCCGGCGGGGAAACGTGAGGCCGTTCGCCGGGTCCTTGAACACGAAGATATCGACTTCGTGATGACAGAAGAGGTCGGGAGCCGTGCGTACACCGCCGTCGCCTCTTTTCCGGTTCCGAAAGGTGCAGTTGAGCCGGTGTTATCGGAACTGCGCGAGATTGGAATCGACGAGGACGCCGTGACAGTCGTCGTCGAAGCGAACACCGTCGTCTCCCGGAACTTCGATAAGCTCCAGTCGGAATACGAGGCAGACGAGACCGACACCGACCGTATCTCACGGGAAGAACTCGCCTCGTCCGCTCGGGACCTGACCCCGTCGTTCATGAACTACGTTCTACTGACGATTGTCAGTGCACTCATTGCGACGGCGGGGTTGTTACTCGACTCAGCAGCCGTTGTCGTCGGATCGATGGTAATCGCACCGCTTGTCGGGCCGGCACTTAGCGCCAGCGTCGGAACCGTCGTCGACGATCAGTCGTTGCGCCGAAAGGGGGTCCTCCTCCAAATCCTCGGGATCCTCGTCGCGATCGCTGCAGCCAGTGTTTTCGGCCTGTTCGCCAACCTCACCGGCATCGTCCCGCCTGGGACCGCTATTCTAGAGATCGACCAGGTCGCCGAGCGACTCGCTCCGGGGGTCCTCTCGCTTGTGATCGCGATCGGTGCCGGTATCGCTGGGGCAGTAAGCCTGTCTGCAGGGGTCTCGACCGCGCTTGTCGGGGTGATGATCGCGGTCGCGTTGATTCCCCCGACCGCGGCCGTCGGTGTCGGTATTGCCTGGGGAATTCCCGAACTGATCCTCGGCGCTGGGATCTTCGTGCTTGTCAACATCCTCTCGATCAACCTCGCTGCCCTGGGGGTGTTCTGGCTGAAGGGCTTTCGGCCGGAGGCGTGGTACGACGAGGCCGGTGCACGGCGTGCGACAGCAGTCAGAACCGGCGCCTTGATCGTCGGGCTGCTGGCCCTGTCGCTGTTTCTCGTCGGTTCGACTGTCGCCTCCATTCAAGCAGTGACAACTGAAGCACAGATCCAGGCCGAGACGGAGTCTATCGCTGCTGCACACGGCGGCGTCGAAGTTCTCTCGGTGTCGGTCACCACCGACCCACATCCACTTCAAGCAACGCCACAACGCGTTGTCCTCACGCTGGGCGTCACAGAGCCACCACCGCCCGACGTCGCTACACAGCTCCGTGAGCCCCAGCCCGACTGGGCGGGAGAGGCCACAATCGAGGTCCGGTTCGTTACCCTCCAGCGGAGCTGATCACTCGATCGGCAGCTCCGGCTCGTAGTCGATCGCCGCGACAGCAGCGTCGACGACTGGCTTAAGCCCCGTTCCCTCGCTGACACTCGTGTAGTAGTCTGCCGCAACGTCGCGTGACTCGTCGGCTTTGTTGCAAACCGTAAGCACTGGGACGGCAAACCGATCGGTGAGTTCGTCACGCAACTCGAGTTGTACCGGGAGCGGATAGCCACAGCGCTCGCTCGCGTCGACGAACACGAGCACACAGTCAGCGATGTGCCGCAACGCACTGACCGCCTGTGCTTCGATCTCGTTACGTTCTGCTTCCGGGCGATCCAACAACCCTGGCGTGTCGATCAGCTGGTACCGGATGTGGTCACGGGTCAGGTGGCCAACGCCGATCCCCGTCGTCGTAAAGGGATAGGCAGCAGTCTCGTTGCGGGCGTTGGTGACAGCGTTGACGAAGGAGGACTTGCCGACGTTTGGGTAGCCGGCAACGACGATGGTCGGTTCGTCTGGGCGGATGTCGGGCAGCGTCTGCAACTCACCGGTTGCCGTGTCGACGGTCTCGAGTGCATCGGCGACGGACTCGACGACATCTGCCAGCCGTGCGAACGCCTGCTTGCGGTGTTTGCGCGCTGCTGCCGTGTCGCCGTGAACCTTCGACTGGTACTCGTTGCGCAGTTCAGTCGCCTGTTGTCCCGCCCACTGAATCTCGCTGAGACTCTCCCTGAGTCTGTCGACGTCGACGAGCGTCGCCGCGAGGTCCCGGTAGAAGGGGTGCATCTGGTCGAAGTCTGGCCACCCGCGGACGACGTTCTCGAGGTTGTCGCTGATGATGTTCGCCGCCGTCTGCAGCATCGACAGCTGGGCCTCGGCGCCGGATTTTGCACGCCCGGCTCTGGCGGCCCGTGAGAAGGCCTTGTCGATCAGCAGTTCTGCAGTCGGGGTCGGCGGCAGGTCCTCGAAGTACATCGGCCGGTTGTCAAGACTAGCCCGTCGACGGGCAAAAGCGTGGGCTTTCGTGGCGCTGGCCACGACTGGCTAAATCTGACACACTTTAGCGGTCAGAATCGCCACCCTTTCACCAGTTGCCGCCGTAGTACAGGGAAATGGCGATCGACTGGCGGGCTGTTGGCATTGGCTTCGTGACGATCCTCGTGCTTGGAGCCGTCGGACTGGTCGTCCCGGGCATCGGACAGTTGATTGCCGGGTTCGTCGGCGGCGTCGTCGCCGGCTACCTAAACGCCGGCGGTGTCGTCGCTGGCGGCGTCCACGGGCTGCTTGCCGGCAGTGCTGGGGGGCTCTTGATCGGCTTGTTGTTGTGGGCCGGCATCGCTCTCGCCGGTCTCAGCCTCGGCCCTGTCTTCAGGACCTTCGGCTTCCTGGCCGGCGCCGGCGCCTTCGTGGTTGCATTCGTGATCGCCCTCCTGACGGCCATCGACAGCGCAATCGGTGGCCTGCTCGGTGGGTGGCTCCGCTGAGAGGGAAACACCTTTTGGAGCCGCCACGGTGGCCTATGGCATGCGTGTCGCGATCCTCGCACACGAACAGTTTCCGGATCGTGCCAAGACCGCGATCTGTATCCTCCGGTACAGCGACGACACCGTCGTCGGTGTCCTCGACCGGGATCGCGCCGGCGATCGGGTGTCCGATCACGTGACAGACGTACAGGACGCTCCGATCGTCGCGAGTATGGATGCGTTGTCTGGCCCGGTCGATGCCCTCATCATCGGCATCGCGCCTATCGGCGGTGGCTTCGACGACTCCTGGCGCGCTGACGTCAAAACCGCACTCCGAAGCGGCGCCGATGTGATCGCTGGCCTCCATTACCTGCTGTCAGAAGACGATGAGTTCGCGGCCCTCGCCGCCGAACACGACGCCACGCTTCGTGACGTCCGTGAGCCTCCCACGGACCTGACGGTTGCGTCTGGGAGCGCCGACGATGTCGACGCGACGGTCATCACGACCGTCGGCACGGACTGTGCCGTCGGCAAGATGACCACGACGATGGAGCTGACCGCGGCACTTACCAAGGCCGGGTATGACGCCGCCGCCGTTCCAACCGGCCAGACGGGCATCATGATCGAGGGTTGGGGGATCGCCGTCGACCGAGTCATCGGTGACTTCGTCAACGGTGCCGTCGAGCGGTTGGTCGAGCAGGCCGCCCGTGACCACGACGTTCTCGTCGTCGAGGGACAAGGATCGATCGTCCACCCCGCGTACTCGGCGGTTACCTGTGGAATCGTCCACGGCTCGATGCCCGATGCGATGGTCCTCGTCCACGACGTCGACCGGGAGGTCGTCCACGGCTACGAGTCATTCGAGCTTCCCTCCCTGCCTACGTACGTCGACCTCTACGAGTCACTGGCTGCACCGGTCTCTCCGGCACCGGTTGTGGCCGGTGCGGTGAATACCAGCAGCCTCACCGCCGACAACCTGGCTACGGAGGCGGTCACGGCCTTCGAGGAGACCACCGGGCTCCCGGCGACGGACCCGGTCCGGTTCGACGCCGGGGCTCTCGCTGAGGAGGTGATGGCCAATGTCTGATCCAACCGTCACCGTCGAGGACCACACACTCGAACTCGACCACCCCTTCGAGATCGCCCGCGGGGAGAGCACCGCGGCGACGGCGGTTGTCGTGAGACTCGAGGCCGGCGGCCACGTCGGTATCGGCGGGGCCGGCCCAGCCCGCCACTACGGCGAGACCGCAGCGACGGTACAGGCGGCGCTGCCAGACCTCGTATCGGTCCTCGAAACAGCCGATGACTTAACCGCCGTCGATCACCTCGACCAACAGCTCCGCCACCGGCTGCGACGGAATCCAGCCGCACACGCGGCCGTCGAGATTGCCCTCGAAGACCTCCGGGGGAAACGCCTGGGTGTTCCACTGTACAGGTTGTGGGGGCTCGACCCGACGGAATCGATTCGTACCTCCTACACCATCGGTATCGACCCGCCGTCGGTGATGGCCGACCGTGCCGCGGAGGCTGTTGCGGCCGGGTTTTCGGTGTTGAAGGTCAAACTCGGCACCGCAGACGACGAGGCCCGGATCGCCGCGATCCGCGAGGCTGCCCCCGAGGCCCGGATCCGGGTCGACGCAAACGAGGCCTGGGACCGGGCCAAGGCACTGCGGATGCTTGAGGTCTTGGCCGCACACGATGTCGAGTTCGTCGAACAGCCGGTTCCCGCAGAACACCCCACCGCGCTTGAGGCCGTCTACGACCGGTCGCCGCTGCCAATCGCCGTTGACGAGTCCTGTGAGACCCTCCACGACGTCCCGGCGGTTGCCGACAAGGCCGATATCATCAACATCAAGCTGATGAAAGCCGGCGGACTCACGGAGGCCCGCCGGATGATCGCGACGGCACGGGCACACGGCCTCGAGACGATGGTCGGCTGTATGACCGAGTCGAACGCCTCGATTGCGGCAGCGGCACACCTCGCGCCGCTGCTCGATTACGCCGATCTGGACGGGTCATTGCTTCTGGCTGAGGATCCATACGATCGACCGGCCCGGGTCCGGTGCCTTCCGACAGTCGTAGGGCGGGACGTTACTGGCTTTGCTGGCGGACGGTCAACACCGGCACGGGACACTCGGCGACGACCGTCTCCGCAACACTACCGAGTAGGAACCGATGGTCGCCGTGGCGGCCACGGGTGCCGAGTGCAACCACGTCGGCGTCGACGTCGGTCGCATATGTGGTGATCGCCGCGGCCGGGGCCCCCGACAGGGTCGCTGTCTCGACGGGCTGGGGCGTTGCGTCTGCGACGGCCGTCAACGTCTCCCCCGGATCGGCGCCGACGTAGACCGCGTGGATCGTCGCGTCACACCGCCTCGCGAGGTCGACAGTTGTCTCGACACACCGGCGGACACTCGCGGATCCATCGGTCGCGAGCACAATCCGATCGATCATCATCAGAGGGTTCGATTCGACGGGTCTTAGTAGCCCCGTGTTCGCGCTTTCTGTATGCAATCGGCCGATCGGGTGCTGGTGCCGGTCGACGACAGTGAGCCAGCGCTGTCGGCCGTCACGTACGCCGTCGAACTGGCAACCCGGTACGACGCGACGCTGTGGGTGTTGTACCTCCTCCCACCGGAGACGAAGCAGGCGTTGCGGGCCGGCGACCGGGATCCGGCTGCCGTTGCGGACGCGATGCAGACCGTCATCGATCAGATCGTCGAGCAGGCTGCTGTTGCCGGCAGACCTGTGGTCCCGGCTGCAGCCCGCGCTTTCTCTCAAGCACGGAAGACCCACCATCCTGGCAACGTGATTCTCGAGTACGCGACGGCGACCGACGCCGACTTCATCGTGCTTCCCCGGCAGGAGGCCGACGGCGTGCTCGCAACCGCAGCCGCTCACGTCCTGGCGTACGCCGATCAGCCGGTCCTGTCCGTCTGAGCCGGCAGCGACCGTTCCATCTCGAGTTCGAAGCCGTTTCGTCCCGTCTGCTCGAAGCCGATGCCCTCGTACAACGCAATCGCCGGATGATTCCACCGCTCGACTGTCAACCACACCGTCTCGATGCCGTGTTCGACGCCGGCTCCGAGGAGGTGGGCCACCAGCGCGTGCCCGATACCGGCGTCTTGGTAGGCCCGTGTGACGAAGATTGCGAGCTCACAGACAGCCGGCTGATCGGCCCTCGGCACGAGGGTCGCGTGGCCGACGACCGTCTCGTCGACCGCAACGACATCGACACCACCGGTGAGGATCGTCTCCAGCCATTCCGCGATCGCCCGCTCGGTCGTCGGCGGCAGCCCTTGGGCCCGGTCGGCCGGATCGAAGGCTGCGTACAGCTCCGCGAGGGCTGCCTGGTCATCGGGGTCGGCGCTGCGGATCGTGATCGGCCGTCCGGTGGCGTCGGTGACTGTCGCCGGCGGCGTCGGGAACTGGTCTGTCATCGCTCGAGTCTGACTGATACCTGTGCGTTCAACAGGACATACTCGGCCACCGGCCCCAGCGTGAGCTTGCCCATCGGACTCTGCGTACCACCCGGAATCACGAGCTGATCGAACCCCTCTCGTTCTGCAATCTCGACCAGTGCTGCCGCCGGCTCTGCCTCGAGGCGACGAACCGGGGCCTCGATGCCGGCCGCGGCGAGGCGCTCGTCGACCCACGCCGCAACCGTCTCGACTGACCGGCCGTCGCTGGCGTAGACACAGACGGTCAGGTCGTCGCCGGCCTCTTTGGCCCGGAGGATCGTCTGCTCGAGTGCAACCGTCGCCGCCTCGCCGCCGCCGACGCCGAGTACCACCCGCATACCGAGAGTCTAGTCGGTGGCCATCAAAAACCCACCTGGAACAGCGACAACGGTTTTGCTACCGCCAGCGATATCCACCGCTATGGCAGACGACGCGACAGAGCTTCCGCCCGACGTCCAGAAGTACGACCGGTTCAAGAAAGTCGACGGCGCCCGCTACGACCGGGTCAACGAGTTTCTGCGCGACCGAACTCACATCACCGCCCGGGAGTGGGCTATCGCCCGGCTGTGTGCGGACTTTCGTACCGAAACCGGCATCGAGATGACGAAAATCGGGGCGAACCTCCCGGAACTCGTTCCGTTTATGACCGATCCCTACTCGCCACAGGCGGTCAACGAGGCCCGAGCATCGTTCAAACAGAAGGTCAGCAAGGCTGGGGCCACCTTTCTCTACGGCGCGATGGCCGACTTTCTGACCGCCGACGAGCTCGACGACATCATGTACGAGAGCACCGAGGTGGCGAAGTTTCTCCTCGAAGTCGAGGGCGTCGAACTAGCCGTCGAGGAGGAGCTTGAGGCCGAAGACCAGATCTCGTCGCTGATGCGTGAGGTCCGGGCGGCAAGCCAGGAACTGCGCCACGAGGAGTGTCCCCACTGTGGGGGATCCTTGAGCGACGATCCCTGACCGATGGCCAACATCGGGCCCTCCGACCGGGCAGTCCGGCTCTGGAGTGGGGCCTTGCTCGGGCCGACGGCACTGTTCACGCTCGCGTCGTTGCTCGGGCTGCCCCACCGACTGGCGCCGGCTTTCGGCGTGACGGCCCTGTACTGTTTCGCAACTGGACTCTCGCGGTACTCGCCGTTGTACCAGCTTCTCGGCGTCGACACCGGTGCCACCCGAAACTAAGGCTCAAGTGCCGGGGTATCCAACAGAGCGGTATGCAACCAGGGGACCGCGTGGCTGTCGAGCGTGCGGATGTCACCTACGAAGGCATTCTGCTACCGGCATCGACCACCGACCGGATCGTGCTCAAGCTCGACAACGGTTACAACGTTGGGATCGACCGTGACCCCGCAACGGTCGAGGTACTCGAGGAAGCTGTCCGAACGATGGCCGACGCCGGCGGCGGTGAGGGCAGTTCGGAGATCACGACCGACCCCGAACTCCCGACGGTCGCGCTTATCTCGACCGGCGGCACGATTGCCTCGACTGTCGACTACCGTACGGGAGCGGTCTCGGCACAGTTCGACGCCGAAAACGTCCTGCGGGCCGTA